>Ga0299914_10002600_pt1 | contig 12495 bp, 5 predicted proteins | sample RVTome_10_FD_201361 | JGI IMG/M metagenome (GOLD analysis project Ga0299914, IMG submission 201361) | Soil microbial communities from uranium-contaminated site in the Upper Colorado River Basin, Wyoming, United States - RVT153D57 (version 2) ...
TGTCAAGGATCAACCGAAACAGCTGTCAGCAATCACCCGAAACAACGTCAAGCCTCAACCGACGACAAAACGTCAACCCTCAGCCGACGTAATACAGAACGCGTGGAGCCGGCGAGGGGACTCGAACTCCTAACCGCCCGATTACAAGGCGGATGCTACGTGTTTCATCTGGCCCCTACCAGCAACTGCAGCCACGCTGCCGACCCCACTGGCCACCCTCGACCCGTCACATGACGTCATTTTCGCACCACGACCCGCACCACGGCCGTGGCAATCACTGCTGCTCGCGGAATCGGGTGAAGACTGCTTCAGGTCTGCAGGAACACGGCCGGCACGTCGTCGGCAAGCCAAACAAAGTTGCCACGAAAAGAACGCGACACCAGTAGCATGCGCGTCGGCAGCGTTTACCTGCAGGATCACCGGCGTGCTGGACTTGCGCCGCCCAACCTGCGTGGCCGTGTCGACATCTATGGACAGGTGCACACACTGGCGGCCCATTGGCCGCAGGCCTTGTTGCAAGATCGCCTTCGCTGCTCCTGGCGACGTGCCGTGAAACAGCACCCGCGGAGGCTGCGCGGCTTGGCGTGACAAGCGACCGGGAGTTGAGTGCCCGTACATCGCGCGGATCATCCCACCGCGAATCTCGTACCTCGCCTTCGGCGAGGTACGAATCATCTCGTCAAGGTCGGGCTCAGTTAGGTTGACCCACCGGCCGCCCTGGCCTCGCAACGCCGACACCAGGTCCGCCACCGGCACCCAACCCTCGTCATCGAGCTCCAGCTCATAGAGCCACGGCTGGTGCCGCAATGCAGTGACATGACATTGCTCAACGAAACCAACCACGTCACCCGACTCGAAGCCATGGTGTCCTACCTCGACTGCTCATGGCACCGGATCGCTCTTGTACCGCTCAATCCTAATCTCAGTGCAGAGTACGTCGTAAGTGCCGTGCTCGTCGAAGCCGATCCGGAAGTGACGAAGGTCCGACTCTTCAAGCCGGCCGAGACGTTCACCCGGTGGCAGTCCCCGGTGCGGACCCATGTTCTTCATCCGTTCAATTAGCTCAGAATCCGTTACCTCAATTAGTGCGAGTTCGAAGTCATCTGGGTCCGTCGGCATATACTCATGTCGCGACTCGACCCATCGTAGCTCTTTCACTCCATTAAATACCACGCGAGTAATATGACGACGTCGCTGCTCATCAAGTAATTCTCCATCGAACTCCAGCGTTAAGCTTACGGGTCCCTGGTCGGGCTTAGCCTGAAATGTAACGGTTGGGTACTCTGCGAACGATGTCCGTAGACCCGGGCCAGAGACTCGGTGCGAGGTCATACTCATCCCCACGGAATATAGATCGGATTATGGTAGCGGTCCACAAGCGTCCAGTCGTTCTGGCTTATCGTCACCGCGATTCGCCGTGCCGGCAGTTCGTCACCAAGCGGAGTCGGATCGTTTAGCCGCCCTCGCTCAGCGCCTGTCGGTTGCCGAACATGATCTTAGTAGGCTGGAGGCCTGCGAGATTCAGTGCCGCCAGGCCTCGGCTGTTTATGGCCAAGAGAATGCCCTGGTGGAGGCGCGTAGTTGCACGCCTTTCGATGCCACACGGATAATCCAAGAGCTGCGCGGAATCAGGATAACGACTATATAACTCAATGGTGCGGCTTGCCTCGTGGCAGGGTAGTGTCAGCGGTTAGGGTAACCACCCGACCTACCGACCTCGACTCGAATGCGAGTCCCAATTCAATGCGGACTTGGTTGGTGTCCGCATCATTCACGACGGATCTTCCTCGGCAGCCACGATGAAGCCGTCGCTCAGGAACGGCTTGGATCGCATCCCACTTCCGTCATCCACCTGCATTGAACTCGTAGATGTCGCCGCTTGCGGTCATCCCATACAGCCCGCATCGCATGAAAGCTTGAGGCCCATTTATGGGCCTCAAGAAGTTGTGAATAAGTCTCACTTCCTCCTGGATCCGGAGATCTTGCGACTCAACCAATCACCCCACAGGCCACGAAATCTACGCGCGGAGGGCGGAATGATGAACTTAGGCCACCCGAATAGAGCAATCGAGAACAGAAACACACTGCTAACTATTCCAGGTAGCCCAAACAAATACATCACTACCCCAGCCAAGTTCCCCAGTTGACCCGAGCTCTTCTCTTCGACAGAGGCCGCCAAGATCATCACTCCAAAGCCGAGCATGGGAATGAAGCCATATGGGTAGACCGACTGTGCTACGCCTGGCCAACCCGGCGCCTCGCCGTACTTTCGTATCAGCCGTCGACGGTGACTCCCACCGTCGCGGCACGGGCGTGCGGACCACCGTGCGGGCCAGGGCCGGCGACCGTGCCGCCGACCTGCTGAACCGAGACTTCTCCGCACCGGCACCCAACACTCGATGGGTCGCCGATTTCACCTACTGCAGGACGTCGGCCGGGTTCTGCTACGTCGCCTTCATCGTCGATGTGTTCTCCCACGGATCGTGGGCTGGCACGCCGCCACCACAAGCCACCGATCTAGTGCTCACCCCGCTGCGGATCGCGCTGTGGGACCGCGACCGGCAAGGCCAGCCGGTCCACCCCGGTGAACTCGTTCACCACAGCGACGCGGGCAGCCAACACCTCTGTGCGCTTCACCGAGCACCTCGCCCTGGCCGGCATCGCTCCCTCGATCAGCACCGTGGGCGATGCCTACGACAACGGGCTGATGGAAACGATCATGGGCTTATTCAAAACCGAATGCTTCGCCACCGTCTTTCACGACGGCCCCTACAAGACCCTCGCCGACATCGAATACGCCGTCGCCGGCTGGGTCGACTGGTACAACCACCGCCGGCTACACGGCTCACTCGGAATGCTCACCCCAACCGAATACGAGCAAGCCCATCACGCTAATCCCAGCCCTGAGCCGCAACCCACATAACAGCGGCCGGAAACCAGCGGTTCAGAGGTGACGATCGCGCGCATCACGGTGAACCGCTCTGGTTTGGTGGCAGCGAGTTGTCCGGCTGCGGTTGCTCGCCCGCCACCTGGCCGACCATAATCCGCCAACCACGGGAGCCCGCGGTCGTGGGACGCGAATGCTCCGACTGATGCACCATCAACCGCTCCACTGTCACTCGGTTCACGGTTATTGGCACAACCTATTTGCACGCTCTTCGTAGTCGCCAACCGAGACCACCTTCGACTCAGAGGATATGCCTGTCCGAACTTGACCCTCACCAAGGCTCGAAAGCCACTCAGCCGATATACGCACCGCCGCGTCGTAGCCTGAGCTTGTCTTGATCCACACGTTGTACTCGTAGCCTGGGTCCAACCCCCGTACCTCTGGAGCCACGCTTTCTGACCACCCCGGCGGGGCCTCGAACAACACGAACTCCCGCGGGCCGTTGGAGGGCTTGGGCCGTACCTCGGAAGCGTCTTTTGCAGTCGCTTCCCACACGCGCTCCGTGAGAGGCGACCCGGTCTGGTAGAGCTTAGATGCCGCGATCTTTACTGCTGGGTCGTCTCCGCACTCCTCGACCAAGACAAGAACCCCACCATCGGGTGCGTTCGTCGCCGCGATCAACTCCGTCCGCAGCGGGTCAGGATCACACGACGCGGCCAGCACGACAGCGGCGAGTAGAACACCGACCCGCGCACACGCCCGGATTGTCCGATCCCACACTCTCTTGTGACCCCGCATCCGCACCGACACGCCGATCAGCACGTGGACCCGTGCATGCCACCGACGACCGGTCCCATGCACGACGACTCCATCCGGCTATTCAAATAGTAACCCATGGCACTTCGGACCAGACCCATAGGCGAATACCGTGCCGGCTCGGTCGAATAGCCGCCCTCACGCAACCCCGCTTCATTCTCGTACGGGTTTAACAACGCAGCATTGCCCGAAAGTAGCCACGACCCGCCCGACGTCAAACCGTACTTCACCGGCATCCACCAGCCATCCCGTGCCCACTGTTCCGAATGAACCACCTCATGCGCAAACAAGCCTGGGTTTTCCCGCATATGATCCTCGAGGTCTTCGGCAGCGTGTGGGTAGAAGAGGAAGTCACCAATGACCATCAACCTGTCGCCAGCTGGTGACCAGCCAGGGCATATGACCAGCAGATTCCCCTTCGTACAATCCAGCTGCTTCCACGAAGCGAGACTGTGTGCGAACCGGTTAGGACCATGATTCGCCTCCCGGATCGTCCAAGCATCGACTGGATGAGAGGTGTCGAAGTACCACGGGTACTTCATGGGTATTTCCGGGTTCATGACCGCCTGGGCCCTCACCCATTCTGCCGTGGTGGGCTTAGAAACCGTGCCCGTACCGCTCTTGCCGCAGCCGCCTACGCCGTCGGTGTTGGTGCAGCCGTAGGCGCGGCGTTCACCTTCCCAGTAGGTGCCGTAGTCGAAGGTGTCGGAGTCGAAGTCAGAATCGTGCCAGGGTCGGGGTTCGTGGCCGTCGTGTTCGATCAGGGTGATGGGGTTGCCGCCGGTGAAGGCGTAGCGGTTGTTGGTCCAGGGGCTGAGGCCGAGGTTGAGGTCGTTGAGGGCGCCGGTGTACATGTCGCGGGATAGGAATCGGTTGATGCCGGGGTTGTAGTCGCGGAAGCCCATGTCGTAGCTGCCGGATGCGGGGTCCCATCGTTTGGCGTTGTACCGGTACACGTTGTACGGCTCGTCGCTGGGGGTGCCGGCGTCGGGGGCGTCGAGGCCGGTGAACTCGGCCTCGTCGTTCTTGCCGTAGGCGGTGTACCCGTAGGTCGTCACCGGGTCGCCGGTCTGGTCGGTGAGGACCTCGACGTCGGTGTGCGGGTTGTACCCGTAGTACGCGTCCTCTTCGGTGCCGTCGGCATGATGGGTGATCTGGGAGAGCCGCTTGCCCCATGGGGAGTACTGATACGACTTCTGCACTTGCCCGGCGATTTCCTCGTTGAGCACCTCGCTGGACAGCCCGAGATAGTTGTAGTCGGTGGTCTCCCCCGCGGCGTCGGTGCGCGACGTGGTCCGGTCCAGCGGGTCGTAGCTGTACGAGGTGGACTCGGTGGCGCCGGTTTCGTCGAGCGACTCGTGTTGAGTGATGCGGTCGAACCCGTCGTAGCTGTAGGACTCGATGGCCTGGCCGGCGGCGGTGACCGTGTTCAGCCGGCCGAACGGGTCGTAGTTGTAGGCGGCGGTGACCCCGCCTGTGGTGGCGGTGAGCAGCCGGTTCCGGTCGTACACGAACGCGGTCGTGGTTCCGTCGATGGTCTGCTCAATGACGTTGGACGCCGGGTCGTGCCGGTAGGTCTCGGTGGCCAGCGTCGCGCCAGAGCTCGTGTCGGTCTTTCGCACCTGCGCGATCCGGTCCCGCGGATCGTAGCTGTAGGTGTAGGTGCGGGCGTTGAGCACGCCGGTGTCCGCGTCCCGAGTACGGGCCACATCGGTGGCCCGGTGCCCATTCGTGGTGTAGGTCAGGGTGTGCTCGGCCACCACCGTGGTGCCGTCGGTCTTGGTCTCCACCTGGTGCTTGAGCAGGCCGTCGAGGTAGTACTCGGAGGTGACGGTGTTGCCGTTCGGTTTGGCCTCGGTCGCGGTCCACCCGTTCGGGGTGTAGGCATAGCCGGTGACCTGCGGGTCCGGATCCGATGGTGTACCCGCGTTGGTGACCTGCTCGACCAGGTCGCGCACGTCGTAGGCGTACTCGGCGTACGTGTTGTCGTGCGTGGTGGTCAGCGGGTTACCGTTCGCATCGTAGGTGAACGAGGTGGTGTTGGCCACACTGCCGGCTACCAGCTCTTCAACGGTCTTGACCTGGTTCAGCCCGGTGTAATCGATCTCATACGCATCGACCTGCGCGCCGGAACTGGTGTCGGTGATACCGGTCAGATTCCCGTTCGCATCGTAGGCGTAGGCGATGTCCTTGGCCTCGGCGTCGGTCTCACCCGTGGTGTCGCGCACCAGCATCACCGCATCGGCGATCACATAGCCGTCCGCGTCATCGGACAGGCGGATCTCGTGGTCACCGCCCCTGGTGAACCCGTACGAACCCACCGACACCCACTGGCCCCCACCGGTGGTCTGTTTCACCAGCCGCGTTGCCTGGCCGCCGTCGTGGACGATGGTGTAGGGGGCGTTGGTGGCCCGGTTCGAATGCTGCGTGTACCGGACGAACACCTCATAGGTCCCGTCCGCCGGGATGTGCAGCCGCCAAGTGAACGCCTTCGACCCGGTCCCACCGCTAGACGACCCGTTGTGGCGATAACCAATCCCGTAGTACCCGCTCGTGCTCGACGCCGCAGTCCACGACCCGATCGTTTCGACGTTGCCGACATCGGAATCGTCGACCAGCACCACATGCTCGCCGACCGGGACGCCGTCGTCGCCGCGGCCGGCGAGCTTGCCGTCCGGGGTGTAGGCCCACGACATCGACCGGCTCGAGGACCCGCCGGAGCTGGTCAGGGTGCGCAGAATCTGCTGGCCGAGCTCGTTGTACTCATAGCTGGTGGTGATCTCCCACGCATCGGTCGATGACTTGATCCAGCCGTTGTCGAAGTGCTGGTAGGTGGTGGTGTTGCGTACCGTCTGCCCGCCCGACGGCGACGCGGACACACTGGTCAGGTTGCCGACCGTGTCGTAGGCGTAGACGGTCTTGTCCGGGGTGTTGAACACCGGGTCGGCCGGGTCGTAGGGGTGGATCTGCTCGATCACCCGGTTCAGTCCGTCGTACACGGTCTGGTGCACGAAATCATCCGCGGTGTTGGTGGTTGCCACTCCGCGCGGGGTGATCACCTTGGTGCGGTTGCCGGCCTGGTCATACACGTACCGCGTCGTGCGATAGGAGATCGAACCGCCGGCGTCGTCGTGGGGCACCCGCACCTCGGCGACCAGGCCCCGCGGATCGTAGGAGACCTGGGTGGTGGCGCCCTGCTTGTCGGTGGTCTCGACCACCATCCCGTCCAGGTCGTAGCTGGTGGCCGCGGTGTGACTGGCCGCATCGGTCACTGCGGTGACCCGGTGATTCAGGTCGTAGCTGCTGGTGGTCGTCACGTCATCGGGGTCGGCGGAGGCGTTCTTACGCGGGTCGACCACCTCGACGACGTTGCCCACGCTGTCGTAGGCGTAGGTCAGCTTGTCCCCGGCGGCGTTGGTCACCGAGATCAGCTGGTAGATGGCGTCGTAGCCGTAGCGGGTGACGAAATCATCCGAATTCGCTGCTGTGAGGGTGCCGTTCGGTTCGGTCTCGGCGATCAGGTTGCCGACCAGGTCGTAGGCGTAGGAGGCCACCCGGTCCGGGTCGCCGGTGTCGTCCTTGGGCAACGTGGTGGAGACCATCCGATCCGCCGCGTCGTAGTCGTAGGTGGTGACCGCACCGTTCGGGGCGGTGGCCCGGGTGATGTTGTCGTTGCCGTCGTACACCGGCGCCGGGGTCACGATGAATATGCCCGCGTCGGCGTCCTTGGGCACCTGCGACTCGCCCAGCCGGCCGAACACGTCATAGCTGTAGCTGCTGGTGTTGCCGGCCGCGTCGGTCACCGCGGTCACGTTACCGCGAGAGTCGTACGTGACCTCGATGGCGTTGTTCAGCGGGTCGGTGATGCTGCCCGGGTAGCCGGTCGGGCCGTAGCCGGCGTAGGTGGTGGTGTGCCCGTTCGCGTCGGTCGCCGTGGCCAGCGTGCCGTTGGGGTTGTAGGTGTAGGTGGTGGTGTAGTCGTCCGGCACGTTGGTGGTCGCGGTGCCCGCCGGGTCGGTGACACGGGTGAGGTTGCCGGCGCTGTCGTAGCCGAATGCCCACCGGCGGCCCTCCGGCGAGGTCTTGGCCACCAGATCCGCCACGTGCCCATCCAAGGAGAAGGCATACTCCAGCACCGTGCCGGCGGTGCTGTTGGCGTTCGCCTCCGCATCGGTGATCAAGGTCGGGTAGCCGGTGTTCTGGTCGTAGGTCCAGCTCGTGACCGCGCCGTTGTCCTCGACCAGCCGAACCACGTTGTGGTCGCCATCCCAGGACAGCTGGGTGGTCTCGCCGTTGGCGTTGGTCGACAGCACCGGCCGGCCGAACCCGTCCATCCGGTAGAAGGTGGCGTTGGTCTTCGCGTCGGTGACGGTGGTCTCGATCGCATCGCCGCCGGGGCCGTCCGGGTCGACATAGGCGAACGTGGTGACCCCACCGGCCCGGTCGGTGATGGTTTCGGTGAGCCACTTGGCCTTCGGATCGGTCGGCGCCTCGAAATACGACAACGCCGTGGTGTTGCCCCGCGGGTCGGTCACCGAGACGAGTTTGACGTTCTTGTTGCCCTGCTCGGCGTCATAGCCGAATCCGAACACCTTCGCGGCTGGGTCGCCGGCCCCGTCGGTCATCCGGCCGAGCAGGCCCTCGTCGGTGTAGACGAACTCGACCGTCCGGCCGGAGATGTCGGTCAGCGTCTTCACCTGGTCGATGATCTTCGGGTTGGTCAGGTTGGTGCCCTGCTGCACCGCCCCGGTGTCGTCGATGAACGGGTAGTTCTGGCCTTTGGCGTAGTAGTCCACGGTCAGGGTCTGCCGGTTGTGCGGGTCGGTCAGGTATCGCAGGAACTTGATCGGCTTGTTGTTCGACTTGCGGTTCTCGTAGGTGAACACCAGCTCGTTGCCGTTGCGGTCGGCTAGCGCGGTCTGGTACCCGTCGGCGTCGAAGTAGAACTTGGTCCGGTCCGGCGCGGTCATCACCCACGCCCGGGTCAGGTCGGTGCTGCCGGTCTTCTGCAGGTACAGGTGCACACCATGCGGCGAGTCGTAGGTCCAGTCCGCCTCACTGGTCGACCCGTTCTTGTTCAAGGTAAACAGGTGCCCAGTGCCATCACCATCAGTGAGAGTGACCTGGGACGGCCACTGCTGGCCCCGCGGATGGAAGTCCAACGGCGTCCCCATTCGCATCACTGAGGAGGTGGACAGCGACCAGCCGTACCCGATCGCCGAGTTCGACGTGTCCAGGCTGTTGTACGCCATCCGCACCGACGTGGACACTCCGCGCGAGGGGTTGGAGAACGCGTCGTACGACCACACCGTGTTCCCGGCGTACAGGTTGTTCAACACCGCCGAGCCCGCACCCGTGCCCGTGCCGGTGTATTGGTAGAACTTCTCCAACCCGATCTGGTTCGACGTCGGGTTGGCCACCGACGCGGATTGGTCCAACGCCGGGATGTTCCGCGACTGCGACATCCACTGCCCGGTGCCGGTGTTCCGCACGTCCCAGGACAGCGTGAACTCCTCACGCTTGTTCGTCGGCTCGGTCAGCTGCGGCGCTTTGACCGCCGCGTTCACGGTCACCGACTCACCCGGTGCGAGATTCGCCGGCAACACCGTCTCCAGCCGGTTCGCCGAACTGGTCACATCGGTGCCATCGGCGGCCGCCCAGTGGTACGACAACACATGATCGGCGGAGGTCAGCACCGTATCCGTGGTGTTCGTGACGGTGACCGGCACCGTGCGCTGCTCACCGGCCGTGGTGGACTTCGGCGTGGCCGGCGCGTAGTAGGTCGACTCCGCGGTCGGAACCAGGTAGGTCACGTGCAGCTGCGGACGCAGCTGCGGCTCGGAGGCGACCTCGTTGGACAAGAACACGCTCAGCTGGTTCTTCGCCGCTTCGTCCGCGATCTTGATCAGGGCGCCGTGGTTCGACGACGGGGTATCCACCCACTGCTGCACCAGCTCCTCGATCCACCAGATGTGGAACTTCGGGTCCGTGGTCATACTCGGCACGTAATCCACCACGGTCGAGCTGTAGTCCCCTCCTGGTGTGGACCACGCCGTGCCCGAGCTGGCCCGGTTCCACGTCGCGGTGGTCTCATCGAACCCGCGGGTCAGCGCGTGTAGGTTGAACCGGGCTCCCGAGCCGAACGTCAACGGCTTCCACAACTTCAGATCCGCGTCCAGCACCGTCGCGCCGGCCGGGATGTGCCCGCCCAGATCTGGGAACTTCACCAGAGTCCGGGTCCGGCCGTAACTGCCGCCGTTATCGCCGGCACCGAGCCACGGCTCACCATCGAAGGTGTCAAAGTTCGTGGTCGGATGCGCACTGGACAATGTGGTGTCCACCGCCGCACCGCGGATGATCTTCTTCACTCGGCCGGCCTTGGGCAGCCGGGCCAGCTCGGTGTTCCCCTGCAGGATCGTCCCGTTGGTCAACTTGACCGCGACCTGGTAGTAGTAGGCGTTACCGAACGGGTCCGGATCATCGGCCGGAGTCGGGGCCGCGGTGGTGTCGGTGAACGACGTCACATTCGTGGCCACCGGCGCCACCAGCGTGGCCGCCGATGGGGTGAACGTCTGCCAGATCGACCGGTGCACCTGATACTCGGCGATATCACTACCCGCATAAGCAGACCACTTCAGCTCCGCCCCGGTCGCATAGAACGTGGTGATCGGCTCCACCATCACGCTCGGCTGCCCATAGGAGATCACCAGCTTCGGGCGGTTCACATGCGGGCCACCGTTATACGCATACTCCGACGCCTCGTAGTACGCCCCGCCCCGGCCCAGCGTCGTCTCGTACTGCGCCCGCAGCAACACCCCATAATTCGGAATCGAGCCATCCACCCACCCCTGCACCAGCGGCTTGGCGTTATACGAGTGCCACACGCTATTCACATACGACGCCTTGGTCACGCTCGAGATCAGCTCACCGCCCAGGCCGGAAAAGCCGTTCCACGTGATCGACGACTCCGACCATGCCCCGATCACCCGGCGCAGCTGCAGCGAAACAGAGTTCGCGTTGGTGTAATAACCCTGGTCGTACCACACCTTCACGTGCGCGGTGTTGATCACCGCGCCGGCGGGCAGCCACGACACATCGAACTTCAACAGGCTCCGCGCCGCCCCGACACTGTCGGTGCCCACCCCCAGCTGCCAGCTCGCCCCGTAGTTCGTGTTCGGCGCCGCCTGCCGGATCATCGCGTCCTGACCCTGCGTCGGGGTCGGCTCCACGATGATCGTCGGGTCGATCACGACCGGATACACCCGCTCATCACCGGCCAGCCACTGCTCATCCGCGCTGACCGTGACCTCAATGCTCGAACCGGTCTGCGTGACCTGCTGAGTCACCGCATCGGACCAGCCCGGCTCGTCCGCGCTGTCGTACATGAACGGCTTCGGGATCCGGAACACCGGCGCCAGCTCCTTGCCCGGGGAAAAGAAGCCGATCGACCCGTCGCCCATCTCCCGAGCCACCACGCCGCCCATCCGCATTGTGAACGTGAACGACGCCTCCTCCGGAGCCTCCTCGAGGATGATCTCCTTCTTCACACCCTCCGAACTCACCCGGTACTGAACATCGGCCGAACCGAACACGTCCGCATAGCTGACCATGTCCCCATCCGCCTGCGGTTCCAGCTCACGCCGCTCGCCCGGCAAGCCGATCGTCACACTGCGGTTGCCCACCTCGAACCGAACCAACTGATCCGACCGCGCCCCGAACAGCGAACCGAACCGGTTCGCGGCATTCTCAAAGGCGAACCCATCACGGCCCGTGGCCACGACCGTGGTGTCAATCTGCTGCCACTTGCCGTCCCCATCGCGGAAATTGACCGGATCAGTGGAGATCTCCGCCTCAAACTGGCCGTTCGACAACTCGAACACCGCCGCGTTCGCCGACCGCTCCGAGACCACCTCCCGCACCCGCTCCGCAGCACCACCCGACTCACCTACCGAGGACGGCTCCTCACGAGGCAAAGCAGCCGAACCCGACCTGTCCTCGTCCGCGCCCGCCGGCCCGGGCTCCTCGCTGACCTCCTCACCGGCCGAGAACAACCCGCCAAACCAGCCGACCACGCCGCCGGCGACCGACGTGACATGACCCGACACATCCGGCCACGCCCCGCCAGACTCCACAGAGTCCGATGCCGGAGCCGCGGCAGCGGCAACCGGCACCCCCGACCAGATGACCGCCCCAGCAACGACAACAACCAACCCCCGGGATAACCGTCCCTTGCCCGCCATGCCGCCCCTTCCGCCCAGCGCTCAACGCGCTACCCACCGCCGGCTGGTCATGGCGTCACAGGCTCGGGCGGGGTGCCGTGAACTGACTAGCAGACCGACTGGCTGACAGGTTGCCCTCGGCATGACTTATTGTCAAGCCCAGGCCTTGACTATCAGACAACAATTCCCGAACTAGTCATCCTCCCGTCACCAGCACTGGCTCAGGGACGGCGCTGCAAGTCGTGCGGCGCCCGTGCCACTCCAATTCGCGGCCACTATCAGACAGCCGGCCTGACCTCGCTAGCGACGCAAACGGACACGCACCCGATCGGCTCGTGGAGCCACACGTGGTGCGAAATCCTGGCAACCACAGTGACCACGGTGACCAAACGTGAACAGTGCCGAGGGCGACGAGCGACGCCTGCTCGCGTTTGCGCAGGTCAGATGGGGAGCCGGCGAGGGGACTCGAACCCCTAACCGCCCGATTACAAGGCGGGCACTCTGTGCCTCATCCAGCCTCTACCAGCACCAACAGCCGCACGCTCGACCGCATGGCCACCATGATCCCCCGTC
>Ga0299914_10002601_pt1 | contig 12493 bp, 12 predicted proteins | sample RVTome_10_FD_201361 | JGI IMG/M metagenome (GOLD analysis project Ga0299914, IMG submission 201361) | Soil microbial communities from uranium-contaminated site in the Upper Colorado River Basin, Wyoming, United States - RVT153D57 (version 2) ...
GCGATTGACGATGGTGGCACATCCCGACGCCGTGTTGACCAACAGCAGCGCATGGAGGCTGTTTCGAGTCGGATCGATCCTCTGATAGCGGAATGAAGAAGATCCCAGGACTTCCAGATCCGGACCAACGACGGTCAGATCGGTGTGGAGAAGGAGTGGAGTCGACGCGCCATGCCGGGTTTCGAGCGCCCGCATCCGAACCAGGCTCAGGGCGATCTTGTCCGGGAGCCATACGTCGTCATGATCGCAGAACAGGACGTAGTCGGCAGTCAGGTGATTCATCAGGTGCGAAAAATTCGCGAGCGGTCCGCCCAGGCGGTCCGGTGATGCGACAAGCCTGATCCGACCCGGGTGGCGGCGCCGGTATCGCGCGATGATGTTGAGTGTGGAATCGCTCGAACCATCATCCGAAATCAGGAGCGTGAACTGCTGGCAGGTTTGGACGAAGAGTGAATCGAGCAGCTCGGGCAGATAGCGGCAGCTGTTGAAGGTCGCCAGCGCCACTTCCACGGATGGCGGCCGCAGATCCCCTGCTTGGCTATCCCTCCCCGCTACGCGCCGGATCACGGGCCCGAGACCGCGGACGCCAGGTCGGGCGCATTCAGGCGTCATGCGCCGGCATAGTCGCGCAGGCGCGCCTTCGCCCGGGGAGGCCACATCGTGCTGACCGACCCCGGCAGGTGAAAGATCACGTTGAGACTGCGTCTCGAGGTCGTGCAGCCCTGCGCCACCGGCGACACCGAATGCCAGGAGTGGTCGGACCGGACCAGCAGCGCGCTATTGCCGACGAGCGGCCTGATCTCGGCGGCCATCTGCTCCGGATCCTTGGCCCTCAGGATATTGAGGCAACCGCCGTCCCGGGGATTCCAGTCGTCGTTGAAATACAGGATATGGGTGAGAATCTTCTCCTTGAGGTCGACGTGCGGTCCTAGCCAAGAGCCCGCGCCGTAATGGATTACATTCACCTCCATCGGGGCCGAGGCCAGTTCCAGGCCAGAGGCAGCCGAAACCGCGGCACGGTATTCGTCCGAAAGCAGATCCTCGGCCAGCGCCAGCCACAAAGGATGCAGGCCCTCGGGATGAGAAGGAGCCGCTGCACCCATATGGATCAGCGATCGAGCCATATATCGATAGCCCTTCTCGCCATCGTAGCCGGCGACGTCCTTGAACTTGTCGCGAGGAAAGGAGGCGGCGAGCGACGCGGCATGGTCCGGCCGAAACAACCGGTCGATTGCGGCCCATCGATAGGGTTCGGACCGCATCGGAAACTGGGCGATGCGCTGAAGATCCAGGATGCGGCCCGGGAGCTCGGGCTGGAGCCCGGTCTCCGCCCACCACTCGGGTCGGGCAGCGCCGGGTTCGGCAGACCCTCCCGATGCGCCGCGTTCAAACTCAATCTTCCGGGGAGCCGTCCTTAACCCTTCCAGCCACGACATGGCCCGGTTGCGAAGGGACCCGGCTCTTCTTTTCAGATAGATGACCGGTCTCCCCAGGATCGAGATGATCCGCCGTCCGCGAGCGGGGCTGCTCCGGACGGCCATCTGCCTGACGACGGCGTCCAGCATCAGGCGTCTGGAATGGCTCAGCTGCGCGATCGGCGGGTGGAGCGCCACGCGCGCAACCTGGTCCCAGTGAAGATCCAGACGATCGCCATGTTGGACGACGCGTGGATCGATCCGGCGACCGCGGCCGATCAGGCGCGACACCCCTTGCCTGTCGTCAACGTCGGCAATGCCCTCAAACCCTTCCAGCAGCTCGAACTTGCGGTCCGAACAGCGCCGAGCCCTCGCCACCGGTACTCCATAGCTCAGTGCCGTAATGCAGGCGTGAAGGCTTGATGCGAAAACGAACCGCGATCGCCCGATGATTTCGCTGATCAGCAGCGGCGAGAGCCAGTCGCGGTTCGGGAGGTTCCTGCCTGCCATGCGCGGAAATGCGTCGGCGCGATCGCCATGACATCTGCAGATCGGAAGAATTACGGCATCGACAACGCCGAGTGCCAGCATCGCATCCTCGATCCTGGAGCGATGAGCCGGCATCGCCTCGCTGGCCTGGACGACGACATAGTCGGTTTCCAGCCCCAGCGATCCCCGCCAGTCGAGATATTCGGCGCTCGCGGTCTCGAGCGGCCACAGGCGCGACAGGCCGAAGGCCGTATCGGGAAGCAGGTCGATGGCCGCATCGGGTGCGATCCGCGCAAGATGATCGCGCGAAGCGGCGTCGCGGACGCCGATAAAATGGCTCGCCGCAAACACCGCGCGGATCAGAGCGTCGTAGCCAGGCTCGCGCGGCGAATCCGTCCAGGCCCCGACAGCGTTCCAGATCACCGGCTTCGCGACGAGAGCGGCCTGGACCGCCGGTATCAGCCAATAGGCGATCGGCATCTCGATGTGGCTCGGCACCGCCTCCGGATATCTCTTGTCAAATCGCACTAATTGGCCACCGCCAATCAGCATCGCGGAGAGAGAGGGCAGCGCAGACGTCAGCTCATCAAACGCTGCGACATCGAAGGGCCAGGAGGATGTCGACCTGGAAGTCACCGAGAATGGCGCCACCCTTATCCGCGGATCACGGCGCTTCAGTGCCTCGGCGGCGATCAGCGGAAACAGAAGGTCGCCGTAATTTTCGACGTCGAAGGTCCCGGCCATGCCGACCACCGGATCCCCGGGGGATTCGTCGATAATGTCGGCGTCCGGATGCACCGCCTGTTCCCATCCGCCATTCGGCGTTGCCGGGTCAATAGCAGCCGAGGCAAGCGCCTGAGAAGCGGGTGAATTCGCGTAGGACCCCAATAGCGGAAATTCATCGCGGCGGTCCGGTTCCGCTCCTCTACCGGGCGGCATCAGGGCCAATCTCTCGGATCCCGCTTCACGGCGCCCAGGTCCAGCCGTTGCCGGATTCTCCGCAACCACTGGCGGGCGGGCCAGACGAGCCCATCGGTGACCAGCCGGCTTCGGTCACCCCGCTCCGCAACGAAGCGCCGCCGCCATTCGGCCGACAGGCCGTCGCGCATGACCTCGAGATCGATCGCAGCCTCGACGATCCGTGGCGGAGGGATTCCGACCAGGGCGGCGACTGCGATCGCCGCAGCCTGCGGATCCGCGGCGACGTCCTCATAGACCAGCGGCAGCGCCTGGATCGAATTGCGCGCGAAATATCGGCGCCAGCGTGCTTGATCGAGGGCGAGTCGGTTCAGCTGCCTGGCGATCGCTCGGCCGTCATAGCGGGCGCGTCGAAGCGAAGGTTGGTGAGACTGGAACCGGCCGGTCTGCATGCCCCGGACGTAGGAGATCGCCTGGTCGAGCAAATCGCGCCGCTCGAGGTGAATGTATCGGAGGTTGGGAAGCCGATCGGCCCAGCCGCTCCTCGCCATCACATCGAAATGGTAGCTGAACATCTTGAGACCGTAGACGCCGTTGGGCGTCGCGGCGCGCTCCAGCAGCGTGCGCATCCCGGCTTCCGGATCGCGCAGCACTTCCGCGCGCACCTTCGCGTAGCCAAAATACTCTTTCGGCCTTCCGAGACAGCCGGTGGACGCGAGAATCCTGCCGAGAAAGCTGCTGCCCGAGCGCGGCTCGCAGCAGATCACGTAGCCGATCGGCCGTTGATCCGTTCTCATCCGATACCGGCCTGCCCGATGCTGCGCCCCCGACTGCGGGATAGACGGGCTCCGTCCGAAGGTCGAGCGGCCGGCGCATGGGCCGGCGGCTTGGTGGCGATCGGAACGGACCGAAATTGGACATTTCCGGCGTGACTGGCGAAGGTCCGCTCCTGCTGAATCAGCGGCTCCGCCCGCAACGGCAATATAGCGCAAAATGGGCCCATCCGCGAAGCAGCCACTCACGTCACTTGCGGACCTTACCAGTACGTGCATATACACGCACATGCTCGACACTCTCTGCGTCTGCGCCAAGCTGCGCCGGTCGGCGCGGATCGTCAGTGCGCTTTACGACGAGGCGCTCGAACCTTCGGGCCTGTCGGTGGCGCAATTCTCGCTGCTGCGGATGCTGCAGCGGGCCGGACCCTGCTCGTTGACCGCGCTGGCCGAGGCGACCGGGCATGACCGCTCCACCCTCAACCGCACGCTGAGGCCGCTCGAACAGGCCGGGCTGGTCGCCTCGTCGCCCTGCGGGGAGGATCTGCGTGCGCGGATCGTCGGCATCACCGACGAGGCGCGCGCCGCGATGCGCGCCGCCCAGCCGCACTGGGAGGCGGCGCAGGACCGGATCCGCCGAGCGCTCGGGCCGGATCACGACCATCTGTTCGCCTCGCTCGACCGTATCGAGGAACTGCGCCCATGAAACGGCCCTGGGTCGTCATCGCGAGCGCCGCGGCGATCGTTACACTGGCGATGGGGGTGCGCCAGGCGTTCGGCCTGTTCCTGCCGCCGATGAGCGTCGAGCTCGGCATCGGCCGAGCGGATTTCGGGCTGGCCGTCGCGATCAGCAACCTCGTCTTTGGGCTCGCCCAGCCCATTGTCGGCGCGCTCGCCGACCGCCACGGCGCCGGCCGCGTCGTGCTGGCCGGCACTTTGGTCTACGTCGCCGGCCTGATCGGCGCCTCCTGGGCCGGCAGCGCGCTGGGCCTCCATCTCACCTTCGGCCTGATGGTCGGCCTGGCCATGTCCGCGACGACCTTCGTCGTCGTCCTCGGCGCGGTCGGGCGAGTGGTACCAGCCGAGCGGCGCGGACTGGCCTTTGGAATCGTCACCGCCGGCGGTTCATTGGGCCAGTTCCTCGTCGTCCCGGGGGCGCAGATGCTGCTCTCCGAGGTCGGCTACCGGCTCGCCTTGATCGCGCTGGCCGGGCTGGTGGCGGTCTGCGCCGCGCTGGCGATCGGCGTCGCCGGGAAGCCCGCCGGCGGGGCGCAGGCCGGGCCGGATCAGTCGCTCGGCGAGGCGCTCAATGAGGCCGCGGGGCATCGCGGCTTCTGGCTGCTCAACGCCGGCTTCTTCGTCTGCGGGTTCCAGCTCGTCTTCATCGCCACCCATTTCCCGGCCTATCTCGACGACCACGGACTCGGCCTCGGCATCGGCGCGAGCGCGCTTGCCCTGATCGGCCTGTTCAACATCTTCGGCTCCTATTTGTTCGGCCTCGCCGGCGACTTCTGGCGGCGCAAATATGTGCTGAGCGGCATCTACGTCGCGCGCGCCGTCGTCACGGCCGCCTTCCTGGCCCTGCCGCTCACCGCCGGAACCGCTTTGGGCTTCGCCGCGGTGATGGGCTTCCTGTGGCTCGGTACCGTGCCGCTGACCAGCGGGCTGGTCGGCCAGATCTTCGGCGTGCGCTATCTCTCGACGCTCTACGGCATCGTCTTCCTCAGCCACCAGGTCGGCAGCTTCTTCGGCGCCTGGGTGGCCGGCTATGTCTACGACCGAAGCGGCTCCTACGACGCGGTCTGGGCCGCCTCGATCCTCCTCGCCATCGCCGCTGCCTTGCTCCACCTGCCGATCCGCGACGCGGCGGTCCGCCGGACGCAGGCGGCATGAAGCGGGCATTGCCCTGGCTCGCGCCGCTGGCGCTGCTGCCGGTGCTGGCGCTTGGCCTGTTTTTGTGGCGGCGCGAGGGAGCGCTGATCTGGCTCTCCGACTTCATCGCCGCCTGCTTCTGACCCCGTCCTTCGCACGCTGTCGCGCTTGACCCGACCGGACGGCCAAGCGAAAGGCGCGTGCATGGAGAGCGAGACCCCGCCCGGCACGGCCGCGACCGGACCCGGCGCCGGGACGAAGCCCGAGACTGCGCCGGCACGCAAGAAGGAAAGCTGGTGGGAGACCTTGCGCTTCTTCCTCATCCTGTTCGTCGCGGCGATCGCGATCCGCAGCCTGCTTTTCGCCCCCTTCAGCATCCCGTCGGGATCGATGCTGCCCAATCTGATGATCGGCGACTATCTGTTCGTCGCCAAATGGCCTTACGGCTATTCGCGCCATAGCTTTCCTTTCGGCGTCGCCAGCTTCGACGGCCGCATCCTCGGCGGCCTGCCCGAGCGCGGCGACGTCGTCGTGTTCCGCTTCCCGGGCGTCGAGAATGACGATTATGTGAAGCGGGTGATCGGCCTTCCAGGCGACACGATCGAAGTGCGCGAAGGCGCCGTCATCCTCAATGGCGAGCCGGTCCGGCGGCAGCGCATCGCCGATTATGCGATGCCGGTGAGCGCCAACAGCCCCTGCCGGATCGTCGGCGACAGCCCGGAAGCGGGCGAGCGGCCGGGCGGCCCGACCGGGACGGAATGCGTCTACCCGCGCTATCGCGAGACCTTGCCCGGCGGGCGCAGCTACGAAGTGCTCGATCAGGGCGATCTGGACCTGGACGATTGGGGACCGATCATCGTGCCGGAAGGCCAGCTCTTCGTCATGGGCGACAATCGCGACGACAGCGCCGACAGCCGGGTCCCGATCGAGGCGGACGGCGTCGGCCTGCTGCCGGTCGATCATGTGCTCGGCCGGGCGACGATCCTGTTCTGGTCGACCGACGGCTCTGCGGAGTGGCTCAAGCCGTGGACCTGGTTCGGCGCCGCCCGCTGGGACCGAATCGGCGAGACATGGTGAACACGATCGCTTCATGGCTGGAGGAGAAGACCGGCCACCGGCCGAAGGATCTTGCCCTGTTCGAGCTGGCGCTGACCCATTCGAGCAAGAGCGAGCAGAATTACGAGCGGCTGGAGTTTCTCGGCGACCGCGTGCTCGGCCTCGCCACCGCCGCCTGGCTATACGATCTGTTCGCGGACGAGCCCGAGGGCAAGCTGTCGCGCCGACTCAACGTGCTCGTGTCGCGCGCCACCTGCGCCGAAGTCGGCCGCGACATCGGCGTGCCGTCGCAGATGCGGCTCGGCAAGCAGGCGCGCGAAGACGGCGCCCATGACAGCGACAACATCCTCGGCGACACGGTCGAGGCGCTGATCGGCGCCATTTTCCTCGATGCCGACTTCGCGACTGCCGAGCATGTCGTCCAGCGCTTGTGGGCCGGCCAGGTCGGCGCGCTCGAACGGGCGCCCAAGCATCCCAAGTCCGCGCTGCAGGAATGGGCGGCGGCGAACGACCGCCGCCCGCCCGCTTACGCCCTGCTCGGGCGCTCCGGGCCGCACCATGCGCCCCGCTTCGTCGTCGAGGTCTCGATCCCCGGCGTCGGCGACGCGCGGGGCGAAGGCACCTCCAAGCAGGAAGCGGAAACCGCGGCGGCGGAATCGCTGCTGGAGAAGCTGAAATGACCCAACGATGCGGATTCGTCGCCGTGGTCGGAGCGCCCAATGCCGGCAAGTCGACCCTGGTCAATGCGCTGGTCGGGCAGAAGGTCGCGATCGTTACCCCGAAGGCGCAGACGACGCGGACGCGGCTGATGGGCATCGCCATCGAGGGCGAGGCGCAGATATTGCTGATCGACACGCCAGGCATCTTCGCGCCGAAGCGGCGCCTCGACCGGGCGATGGTGGCGGCGGCATGGGGGAGCGCCCAGGACGCCGACCTCGTCGCCCTCGTGGTCGACGCGAAAGCGGGCATCACCCGCGGCGTCGGCGAGATGGTCGACCGGCTCAAGGACCGGCGCGAGCCCAAGATCCTGCTCCTCAACAAGGTCGACCTCGTCCGCAAGGAGAGCCTGCTCACGCTCGCCGCCGATCTCGGCGCCCGCGCCGATTTCGAGGAGATCTTCATGATCTCCGCTTCGAGCGGGGACGGCGTCGCCGAGCTCAAGGGGGCGCTGGCCCGACGGGTGCCGGAAGGGCCGTGGCACTTTCCCGAGGATCAGGTGTCCGACGCGACCGACCGGATGATGGCGGCGGAAGTGACGCGCGAGCAGCTCTATCACCAGCTGCATGCCGAGCTGCCCTATGAAAGCGCGATCGAGACCGAGAAGTTCGAGGAACGGTCGGACGGATCGGCGGCGATCCATCAGCAGATCCGCGTCGCACGATCGAGCCAGAAGGCAATCGTCCTCGGCAAGGGCGGAACGCGAATAAAGGCGATCGGCGAGGCGGCACGCGCCGAGCTGTCACAGCTGCTCGGCCGCAAGGTGCATCTGTTCCTGCACGTCAAGGTCGATCCCAAATGGGAAGAGGATCGCAGCCTCTATCGCGAGATCGGGCTCGACTGGGTAGAGTGACGGCCCCGCTTGCCGACGGCCGCGTCCCAGAATCCCGCCCGGACAAGCCCTTTGCACCCCAAGTAAGACGGCAGTAAGTGGCGCACTTCGATTATGCGTTTCTATCAGGTCAACTTGCGAATTCTCGTAGACCACAAAGCTGGTTTGATGTAGTATTGATTTCTTGCGAGGGTCCTTCCCGCCAGCCCCTCGCCCCATACCCCTCTGGCCGGGCGCTCGGCATGACCGGACGCCCGGCTTTTGTATGCACCGCAAATTCGTTGCCGCGGTGACTTGCGAGTCGCCGGAAGATGACTCACCGGCTCGAGGTCACGTCAATATTTCGTCGATCCATCGCAGCACGAGGTCGCCCGCCTTGCCGGTCCGGCTCTCGTGGAAATGGTAGCTGGCGAGGCTGGGATCGAGGTTCATCTCGAGGGTTTGCGCGCCGCAGCGACGGGCGGTCTGGACGAAGCCGGCGGCCGGATAGACCGCGCCCGAGGTACCGATCGAGACGAACAGGTCGGCCGCCATCAGGGCCCGGTCGATCCGATCCATTTCATAGGGCATCTCGCCGAACCAGACGATGTCGGGCCGCAGCCGGCCCACAGCGCCGCATGCGGGACAGGCCGGATGGTCGCCCAGATCCGCCTCCCAGGGCATGCGCCCGTCGCAAGCGAGGCACCAGGCGGACTTCAATTCGCCATGCATGTGCAGCACCCGCCCGGTGCCCGCGCGCTCGTGCAGGTCGTCGACATTCTGAGTGACGATCAAGAGCTCGCCCGGCCATTCGGCGTCGAGCCGCGCCAATGCCCGATGCGCCGCATTCGGCTCGACCTGGCTCAATCGCGCCCGCCGGGCATCGTAGAAAGCCTGCACCAGCGCCGGATCGCGCACGAACGCCTCGGGCGTTGCCACATCTTCGACGCGGTGCCCCTCCCACAAGCCGTCGGGACCGCGGAACGTGGCGAGACCGCTTTCGGCAGAGATGCCGGCCCCGGTCAGAATGACGATGCTGGAAATGTCGCGCATGGAGGCGACTTAGCGTTCGGTGGCTTCAAGCGAAATACGACATGCGCCAGCATTCGCAACTAACGAGTTGCCCGACCCTGTGAAGCTGTCAGCCGGGGCCACGCAATCCACGTCCCGACGGCATAGCAGACGCCATAGACCAGGACGGTGAGCGAGCTCCAGATGACGAAGGCATCGACCATTTCCGGCCTCGCGACGAGCATCGGAAGGGGAGCGAGCGCGCGGAGAGATAGATTGCGCTGATCAGCACCAAGCCGGTCCGAAGCAGCGGAAGGCGTCGGATTCGACCGGCGCCGGAGAAAGCGTAGAGCGCCCACACGATAAGTACGAGCACGATGCCGATCGTGATGAGGGCAGGGCTCGCCGAGCCCGCCTCCGCGGCGCGCGCCATGCCCTCCCCCGCCCCGAAGAAGCGATACCATGGCGCCCCACCGATGATGACCGCGACATGCAGGATAGCTGCCGCCGCGCTGAGCAATCCGCCGGTCAGCAGCCACCCTTCATTCTGCCGAACGTCCATACCCGGTCCCCCCGCCTTTCAACGCCAGACTATCGTGGATGACAATGCCCGCAATGGGTCAAGCGATGTCGCGCTCCGCCAGGGATGAAAGGGAGGCTCCGCAGCTCCCGCCAATGCCGACCACCATCCGAATCGATCCTGGCGCCAGATCGACCTTGCGTCGATCCCGCCGACACGGCACCTGCCGATGAAGCGCCGGAGGAAAGCCGATGACCGACATGCCCGAACGCCGCCCGCTCGGCGGAACGCCTTTCACGATCGCGCCGCTGATATTCGGCGGCAACGTGTTCGGCTGGACCGCCGACGAGGCGACGTCCTTCGCGCTGCTCGACCGCTTCGTCGACGCCGGCTTCAACGCGATCGACACGGCCGACGTCTATTCGGGCTGGATCGAGGGAAACAAGGGCGGCGAATCCGAGACGATCATCGGCAACTGGCTGGCGCAGGGCGGCGGACGGCGCGACCGGATCGTGCTGGCGACCAAGGTCGGGATGGAGATGGGTCCGGACCGCAAGGGCCTGGCGCGCGGCTATATCCTGCGCGCCGTCGAGGATTCGCTGCGGCGGCTGCGCACCGACCGGATCGACCTCTACCAGTCGCACCAGGCCGATGACACCGTGCCGATCGAGGAGACTCTGCGCGCTTACGAGGACCTGATCCAAAGCGGCAAGGTGCGCGCGATCGGCGCATCCAATTACGAGGCGGCGGCGCTCGCCGAAGCGCTCGACGTGAGCGAGGGGCAGGGCCTGCCGCGCTACGAGGCGCTCCAGCCCTGGTACAATCTCTACGACCGCTCCGATTACGAGGGCGAGACGGAGCGGCTGTGCGAGGCGCGCGGGCTTGGCGTCATCCCCTATTTCGGACTCGCCAGCGGCTTCCTCAGCGGCAAATACCGATCGGAGGCCGATCTCGCCGGACGGCCGCGCGCCTATCGGGTGAAGAACTATCTCAATCCGCGCGGGCTTCGCATCCTCGACGCGCTCGACGCGGTTGGCGCCGAGCTCAATGCGAGCGATGCCCAGGTCGCGCTCGCCTGGCTGATGGCGCGGCCGGGCATCACCGCGCCGATCGCCAGCGCGACGAGCATCGCGCAACTCGACGAGCTGATGGAGGCCGCGGCGCTGAAGCTGGATGCCGCCCATATCGCGCGCCTGGACGAGGCCGCCGCGCCGGTGACGGAGGAAGTGCGATCATGAAGATGGACGAGATCATGCGCCTGGCGCCGGTCATCCCGGTGCTGATCGTCGACGACGCCGCTTATGCCCGCCCCATCGCCGAGGCCATGGTCGCCGGCGGTTTGCGCGTCCTCGAGGTGACGTTGCGCACGCCGGCGGCGCTCGACGTCATCGCGGAGATGGCGAAGGTCGAGGGCGCCGTGGTCGGCGCGGGGACGGTGCTCGATCCCAGCCAGCTCGACGACAGCCTTCGCGCCGGCGCGCGCTTCATCGTCTCGCCCGGCCTCACCGACCGGCTGACCCGCGCCGTGATCGACGCCGGCATTCCCTATCTACCGGGCGTGGCGACTGCAGGCGAGATCATGCGCGGGCTCGACCACGGCCTCGACCGCTTCAAATTCTTTCCGGCCGAGGCGGCGGGCGGGGTCAAGGCGCTGGCGGCGCAAGCCGCGCCCTTCGCGCAGGTGCGCTTCTGCCCGACCGGCGGCATCCGCGCCGAGACGATGAAGGATTGGCTGAAGCTCGATTCGGTGCTGTGCATCGGCGGCAGCTGGCTGGTGCCCAAGGGGCCGCCCGACACCGAGAAGATCAAGCAGGCGGCGCGCGAAGCGGTGGCGCTCGCCCGGGAAGGGCTGGCCTAAAGTCGGGAATTGCGCCAATGTGAGCGCTCCCATTCGGGGTTGACATTTCCGCCCCCAAAGTCTGCGTTAGCGCTACCAAAGCGGGGAGGAAGATGCTCGAGATCAAATCTGCCAGGGTCGTCGTGACTTGCCCCGGCCGCAATTTCGTGACGCTGAAGATCGAGACGGCGGACGGCCTTTCCGGCCTCGGCGACGCCACCTTGAACGGCCGCGAGCTGGCCGTGGCGAGCTACCTTTCCGATCATGTGATCCCGTGCCTGATCGGCCGGGACGCGCACCGGATCGAGGATATTTGGCAATATTTTAATCGCGGCGCCTACTGGCGGCGCGGGCCGGTGACGATGAGCGCGATCGCAGCGGTCGACATGGCGCTGTGGGACATCAAGGGAAAGGCGGCGGGCCTGCCGCTCTACCAGCTGCTCGGCGGCGCGTCGCGCGAACGCGTCATGGTCTACGGCCACGCCAACGGCACCACGATCGCCGATACGGTCGAGCGCGCGACCGACTATCGCGACCAGGGCTACAAGGCGATCCGGCTGCAGTGCGGCGTGCCCGGCCTTCCCGCCACCTACGGCGTCTCCAAGGACAAATATTTCTACGAGCCCGCTGACGCCGACCTGCCGACCGAGACGGTCTGGTCGACCGAAAAATATATGCGGGTCGTGCCCGAGCTGTTCGCCGCGGCGCGCGACAAGCTGGGCCCGGACGTCCACCTGCTGCACGACGTCCACCACCGGCTGACGCCGATCGAGGCGGCGCGGCTCGGCAAGGATCTGGAGCCGTACCGCCCGTTCTGGCTGGAGGATGCGGTGCCGGCCGACAATCAGGAATCGTTCCGGCTGATCCGCCAGCACACCACGACGCCGCTCGCGGTCGGCGAGGTGTTCAACAGCATCTGGGACGCCAAATTGCTGATCCAGGAGCAGTTGATCGACTATATCCGCGCCACCGTCGTCCATGCCGGCGGAATCACCCATCTGCGCCGCATCGCCGCCTTCGCCGACATGTACAATGTCCGTACCGGCTGCCACGGCGCCACCGATCTGTCGCCGG
>Ga0299914_10002602_pt1 | contig 12492 bp, 10 predicted proteins | sample RVTome_10_FD_201361 | JGI IMG/M metagenome (GOLD analysis project Ga0299914, IMG submission 201361) | Soil microbial communities from uranium-contaminated site in the Upper Colorado River Basin, Wyoming, United States - RVT153D57 (version 2) ...
GCCAGGCCGCGTCTCCAATCCTCTGGAGCGTTGCCGTCGAGTCGACGATATCTGTGAAGACCACGGTGACAAGTACCCCTTCACCGGGCCCGTCAGCAGCGAGGCCGAACGTCCTGGCGCTCGTCCATTCAACGGTCACCCATGGTTCGTTGCCAACGACCCAAGCATCATGACCGGGCGGGATCTCGAAAACAGAAGCAGGAGGAATCTCGAGCGCCTCACCGTCGTCCAAGACCACATGCATGGTCCCTGAAACCGAGTAGCCGAGGTGGTGGAGCTGACAGCTCGAGGTTCCAACGATGCTTTTCATGTCCGTCGACCACCGCCACCCAGGCTGGTACACCGCACGACCCACGGCCGAGTCATCAAGCATGACCACCTCGGCGTGCCCGTTGGGGAACGTCCGCACCTCATCGGATGACCCGAAGCTCTTGTACTGAAAGCGAGGCACGATCGTTGATGAGCCTTCTCGGCCGCGCAGGGCCGTTCGAGTTGGTGGGTTTCTTCACCACGTGCCGCATGCCTCATTTTGGAGACACCGGACTTCGAGAGGCCGCTGGCGGCGGGCAGAAGTGAACGAACGGCGTGTGCGCCGTGCACACACCATACTTCATCGACGCTTTTGCCGCTTCGAGAGCGCCCATCCATCTCCCCCGACCCTCGCCCCGTCCCGCTGAGCGCGCAGAAACGCCTCACGGGCAAGGTCCTCAGCACCCAGCGGATCTGGTTCGTTTACGAAGCAGATCAGCAGGGGATGTTGATTCTCAGGTATTGCCGACAGGAGAGAGCAGGATGGCAAACCGAGCGACTGGCCCCGGGAGCGCTCCGACGGAGCGGGCGTCAATGGATTCTATGAGGAAGGCTGCCTTGTGGGCGGGGGCGCTGTACCTCCTCACTTTTGTCTCGATTCCTAGCTTCGCTCTGTACAGTCCGGTCAAGGAGTCGGGCTACGTGACCGGTCCTGGCCCCGACACCGGAGCCCTCGCCGGCGGGATCCTGGAGCTAATCGTCGGCCTCGCCTGTATCGGCACCGCCGTCGCGCTATATCCGGTGGTCAAGCGTCAGAACGAAGCGATCGCGATGGGCTTCGTAGGCACACGAGTCCTCGAAGCTGCCACCATCTTCATCGGGGTAGCCAGCCTGTGGACTGTCGTCAGCTTGCGCCAGGACGGGACCGGAGGGGATGCCTTGGTCACGGGGGAGGCGCTCGTCGCGTTCTATGACCGAGCGTTCCTCGTCGGACAGAGCTTCATCCCAGCGGTGAACGCCCTGTTGTTAGGTTCCCTGATGTACCAGTCGCGCCTGGTACCGCGAGTTCTCCCCGTGCTCGGATTCATTGGAGCCGCGGCGCTCGTTTCCTACCACACCGCGACGCTTTTCGGTCTCACGGAGGAAATAGTGTCGGTCATTCCGCTGATCGCAGTACTCCCGATCGCGACATGGGAGTTCGGGCTGGGCGTCTACCTGGTCGTGAAAGGCTTCCGGCCATCGGCTGTGGCCGAACTCGACACGGTACCGGCAGTGCCCGGCACACCCTGGCCCGGTCGATTCGCATCACACTGATTCGTTTCTTTGGTCCCCGACTCAGTGCCGCTCGTCGACTGGACGACCGACGAGATCGGCACTGATGCCCCAGAGCCGTGACGTGGTCGCCACGTCTAGGAGGACTTGTGCGACTCTTGGGCCGGCGGTCGGCAAAATGCCGGCCTGTGACACCGGCAACGTTGGGGGAGCTGGCCAAGTACACGGCGGTGTCCGCTGTCATTTCCGGGCTTCTCATGAACGGCCACATGAGGGCCACCACAGACCACCACATCCGCCTAACCGGATGTCACCATCGACATGACCCCAAAGACCCTGGCCGGCGTACTCCTCATCGCGCTACCGATCAGTTACAACGTCCTCTACACGCTGCTGGCTCGTTCGTTCGACTACCCGGACATCCTCCGTCGACCGACCGACGAAATACTCAAGCGATTCGCCGCCGGGGGGAATCGACTGATCCTGACCTGGTGGGCATTCGCCATGACCGCCGTACTCCTGGCTCCCACCGCCATCCTGGTCTCAGTGACCTTCGCGGGCGCCAATTCGACGGTTCTGATGCTGGCAACGTCGATCGGAGTTCTTGCTGCCCTGGTCCAGTTCCTCGGGCTCATCCGCTGGCCATTCGCCGTCCCCCATCTCGCCCGGACCATGGCTGACCCGACCACCACCTCGACCACCAAGGATGCTGTCGATGTCGTCTTCCAAACGCTCAACCGTTACCTCGGCGTCGCAGTCGGTGAGCATCTCGGCTACCTGTTCACCGGGTTTTGGACCGGGCTCGTCGGACTCGCCATCGTCCAATCAGACGTGCTGGCCCCGGTTTTCGGAGTAATCGGTCTCATACTCGGTCCCCTATTCGTGATCTGCTCACTCGAGTTCGTCGGAGCCTTCGAAGCTCGGGGCTGGAAGGTCGCTGCCGCCCTCGTCCCCTTGACCTACATCGGCTGGTCACTCTGGTTGCTCGCGGTGGGAATCGGCCTTCTCGCGAGCTAGCGACAATCGCGCACCGCGGTCCCATGGCCTGGGGTGTCACAGCTTCGAATCCTGCCGAGGGCGCCTTCGCAGCTGATCAGCAAAGGACGAACTGTCCTAGTCCGTCGGGCCGAGATCAGCGAGAAACTCCGTCAACCTCTCCGTATCGGCGTCAGTCCAACCTTCGGGGCGCGTCACCGCCACCCATGCCTCGGCATTGGCCTCCTTGGTGTAGAGGTGGCCATAGCCCTCCGGGATAGAGCCAGCGGCGGGGAGATCCATCATCACCTGCCATCCGGTGATCAGTCGTGCATATTGGAACTGTTCACTGATCTCTACGCCGCGCTGGCCATCGAGCAGCCAGTCGGGCTGGCTGAGGAACAGCGACGGCGAGAAAAAGACTACGGGGTCGGAGGCGTGTTGGAGATAGACGACCCTTGTGTCTCCCCATTCGTCTCCAGGTCGGTCGAGGGCGCTCTCTTCGTTGGTAAACCGAACCGTCCGACCTCCCTGGTAGAGAGGTGTCGGCGGAGAGCTGCCCGGATCTCGATTTGCCACGAGCTCGTTCCACAACTCATTTACGAACGGAGGACCGACCATGAGGGCTCCGTCAATTGGTTCGTTGACGATGTTGATCGACGTCAGAATCGCTTCGACGCCGTACGCACCGAGCGAAAGGCCATACAAGTAGATCTCGGGCCGTTCCTCCTCGGGAAGGGTCGACATGTAGGCGTGGATGGTGGCGAACACCTCCTGGGAGGTCTCCTTTACCTCGTCCTGGTCGGCGAGGAGCGAGATCCAACTTGGCAGATAGGAGTATTGGGCCCCAGCCACTGCCACATTGCCGTTGTGGACGTACTCCAACGCCGTCATCGCATTCGGTTCGAGAAAGCCCGTTCCGGTGGTGCTGGCAACGACGAGGATCTCCCTATCGAAAGCTCCGGTCCGGATCAGCTCGTCGAGGACGAGTTGGGCCCGCGCCTCCGGAGTATCAGCCGACTTGAGGCCGACGTACACCCGAATCGGCTCCATCGCCCCGTCACCGTGGAACGCATTCAGTTCATCGACTGAGGGGCCGGTAGCTACGAAAGTGCGCCCCTTCTCGCCGAGTGTCTCCCAAGCAACGAGCGACGAGGAACTCCCCGATCTGAGCTCGGATGCCGGCTGGGTGATCCCCTCGGCAGTGGACGCGTCTCGCGGCGCGAACACCTGATTGGCCACGGCGAAGAACGAGTTGACCAGGACGCCGCTCCACCCGCCCCAGATCGTGAGCAAGAGTCCGACTCCACTGAGCAAAACTGCGAGACGGCGGGGGAAGACCTTGTCGAGCCATCCAATCAGGAAAAGAAAGAGCCTCCACAAGGATCTGGTGATGATCAGGATCAGGGCCGCTACAACGAAGGCGACCGGAGTGAGCGTTAGCCAGAACGTGGGTGAGATGGGCTCCATCCCGAAGGTTTGCCGCACGTCGTTCTGCCAGCCGACGAAACCCCACATCCCCGTCAGGAGCAGAAATGCGAGGAGGGCGAGCGAGAGCCAGCGGAGAGCGGTCCACCACAGCCCTCGAGGCTTGGGCATACCCAGGAAGTTCCAGACCCATTGCCAACCGGCGCCCAATCCATACCCCACCATGAACGAGATCCCGGAGACGATTCCCTGGGTGATCGCGAGCTTCGGCAACAGTGATGGCTGCAGCGACGACGCGAACATCAAGACACCTGTGAGCACGCCTGGCCTCGAGACCGGCCTCGAAAACACCTTCGCGAGCCGGGTCTGCTCCATCAACGCCAACGACGACACGCCTCGAACTTACGCCGCCGGGGAGAGGCGACACTTTCCCGAGTCTGAAAGGCAAATCCAGTGGGTTCCATGCCGCAGGAGGACGATGCCTCGATAAAGGCGGAGATCGCCGCGGCGCCTGCCCGCGGACGCGACGACGACTGGAATGCCCTCTGGCACGCTGTCGACCTGCTCGGCGAAGAGACCACCTTCGCGAGTTGGACCGGGGGCGACATTGTCAGAACGATCACCGTCGACGGCGAGGAGCGGCCAGTCCGCCAGATGCCTTATCCGGAGTACGCCAGGTAGGTGGGGCGGATGCGGGAGTGCGCTGGCGCACTTGGCTTGATCGTCCCCTTCGATTGGATGAGTTGGGATGGCGTGCGCTTCTACCAGGAAGATCCACCGGCGCTGGCAACCGCCCCGTCGGCGATGCCGTCCGGCTGCTCACCGCCATTCAGCGGGCCGAGCGATTCGGTGACGGCAACATCGAAGGCGCCCTGCAGAGCGGACTCATGCAAGCTGCCCTCGTCCGACCACGACGCTGGTAGACGAGCAACCACGGGCCGACCAGCATGAGGACTGACGTCGCTCAGTCCGAGCGCGTCCCCTGGTTTGACCCTCTTGTCATCCCGCGACCGGCATCGTTGTGTCCTGGCCAGCCGAGCTCGTCAAGGCGAGGTCCAGGAACAGCACGTTGAAGCGCGGGGCGGTGCAGGGTCACCAGAACGGGCACGCCAGCCCACCCCGTCCCTGTTAGCGCCACGTTGGGAAGAGGGGAGGGCCCGCTAGGAACGCGTTAGGCGAGGGGCGATAGACCGATTGCCGGCGTAGCTTTGGGTAGGACGTGAGCAGCATGGAAATGAGAACTTCCCGGAGATCGAAGCGATGCGACTACGCATCGACCTTATCCCTTTGGCCGGCGCCATCGTATTGATGTCGGCGGCGACCACGATGGCAGTGGTTCTCATCCGGAGCATGAACCGAGCACCGGGGGAGGCCGCTCCGTTGGGGACGACCATGAGTCTCGCCCTGGTGGTGGCGGTCTGGCTCATCGGTCTCGCTCTCCTCTTCCAGGGCCTATTCGAATGAGCACCAGTGAGGCAGCGTCCTCTACGCGTAGCCCCAACGTGCTCTTGGTCTTCGGCCGCGCCCTGCTCGGGATCGTGATTGGCACGGCTGCTGCCTGGGCATTCGTGCCGGCTGAGACGGCTCAGGCCGTGATCGCCATCGCCCTTCCCCTGGTCGCAGCGTTGACGGCGTGGTATGGAGGAAGGGAGATGGGAGCCGCGGCAGCGATCGCCGGAGCCCTGTGGTTCGGCTACGCGCACACCGAGCCGCGCTTTCACACCGAGATCGCGGCCCGCGCCGACGTGATCCTCACGCTCGCCGTGCTCGTCGTCGGCGTCCTCGCCAGCGAGCTCGCCGATGCCCGGCATCGGTTGCGGCGGTTGCGCGGCGATACCGTGAAGGGGTGACCACGGGCCGACTGAGGGTGTTCCTTGGCGCCGCACCTGGTGTGGGCAAGACCTATGCCATGCTCGAGGAGGGGCACCGGCTCCGGGACTTGGGTCGGGACGTGGTGATCGCCTACATCGAACCGCACGCCCGCACCGACACCATCGCCATCATCGGCGACCTGGAGATCGTACCCCGACGAACGATGGAGTATCGGGGATCGACATTCGAGGAGATGGATCTGGAGGCTGTCCTGCTACGGGCTCCCCAGGTTGCCCTGGTCGACGAGTTGGCCCACACCAACATCCCGGGCTCGCCGAACATGAAGAGATGGCAGGACGTCGAGGCGCTGCTCGACGCATGCATCGATGTAATGACCACCCTCAATATCCAGCATCTCGAATCACTGAACGACGTCGTGTTCGAAATAACTGACATCACCCAGCTTGAGACGATCCCCGACGAGGTGGTTCGCCGGGCCGGCGAGATCGAGCTGGTCGATCTGACCCAGGAGGGCATCCGGGAGCGAATGGCCTCGGGCAAGATCTATCCGGCGGAGAGAATCGATGCCGCGCTTGGCAACTACTTCCGACCCGGCAACCTGGGGGCGCTACGTGAGCTGGCCTTGTCCTGGACTGCAGACCGTGTCGACGAGGCCGTGGCCAAGTATCGCGACCTCCATGGCATCGAGAGCCAATGGGAGACCAAGGAACGCGTGGTGGTCGCCATGGCCGGCGCGGTAGGCGGTGATGACATCGTCAGGCGAGCAGCTCGCCTCGCCATGCGCTCTCGGGCCGAACTGCTCGGGGTGTTCGTCCGGCCCACCGGTGGCCTCACCGATGACATCAGCACCGTGTTGGCGGCCCAGATCCAGTTGCTGCAGAGCCTGGGTGGCATGTATCACGAGGTCGTCGGCGACGACGTCGCATCATCCCTCATCGCCTTCGCCAAGGGGGAGAACGCCACCCAGCTTGTGCTCGGCGCGACACGGCGCTCCCGACTACAGGAGCTCATGGGTGGCTCACCGGTGGCCCGAGTGGTGCGCAAGGCGGGGGAGATCGACATCCATGTCATCTCCTACGAACGCGCCCGGCCAAGACGGTTCCGGCCACAGTCGCGTCAACTCCTGAGCCCGGCGCGGCGCATATCCTCCTGGGCCTTCGCCGTGCTGGGACCTCCGCTCATCACCTGGGCGCTCTTCTCGTGGTTCGACGCCCCGCTCCACAACGTCCTTCTCGTCTACCTCCTTGCGGCGGTGGGCGCTGGCGTCCTCGGTGGCGCCCTTCCCGCCGCGGTCACAGCCATCTCCGGGTTCTTCCTCGCCAATTGGTTCTTCGCGCCCCCGGTCAGGTCGTGGACCATCAACAGCGCGGACAACCTCTTCTCTCTGTTCGCCTTCCTGTTCGTCTCGTTGGTGGTCGGGCTCCTCGTCGGGCTGTCCAGTCGCCGCACCGCCGAGGCGCGCCGGGCCAGAGCTCAGGCCGAGGCGCTGGCTGCCACCGCGGCCGGTGGGCACCCGGTCTTCGGCACCGACGAACGCGGCCTGGTGCGTCGGATCAGGGAGACCTTCGGGCTGGAAGCGGCCAGCGTCCTGAGACGGGAGGGGGATTCGTGGGTGACCCTGGCGTGGGACGGTGACATCGTCCTCGACCGGCCCGACAAGGGGAGCGAGATCATCGATCTGACCGGGGGCACGTTGCTGGTGATTCTCGACGGGCAGCTGACGACCGACGATCGTGCCGTCCTACGAGCCTTCGCCGCCCAGATCGTCCAGGCTTTGGAGAGAGAGGAGCTGGAACGGGAGGCGGGCTCCGCCGAGGCGATGGCAGAGACCGATCGTCTTCGCACCGCCCTCCTGGGGGCGGTGTCCCATGACCTGAGGACTCCGCTGGCCACAATCAAGGCTTCGGTGACCAGTTTGCTCGAGACCGGCGTCGAGTGGACCCCGGATCAGACTTCGGCCTTCCTGCGGACAATCCTCGAGGAGACAGAGCGGCTGGACCGGTTGGTAGGGCGGCTCCTCGACGCCAGCAGGGTTCAGGTCGGGGCGGTTCATGTCTTCTTCAGGCCCATCGGCCTGGAAGAGGTGGTCGCCGCCGCCCTCGGCGGACTGGGAGCGGGACGGGAGAGGGTCATCGTCGATATCCCGGAGTCGCTGCCCGAAGTCCAGACCGATCCCGCCCTACTCGAGAGAGCCGTGGCCAACCTGATCGAGAATGCGTTGATCTGGTCCCCGAGCACCGAATCGGTGAGAGTGAGCGCCGGGGAGATAGCCCGCCGCATCGATCTTCGGATCACCGATCGTGGGCCAGGCATCCCCGTGGACTCGCGCGCCGCAGTCTTCCAACCGTTCCAACGGCTCGGCGACTCACCGAGGAGCGAGGGCGTCGGGCTCGGGTTGGCAGTGTCCCAGGGTCTGCTCGAGGCGATGGGCAATGAGTTGATCATCGAGGACACACCGGGAGGGGGAACCACCATGGTGATTGGGTTCAAGATCGCCGGCCCCATCGACATCCCCGATCCGTTGACCGCAGAGGCCCATGTCTAGCGAAGGGCGGATCCTCCTCGTGGATGACGAGCCCCAGATCCTCCGCGCCCTTGCGATCAACTTGAAGGCGCTTGGTTATCAGATAGAGACCGCCCAGAGCGGCGAAGAGGCCCTGCAGAAGGCAGCGGCCAACAGACCCGATGCGGTCATCCTCGATCTGGGACTTCCCCGGATCGATGGCGTAGATGTGATCCGGGGTTTGCGCGGCTGGTCCGACGTCCCGATCATCGTGCTCACGGTTCGGGAGGCGGAGCGGGACAAGATCCTGGCCCTCGACGCGGGCGCCGACGACTATGTGACCAAGCCATTTGGAATGGGTGAGCTCCTGGCACGTCTGCGGGCCGCCTTGCGGCGGGCGGCGCCGGATGATTCGGGTGCACCTGTCATCTCCACGCCGCACTTCACGATCGACCTGCCAGCAAAGCGCGTCCTCGACGCCGACAACGCCGAGGTGCGGCTCACTCCGACCGAGTGGGGCATTGTCGAGGTGTTGGTGCGAAATCACGGGAAACTGGTCAGCCAGACCCAATTGCTGCACGAGGTCTGGGGTCCCCAGTACGGGGAGGAGACCAACTATCTGAGGGTTTTCATGGCTCAGGTGCGACGGAAGCTGGAGCCCCAGCCGGGGGCGCCCCGCTATTTCATCACCGAGCCGGGAATGGGTTATCGATTTGAACTGCCCGAGCCGGAGCAAGACATCTCTTGACCATGTGAAGCGATGCGCTGGGCACGCCTTGCTGCCTTCAGTCTGACTGTTTCCGGCTCCAGGGACTGCCATAAGGATCGGTCGTCGTCGCGCTAAGAACGCGTTAGGGACCCCCTCCTAGAAGCAGGGTTGGCGCTAGCAATACATGTAGCGCGCCGATCGGTGAATGACGCCTGGTGCTGCGCGGCCCAGTTGGCCGGTGAGAGGTGAGGGCTCTGGCGGAAGTGAATCTCAAGCGGAGGCTTTTCGGAAGGCCGTTCGCATCTCACGAAGAGGACGCCCAACTCCTTCCCAAGCGGTTAGCTCTCCCGGTCTTTGCCTCCGACCCGTTGTCTTCGGTGGCGTATGCGACCGAAGAGGCGATGCTGGTGTTGGCTGTCGCCGGTACCGCCGCGTTTGCCCTGCTGACGCCGCTCTCCCTGGCAATCGCTGCCCTTCTCGTGATTGTCATCGTCTCCTACCGGCAGACGATCAAGGCCTATCCCGATGGCGGCGGGGCGTTCATCGTCGCCAACGACAACATCGGCATCCGTACGGGCACGATGGCCGCCTCTGCCCTGTTGATCGACTACGTGTTGACGGTTTCGGTGTCGGTGGCTGCAGGTGTGGCGGCTATCACGTCGGCAGCGCCGGCCCTCCTCCCCTGGCGTGTGGGGATCGCGCTCGGGTTCGTGGCTCTGTTGACTATCGCCAACCTGCGCGGAGTGAAGGAAGCCTCGACCCTGTTTGCCCTCCCCACCTATCTGTTCGTGGCAACCGTGGGGGCCATGCTGGTAATCGGCTTCTCCAAGTGTCTCGACGGTGTGTGCCCGACTGCTATCTCGTCGGAGGCGGACCTCGAGGCGGAGGTGGCGGTGATTGGGCTCTTCCTGATTCTCAGGGCCTTCGCCTCTGGATCCACGGCTCTTACCGGTGTCGAGGCTGTCGCCAATGGTGTACAGGCTTTTCGTGAGCCGAAGTCGCAGAACGCCTCCGCCACGCTCGGGATCATGGGTGCCATCTCGATCTCGATGTTTCTTGGCATCTCGACGCTTGCCCTGTGGTTCGATGTTCGAATCTCCGAGGACACCATCGACCAATACGGGACGGTGATCTCACAGATCGGTCGAGCTGCTTTCGACGGGGGCGTCGGTTTCTACCTACTGCAGGTGTTCACGGCTGCGATCCTGATCCTGGCCGCCAACACCGCCTACCAGGACTTCCCCCGACTGTCCGCCATCCTGGCTCGGCACAAGCTGGTGCCACGCCAGTTCTTGAACCGGGGCGACCGTCTGGTCTTCTCCAACGGGATCATCACCTTGGCGCTAGTGGCCGCCGCTCTTCTGATCGTGTTCGACGCGGAGGTGAGCCGTTTGATCCAGCTGTATGTAGTGGGCGTCTTCACGGCCTTCACCCTCAGTCAGACCGGGATGGTGCGGCATTGGTTGAGGACGAGAGAGCATGGGTGGAGACGGTCGGTGGCGATCAATACGGCCGGCGCCCTGACGACCGGAGTGGTGTTGATCGTCGTGGCCACAGTCAAGTTCGCTCATGGGGCCTGGATCGTGATCCTCATGATGCCGATCCTCGTCGGTCTCATGCTGAGCACTCGCCGCCATTATCTCGGAGTTGGGGCCCAACTGAAGCTGTTACCAGTCGCGGCCGAGCCTCGCCCGACGAGGATCATTGTCCTCGTGGCACATCACGACGAAGGAACCGACCGGGCTCTGCGCTATGCGGAGGTGGTCAACGCCGCTGCAGTCACCTGTGTGCATGCCGAGGAGCCTGGATCCGACGACCTCGTCTACACGTGGGATGCGGCCCACCCCGGGCACGCGCTGGAGATCATCCCCGGTGAGAGAGACCCGATCTCGAGACGGGCCGTGCGCCGGGTTCGGCAGGAGCGTGACGCCCACCCTGAGGCAATCATCACTGTCATCCTCGCTGACCGCGTGCGCACCCGGTCGATCCTCGCCCCATTCGCTCACCGTCACAGTCTCGCCATCAAGTCCCGGTTGCTATTCGAGCCGGGCGTGGTGGTCACCGACCTCAATGTCCCTGTTCGCTCACGACGTAGCAAGTTGCCCCGCCTTCCGACCCGCAAGATCGAACAGGTTGTACTGGTCTCCGACATGACCCGTCCCATAAGGGAGGCGCTGGCCTACGCCCTGAGCCTTGGGCCACCAGTCACTGCAATTCACATCGACGTCGACCAGGCACAACGAGATCGGCTGGAGCGACAATGGACAGAAGCGGGCTACGAGCTCCCGCTCGTCGTCATTTCCAGTCCATACCGAAGCATCGTGGGCCCGCTCGTCAGATATCTTCGTGATCGGAGGCGGGCTGCCATTCCCGGAACCCTGATCTCCGCCGTGATCCCCGAGTTCATCGTCCCAGGGCGGATCACCCAACTTCTGCACAATCAGACTGGTCTCGCCATAAAGGGAATTCTGGCCGGGGAAGCGGGCATCGCAGTCACCAGTGTCCCCTTTCATCTCAGAACCAATGGCGGTTCGGACGACTGACCCATTACCGCGGTTCGACTCGGGACGGGCTATCACGGTCGCGATCACCCCCCCGCCCGAGCTCCCGTCGCACACCCAGGGAGCCCAGCTCGTTGGTGGCTATACAGGCGAGAAGGAGGAGCACGGCTGTGACGACGTCTTGGCGGCCCGTGATCACGAGGCGGAGATAGGGCTCTGTGAAGTAGAAGTCGAAGGAAAGGGCAGCGACTATGGCTCCGAGGATCCCGCCCTGTCTACCACCGATGATTGCGAGGGCGTGCACACCGAGGAGCAGGGATGATGGCGACAATGGCGGCACCACCCAGGGAATCACGCAGCGGCACCAGAACATCGAAGAGAGGAGAAGCGCCAGCGAGCCAATCGAGCCTGCCAGGTTCGCCTGATCTGTGGCCGGCTCGCCATCAGACTGACGCTATGCCCGCCAGATCTGGTGCCCGCAGATACTGACTGAGACTCAGCGATTCAGACGAACTTCTTGACGTAAAGGGGCTGCGTGGGAGGCTTCCCTGCTGCCGCCCGATGCACAACGTGGTCAGGTGCGCAGTGCATCGTTACCACCTGAAGCGGCTTGCGAACTGGCCACGGCCTGGTTGCGAATCACCACGAACATCGTGGTGACGATGAGCATCGCACCGAGCCACTGGCGAGCACTCAGGCGCTCACCGAGCAGCGCATAGCTCGCCGCGATTCCAAACACCGGGATCAGGTTGATGTAGAGCCCTGCGGTCGCCGCGTTGATGGAGCGGAGACCGGTCAGGTACAGCCAGAAGGCAGCGGCGTAGTAGAGAGCTCCCGATGCCAGGGCGCTGAGCCACGCTTCCGCCGAGATCGTGGGGGAGGAGGCGTGATAGCCGGTCACAGCTGAGACTGCGAGCAACAGGACAGCAAAGACGAGAGCACTCGCTTGTTGCAGAGCCACCACTTGGAGCGTCGACTCGGCGACCATCCATTTCTTTGTGACCACGGTGTAGATGGCGCAG
>Ga0299914_10002603_pt1 | contig 12491 bp, 12 predicted proteins | sample RVTome_10_FD_201361 | JGI IMG/M metagenome (GOLD analysis project Ga0299914, IMG submission 201361) | Soil microbial communities from uranium-contaminated site in the Upper Colorado River Basin, Wyoming, United States - RVT153D57 (version 2) ...
ACCGCGGCCGCCGGATCGACCATCGCCGCCAGTCCCGTCGCGTAGGGCGCGATGACGACGTCCTCGCTGAGGCCGCGACGCAGCCCTAGCCCGGGGACACCGAAGTTCGAGTACTGGTAGGTCATCTCGAGATCCCGCACGTTGTAGCCCGACTCCGAGACCCCCCACGGCACGCCGCGCTCGGCGCCATAGGTGACCTGCCGGCGGACGACGAGCCGCGCGGTCTGGTCGAGCAGGCTGCCCGCCGGCGCTCGCATGACGAGCGCGGGCATCAGGTACTCGAACATCGACCCCGACCACGACACGAGCGCCGAGTCGAGCTCCACCGGGGTGAGGGCGCGGCCCAGGCGGAACCAGTGGGCGACGGGTACGTCGCCCTTGGCGATGGCCACGAAGCTCGCCAGCCGGGCCTCCGAGGCGAGCAGGTCGTAGTGGCCGGGATCCAGGGTGCCGTCGCTGACGCGGTACCCGATCGCGAGCAACTTCCGCAGCGGATCGAACAGAAAGCCGAAGTCCATGGCGCCGGCCAGCGCCCGGGCCTCCCGGGCGAGGCGGCCCAGACGCCGGCCCAGCGTGGCAGGCGGGGCGACGTCGCGCGCGTGGCTCTCGACGGCGGCGACGAGCGCCTCCGCCCAGTCGAGCACCTCCGTCTGCGCGCGCTGCGGATCCTCGTCGACCAGCGCCCGCGCGAGGTCGTGCACACGCCTGGCGTGCGTCTGCAGGGGCGACAGCCGCGAGGCCCACCCGGCCGCGTCCGGGGCGGGTGCCTGGACGACCGCGGTGAAGGCGTCCAGCGCCTCGTCCCACCGCCCGCCCTCGGCCGGCGTGCTGGTCGGCCCCGCCGTGGCCAGGCGAAGCAGCTGGAGCGTGTCGTCGATCCCCGCCTGCGCCTGGCAGGGTCGGGGCGGGCTGGCAGCCATCTCCTCGGCGGCGCGGGCGACCGCGATGAGATGGCCGGCGAGATTGCCGCTGTCGACCGACGAGACGTACTTCGGCTCGAGAGGCTCGCAGCGCCGCGTGTCGTACCAGTTGTAGAAGTGGCCGCGGAAGCGCTCGAGGCGCTGCATCGTGTCGAGCGTGGCCTCCAGGCGCTCGAGGGTGTCGAGCGTGCCGAGCCAGCCGAAGTCCCGCGCGGCCACCGTCGCCAGGAGATAGAGGCCGATGTTCGTCGGCGACGTGCGGTGGGCGATGACCGGGCTCGGGGTTTCCTGGAAGTTGTCGGGCGGCAGCGCGTGGTCCTCGGGCCCGACGAACGTCGCGAAGTACCGCCACGTCCGCCGCGCGGTGAGCCGGAGCGCGGCTGCATCCGCCGGCGAGAGGGGCTGTGCAGGCGCGGCGCTCCGGGGCAGGCTGATCCAGCACGCGACCGCGGGGGCGGCGGCCCACAGCACGAGGAAGGGGACCGCGACCGGCCAGCCCTCCGGCCGGCCCCACGCCACCGCCACGGCCACGGCGGCGGCCAGCGCGACGCCGCCGGCCATGCGACGGTAGAAGCCGGGGAGGTCGAGCCGGAGCCCGGCCTTGGCCTGCGCCGCCGTCACCCACTCGAGCATCCGGCGTCGCACGACGTACACGCGCACGAGGGTCCGGGCGATGGCGTCACTCATCAGCCAGGCCTGGTACGCCAGCATCGTGATCGACAGGGCGACTTGCGAGGCGGCCAGGGCCGCGTCACGGCCCACCGCGCGGGCGTAGCTGCGCTTCGAGATACCGCGCCGTCGGGGGATCGCGCCGCCCAGCACCGGCAGGAGCGCGGGCCCGGCGACGGTCGCCAGGATGAAGCCGCTCCATATCGCGGCCGAGGCCCCCGGCAGCAGCCACGCGACGACGAGCGTCAGCAAGGCCGCCGGCGCCGACAGCGTGCGCCGCAGATTGTCCAGCATCTTCCAGCGCCCGATCACCGGGACCCGGCCGCCCAGGATCCACGGCAGCAGCTGCCAGTCGCCGCGCGCCCACCGGTGCTGGCGGGCTGCCGCGACGCCGTAGTGCGAGGGCGCGCTCTCGAACAGCTCGACGTCGGTCACGAGGCCGGCCCGGGCGAACACCCCTTCGAAGAGATCGTGGCTCAGCAGGGCGTTGTCGGGCACCCGTCCGGCCAGCGCCGCCTCGAAGGCGTCCACGTCGTAGATCCCCTTGCCGGTGTACGATCCCTCGCCCCACAGATCCTGGTACACGTCGGACACGGCGGCGGCGTAGGGATCGATGCCAGCCGGACCGGACGACACGCGCTGGAACCACGAGCCGTCGCTTCCCGGGAGCGGCGGCGTCACGCGCGGCTGAAGCACCGCGTATCCCTCCACGACGCGCCGCTGTCCGGGATCGAGCCGCGGCCGGTTGAGGGGATGCGCCATCGTGCCGACCAGCCGCTCGATGGCGCCGCGGGGCAGCCGCGTGTCGGCGTCCAGCGTGACGACGTAGCGGATGCCGGTCGGGACGGCGGCGCCCGTGGGCAGGAAGCTCGTGTCCGTCGCTCCCCGCAGCAGGCGGTTCAGCTCGTGGAGCTTGCCCCGCTTCCGCTCCCAGCCCATCCACGCCTGCTCGCTGTCGTTCCACAGCCGTCGCCGGTGAAGGAGGAGGAAGCGAACGCTGCCGTCGGGCGCCGCCCCGTGGCGGCGGTTCAGTCGCGCGATGCCCTCCCGTGCCGCGGCCAGGGTCTGGTCGTCACCCGGAACGCCGGCCGCGGGCGCGTCGGTCCAGTCGGAGAGGATTGCGAAGTGCAGCTCACCGTCGGGGCTGGCCAGGTAGTGCACCTCGAGCCGGTCGATCTGCGCCTCGACCTCGGCCACGTCGGTCAGGAGCATCGGCACGACGACGAGGGTCCGGAGCGACGGGGGGACGCCCTCGGGCACCTCGAGCCGCGGCAGGACAGCGGGCGTGACGAGGGCGGTGACGCTGCGATTCAGCAGCGCTATCGCCAGATCCGAGGCCGGGACGGCGGCGAGGCAGGCCAGGATCACCAAGCCCAGCGGATGCACGCCAGAGACCCAGGCGGCCAGCAGGGGGACCGCGAGAATGGCGCCGCTGAGGACGGCGATCGTCCCCAGGTACCCGGGCGTCGCCAGTCCGATGTACAGGCGCAGCAAGCGGCGCAGCGGCGGCGGCCGGTAGCCGAGCGCCATCTCGAGGGCCACCCGCCCGGCGCCGATGAGGTGAAAGCCGGGGTCCGTCCGCCGGTCGTCGCCGGCGCCGGCGAAGCGCTGCGCGTGCACCATGGCCTCGCGGGCGACGCCCAGCTCGGAGCGGCCCGAGCCCCGCGCCAGCTCCTCCACCGCGTGCCGATAGGCATCGCGGGTGGCGAAATCCATCGCGACGTGGTTCGGGCCGGCGCGCAGCACCCCGTCGACGAGACTGACGGCCTCGAAGAACTCCGTCCAGTCCAGCGCCGACATCAAGGTCATGCTCAGGATCACGTTGCGGACGGTCACGTTCATCGCGGCCTGGTGCTGATGCTCGACCCGGACGATGTCGTCGGGCGTCGTGCCCTGTGCCTCGAGCCGCTGGTCGAGCCAGCGCAGCGCCGGGGTGACGGCGCGGTCCTGTTCGCGGAGCCGCTGGACCAGCTGGACCGCGAAGGCGGTCAGCAGCGGGGCGTTCTCGAATCGCGCGAGTCCCCGCGCGGTCGGCGCCACGACGCCGTCGTCTCCGATGCCGAGGAGCTCATCGGCCAGGGCGTCGGCCTCCTGACGCGCGGCGCGCCCGCGCACGATGCTCTCGGTCAGGCGGCGAAGATTCTCCACGAGCACGACGCGCAGCGTGATCGCGACCGCCCACAGCTCACCGATGGTCAGCGGCTGCACCCGCTGGTAGGCCTGCACGAACCGCCGGAGCGCCTCGGGGTCGAACCGGCTGTCCGTATGGGCCACGAAGGCCCAGGCGATCCCGTAGACGCGCGGGTAGCCGGCGAGCGGCCCGTCGGCCAGCTTGGGCAGTTCCCGATAGAACCCGGGCGGGAGGTCGTCGCGGACCTCGCGGAGCTGCTCGTCCACCACGTGGAAGTTGTCGACGAGCCACTCGGCGGCCGGCGTGATCGCCCGCTCCTCCCGGATGGCGTTGGCGATCACGCGGTACGACTCGCGGAGCACGCGGCCGTTGTCCTCGACGCGCGCCAGCAAGCGCCGTCCCCGGCTGGACCGCGTCATGACGCGTTGAGCGACCGCGAGACTCTCGGCGTGCTGCTCGAGGCGCTCGATGCCGAAGAGCTCGGCGCGGATGGGGCTCTCGAAGGACTGAGGGGCGATCAGCATGAGGCCTTCCCGCAGGTGGTGGACAGGACGCCTGCACGTCAGCACGAGCCAGTCACCGGGGTCTCGACGCCTGACGCGTCAGCCATGAAGGCCGAGGTGGCAGCCAGGAAAGTGTAACATGCCGAATTCTGTCCCAGAGAAGCCAAGCCTTGTCGCTGACGGCCTCCGTTTCGCGGGGAGCCCGGGTGAGCAGTTTTGCTCAGACTCGCCCGAGCGGTGGGCATAGCCTCCAGGTGATGGGCGCCCGGTACGATCGGCCTCGCCGGCAATCGCGACGACCATAGCGGCCGGAGCCCCTGGGGAGAGAACGATGGCCGGGCCGATTCAACGAACGGCAGGACCCCAGCCGCTGCACGAGCGGGCGGATGGGGAGTTCACCTGGACGATCCCCGTGAGCGCCGTTCCCTCGGTCGAGTGGATGAGGCTCTTCAACATGCCCCGCGAGCCCGACGATGTCTGCATGCCGAGCCGCGTCGACGTCCGCGACCGAGGCCTGGTCTTCGTGGCGACCGAGGCGCGGATCCCGCAGTGGATGCGGCACATCGACCAGTGGATCGCGACCGCCAACGAAGGGGTCGCGGAGGCGGAGGCCAGGCGCGCGTCCGCGACCGAGCGTGAGGCGCGTGGTCTCGAAGACGCCAAGCAGCGGGTCGCGAACGCGGACAAGTACCGGGCCCTCTGAGCCGCGGTCTGTCGTCGAGGAGCACGACGTCCTTCCCGGAGGAGCCGATCCCTGACCACCCGGAACGCTGAGCGCTGGCGCATCGTGGGCGAGTCGGCGCGCCCTCCACATGTCCGGGCCCCGGTCCCGTCAGCCGTTCGTCACGCTGGACTGCTCCACGATCGTCGATGGCTCATCGAGAGTCACCTGTTCGGTCATGTTCGGGGCGCGGCGATGACGTTCCGTGACGCCGAGCGCGCCCGCGTCGCCGGGGACGCGGACTCTCTCCGCGGTCGGGTCACGGCGGAGATGTACGCCGAGCTCCGGGCGTTCTGCGAGGAGTCGCGCACGACCGGCCGGTCGGTCCGCATCGACGAACTGGACGTCGACGCCGAGGTCACGGAGGCGTGGCAGGACGGCGATCAGGACTACGTGACAGCCTGCGTCGCCGGGACGACCCACACGATCGGCGATGCCACCGGGCCAGTCGTGAGCGGCCTTTCACCGGCGATAGGCTCCCCGGCAACGTCTCCGAACCGTCCGCTCATCGACGGACAGGGCGATGTATGACGACTTCGGCGGAGTGTCATTCGGGTATCGGGAGGCCAGCGAGATCGTGCTGCGCGTGCGCGACACCGGTGTGGGCATCTCGCCCGAGAGGTTGCCGCTCGTCTTCGATCTGTGCGCGCCCGCCGATCGTTCCCGGCTCGACCCCGTGGACGGCCTCGGCGTGGGTCTCACGCTGGCTCGCATCCTGGTCGAGCTCCACGGCGGGAGCATCAACGTTCACAGCGAGGGGAGCCAGTTCGTGGTGCGCTTGCCCATCGGCGCTCCGCGAGGACGCGCCCCGCTCCCTGAGCCCGCCTGAGTCGGTTGCCGCCGAGCGCCACCGAAACCGCCTCGAGGACCACCGCCGCGTATTCGCCGGCGGCAGCTCCGGGAACGCCCGCCACGTGACCCGCCGACGATTGCTGAAACTGGCCTCGGCCGCAGCGGCGATCCCCCTGGCCGGGCCGCTCGGCGCCGTCCGGGCCTCCACCGTGGCCCACCGTGACTTGCGCTTTCGCGTCATGCGCCACGGGTCTCCGATCGGCGAGCACCGGGTGACGTTCCGGCCCGACGGCCATCGCCTGATCATCGAGACGCGCGTGCAGGTCGCGGTCAGGGTCCTGTTCTTCACCGCGTTCCGATTCACACACGAGGCCGAGGAAGTCCGGCAATCGGATCGTCTGGTGTCGGTCATGAGTACAACGGACGACAACGGAACACTGCGACAGGTCTCCGGCCATGCCGTCGCGGACGGCTTTCGTATCACCGGCGAGGATGGCCCTTTCCTCGCCTCCGGGCATCTCTTGACCTCGAACGCCCTTTGGGACAGCCGAATCGTCCGCGAGACCAGGTTGATCGATGTCCAGCATGGAGGGGAGATCGGGCTGGTCACGAAGCAGCTGGGCGATGAGTACGTCGACACCCCCCAGGGCTCTCTCCGCGCCAGCCGCCATCACATGATCACGCCCTACTATGCCGGCAGCGTGTTTTACGACCGCGATGGGCGCTGGGTCAAGAGCGTGCTCGAGCTGCGGGGAGAGCACGTCGAGTATGCGCTCGCAACATAGACGGAGCTCGACAACGTGGCCGCGTGCGATAGCCTTCCTCGGCGGCTTCGCGGCTCTGGCTGTCATGGGGCTGGCATGCGCGCCGATCGCGCGGCCCGACGTGGTGATCGGTACCGCCAGTCCGACCGGAGTTTACTACCCGCTCGGCGGTTCGATGTGCCGACTGGTGAACCTCGATACATCGCGCCACGGGCTGCGATGCTCGGAAGAGCCCTCGTCAGGATCCGCCACGAATATCGAGTCGCTCCGTCGTGGCCGGCTCGACATCGGCATCGTCCCATCGGATGTGCTGGCCGACGCGGTGGCGGCCCAGGGATCGTTCAGCTCGCGGAGACCCGTGACCGATCTACGCATCCTGTTTGCCGGTCCTGACGAAATATTCACGGTCGTGGCTCGTAAGGACCTGGCAATCCACACGGTGGGGGAGGTCCGTGGTGCCCGCATCAGCATCGGGGATCCCGGATCGCGACAACGAGCCCAGTTCGACCGCGTGATGACCGCCCTCGACCTGAGGCGAAGCGAGTTCGTGGAGGTGCGCGAGCTCTCGGCCGCCGCCCAGAGCCGCGCCTTTTGCGGCAAGGACCTCGACGTGATCGTCTACTCGGTCGGCCATCCAAACGGCCTGATTCGGGACGTGACGCGCACGTGCCGGGGCATGCTGGTCGACGTGAGCGGACCGGCTATCGACCAGATGCTATCGGAGTATGGAGAATACGCGCGCGCGGTGATACCGGGCGGCATGTACTCGGGTAACCCGGCCGACGTGCGGACGTTTGCCGTCCGCGCTGTGGTCGTCACCAGCCCGCGGGTGTCGGACACCGTGGCCTACGAGATCACCCGAGCCGTCTTCGACAACTTCGACGCGTTCCGGCGCCTGCATCCCGCTTTTGAAGCGCTCTCCGTCGCCGACATGGTCCACGTCAGCGGCCCCGCCCCCGTCCACGCGGGGGCGATGCGCTATTATCGGGAGCGCGGATGGCTGCCGTGAGCACTACCCTCTTCTTGGCGCGGCCGGCTATGCCGCCGGGGCCTGGGCGACGCCGGGGCACCCGTGCCCGCTGTCCTTCACGATCCGGTAGAGAATCCAGCCGCTCGTGTCTTGGCCCTCGATGCGCTGGGCCCGCTCGAACAAGCTCAGCCGGCTACTCCGCGGAGTAGATGGATACTCTGCGAGCACCGCCTTGCGGCCCAGCAGTACGGCCTCCGCTGGTAACGGCGCCTCGACGCCGTAAGAGGCCAGGACCCCTCGCCTCTCGTTGTAGAACTGCATCAGCCACTTCATCGCGACCTCCTCGGGCGATCACCGCGACGCGCCGGGTCTCATCTCCTCCGGAGCCCGCGGGTCCTGCGCAAGGGGCTCGGGCACGTGTGCCTTCAGTGCCAGGATTGCCACGGCGCCGATCAACGCGTCGAGAGCGACCGGCTTCTCCACATGGAGGTGGAACCCCGCGCGCAGAACGCTCGCGCAGTGTTCGGGGCCGGTATACGCGGTAAGGGCGGCAGCGGGTGTGGCTCCGCCGTGCTCCGGCGGGAGCGCCCGGACCTGCCCGATCAGCCAGTAGCCGCCCTTCCCAGGCATCGAGAGGTCGCTCAGGAGCACGTCGGGGCGCTCCCATTGCAGCGCGGTGAGCGCCTCTTCGGCAGAACCGACCGCCGTGACCTTGGCGCCATCTCGAGTGAGGATCTCGGCCACGATATCGCGGATGTAGTGCACATCGTCGACGACCAGCACCCGGACGCCTTCGAGACGAACACCATCATCGAGCCGCGATCGAGGACTCGTCATGTTCTCCCCCCGGGTCCGTCCGTATGGAGATCGAAGTCTACGGGCGTCGGCAGGGGGAAGTCTGGTCAAGACTGCTCACGGGCTCGACGGGCCGGCACTGGCGTCCGGTTCGCTGCCCGGTACGACGCGTCGCCCGAACCTCCTGGACGTTCGTGCTGCACGAGCCCCAGGGGCTCAGTGTAGAGGGCACCATCGCCGCGCCGTTCTCGGGCTCGCAGTCGCAGCGCCTGCGAGGTGGGGCGGATGACGGCCATGCTCGTGGTCGACGCGCCGCGGAAAGCGCGCCGACACTGCACGTGGACGACCGCGCCCGAATCGAGATACACGGTCCGCTGGTACGGCGCCATCGGACGGCTGCAGATGAGGCAGGCCCTCACGGGCATGTGGGAGCCGCTCGGGGCTTGGCGTTCACGCGGCCGCCAGCACGAGTATCCGCGGGCCGATCGACGTCACGAGTCGCCTCGTCATGATCTCGTGCGCCTGCGTCAGTTCGAGAACAGGCTCGTGAAGAAGCTCTTGACGCTGTGCCCCACGCTGATGGCGCCATCGCGGGCGTGGCCCCATGCGCTCTTGGCCGGCGACTCCGCGGCCCGTCCGGCGTCCTTCAGCTTTTCACCGCTGTACTTCGCACCCTCGGACACCGTCGTCCCGATGCCCTTGGCCGTCTCCTGGACGCCGTCCCCGATCTGGCTGCTGGGGATCTTCTTGGCACCATGCTCGATCTGACTCATCCCCTCTTTGACCTTCGTGTCGTCGGCGGGGGCACCGGAGGTGGGGGTGAGCAGGGAGAACATGACCGCGCACACGATGATTGAACCAAGTCGTTTCATCGACGTTCCTCTTGCCTTGAATCTATCCGACGGCGTCCGGCGGTCCTAGTGGACCTAAGGCCAATGCACCGGCTCGCTGCTCCGGACCGGCAACCAGTTCGGCATCTTCCCTGGGTCGCCGGCGTGGACGATAATTGCCCCGGAAGGAGGCAGAGTATGGCGCCCAGAGCCAAACCGACGTTCGACGCCAAGGCGTTGTTGACGGCAGTCGGCCGCGGAAGCGCGACCCGCGACTACCAGAAGACCCAGCCGGTTTTTTCGCAGGGGGAGCGCGCGGATGCGGTGTTCTTCGTCCAGCGCGGGAAGGTCAAGATGACCGTCCTATCGCACCAGGGCAAGCAGGCGGTCATCGCGCTGCTCGGCCCCGGCGACTTCTTCGGCGAGGGGTGTCTGGCGGGCCAGCCCTTGCGCATGGCGACGGCGACCGCCATGACGGACTCCTCGATCGTGCGGCTGCCGAAGCAGTTGATGATCCAAGCGCTCCATCGGGACGCCGTCTTCTCGGAACTGTTCACCACATACCTGCTGGCGCGGAACATCCGGATGGAAGAGGATCTCGTGGACCAGCTTTTCAACTCCAGCGAGAAACGGCTGGCGCGGATCCTTCTGTTGCTGGCGAACTTCGGCAAGGCCGGCCGGCCGGAGCCGGTCGTGCCCAAGATCAGCCAGGAGACACTGGCCGAGATGGTCGGCACCACGCGCTCACGAATCAGCCATTTCATGAACAAGTTCCGGAAGCTGGGCTTCGTGGACTACAACGGCGGGCTGGCGGTTCACAGCTCGCTGCTCCACGTCGTTCTGCACGACTGACGGTCGGCGAGTAGACGACGGGGCCGGGATCACTCTCGCGCATCGTCTGTCCTCCGCATCGGCGGCATCGTCGCGTCGAGCTGGCCAGTCGATGGTGGCCCAAGGTCCAATAGGTGATTGGGGCGATGTCGACTAGACTTTTGGCCATGAGCTTGATGCAGCCGATTGCGAGGAGGACTGCGATGCGAGCGAGTGAGGGCTTCGTCTTGGGAGCGCTGATGGGCGCAGCCGTCGTGTGGCTGTGGGGACGGGAGATGCAGGAGTACGTGGAGGAGAAGACGCACGGGGTGCGCACGAAGGCCGCGGACGGCGTTCGGGCGGTCGAGGAGCAGGCTGGAAAGGTGCTGCACCGTGCGGGAGAGACCCTGCATCGGGTCGACGAGTTCTTGCAAGACACGAGGGAGGATGTCGGCGGGGCGCTCCGGGCCGGACAGGAAGCGATTCGCGGCACCCGCAACTAGACCCGCATCCGCCTCGATGGGCCAAGGGCGATACCCAAGCCCCGCGCCCGTCGGTAGACTCGAACGTGTTGACGGGTTCCCCAGAGAACTGTACGGCTCACCCCGTGACGACCTCGACCGGCAGCGGAGGATCACCCGTGGGAGCGGTACCGGGCACACCCCATCGCTGCCAACGACGAGGTCAGTCATGATGCACGCCTTCTTCTCTCGGGTATCGTTCCTCCGCCAGCGCGTGTCAACGCTGCTTCACCGCAAGGATCAGCTCAAGGCAGACGCGGCTGAACGGCGCGAGCGCTGGAATCGAGTGATCGCAGAGCACCAGAAGCCGATGGATCAGCAACCGGACTCCTCCTCGTCGACCGGCAGAATCTGAGCCCGCGGGCGAGGGCGGGTCTGGATCGTGAGGGAACAGTGAGGCCCACCTCGTTCGCGTACCCCGGATCGGGAGGGCTCCGCCGCGCTACATCTGTTCGCGAACAGGCAGGGAGAGGAGCTCCAGCAGTCGGTTGAAGAACCCTCGGCCCTGCCACCTCGCGTACTCGACCCTCCGGGAGTACGTCAGATCGTCGGCGAAGATCTTCTCCAGCCGGCCCGCGACGTCCTTGTCGTACAGGACCGCATTGATCTCCTCGTTGAGGGCGAACGACCGCGTGTCCAGGTTGGTGCTGCCGATCGTCGCCCAGATGCCATCGACGGTCATTGTCTTGGCGTGAAGCAGCCCGGCCTGGTACTCGTAGATCTCGACGCCCGCCTCGAGTAGGGGGCCGAACTGCGAACGACTGGCATGGCGCACGATGTTGTTGTCGATCGCTCCGGGCAAGAGGACGACCACCCGCACGCCCCGGCGGGGCGCCTCCGCGAGCACCCGGGTCATCCGACCGTCGGGGAGGAAGTAGGGATTCGTGATGTAGATGGACCGTCGTGCCGAAGACATGGCGAGCAGGAACATCGTGTACAGCGAGAAGCCTCCCCCCTCGGTGGAGCTCCGGACGATCTGAGCGGAGACGGATCCGCGCCGGCGCAGCGGCGGGAAGTACGAGTCGCCGCCGAGGACGTTGCCGGTCGCCTCCAGCCAGTTCTCGACAAACGCTCCCTGGAGCCTCGAGACGATCGGACCTTCGATGCGGACGTCCGTCTCGCGCCAACGACCCTCCGTCCGTCCATCGCCCATCCATTTCGAACCCACACCCGACCCGCCCGTGAATCCGAGCTGACCGTCGACGACGAGGATGCGTCGATGATTGCGCTTGTTGTCGCGGCCGATGCCAAAGACGCCGAGTAACGTGAGAGGACTCAACGGCCGGAACGTCGCGACCTCGCACCCCGCCTGTGTCATCGTCTCGCGATAGACCAGTGGCATCGCGAGGGCTCCGAAGCCGTCCAGCAGAATGTGGCCACGGACTCCGGCCCGGCAGCGCTCGGCCAGCGCTTCGGCGATCTCCCGGCCGATCCGGCTCTCTTCGTAGAAGTACTGCGCGTAGCTGATCGTCACGCGTGCGGCGCGAATGGCTTCCAGCTGAGCCGGGAAGATCTGATCGCCGTTCAGCAGCAGGGTGGCACTGTTGCCGCCGTGCGCCGTTGACGTGTAGGCCTCGATGGTGGGCAGGAACGACGGGTCGTCCGCCGCCACCGTTGGAAGCTCGAAGTGAGACTGCACTCGAGCGCACGCTGCCGACACCAGGGCGAACAGGGTGACGCCGATGAGCCACACGCTGTTGCGTCTGCGCGTCATTCAGCGCCCACTCTAACAGCCGGGAGGAAGGCCGGCTAGTGGCGGCGACGGCGGCGCCGCCGCTCGTGGCCACGAGAAACGGCGTCCGCGTCTCGAAGGACATGGCACCATGAGCGGCGCCGCGGCACAAGCGGGGCCTGGGACTGCTACGGCTCCTGGTCCAGGGCGAGCGCCCGCCCAGTCGGCTATATCGCTCGGAAAGCCTCTGTTGCCCGGCGAACGAGATGCTAACGGAGCCCGAAGTATCCGAAAACGACCATGACGACGACTACGACCCCGATGATGTAGAAGAAGTTCACGCTGTTCCTCCTTGCTTCATAGACTGGTCACCGCGAGCTCACCCGGCTAGTG
>Ga0299914_10002604_pt1 | contig 12489 bp, 12 predicted proteins | sample RVTome_10_FD_201361 | JGI IMG/M metagenome (GOLD analysis project Ga0299914, IMG submission 201361) | Soil microbial communities from uranium-contaminated site in the Upper Colorado River Basin, Wyoming, United States - RVT153D57 (version 2) ...
CCCAGTGGTCGGGGATGGGTGGCCAGAGGTCCTCGTCGACGTCGCGCCTCGTGGCGAGGTAGGCACCGATGCGAGTGGCGGTGTCGCCCCAGGGCTCACCGGGGAACAGGCGGTGCAGGCGGGCCAGTGCCCAGTACGTCTCCCCGGTGTAGTACTTCGAGTACACGCCGGGCACGGGACGCCCGGCGCCGGCGTCGTAGAAGGCGAGCACCGCGCCCGAGGGCTCGGTCTGGGCCACCAGGAACCGGCCGAGCTGGCGCAGCAGCTCGTCGTGGCGCCCGTCGCCCGTGTCGACGCGCCGCTCGGCCAGCCCGGCGACAAGCAGCGCCGTCGCTCCCGACGAGACCTCGCCGCGGTAGCGAGGGGCAGCCCAGTCGTCGCGCTCGAACAGCCGTCCCAGCGCCCATGCGGTGCCGCGGTCGGCGGCCTCCAGCGCACCGGGGATCCCGGCGGACGCCGCCTGGTAGAGGCCCATGCCGGCCCCCATGTGGCGGACGACGTTGTAGTCGGCGGCGGCCGTGTCGGTCTCGGCGTCGTAGAGGTAGAGCCAGGTGCCGTCGGGCTCCTGGTTGCGCGTGAACCAGTCGACGGTCTCGGTGGCCGAGGACCGCAGGTCGGCTGCGTCCACGGCCGGGCAGTGCTCGGGCGGGGACAGCACCCCGAAAACCGCAACGGCGACGCCGGCGAACGTGAGCGCCACGAGCGCCACGCGCGTCCGGAGCCGGTCCGAGCTGCGAGCCATGGTCAGCGTCTGCTACTGGCGGTGAGGCCCGAACGGGCAGCGGGCAGCGCCAAGGTGGGCAGTGCGAACCACGCCGTCAACGGCAACCGGCTGAGCACCCGGGCGACCGCGGCCGGACCCACCTTCACGCCGCCATCGCGGTCGGTCAGCGAGACCGGTCCGCCCGAGGGACCGTCGACCACGCGGAACCGCGCCAGCCAGTCGAGAGGTCCGATCACCCGCGCCAGGCGCCGGTGCCTCGGGTTCGCCGGGTCGATCGCGACCACCCGATCGCGCGTGGACGGCACCGCCCAGATGACGAGGACGGCAATCGCCAGGTACGAGAAGACCTGGACCGACGCCGACACCTCGATCGCGACGTGGAAGCACACCGCTACCCACACGGCCGCGTAGCGGGTGGCCCGCCACCACAGGCCGATCGCGATGAACAGCTCGGTGATCACGATCAGCTTGGCGCCGACCGTGTGGAACGAGCGGTCGGCGAGCAGCGTGACCGCCCATCCGGGCAGGGGCGAGGCGTCCAGGCGGTCACGCACCTGCACGACCCGGTGCCACGTGACGGTGCCGCCGAACCAGTCGGGGTCGACGAGCTTGCTCACGCCCGACGCCCCGTAGACCACCGCGGCCTCGAACCTCAGCAGCCACAGCGGCCACCCGGGGGCGCGTGGATCGAGCGGCGGCTCACCCCGCCGCTCCCGGAGCCATCCATCGACCGACAGCTCGCGTCCACATGGCGCGACGGCCAGCGCCGCGAGCACGATCACGAGATAGGCGCGGTTGCTGTGGAGGTGCGTGGTCGAAAGGAACAGGTTGTAGGCGACGACGGCGAAGGTCGCGCCCGTCGCCACCCGGGTGCAGAACCCCACCGACATCGCCACCGCGGCCACGACGCCGACGGCCAGCACGGCGCCGTAGAGGGGACGGGGAAGCTCCGGGTACCACGACGCGTAGGGCTCGTAGAACGCATCGCGGTAGATCCTGCCCGCCAGCGCATCGGCGACGAACGGGCGCAGGTGCAGCAGCGTCACCGGCCCGACGAGGATCCTCAGCAACGCCAGTGACCGCATGCTGACGAGCCGCCCCAGCAGCTCGTCCACGGTCCCGACCAGGCCCACGGGTCGGGCGGGTGCGGCCGTCGCGGTCATGTGGCGTCCGACCGGTCGTCGCTACGGAGCACCGTCACCTCGGGCGCGTCGGTGTTGTGCCAGGTCGTGACCGTGGCCTCGAGATAGCGGGTCTCGTCGTCGCGCGGTGTGTTCTCCGCGACGTAGTCGAGGGCGGCGTCCAGGAACGCCAGTTGGTTGTCGAGCCCGGCGTCGGCGTGGTGGCGGAGCTCCGGATGGTGCAGGCCCCGGCCCCTCACCAGCTCGTCCCACCGGTAGCCGGCCCAGGGTTGGGTGACGGGCACGCGGTCGCCGTCGGTGGTCACCCTGACGATCTCGGCTCGCCACGTGCTCGACTCGGGGAACATCTGGAACGCGAACTCCTTGTGCGCGGACCGGTAGCCGCGCACCACAAGCGCCAGCTGCACGATCACGATCAGCGCGACCACCAGCCGTCGACCGATGACCCGCGCCCGGGAGTCCACCCCGAGACGATGGCACGGATGGGCCCGCCGCGACGACAAGCCCCCGATCGAACGCGTGGATCCACCACTCGGCTCCGCGGATCGGGTATCCCTCGCCCACCATCTTCAGGGGAGGCAGAGATGATCGTTGCGTTGCTCATGGGCTTGGTCCTGCTGCTCGTCGCCACGTTCCCGGCGACGTGGCTGCTCATGCTGTTCCTCGGGAACGTGGGGGCCAACGTGTCGTATTGGGGCGCACTCCCGCTCGGCATCGTCGTGTCGGCGCTCATCGGGGCCGCAGGATCCCAGGCGGATTACCGCGAAGCCGCCTGACCATCGCGTCGGCCCAGTCCCGGCGCAGTCCTAGGCTCCCGACAACCCGTGGCTCGCCGGCCACGGGTTGTCGGACGCTCGAGCGAGGGGACGGAGCGGCGCATGGAGGATCTCAGCGGCCGGGTCGCCGTCGTGATCGGCGGGGGAAGCGGCATCGGGCGCGGCATCGCCCTCGGGCTCGCGGCCGAGGGCATGCGGGTGGTGGTCGCCGACATCGACGCGGCGTCGGCCGACGAGGTGTGCGACGAGATCATCGGGGAGGGCGGGACGGCCAGCGCGATCCGGGTCGACGGCACCGACCGGGAGTCGCTCGGCCGCCTGGCCGAGGACACTCTGGCGGAGTACGGCGCCGTGCACGTGCTGTCCACCAACGTGGGCGTCGTAGCCGACCGGCCGCTCACCACCGCCTCCGAGGCAGACTGGGCCTGGATCATCGAGTTCAACCTGATGTCGGCCGTGCGGGCCGTGGACGTCTTCCTGCCCCACCTCCGCGCCGCCGGCTCGGCGCACATCGTGATCACCGCCTCGCTGGCGGCGCTGTTGGCGCCCCCCAGCGTCAGCGGCGTCCACCTCGGCCTCTACACCGCCACCAAGCACGCGCTGCTGGGCTACGCCGAGTCGCTCCGCGGCGAGCTCACCGGGGATGGCATCGGCGTCTCGCTGCTCTGCCCGGGCATGGTGCGCTCGAACCTCGCCGCCACCTCCGCCCGCCACCGCCCGGCGCGTCACGGCGGGCCGTTGCCGCCGCCCCCCGCCCGCGAACCGCCGGTCACGATGATGGCCCCAGAGGCCGTCGGGCCGGTGGTGGTCCGGGGCATCAAGTCCGACCGGCTGCACATCCTCACGCACCCGGCGGGCCTCGGCCTGGTCGAGGCCCGCCACGCCGCCGTCGTCGACGACTTCGCGTTCTTCGCCGACGGCTGACGCGAGTCCCGGGCTCAGCGGACCGCCGTGCGCCGGAAGGTGCGCATCGCGGCCGCGGTGAGCGCCAGGGCGAAGAGCGCCACCACGCCGAGGCTGAGCGCTGCCATGACGGTGGTGTTGCCCATGCCCCATATGTCGTGGAGCCCGCTGCCATCGCGGTCGACGAGGCCGTACCGCACGAGGGCGAGCACATGGGTGATCGGCAACAGCTTGCCGATGACCGTGAGGCCGGCGGGCAGGGCGCTGATCGGGAAGAAGGAGCCGGCGAAGAAGAAGGGGACGATGGCGACGGCCGGCAGCGCGCCGATGTATTCCTCCTGGGTCGGCAGGCGGTTGGCGAGGATCTCGGCAGCACCGTACATGGCGACGGCGAACCCGAGCGTCGCGGCCGCGAACCACATCACGCCGGTGAGCTCGAGCTGGAACTCGGCGCCTCGTAGGGCCGATGCACCGAGCAGCGCGGCCACCTGGAGCGCGCTGAGGGCAACGGCGACGACGAGGTTGCCGGCAACGATCAACGGGCGGGACACCGGGGCGGCCAGCAGGTCCCGCAAGCCGCCGCCCAGGCGGTCGACGACCACGCCGAGGCCGGACTGCATGCAGCTCAGCGGCACCAGGAGCCCGATGGTGGCCACGGCGACGAAGCTCATGTAGTCGACGCCGGCGACCGGGGTGCCGAACGTGTCGGCCAGGGCGGGAACGACCACCAAGGCGAACAGCAGCGGCGCGAGCAGGGGGATCAGCAGCTCGCGCGGTGTCCGGGCGCTGATGGCGAGGCGACGCCGGGCGAGCGTGGACACCGCGGCCAGGCCGCCGGTCCTCGATCGGCGCCGGGCAAGCGCCGGGGCCTCGACGGTCACGGTGCTGGTGACGGCTGTCATCGGGGTTCTCCTTTCATCGGGGTCGAGTGCGCCCGTCGGGCGTCGGCGCCGCCGCGCGCGGACGCCCGGCGAGCGTCAGGCGGCGAGGGTCTCGCCGGTGAGCTGGAGGTAGACGTCGTCGAGCGTGGGCGGTCGGGTGGTGACGGCAGTGACCGGCAGCCCCAGGTCGGTGATGGTGGCGGCGGCCTCACGCGCCGGGCGGTCGTGCACCGGGACGTGGACTGTGGCGCCGACGGCGAAGGTGTCGTCCCCGGCCACCCCACGAGCGCGCAGCAACGACACTGCGGCCGACACGTCGCGGGAGAGGCGCAGCTCGACGAGCTCGCGACCGAGGCGGGCGAGGAGCACAGCCGGGCTGTCCATGGCGACGATGCGGCCCTGATGCACGATCGCGACGCGATCGCAGAGCTGCTCGGCCTCGTCCAGGTAATGGGTGGTGAGCAGGATGGTCATGCCCGCGCGGGCCCGGAGCCCGCCGATGAGGTCGAGCAGCTCGAAGCGGAAGCGGGGATCGAGGCCCACGGTGGGCTCGTCGAGGAACAGCACCTCGGGCTCCGAGACCAGGGCGCGGGCGATCTCGAGCCGGCGGCGTTGGCCGCCGCTGAAGGTGTCGACCCGCCGATCGATCACCTCACCGAGACCGAACGGATCCACCACCGCAGCGATGCGGTCGACCACCCGGGCCGGGTCGAGGCCCCAGAGCCGGGCGTGCACCTGCAGGTTGCGCCGGCCCGTGAGGCTCCGGTCGACGACCGGTTCCTGGAACACCACCGCGCTCGCCCGGCGCGCGGCGACGGGATCGCGGGCGACGTCGAATCCGGCCACGTGGGCCCGCCCCGACGTCGGGGCGATGGTGGTGGTCAGCATGCCGACGGTCGTCGACTTGCCGGCGCCGTTGGGTCCGAGCAGCCCGAACACCTCGCCCGGTGGTACGGCGAAGTCGATGCCCCTCACCGCCTCGACCCCACCGGGATAGGTCTTGGTCAGCTTCTCGACCCGGATCGCAGTTGTGTGGTTGGCAGACATGCCCGAAAGGACGATCGGCCGTCACCAAAAGTGACCCCCGGGACCTGGCCGTTTGTCACAGGCCTGTCGCGTCACATTCGGGGCCCGCCGTTCGTCCCCCCATGTGCGCGCCGCCGTCGGCGCTGCGAACCTGGAGGAACCGATGGACCGCTCTCCCACCCCCGGCGGGCCGCGCGAGATCGACGTCCGGCTCGGACGTGCCTGGCGCGACCACCACCGCTACCTGCTCGACGTTGCCTTCCGGGTCCTCGGGAGCATCAGCGAGGCCGAGGACGTGGTTCAGGAAGCGTACGCCCGGCTCGTCAAAGTGGACCTCGATCAGATCGACGACGTGAGGGCCTGGCTGGTCGTGGTCGTCAGCCGCCTCTCCTTCGACCAGCTCCGCTCGGCCCGCTGGCGCCGCCAATCCTCGACCGCGGCGCCGCCCGACGATCGCCCGTCCGCGCAGCCGGGCCTGCCGACCGATCCCGCCGACCGGGTCACTCTCGACGACGAGGTCCGCATTGCGTTGCACGTCATCCTCGCCCGGCTCACACCCGCCGAGCGCACCGCATACGTCCTCCACGACGTGTTCAAGTACTCGTTCGATGACATCGCCGGGATCGTGGGCCGGTCACCCGCGGCGTGCCGGCAGCTGGCGGCGCGGGCCCGTCAGCGGATCCGGGCCGACAGCGGCGCCGCCCGCTTCACCGTCGAGTCGGACGACCAGCGCCGGGTCACCGAGGCGTTCATCGCCGCCACCGCAACCGGCGACCTCGACGCCCTCCTGGCCGTACTCGACCCGGACGTCGCCGGCCAGGCCGACCTCGGAGGCGCCTCGGGTCTGCTACCGCCTGTCGTGGGGCGAGACGCGGTCGCCCCCCTCGTGCTGCGCTACCTCGGACCCGGCTCGTCGACCACGCTGCTGTCGCTCCCCGTCGGCGACGAGGCCACCGTCGTCGCCCTGCGCGACGGGCGGGTCTACGGCTCGTTCAGCCTCACCTTGCGCGACGAGCGGGTCCATCACATTCACGGGATCCTCGACCCGGCCAAGCTGGCCGACCTCAACGTCATCCTCGACCCGTGACGAGCTGTCCGGTCATCCGACTCCGTCGATAGTGTCGACCCGCCGATTGCGGCCGGACCGCGGCGGCCGAGCGCGGAGGAGCGATGGGGCCCCTGAGGGTGTGGCGGTGATCGGGCAGACGATGAGGGCGGCCGTGTGCCGCGAGCACGGGCCGCCCGAGGCGCTGGTCGTGGAGTCCGTGGCCCGTCCCGAGCCGGGCGCGGGAGAGGTGCTCGTCCGGGTCGGCGCCGCGGCCGTCAACTTCCCCGACGTCCTCATCGTCGCCGACGGGTACCAGGTCTCGACGCCGACCCCGTTCGTGCCCGGCAGCGAGGTCGCCGGCGAGGTGGTGGCCCTCGGCCCCGGCGTCGACGGCGCGGCACCGGGAGACATGGTGTTCGGAGCCACCATGGTGGGCGCCTTCGCCGAGTACGTGACGATGCCGGCCAACGGCCTCATGCCGATCCCGCCCGGGGTCGGTCTCCCCGCCGCTGCGGGGTTCTGGGTCGCCTATGCGACGGCATACCACGCGCTGCGGTCGGTCGCCGAGGTGCAACCCGGTGAGTGGGTGGTGGTGCTCGGAGCCGCGGGCGGTGTCGGCCTCGCCGCCGTGGATCTGGCACAGGTGCTCGGCGGGCGGGTGATCGCCGCGGCGTCGACGCCGCGCAAACTGGCGCTGTGCCGCGACCGTGGCGCCGAGCACACCGTGAACTACGTCGACGACGACGCCCGGGACGCGGTCCGGGCGATCGTCCCGGACGGTGCCGACGTCGTGATCGACCCGGTCGGCGGTCCGGCGTCGGAACGGGCGCTCCGCTCGGTCCGGTGGGGTGGACGCTTCGTCACGCTCGGCTTCGCGTCCGGCGACATCCCGCGGATCCCGCTCAACCTCGTGCTGCTCAAGGGGGTGACCGTCAAGGGCTTCGAGATCCGCACGTTCGGGCTGCACGCTCCCGACCTCGCCGCACGCGATCGGGCCGAGCTGCTCGACCTGCTCGCGTCCGGACGCGTCGCGCCCCACATCGACGCCGTGTACCCGCTGGACGACGTCGCGAGCGCGCTGCGCAAGGTCGCCGATCGCGAGTCCGCCGGCAAGGTCCTCGTCGACCCGACCCGCTGACCGCTGCCGGTTCAACGCACGGAGGCAGACGTGGAGCTCGGGTTCTCGTCGATGAACACGCCGGAGGACCCGGCTCCCGACGATCTCGCCGGTTGGCTGGAGGATCGAGGCTTCGAGTCGTTCTGGGTCGGCGAGCATCCCCACATCCCGACGGCGCGCCAGACCCCCTATCCGGCGGGCGGCGACCTGCCGCCGCAGTACCTCCGGATGATGGACCCCCTCGTCAGCCTGACGGCCGCGGCCTGCGCCACCGAGCGGTTGCTGATCGGCACCGGCGTGGCGCTGCCGCTGGAGCACGACCTGTTCGACTTCGCGAAGTCGGTGGCCACCCTCGACCGGCTGTGCGGCGGTCGCCTCCGGCTCGGTGTCGGGGCGGGCTGGAACCAGGAGGAGCTCGCCAACCACCGCCCGGACGTCCCCTGGTCGCAGCGCTACCGCGCCCTCGCCGAGTGCATCGGCGCCCTCCGCGCTCTCTGGGGCGAGGACGAGTCCGAGTTCCACGGCCGGTTCTACGACTTCGATCCCGTGTGGTCGCAGCCAAAGCCGCTCCAGCGGCCGCATCCGCCGATCCTCTGCGGAACCAGCCGCAAGCTCGGCACCACCCACGCCGTCGCGTGGGCCGACGCATGGATGCCCATGGACGTCGCGCTGGGCGACGTGGCCAGGAAGGTCGAGCGGTTCCGCGAGGTCGCAGCCGAGTCCGGGCGTGCCGACATGCCCATCACGATCGTGGCGTGGGGCGATCCGTCTCCCGACACCCTTCGCCGCTACCGCGACCTCGGCGTGGGGCGCGTCGTCGTCGGCGCCGCGCCAACGGCCGGCGGGGAGCCCGCCGACCCACTGCCGATCATCGACCGCTACGCCGCGCTCATCGACGAGCTGCGGTGCCGCTGAAGCGATTGATGACCTCGCCGCCGGCCCGGCGTAGGTTCGTCGCATGACAACCGTTGCACTCGTCGTCAAGCTGACCGCCAAGCCCGAGACACAGGACGAGGTCGCCGAGTTCCTCACCGGCGCCGTCGAGCTCGCGAACGCCGAGGAGGGCACCCCGGTGTGGTTCGCTCTGCGCACCGACCCCGCGAACTTCTGGATCGTCGACGCCTTCCCTGGCGAAGCCGAGCGCCAGGCGCACCTGGAGGGCCCGATCGCCGAGGCCCTGCTGGCCAACGCCGACCGCTTGCTCGCCTCGCCACCGGAGATCAATGCCGCGGAGGTCCTGGCCTCGAAGACCCCCTGACGGCCGCCTCCTCAGTCCAGCTGCCGATGCTGGCGGTGGTCCGCGAGCAGGTCGGCGGGGTAGGAGCCCGACCACTCCGGGTTGTGGGTCCAATCGGGTTGCTTGGTGCGGCGGCGGATGTCGAGCGTGACCTCGCCGTCGGACAGCTCGACGATCTCGCTGACGAGCAGCGGCTCGACCGTGCCACCCGACGCCCCGGCGACGGCGTGGGCGGCGGGCTCATCGGGCCAGCGGTGCAGTATCCGGCCGATCACTGCCTGCTGCTGGCTGGCCAGGTTGCAGCGCGCACCGTCGGCGATGGTCCGTAGCGCCGACGTGATCGTGTCCAGGTCGGCCTCCTTGCCTTGGCCGCCGCACAGGCGCTCCAGCGCCTCCACGAGCATCAGGCCGTCGCGCTTGCAGGGAATGCACTGGCCGCAGGACTCGACCGCGAGGAATCGGGCTGCGCCGGCCGCGACCGCGGTCATGTCGGCGCCCTCGCAGACCACGATGAGGCTAGCGGTGCCGAGGCCGCTGCCCGCCTGGGCCATGTCCTCGTACGTCAGAGGGGTGTCGAGCAGCTCCGGGGGCAGGGGGCCGGCAGACACCCCGCAGAGGACCGCCCTGACGACCCTGCTCCGCGACAGGCCGCCTGCAACCTCGTCGATGGCGGCACGCACGGTGGTCCCGAGGGCTATCTCTCCCACCGCCGGGCGGGCGACGTCGCCCGTCACCGTGCAGACGATGGTGCCGGGCGACTGCTCCGTGCCGTGCGTGCGGAACCAGTCGGCCCCCTGCTGGATGATGGCGGGGACGTTGGCCAGGGTCTCGACGTTGCCGATCAGCGCCGGCGGCGCTCCGGTCTCGTGCCCCGGGCTGGCCAGCTCGACGTGCGCCGCCAGGCCGCTGCCGCTGTCGACGTCGTCGTCGTGTTCAACCAGCTCGACGACGCCGCGTCGGTACGGCGGGGCGATGCGGGGGAACGGCGCCCGCCCGTCGACGACCTCGAGCAGCGCCGTCTCCTCGCCGAAGAGGTACTCGTCCGGCCCGGTCACCACGGTCACGTCGACGTTCCCGAGCATGCCGGCGTCGCGCATCTCGGCTATGGCCCCCTCGACCCGGGCCCGCTCCACCGGGCCCGAGGCCTTGAGCGCCACCACGACGTCGGCTCCGGTCACCGCGTGGGCGGCGATGAGCGCGCCCTCGATCACCGCGTAGGGGTTGGCGCGCAGGATGGCCCGGTCCTTGAACGTGCCGGGCTCGCCCTCGGCGCCGTTGACCACGACGCTGGTCGGGAGGTCGGGCGACAGGTTGCCCGCCACAGTGCGCCACTTGGTGCCCGTGGGGAATCCCCCGCCTCCCCGCCCGCGGAGCCCGGACGCCTCCACCTCCGCCATCACGGCGTCGGGCTCGACACGGCGCGCCGACTCGATGCCCTGCCCGCCACCCGCATCCAGATAGGCGCGCAGCGAATCGAAGGGACGCCGGGGAAGCACACGTTCGACGAGGGTCACCGCCCTTTCTTACCCGCATGCCCCGGCGGCGACCCACGCGCCTGCCCACGGCGTGTGCCGGCCAATGACGGTGCGCGTTCCGCCTCCGGAGCCCGGCTAGTGTCTCGGGCCGTCGAACGAGCGGGCGTGCTGGGGTGCGCGGCGATGCCCGCGACTCGGTTACTCGGAGTTGTGGGGGCCCATGGGCACGTTGCCGCGGTCACGGTGGAGCAGACGCGTGACGTCGCTCGCCGCCGCCGCGCTGGGTGCGGCGCTGACGGCGACGATCGTGGCCCGACGCCGGGCCGGCGGCCGATCCGCCGGTGCGCCGCCGGGTCCGCCGACACGCCCGGGGACCCCTATCGTCCCCGAGCACCCTCGTGACCTGCCGGCGGCAGGCGGTCCCGCGGAGGAACAGCCCACAGAAGCCCCACCGCCGGGAGCCCCGCCGGTCCCGAACCCGGACACTGGCTCCCCTCGCGTCGCGGGCCCGGGCCGCACCGGGCCGCTGGTCGTGGGGCTCACCCTCGTCGCCGTCCTCGCTGCCGGAGTCGGGTTGTTCGTCGCCGCGCGTGACGACGATCGACCCGATACGGACGTCGAGACGGGCGTGACGACGTCCGTCGAACCGACGACCACCACCGCGCTCGACGAGCTCTCGCCGCAGGAGGCCTTTGCGCAGGCGGCCGATCGCCTCCTGGCCGGCGACTCGTTCGGCTACACGGGCACGACGAGTGCGATCGACGTCAGCCATGTGCGTCCCGGCCTGTGGCTGGCCGTCGACCTGACGGTCGAGGGCGAGGTGGTGACGTCTGCCGAGAGCGTGCACGAGATCGCGGTCGACGGCGGTGGTCGTGCCACCGAGACCGTGAGCGAGGGGCCGGTCGTGTGGGGGCGGCTGGCGACGTCGCGTGAGGCACTGCCCGACGCCACGTACCTCCCGATCACCGAGGAGAGCGGCGGGCAAGCGGTCGGCAAGGGCGCGGCGCTGCTGCCGGCATGGCTCGACTCGACGGTGGATCGCCAGGATGCGGGAATCGACGGGCGCGGCAACCGCGTGTTCCGCGCCACCCTGCCGGCCGGCGTGTTGGGCGAGATCGTCGATGGTCGCCCAGCGGGGGACGCCAGCGTGCAGCTGACGCTCGACGCCGCCGGCAACCCGGTACGGGTCGAGGTCACGTCGGTGCCGGCCGGGCCCCCGTTGCGGCTCGCTCTCGACCTCCTCCGCCTCGGGGAGCCCGTCGTCATCGACCTGCCGGCCGAGACACCCTGACGCGCCGTTCCTTGGAGCGTCGGATCCCGGCTGGCCGGGACCTCAGGCGGGTGCGGGCTCCGCGGGCGTCATCCCGACCGCTTGGCTGATGACCGCCGCCCACCCGCCGGAGTCGACGCCGAGGCTCGCGAAGCGGTCCGAAGCCTCATCGAACAGCGCCGCGGCGGCCGGGTCGCCGCCCACCTCGAGGGCCATGGCCCAGCCGAGCCGGACCACCGCCTGCGCGATGTGATCGTCCGTCGCGTCGACTTGGGCACAGAGCTCGGTGAACCGGGAATCGACGGCGGTACGCCGACCGCCCCGGGCCGCCGCCGCACCGGCTGCGAGCCCCGCCCACGACCGGTCGAGGTAGGTCGATCGGTCGTCACCCTCCACCTGCTGGGCAGCGGCGAGCGCGTCGTCCATGCGTCCGGCGGCGGCGAGGGCGAGGGCCCTGACCGCACCGGGGTAGCCCACGGAGCTGCGCTCCCCGGTGGCGCGGTCCAGCTCGCGCAGGAGGTCGAGCGCCTCGTCCGGGCGGCCGCGCTGGACTGCCAGCAGGGCCCGCGAGGCGAGGTGCTCGCTCGCGCCCGCGGTGGCGAGGTCGTCGGACGAGACCTGGTCGGGCAGGACGGCCACCGCGGCCGTCGCTCGATCGCGGTCGCCGACCTGGACGGCGGCGCTGAGGAGCCCCGTCGCCGAGAACTCCGTGAATCGGGGCGAGTGGCTCGGCAGCAGGGACGCGCGGACCTGTTCCAGCACATCGAACCCCTCGTCAACCCGACCGGCGGTCACGAGCGCGCGGCCCAGCGGGAGCCGCGCCTGCACCCGGCCGTAGTCGTCGTCGATGGCGTCGAAGGTGGCAAGCGCCTCCCGGGCCCGCTCGATGG
>Ga0299914_10002605_pt1 | contig 12488 bp, 9 predicted proteins | sample RVTome_10_FD_201361 | JGI IMG/M metagenome (GOLD analysis project Ga0299914, IMG submission 201361) | Soil microbial communities from uranium-contaminated site in the Upper Colorado River Basin, Wyoming, United States - RVT153D57 (version 2) ...
CTCCGCGAGATCCACGATCTCGAGACGGCAACGAAACTGGCCGAGGAGGGAGATGGTCTCGGTGCGCGCCGCGCCCAGATCCATCACCACGCAGCGCCCGCCGTTCTCCAGCCGCTCGATGAGCGAGTGGAACAACGGCGCGTTCAGCGCGTCCGGTTCGCCGCCTGACGGCGTCCCCAGGCGGCTGGCCGGCCGGATCACAGGTCGCGGGGCGGCGCGCACGGCCCTCAGGCCGCGGGCGCGCCCTTCGCGGTGACGCCGGGAAGCGCGTCGCCGGTGCCCGTGGTGCTGGCGGTGCCCGCACCCGCACTGCCGGGACGCTGCGTCGGCGCCGGCGTCGCGGGCTTGGTGCGCGGGTCGGCCCGGCGGGCGCCGAGCGCCGCATCCACGGCCTGCTGATCCATCTCGATCGCTCCCTTGAAGCGGGCGCCGTCCTCGAGCGCGACGCGGGGCGAGGTGATGTTCCCCTTGACCTGCGCGCTCTTGCGGATCACCACGCGGTCGGAGCCGTAGAGATCTCCCTCGATCGACCCGTCGACGTACACGATGTTGGCGTAGACGTCCGCGCGGATCTTGCCCTGCGCACCGATCGTCAGGCTGTGATTCTTGAGATGCACGGTGCCGTTCACCTCGCCCTCGATCACCAGGTCCTCCTCGCCGCGCAGGTCGCCGTCGATGTGGATGGACGCGCCGATGATGGCGGCTTCGCGCCGCACCGTGCTCGCGGAGGCGCCCCGCGATTTCGGCGCCTCGGCCGGAGCGGTTGCCGACTCGGGACGCGACTCGTCCCACACGGGACGATCCTGGTCCGGAGCACCCTTCTTGCCGAACTCGAACATGTTGATCCTCCTGGGGCCGAGCCACCTGGTCAGTGGGGGTTACGCGCGGGGCGGCCCACGGGCAAGCATAGGGGCTAGGGCCCGAACGCGGCAACGCCGGGGCTCAGGCGCCGAGCCACGAGGCCAGCAGCCTCAGCCCCACGTACAGCACGAGCAGGGCGGTGAACCAGGTGATCGCGCGGGCCGGGATGCGCCCGGAACCGAGCCAGCTCCCGATCTGGCCGCCGACGAGGACGGCGAGGAACAGCGGCGCGAAATCCCTGAGGACCTGCCAGTGCGCCAGGCTGCCCAGCTTCGCCGCCTGGCCGGTGAGGCCGGCGGCCGAGGTCACCAGGATGTACAGGCTGGCCGTGGCGGCGATGAGCCTCGGCGGCGCCAGGCGCAGGCGATAGAGAAAGGGCGCGAGGATGATGCCGCCGCCAATCCCCACCAGGCCCCCCAGGAAGCCGATGGCGCCGCCCGTCGCGACGCCGAACGCCACTTTGCGCGGGCGGGGCGGGGCGGACGGGTCGGCGCCGCCGCGCGGCTCCAGGAGCATCGCCACCGCACTGACGACCAGCGCCAGGCCCAGCACGAGCATGAAGGTTTCGCGGCTGACGGGCAGGCGGCCGCCGAGCCAGGCCATGGGCGCCGAAAGCGCCACGAACGGCCACGCGAACCGCCAGTCGAGGTGGCCCGCGCGTGCATAGCGGATCACGCCGCCCGTGACGACGATCAGGTTGCAGCCCAGGGCGATCGTCGGCAGGACGCGGTAGTCGACGTCCGCCAGCACGAGCAGCGCGTTGTAGGTCGAGCCACCGCCGAACCCCACCGTCGCGTAGGCGAGCGCGGTGGCGAGAAACAGCAGCGCGAGCGTCAGCGCGAGACTTCCGCAGCGGCGGTGCGGCCGTCGGGGCACGGCGCGCCCGCGACCGCCCAGCGCTCGAACGCGGCGACGAAGCGCTCATGGGGCACCGGCACCGGCTCGCGTCCCTCGCCCGGATCCCAACCCCACAGCACGAGCTCGTCGTTGGACACGTGCCGCAGCAGCGAGTCGAGGTCGCGGCCACCGTTGGATGCCTCGTCCTTCACGGTCTCGCACAGCTCGGCCGGGGAAAGATCGATGAACACCATCTTCTGGCCCGGCGGTGGCAGCCCCCAATGGGGCGCGCCGGGCGGCAGCCTCGCGCCGTAGCTCGCCGGCGGATTGGCCTCGCCATGGCAGGTCGAGCAGGGCAGGCCGGCAGCGCCGTGGCCGTCCGGGCCCCGCGTCACGCCCATCGTATGCGGCACACCCGCGTCGCCCTGCAGCGGCGCATGGCCCGGAATGTGGCAGTTCTGGCAGCGGGGATGCTGGAGTACCTCCTGCACGGTCGCGAACGCGGCAATGGCCTCGCCGCGCTCGTCGGCGACGAGCGCAGCGACCGGCAGGAACAGCATCAGAGGCAGCAGCGCGCGCATGGCCCCTCCCTCAGGCTGGCAGCTTCAACGGCAGTTCGCGCAGGCGGTGCCCCGTCAGCGCGGCCAGGGCATTGGCCACGGCGGCGGCGATCGGGGGCACGCCGACCTCGCCGACACCGCCCATCGCGCCCTCGCTGGCCACGATGTGGACCTCGACCTCCGGCATTTCGTTCAACCGCAGGATCCGGTAGTCGTGGAAGTTCGATTCCCGGACGTGACCGTGGCGGATCGTGAGTGCCCCATGCAGGGCGGCCCCGAGGCCGAAGGCAATGCCGCCTTCCAGCTGCGCAGCAACGGCGTCGGGGTTCACGGCCACGCCACAGTCGATCGCGCACACCACGCGGTGCACGCGAATGCGCCCCGCCGACACCGACACCTCCGCCACCTGCGCGACGAAGCTCCGGAAACTCTCGTGCACGGCGACACCGCGCGCCCGGCCCGCAGGTGCCGGCGAGCCCCAGCCGGCCTTTGCCGCGGCGAGGTTCAGCGCGGCGAGATGACGCGGGTGGTCCTTCAGGAGCGTCCGCCGGTAGGCCACCGGGTCCCGCCCGGCCGCCTTCGCGAGCTCGTCGACGAGGCTCTCCATCACGAAGCCCGTGTGGCTGTGCCCCACCGAGCGCCACCAGAGGACCGGGATCTCAGTCTTCGGCGAATGCAGCTCGACGCGATGGTTCGGCGTGCCCATCACGTACGGGGAATCGGCGGTGCCTTCCACCGACGTCTCGTCGACCCCCCCCTTGACCATCGTCTCCTCGAACGGCGAACCCGCGAGGATGGACTGGCCGGCGATGGCATGGTCCCACGCCACCGGCAGCCCGTCCGCGTCCACGCCGATGCGCGCGCGGTGCACGTAGGCGGGCCGGTAATAACCGCCGCGCACGTCGTCCTCGCGCGTCCACACGACCTTTACGGCCTTGCCGCTGGCCTTGGCGACGTGCACTGCCTCACTGACGAAGTCGGACGTCGGCGTGGCGCGTCGGCCGAAACCGCCGCCGAGGAAGGTCGTGTGGATTCTTACCTGCTCCGGCCGGAGGCCGGTGATCCGTGCCGCGACCTGCTGGTCCAGCGTCTGGAACTGCGTCCCGGTCCAGATCTCGCATTCGTCGGGCCCGATCCGCACCGTGCAGTTCAGCGGCTCCATCGGTGCGTGCGCGAGGTAGGGCACGTAATACTCGGCCTCGAGCGTGCGCGCCGCGCCCGGCAGCGCCGCAGCGACGTCGCCGGCGGTTTCTACGGTCACCCCGCGCGTTCCGGTCAGCCGGCGAAGCTCCGCACGCAGCGCGTCGGTGTCGAAGGAGGCGCCCGGGCCCGGTTCCCACTCGATCCTGAGCGCATCGCGGCCGAGCCTGGCCGCCCAGAAGTGGTCTGCGAGCACGGCGACGCCGCTGGGAACCTGCACGACGCCGCGCACGCCGGGCACGGCTTCGGCCCCGGCTGCGTCGAACGACTTCACGCGGCCGCCGAAGACCGGCGACCGGGCGACGAGCGCAGTGAGCAGGCCGTCGAACTGCACGTCCATGCCGAACTGCGCCCGCCCGGTGACCTTCTCCGGCGAGTCGAGGCGTCGCGTCGGTTTCCCGATGAGCTTCCAGTCCTTCGGCCGCTTCAGCGCGACGAGGGCCGGCACGGTGATCCTGGTCGCCGCATCGGCGAGTGCGCCGTACCGCACGCGTTCCCCGCCGGCGATCACCATGCCGTTCTCCGTGCGGCACGCGTCGGGCGCGACGCCGTAGCGCTCGGCCGCCGCCTGCACGAGCAGCGCGCGCGCGAGCGCACCGGCCTGGCGGTATCGCTCGAATTCCGACCAGGTCGTCGAAGAGCCGCCGGTCATCTGCATGCCGAAGGCGGTGTGCGCATAGACGGCCTCGGCCGGTGCGTGCTCGACGCGGACCTTCGACCAGTCGGCGTCGAGTTCCTCGGCAATGAGCATGGGAAGGGTCGTCCAGATGCCCTGGCCCATCTCAGAGTGCGCGATGAGCACGGTGATGCTGTCGTCGGTGCCGATGCGCAGGAACGCGTTCGGCGGCGGCAGACCGGCACCGTCGGGTTCTGGCGCCTGCGCCCACGCGAGCCGTTTCGCACCGGGAACGAAGAACGCGACGATCAGCCCGCCGGCGGCGAGGGAGCCGGCCAGCAGAAACTCGCGGCGCGTGAACGAGGAGACGGCGCCCATGGCATCACGCATTCGCCAGCGCGGCGGCGCGGTGCACCGCCGTGCGGATTCGCTGGTAGGTCCCGCAGCGGCAGAGGTTGCCGGAGAGCGCGGCGTCGATGTCCGCGTCGCTCGGTTCGGGCTTCGCCGCGAGCAGTGCAGCCGCCGACATGATCTGGCCGGGCTGGCAGTAACCGCACTGCACGACGTCCACCTCCGTCCAGGCGCGCTGCACTGGATGGCTGCCGTCCGCGGACAGGCCTTCGATCGTCGTGACGGCCCGGTCGCCAATCGCCGACACCGGCGTGACGCAGGCGCGCAGCGGCGCGCCGTCGACGTGCACCGTGCAGGCGCCGCATTGCGCGATGCCGCAGCCGAATTTCGTGCCCGTCAGTCCGAGCACGTCCCGCAGCACCCAGAGCAGCGGCATGTCCGGCGGAACGTTCGCCTCGATCGCCGCGCCATTCACCGTCAGTTTCATGATGATTTCCCGCTGGACAACTTCAGCGTAGCCGACGCGCGCGTCATTGACAGAACGATCCTGCCGATTCCTTGCCCGATGCTGCTTGCGCGGTGCGGCCGAAGCGACACGAAACTATCGTCGCATGGAGGACCCGTTGCCAAGGTCCTATTTTTCCCCTCTCGAGCCGTTCCGGTTGCGCCCGCCTCGCCCAACCGTTCAACGCTGTTGCAGGCGAGGCACGCAATGCCCGAACTCGGGCGAGGTAGAACAGCATGAGTTCACGCACGTTATTCTCGCGCAGCCTGCTTGGCACGGCCGTCGCCGCCGCCGTTATCGCGCTCGGGCCGATTCCGGCGGTGGATTCGCAAAGCCCGCCGGGCCCCGAGTTCGTCACGCTGACGGAGGGGACCAATGTCACCGCGACAGTCTCGCCGGACGGGCAGGACATCATCATGGATCTGCAGGGCGTGCTGTGGCATCTGCCCGCCAGCGGCGGCACGGCCATCCGTCTGACCCGCGATCTGCTCGAGCCGGCCCGCCCCGACTGGTCTCCGCAGGGCGACCTCGTCGCTTTCCAGGCCTACCTCGGCGGCACGTTCCACATCTGGACCATGCGGCCGGACGGATCCGACCTGCGCCAACTCACCGACGGTCACGGCGATCACCGCGACCCGCGGATTTCGCCCGATGGCACCCGGATCGCGTTCGCCTCCGACCGTGCCTTCGAAGGCAGCTATGACATCTGGACGATGGATACCACTGGGGGCGGGCTGACGCGCGTCACGACGGACAACACGCTCGAGGAATTCGAGCCCGCGTGGTCCCCCGACGGCGAGAGCCTCGCCTTCGTGAGCGGAACGAGCTCGAGCGGCGTGAGGATCGAGGTGCTGGACGGCACCGGCACGCGCACGACGTTCGTCGAGGCCCCGCCCGGCGCGCGGCTCAATTCGCCGTCCTGGGCACCGAACGGCGAGGACATCGCCTACGTGCAGACTGCCGGGGTCACGAGTCACCTGATGGTGTCCGGCGCACGCGTCGGCACGAACGACGACGTGTTCCCGTTTCCCGCGGCTTGGCTCTCCGCCGACGAGCTGCTCTATACCGCCGACGGCGGGATCCGGGTCGCGGCACTCGGCGGCGGTGGCGCCACGGAGATCCCGTTCGAGGCCGAGATCGAGCTGAACCGGCCCGCCTACCAGCGCAAGGCGTTCGACTTCGACACGCCGCGCCGGCAGTCCGTGCAGGGGATCGTGGGGCCGGCGCTCGCGCCTGACGGCGAGCGAATCGTGTTCCAGGCGCTGAACGACATCTGGCTGATGGACCAGGGGCAGCGCCCGCGACGGCTGACGGACGACGACTACTACGAGTCCGATCCGGCGTGGTCGCCCGACGGCATGCGCATCGTCTACTCCTCGGACAAGGCGGGCACGCCGGACCTCTATATCCTCGATCTCGGCACGTTCAGCGAGCAGCGACTGACCGACCTGGAGGGCGCCGAGGTGTCGGCCGCCTGGTCGCCCGACGGCAGCCAGATCGCCTTCCAGGATCACACGGGCGCGACACACACGGTGGAAGTCGCCACCGGCAGCGTCCGACAGGTCCTCCTCTCGCTGTTTGCGCCGGGCAAGCCGAGCTGGGCGGCCAACGGCCACACGCTGGCCATTGCAGCGCTCAAGCCCTACTCGCGGCGCTTCCGCGAGGGCACGAGCCAGATCGTCACAGTGAACGTGCTGAGCGGCGAGGTCAGCTACTGGGAGCCGGCGCCGTTCGAGTCCCTTAGCACGCGCGGCGAGGACGGGCCCGTGTATTCGCCGGACGGCACCGCGCTGGCGTTCGTGATGCAGAGCGCCCTGTGGGTCATGCCCGTGGACGGCAGCGGCCATCCGGCGGGGCCGGCGCAGCAGATCACGTCCGAGGCGACCGATGCGCCCACCTGGAGCGGCGATTCGCAGCGCCTGCTGTATCTGTCCAACGGCGAGCTGCGCCTCGTGTCCCGCGACGGCGGCGCGCCGAGCACGGTGCCGGTGCGTCTGGGCTGGAAGCAGGAGCGGCCGACCGGCCGCACGGTGATCCACGCCGGGCGGTTCTGGGACGGCACGGGGCAGACGGTACAGGACGACGTGGACATCGTCGTCGTCAGGAACCGCATTGTCAGGGTGGGCCCGCACCGCGACCGCGCGCGGCGGCCCCGCGAGAACGACCAGTTCGTCGACGCCTCGCAGTACACGGTGATGCCGGGCCTGTGGGAATCGCACACGCACGAGTGGATCAGCGGCAAGAACTTCGGCGCGCGCCTGGGGAGGTTGTGGCTCGCCTACGGAGTGACGTCGCTGCAATCAGTCGGCGACCCCGCCTATCGCGCCATCGAAACGCGCGAGTCGTACGGCTCCGGCGCCCGCGTCGGACCGCGCTTCTTCGCCACCGGCGAGGCGGTGGACGGCGAGCGCATCTTTTACAACTTCATGCGCCCGACCACCGGCGGCGACGAGCAGCTCGCGCGCGAGCTGTCGCGGGCTCAGGGCCTCGACTACGACATGATCAAGACCTACGTGCGGCTTGCGCACGAAGATCAGGCCAAGGTCGTGGACTTCGCGCACGGCGAGATGGGCGTGTGGACGGCGTCTCACTACATGCTGCCCGGCATGGCGTTCGGCATGGACGGACAGACGCACATCAGCGCGACGACGCGGCTGGGCTACGCCTATACGCGCTCGTCCGCCGGCATCAGCTACAGCGACGTCACCGATCTCTTCGCGCGCTCCGGCATGTTCGTCATCTCCACCACGTTCAATCCGACGCTGTATGCCGAGGACCCGGCGATGGTGGACGATCCGCGTCTCGTGACGCTCAATCCGTCGTGGGAGCAGGCGGCGCTGCGCGCCAAGCGCGATGCCGCGGTGTCGACCGACCAGACGCTCAACCTGGAGCGGCTGGAGCGGGAGGAGGACACGGTCAGGAGGATCCTGCGCGACGGCGGGGTCGTGCTCGCCGGCACGGACTCGCCGCTCGACAACCCGGCCACCGCGCTGCACCTCAACCTGCGTGGTCAGGTGAAGTTCGGGCTGGCGCCGTGGGAGGCGTTGCAGACGGCCACCCTGCTTCCGGCCCGGCAGTTCGGCGTGGAGGGCGACCTGGGTACGCTGGAGCCGGGCAAGCTCGCCGACCTCGTGCTGGTCGACGGCGACCCGCTGAACGACATCGCCGATGCCGCCAACGTCCATGCCGTGATGAAGAACGGCAGGCTCTACACGCTCGACGAGCTGATGGATCCCTACCTCGTCGTGGCGGAGGGCGATGCGCTCGCGCAGCCGTCCTCGGCCAAGCCCGCCCGGGCGGCGCCCTCGGCTGCGCCGGGGCGCGACTACTGGTGGCACGACCCCGCTCTCTGGCAGGGCGAGGAGGCGCACGGCCACTGAAAGCGGCGACCGCCCCTCCGAGCGGAGGGGCGGTCGTTTCCTACAGCGGCCAGCCCAGGAAATCGCGCTTGCCGAGTTCCACGCCGGCATGGCGGAGGAGGGCGTACGTCGTCGTGGCGTGGAAATAGAGGTTCGGCAGCACGAAGTGGAACAGATAGGGCCGGCCCGCTAGGCTGAGCGGCTCGCCGCGAATTTTCAGCCGCACCATTTTTTCCTCCGTGCCGTCGATCTGTTCCGGCGAGTAGCCGTCCAGGTATTCGACGGTGCGGCGAATGCGCGCATCCAGCGCGTCGAACGTCGCCTCGTCGTCCGGCCACGAAGGCGGCTCGGTGGCCGTGATGCGCGCCGGAAACCCCTTCGTCACGTCCGACACAATCTGCACCTGGCGCGTCAGCGGCAGCATGTCGGGAAACAGGCGCATGCCGAGCAGCACCGCCGGATCGATTTTCCTCGCTTCCGCATGCGCCGCGCCCTTGCCGAGCACGGCGGCCAGGTTGTGCAGGACCCGCGTGAATACGGGGATGGAGGCCTGGTACATCGAAAGTGACATGGGCCGGACCCTCGGTGGCCGATTGGGTCGCGCCATTATGCCGCGCGCCGCCGCGCCGGATGATCTTTCCCCGTTTCTTCACGCTGCCGTCATCCGCGATTGCTACGTTTCCTCCCGAGCCTGGCGCGGCCGCGCCGGCATTCATCACCCACTGATCGGGAGGGCGCTACTCGTGACCCAGCCTACTGGCATGCTCGTTGTCACCGGCCTCATCGTGGCCGGCGCATTCACACCATCCGTCTCGTCGGCCGGCGACCGGGCCGTAGAGCTCGGCCCGCGGCCGTTCTACCTCGTCGACGACATGGATGCCGGCGATCTGAAATCGGAGCTGCAGCAGTGCCGCAGGGGAGCCTTCCGGCGAAGCAACTTCTCGATCGGACACCGGGGCGCGCCGCTTCAGTTTCCGGAGCTCACGCGCGAATCCTACGAGGCCGCGGCGCGCATGGGCGCGGGCATCCTCGAGTGCGACGTCACGTTCACGAAGGACCGGGAGCTCGTCTGCCGCCACTCGCAGTGCGACCTGCACACGACGACCAACATCCTGGCGTCGCCGCTCGCGGCGAAGTGCTCGGAGCCCTTCGTACCCGCCCAGTTCGACCCGGCGACGGGACAGCGCCTGATCGCCGCCTCGGCCCGCTGCTGCACGAGCGACATCACGCTGGCGGAGTTCCGGACGCTGAAGGGCAAGATGGACGCGGCCAACCCGGACGCCACGACCGTCAACGAGTACCTCGACGCGACGCCGGGCTGGCGCACGGACCTGTACAGTCCCGGCACGCTCGTGACCCATGCGGAGAGCATCCGGCTCTTCCGGGACCTCGGGGTGCAGATGACCCCGGAGCTGAAGGAGCCGCTCGTGCCGATGCCCTACGACGGCGACTACACCCGGGCGGCGTACGCGCAGCAGCTGATCGACGAGTACGAGGGGGCCGGGGTTCCGCCGCGCGAGGTGTGGCCGCAATCCTTCGGCCTGGAGGACGTGCTGTACTGGGTCGATCAGGAGCCCGAGTTTGGCCGTCAGGCCGTCTATCTCGACGACATCGACACGGGCGGGTCCTTTCCGACCCTCGCGGAGCTCGAGGGCCTGCACGCGCGCGGGGTGAACGTCGTCGCGCCTCCCCTCTGGGCGCTGCTGGACGTCAACGGCGACGGCGAGATCGTTCCGTCGGTGTACGCCGAGGACGCGCGGGCGGCCGGCCTCGACATCATCGCTTGGAGCCTGGAACGGTCGGGTCCCCTCGCGACGGGCGGCGGCTGGTACTACCAGTCGGTGACGCCGGCCATCGACAACGACGGCGACATGCTGAAGGTCGTGGACGTGCTCGCGCGGGACGTCGGCGTGCTCGGCCTCTTTTCCGACTGGCCCGCGACGGTCACCTACTACGCGAACTGCACCGGACTCTGATGCGGGAGGCGGGGACGCTGCGACGAAGCGTCCCCGCCGCTCGACCCTTGACTTCGACCCGGCTTGAACCGCTAGGCTTTCCGGCCATGGCCATCGAGCTGGACCACACCATCGCGCCGGCGCGCGACAAGCGCCTATCCGCGGAGTTTCTCGCCGGGCTCCTCGACCTGCCGGCGCCGCAACCGGCGGGGCCGTTCCTGGCCGTCCGCCTCGCGAACGACGTGACCTGGATTACACGGACGCCGGCGCCGGGATCAGGCCCGGGCACTATGCCTTCCGTGTCGATGCCGCCGCCTTCGACGCCGCCTTCGAACGGATCCGGGAGCGGGACATTCCCTACCGGGCGGACCCGTGCCTGCACCGGCCGGGCGAAATCAGTCGGGTCGACGGCAGGCGCCGCGTCTACTTCGAGGATCCCGCCGGCCACCTGCTGGAGCTCACGACGCGCTAGCCGCGGTCATTCTGCAGGTTGCTCACGGCGCGCCTCCGAGACCGTCCGCGAGGCAGCGGGATGACTGCTTTCTGCTCATTCGCGTGGAATATCCATCGCCCTCAGCGTCGAGCACGTGCCCAGGCTCGTCGGCAAAATGCTGGCGACGGTCTTGATGCTGCTCGGTGCTGGCGCATTTGCCGGCCCGGCCGGATTACTTAGCGGCTCGGAAAGTTGACGGAGCGGTGGGCGTGGCTTGCTTCGTAGGGGCCCCGACCGCGGCATCTGCTTCGACCTATCGCTCAGGGCCGGTGCGGCGCGGCCAGGTAGGCCTCGGTACGCATTTCCTCCAGCCGGCTCGCGGTGCGCCGGAACTCGAACGTGAGCCGGTTGCCCGCGTAGAGCGCCTGCACGGACACCGCCGCCGACAGGATCAGCTTCACGCTGTGGTCGTAGAGCTCATCCACCAGTGCAATGAATCGCCGTGCCTCGTTTTCCAGCGTGGGCGTGAAGGCGGGCACGCCCGAGACGAGCACGGTATGAAAGCTGCGCGCGACGTCGATGTAGTCGGCCTGGCTGCGCGGGCCGCCGCAGATCGCGCCGAAATCGAACCAGACCACGCCGTCCGCGCGGCAGCGCACCGGGATCACGCGCCCCAGCACCCGCAGGTCGCCGCGATTGAGCGTGTCCTCGGGCGCGGATGCGGCGAAGAACCGTTGCAGTCCCGCCTCGGCGGCTGCATCGAGCGGCGCGTGATAGATTTCGGCCCGCTCGAGAAGCCGGAACCGGTAGTCCGTGTCGCCGCCGAGGTGCACCACTTCCGTATGAGTCTCCAGCGCTGCAATCGCCGGCAGGAAGCGGGCGCGCTGCAGCCCGTCGCGGTAGAGCGCCTGCAGCGGAACGTTGGAGGTCGCGACCAGCGTGACGCCGCGCGCGAACAGGCGCTCGAAGAGTGTCCCGAGGATCATGGCGTCGGCAATGTCCGACACGAACAGCTCGTCGAAGCAGATCACGCGCGTGCGTCCGGCGAGCCGGTCGGCGACGAGGGCCAGCGGGTCGGCATGGCTGGCGTGCGCCTGCAGGTCGCCGTGCACGTCGGCCATGAAGCGGTGGAAGTGGCGGCGGAGCTTCTCGGGGAAGGGCAGGCACTGGTAGAACAGGTCGGCGAGCCAGGTCTTGCCCCGGCCCGTGCTGCCCCACAGGTACATCCCCCGCACGGGGCGTATTGCCGTGCGGCCGCGCAGCCGGTCGAGCAATGCGGGCCCGCGGTGCGGGCGCGCGAGCAGGCGCCGGTGCAGGTCCTCCAGCTTCGCGGCCGCGGCCTCCTGGGCCGCATCGCGATCCCAGCCGAGCTGGTGGATCTCGGCGTGGTAGCGCGCGAGCGGCGTGCCGGGAAGCGTCGTCAGCTCGCGAGCTCCGGCCGGTCGCGGTATTCGTCGAGGGACTGCGGGTTCGCGAGCGCGTCGGTGTTCTTGACGGGCCGCCCGTGGACGACGTTGCGCACGGCCAGTTCCACGATCTTGCCGTTCAGCGTGCGCGGGATGTCGGCGACCTGGAGGATCTTCGCGGGCACGTGGCGCGGCGAGGTATTGTCCCGGATGATCCGGCGAATGCGCTGCTCGAGCGTCTCGTTCAGCGTCATGCCCTCGCGCATCCGCACGAACAGCACCACGCGCTGATCGCCCTGCCAGTCCTGACCGATGGCCAGCGATTCGACGATCTCGTCGAGCTTTTCCACCTGGCGATAGATCTCGGCGGTGCCGATGCGCACGCCGCCGGGATTCAGCACCGCG
>Ga0299914_10002606_pt1 | contig 12480 bp, 8 predicted proteins | sample RVTome_10_FD_201361 | JGI IMG/M metagenome (GOLD analysis project Ga0299914, IMG submission 201361) | Soil microbial communities from uranium-contaminated site in the Upper Colorado River Basin, Wyoming, United States - RVT153D57 (version 2) ...
TTGGCGTGCAATCTCTCAATGGTGCTCGCGATTGTCTCCGCCTCGTCGTCCTGCGTGTCCGCGGCCCACGCCAGGAGTTCCAACTCAGCGTTCGGTCGGAACGGCTCCATGGCCTTGTCGAGTCGAGGCGCGATCGACTTGGCGAACGTGTTGGCGGTCGCGAGAATTGTCGGGCGCGAGCGCCGATTGACGCTGAGAGAGCGCTCGACAGCGTGGTATCGGTGCTTGAACGTCAGGATGTTGTCCACATCCGAGCCGCGCCACTGGTAGATCGCTTGGTCGTCATCTCCGACCACGCACACTTGCACCGGAGGGCGCCCGAGCAGGCGAATCAACTCCTCCTGGGCAGGATTGATGTCTTGGTACTCGTCAACGATCAGATGTCGTAGGCGGTTGTGCACCCTCTCAAACACGGTGGGTGTCTTCAGTGCTGCCACGGCGGCCGAGATCAGCTGCCCGAACGTCAGGTAGTGGTAGCGTGCCAGCATGTTTTGATAACTGGCCAAGCACTTCCCGAAGGCGGTGCCCGCAAGCATCGAGAGCGGGATCTGCTCGTTCTCGACGACATCAACGTTCCTGCGGAAATCGAAGATCGGTCGCCAATGCCTTGGATCCTTGGTAACCGCCGCCAGTTCGATCCGCTTGTGCTCCCGACTGAGAAGACCGGCCAACCGGTGCTCCGTCAGGACGTCGAAATTGCCGTATTGCGGAACATGATCCTGCAGCAGGCGAAGGCAGTAGCTGTGAATGGTTCCGACGAACATGGGCCCGAGCCTGTCGAGGAACTCGCCGCCCTTCGACTCTGCCACCCGCTTCGTGATGCGCGCCTTGAGCGCCGTGGCGGCCCGCTCGGTGAATGTGAAGGCGATGATCTCGTAGGGTTCGACCCCTTCATCGATCAGCCCGGCGACACGCCGCGAAATTGCCTCGGTCTTTCCTGAGCCGGCACACGCCACCACCTGCAGGTGGCTTCCGCGGTGGGAGACAACTGCGTGCTGTTCGGGCGACAACGAGATCGGCCCGGCCTGGGGGGCAGTCTCGGACATGAATGCGGATTCTACCAGCCCAGCTGTTGAGGCATCGCGCGCCTGCTACGGCATTGAGGGTGGCTCTGGAAAGTCGGGCTCTTCGCCCAAGGCACTCCAGCCGTTATCGAACATGAACCGCGTAGCGTTCGCGGCCGGGTTCGGAATCCGGTGGATCCGAAAGTCGTCAGCCTGAGCTCGTTCGACCACATATAGCCAGAATTCGTCATCCATTGCATTGGCCTTGTCGAACTGCGTTCGCGACAACACCGCGAACGTTTCGTCCCACGATCCGGAACAGGATTTCACCTCGATGTATCGGACGATGACTCCTTCAACATCGCGGGATTCGACGTCGTAACCCGGGTTCGTATGAGGCATCTCCGTTGGAAACCGGCCGGCCAGTTGTTCGAATTCGAGGACCCGCGCGATCCCCGCCTTGTCTGTTTCCGATCGCTCACGATGGTCTTCGTCCCCTGTGTCTGAAGGCGGCGCGTTCGGGTCGGCTGGCACGACGTAGCTTCGCCAGATCTCCTGTCGCTGTCTGCCCCGATGTCGCGGCTGCCGCCGCTTCTGGCCCCCGCTGCCTTGGCCGCCTGCGCCGGACCCGCCACCAGGGGAGGTGGCGTCTCCAGCGTTCTCGTTACGATCGCTTGATGTTTGGTCTCCAGGAGTCGATGAGGTGTCATCCGGTGACCGGTCGTCGGGCGGCGCCTCCGGGGCGAAGTCGTCAGGTGGCGGCACATCCTCTCCGAGTGTGCCTTCGGCCTCCCCTGACGGCACCAGGATCACGCTCTCGGTCTGCAAACGAGCGAACCCCAGTTCGTCAAGCGCAACTCGAGCCTCTTCTTCACTGTCTGCGGCCAGCACTTCCTTGAGACCCGCAGCAAACTTCCCGGGATCCTCCTCTGGCAGGAGTGCCGTCGCAAGCTCACGTGCGACGGCGGCCCATGAAACCTTCGCCCTCCCTCTGACGACGAGCAACGTGAGGGTCCGAGGATTGAATAGCGCCGGTACGGACTCTGGCTGACTGGCCACGTCTCGGCCAAAGGCTCGCAGGCGGTAGCGAATGCGAACGGACTGGCATTGCTGGTAGACGAGTCCTTCCAGCCTGGCGAGAGCTTCGAGAAGGCCGCGCCCAGCAGACTGAGCCTCCAGCACACGCGCGACACTTTGGCGCCGGGTGACGAGGCGATTGGTCGTCTCAGGATCGTCCGCGGCGTCAACCAGGTCCAGCACCTCGATCTGCACAGCCGATCCAAGTGACTGGACGCCGGCGAAGGCCATCGCCCGTGACGCGCCGATCGGGCGAGATATCACATTGGCGGCTAAGAAGCCATCGAACTTGGCGGCTATGCCCGCTCGATTCTCAAAGAAGATCCAGGAGGGCGGCATCAGCAGCTTGTCGGCGTTGGGGATGCACTTGGTGCCGCCGAGAGACGCAAGATCCACAGGCGGTGCTTCAGCCTCGTCGAAGGCCCCTTCGAGAAACTGCCAACACGCCATAACAACCGCGTGCGCGTTGTCGTCCAGCGCCGAGTTGGTCGCGCCGAAAGCTTGGCTGATCTCCTGCAAGACCGCGACGGCATCGGCAGGTGACGGCGACTCCTGGACCTCCAGCCGATCAAGCAGCGCGCGATAGACTGCGAACTCCTGATTGAGACGAGTCCGATACGATCCGAAGGGGTGAAGTTGCCAGAACACATCCTGTGGCGAGTGGTACGCTCCCTCAATCCAAAGGCACGGCTTGTTCCTCAATAGCACAATCGACGGGTCCAAAGCCTGTTCGTTCAGAACGCGGTACACCTCCTTGTTGACCGCCGTACTTCGTTCCACGCTGTTCAGAAGATGCTTCACCACCAGGCGCGTTTCCGGGGTCGCGTGAACCCCCAGGAATTCCACAAGAGGACGGGCACTGTTCTGGACGGCCGGGGGGACATCCAGGAACAGGCCCTCGCTTTCGAAGAGGTACGCCTGGTAACTTGCGTAGAGCTCGGTTGCCGCGTACCACCGGTCGTTTCTGCCGCGTGCTGGAAGCCAGGCGAGGCGTTTTAGAGGGTCCAGGTCAGGCGGGGTGTCACCGATCCGCACGCGTGTGGCCAGATGTCCAAAGAGGGCGCGGATCGCATCAGCCGCTCCGACTGTGAAGCCATCGGCGACGGTTGAACGGACGACTTCGACGAGGTGGCAATACCGCGGTGCCCCTTCAACTCCGAGCCATGTGAGCAAATCCCGAACGGCCGACACATCTCCGGCAGGAAGCCGCACAATCGGGTATCTGTCCGAGAGACATTCCCGCACGGTGACCGAGTCGAAATAGCTGGCGGACGCAGCGTGAAAGGCACCATCAACGCCTTCGAGCAAAGCCGCGTCGCACAGTGCCTGCCGGGCTTTCGCGTTTCCTCTGAACTCCCCGAGGTGAGTCGAGAGCAGAACCAGCAACTTGCGGAGTTTCTCCGGCGCTATCGTTGTGCTGCGAACCCTCGTCGGTATTCGATCGGTCACGTAGGTGTTGAGATCGAGGGCCTTCATACCGAGATCCGCGAGGAACTCTCGCCTCCCACCCAGCGCGCTGACGTCGACGAGATCGGCGAGCCCGATCGGATCATCGAAGCCGCCAGGTAGTGCGACATCGTCCATCGTTCGCAACGATCCTGCGCTCGGGAAGATGCGTAGACGGCCAATCTGCGCCTTCAAAGTCTCGTTCGGAACGATGGTGGCCCTGCGATCCTCCAACCAGGCGAAGAGATCCGGCACGAGGTTACGGTCCTTTTGCCACCTATCTTCGAGAGTCGATTCCCGGCCACTCAAGGCGATAACCGCTGCCGACACGTCAAAGGTCGAGCACAGGTGTCGAAGCGGGGAAAACGCGGCCGAGTTCGAAACGAAAGCGATGTTCAGGCCGGCTCGATCGAAAAGTCCAATCGTGGATTCGTCGGCATCGAACACTTCCCCGCATGGCCAGCGTGCGCCATCTCGCGCTGGAGCTATCGCCAATGGGCGAAGCAGGTTCTCGTCCGCCGCTCTGGCGCGAACCTGCGATTGGCGCCGGCCTAACAGGATGGCCAGTTCGTTCCAGAGGATTTCCCACGCTCGCATCGTACGAAGGCAATCCGGCATCTCGGGTTCGGACATCGTCCGTCGCTGACTGAGTCCAGCATCAGTCAGCGCCTTGGCGACATGCGACACCTCGAGAATCGGAACGCCAAGCGCTTCTCGAATGAGGGATTGAAACGGCCTCAAGTCCTCGTGTACTACTACGACGTCCAAGCCATTCAGGACTTCGATCGCGTTACCTTCATCGGCCGACTGGATCAGATGGGTGTTCGCCGGGTTGCTCCATTCGTTGCGGGTGGTGAAGACAGTCGACGCCGATCGGATCCGGCCACCAAGCAAAGCCCAGAACGCTCCAGCCTCCTCACCTGCAGTCTCCTGTTCGGCTGCTCCCTTCACAGCTTTCACAAGCGTCCAGAACTTGATCGGGCCCAACAACTTCGTCAGCGTCTCGACGTTGTTCGCGAGGACGGCCGCGGCTCCTCTGATGGCGAGCCGGTTCCACGCCGCCTGGTAGTCCCGATCGAACAGGATTCGCTTACGGTCGACGGTCGGAAAGAAGTCTGCGTTGACGTGAAACGGCAGGCCCAAACCATGCTCAGTCGGCAGGCATGCCCACAGCAATCCGCGAGAGGCCAAAGATTCGTCGATGGCGAGGGTTACTTCGGTGTGTCGTTTGGCTTCAATCCGTCCAGGATGTGCTGACCGAAGGGAGTCGGCGTCGACCGAGAAATCACCGGTTAGAAGATGCCAAATCGTGTCGTGCTTAGGATTGCCGTCGCTCAGGATGATGCTATGGCCCTCGTCAACTCGTTCGTAATTCCGGACGAGATCTCCGTTGCTCCGAAGGGTCAGAGTCTTCAACCGCTTCAGAAACAGCATCGCCCCGGAGAGCACGTGGCGCAGTTCCTCCAGCAACGCGGCCGGTGCGGCCGGGGACACCTCCGCAACCTGCAGTCGTGTACGGAGAACTGAGTCTGGGTCGGTGGCCCAAGGCAGTACGAATCTGGTTCCTGGAAGCGGTCCTGACTGGCAGATGGTACAGCCTGAACACACTTCGATTCGATTTGACGGTTGCTTGTCTTCGTGTAGCCGCCAGTGCCGTCCGGCGGAAAGAAGTTCCGGATGATCGGTAATCTGGTAGACGGAGATGAAGCCGATCCCAAAGGCTCCCGTGGTTCCCGCCTCACCGCGCTTGTCGCCGGCGGCTATCCTGCGGAAGCGATGAAAATCGCACCGTCTGGGTCCCTCCGTTTTCCACTGACATTCGTCCGTTGTGACGTCGGCGCATTCGCTGAACACGCCATTGTTGTCGACAACCAACGCGTTGGCCCGGACATCGAACTCCATTTCGTCGGCACCATCGACGTCGTCAGCGTTCTGAATGAGTTCGTGCGCAAGACTTCGATATCCGGTGAGCCCGCGTAAGTGCGCGCCGAGCTCGCCAAGGTAATCGATGTCCCGCGAAAGGAAGGTCGGTTCGGCCATCAAGTGATCTCCCCAAACGGTGCAATTCTAGCGATCCATGGCCAGGAACACGGCCGTGAGCTTTCCCGGAAACCTGCCTGATTCACATCGACGAGTCTGCTGCGTCGCTCCGATAATTGCCAGATCGATCGGGGAGCGCGCCGGGCGGGTCAAGACCGCGAAGCGCCGGAGCGCAGCGGAGGGCAGTCTTGAAGCGCCCAAGCGCTCCCCGGACAATCCAGGACCGGAGCGACGCCAGCCACCGCCCGCGTCAACGCGTAAACCGAGGCTCGAACGCGGCCTGCGTCAACGCAATTGGGCTCGCGCATCCAGCGGAAGGATCGGCGTCTGCGAGAGGAACTGCATCAGCTCCTCGGGCGACTCTGGTTCGGCTCGTCTGACGTCCACAGATTGGGCCATGAATGCGTAGTCGTTAAGCGTGCCCAGGAGACTGCGATTCCTGGTTCGACCGAACATGATCTCTGACATCCGCGCGCGTTCATCGACGATGTCCTCAGCGGCGATACCGAGGATGGCCAGCCTCTCGCACACAGCGTCCGGAAACACGGTCGTCAAGCGCTTCGATTCGGTGATCGGAAGTACGACCGGAAGTCGAGACCGTTCGCTGATGAATAACAGGTGCTGACGGCGGCCGATCCGAAGGATGTTGCCGTACCAGTCGCCAAGTCGCGTGGTGGATTCGACGGCCGGCACGTCGCCGACCTGTTTCAGCCGGACAAGCAGCTTCTGTGTGCACCGGAGAACGACCATCAGATCGACAGCGTAATCTACGCGCGAAATTCACGGGCAGGTCGTGGCCGAGATTTCCGGCAGATCGTACCCAGATCGGGCGGCGATCAGAACGCAGATCGCGACAGGTTTCTCCGGACAGGGTGGGCACCGGCAGTGGGGCGTGAGCGACCCCGCCCGCGGGCCGCGGGGCGACTTTGGCGGCAGGGGGCCGGGGTCGCTCACGCCCCATCTCCATCGCCCCACCTCTCCTCTGACCACTGCACGGGCGGCAAAAAGCGCCGCCCGATCTCGACGCCACTCTCGGCGCAACTTCGCGATGATCATGAACTTGCACGGCACCATCATGATGATCGTCACAGCGGCGGTGCTGTTGATCATGGTGATGGTCGTCATCACCAAGGGGGCTGCTGCCGCGGAGGGCTTCGGTCCCCCTCCTAGGCCCCCTGCGCGTCCGTCGACGCGAGTCATGCGACGCCAACGAGGGGCGAGAGATGGCCGTAGCTGTGCGGGAGAATCAGCGGCTCAATCCTGCCCACTTTCGAATCGAGCGCATCGCTGATCGCGCGTGATGAGGCGACGGTCAAGGCTCGTTCACCGTCCTGCAGCCAGGCGCGGTAGAGCACCGGGTAGCGGCGAAGTTGGAATGCCTGCTCAGCTCGTTTGAATCGCTCGGCTTCAGGGTCTGCGCAGCGCTCGGCTCGACCTGCCCGGAGCTGCTCGAAGTACCACCGAAGTTCATCGCGTGTCGTGTCTCTGAGCGGCGGGGCGATCTGGGCCCAGGCGGCCTGCAGCATCTCCTGCGCGCGCCCGGCCAAGTGCGCCGGCACACCAACGCGAACGGTCCACGCACGCAGCCCGCTCAGCATCGCGGCGTGGCGCGTCAGGAATGCTCTGAACTCGTCGTGAAGCGGGTCGACGAGGAGGTAAACCAACACCACTCGACCCTCTGGATGGATCCCGATCGGCAAGCGATCGGGGAAGTACCGAACCCGTCTTGCTTCCCCTTGTCCGACAACCAGGTGAGGGAGATCTTCGAGACGAATGTTGGTCAACGTCGTTAGGTGTGCGACCTTCTCTTCGGGCGTTGCGAGCCACACGATGTCAGGGTGCTCCATAAGCGCGTCGAGCACCATGAGACGCTCGAGCGCGCGCGGCACGGCAGGCGGTCGGCGCAGCCTGCTCTCCGGGTCGCCGATGGCTTCGTACAGATCGCGATGACGGAGGTGGTAGATGCGCGCTCGGTTGTGTGCGCAGTCGTACGTCGAGACGTATCCGAGGCGCTCGAGCTTGGCGAAGAACTTCCGCGTCTTCTGCCCGAAAACGATGCCGGCGAAGGCGGAGTACTGCCGCATGACGCAGACACCGGAGTGGCGTGTGACGAGGACCAGGAACCGCGCCTGGCGCTCAGTGAAGCCCTTCTTGGCGATGGTCCGAACGGCTTCGTCGAGGTTCATCGCAGCAGCTCCTCAGCGAGACGCGGATCGGGGGCGCGACCGCCGCTCTTCCCGGTGCTGGCGACGATGCCGAGACCGTACCGGCGACCCCGACCACCACATCCGCCGCCGCTGCCGCGGGAGCTGACGACGCGCATGGTGCTGCCGCTGGACCGGGTGAACCCGGACGACGCCTTGGCGGCGGCGTGACCACCGCGATAGTGGAGCGTCTCGACCTCGAGATCCTCGGTTCGCAGCCGGCCGTCGCGGTCCTCGTACTCGATGCGCGCATCGGGGAATTGCACGTGCCCATCCTGCTCCGGCAGGTTGTGCTCGATAGCCCAGCGGTGAATCTCCTCAGGCGTCCGATCGGGTCGCCCATCGCTGTCGGACCGTCCGCGATTTCGCTCCTGGAGGCACTGCTGGTACTCGCGCTTGAGCTCGTTGTCGAGGACGACGCGGCGGATAGTGGCCCCCTCCTCGCGGAGCCGCTCGGCAGCCCGCAGGTACGCACGATAGACCTGCGAGTCGTGCGTCAGCTCACGGGGCTTGCGAAGGCCCGCGTAGAACTCCTGACGCACCTCGCGGACGTCTGGCGTGTCGCGGTGCTCGCGCGACCAGCGGTCGTCCACGATGCCCCCCGAAGCAGCCGCATCTCTTTGCTCCTGGCGAAGGATCGTTGACCGGTGATGGCGTTCGAGAACGTCTCGACCCCTCTCCGTCAGAACTACCAACGCGCGGTCCCTGCCAGCCGCCGGGGTGGTCTACACGAGCCCGGCTTCCTTGAGGTGTCTGAGGTCGCTCGTGCGTGGGTCGAGCGGACGTTCTTGACCATCGCGCAGGTCGCCAGCAGGCACGACGCGGAAGGCTCCAACGATAGAGAGTGTGCGCGACTCGGAGCCGCGCAGCGTGACGTCACCGCCGCGGGCGCTCACGCGTTGGCGTTCGGGACCGCGCGGCAGATTGAGATCCCTCATGAACACGTCCCGCGGATCGAGTGACGTGCGATCGCGCGAGTCGGACAAGCCGCCGCGGCTACCTTGGCTGAGTTCGCGACCATAGTCATCGCGGTCGCGTAGGTCGTCACTCCAACGGGGATCGAAGTCCATAGACACCTCCGGCGGGAAAAGCTCGTGTGAAAGCGCGCTGAGAATGGCCGTGCGAAGCCGCAAGCGGCCATGTGTGACCACTTCTGACGGCTGCTTTCCAGCAACCGCCTTGATTTGCATCACTTAGCTGCGATTCTTGTGGGCCCAAATTTGGGCCCAGTCCGATGCGAAAAGTGGCGATTTCGGGCGAATGACGGCAACCAACTTCGGCAGAAAGCCTGCGCGCTAAGTGGCCGTATTCGTTATGTTTGTGAAGATTTCTGAGGAAGTTGGTCGGGGCGACTGGATTCGAACCAGCGACCCCCTGCGCCCAAGGCAGGTGCGCTACCAGGCTGCGCTACGCCCCGACTCCAGCCATTATCGCACGCCACAGCTCGCCCACCCGCACCGCGAATTCTCAAACCAAAACCACCGACCTACTCCCCTTCAACAACCTTCACCAGATCCACACGTCCAGCAGACCGGGCCGGGAGCGAGGCTGACCTGATTGGCAGCACTGGCACGTCCCGACGGATCCTCACGACGATCTCAACACATCGAGGAAACGACGTCGTGGACGTCGTCCTGAACTCAACTGAATCGGGGGAACTCTGGACATAGTGGTCGCGCGGCGAGTTCCGAGGCGGCGAGCCGGAGCACGCCTTCCGGCCTGTGGAGCGGTTTCCGACGCAAGCTGACGGGTCGTGTCGCGCAACATTCATGAATGATCCGCGCCAAGGCCTGCGGACCTGGCGTGGCCGGCCCTGGGCAGGTCTTTCCGAAGGCCTGCGCTACGGCGTCGCCCTTCAGGCGGGCCTGAAAAACCTGCGCTACGAACGGCACCGACGCTCGAAAACCCCTACTGCGTCTCCACCATCCGTTCGGGAACGGTGCCGCCCGCAGGAACCTCCGCGCGCGGACTGGATGGAAAGATGCACTGCCGCGCCACTCGGGCGACCATCGCCGGCTGAAACAGCGTCGTAGGCGGCTGCAGCAGGTTGGCCACGTCGAAGAACGCCCGGCATACGCGGCGATCCGTCGATGCCGCGCGATGCACCCGATCGAGATACCAGTTGACCAGCCCGGTCCCCGTCGGCCGCGCGCCCGTGACCCCCTCGAACGCGAAGTCACCACCGACGGCAATCGTCCACGGCGTCTCGATGATGCGGCCGGCGGCCTTGAAGAACGGCCGCCACAGATGCTCGACCGAGGGCGCAGCGTGCAGGCATTCCTCGAGCGCGAGCGCCTCCAGCGTCGCGACGCTCATGCCCTGCCCGTACAGCGGATTGAAGCTGGAGAGCGCATCACCCATCACCAGGTAGCGGGCCGGGAACTTCGTGAGCCGGTCGTAGCGACGGCGCAGGTTCGACGGGAACACGTACTTCACCGCGTCGGTCAGCGGTTCCGCGTCCTTGATGACCTCGTAGATGTCCGGGCGGGCCAGCGTCCGCGCGAACTCCAGGTACCCCCGCGGGTCCGTCGGCGCATGATGCCCCAGCCATCCGCCCACCGATACGATCCAGCGCTCCCCCTCCATCGCGAGCATGAACCCGACGCGCATCTCGCGCGGAGGTTTCGGCGCGAGGATCGCTCCCGAATCACCGTCGAGATCGCTCGGGCGCCGCCTGAATGTCCGCGTCGTGTAGCCGAGATCGACCCTGACCTCCTCGACGGCCGGCCGCTCGTACCCCATCTCCTCGAGCCACTCCGGCGACCGTGATGCCCGGCCCGAGGCATCGACCACCACGTCGGCCATCACGGATTCGACATCGGCGCCGCCCCGCTGAACCCGCACGCCGTCCACCCGGCCATCGCGCGCGACCAGGCCCAGGACGTGGGTGCCGGTAGTGATGGTGACGTTCGGGAGCCGCATGACCTGCCGGCGAACCGTGCCTTCGAGCAGCGGTCGGCTCAGGAGCAGGCCCCCGACACCGCTCCGGAACTTCGCCTTGTAATGGCCGTGCTGGAACCACCTGACATCCCCGATGACGTCGCCGCTCACGGCGCCGGCCTCGACAAGCTCGCGCTCGAGGGTGGGAAACAGGCGCTTCAGTCCCTGCAACCCGCTGGCGAGCAGGCCGTGGCCGTGGCGCCCCTGCGGGACACCTTTGCGGTCGGCCACGCTCCCTGGCAGCGTGTCGCGATCGAAGAGCGTGACGCGATCGAAATGCGCGGACAGGACGCGTGCCGCAAGCAATCCGCTGATGCTTGCGCCGATGACGATGGCGTGGTGGCCCTGGAAGGCTCCAGGCGGCGGCGAGACGTGCATGACGGCTCCTTGCTGGCACCGCCCGACATCCGGCGAGGCTCGTCTCGGTAAAGCCTCTGGCGGCGCATGGACAAGGTACGCCGGGACGCCCGTATAGTCATGATCGACTGGTTAGCGAAGGGCGATCAAATGGTAAGGATCACTCGACCCAGTTCGCGATGAAGACGTTCGTCTCCCCTTCCACCTTCGCATTGCGGTTGGAGGCGAACACCAGCCGCCTGCCGTCCTGCGAGAACATGGGGAATCCGTCGAAGGTGTCGTTGAACGTCACGCGCTCCAGGCCGGTGCCGTCGAGATTGACGAGATAGAGGTCGAAGTTGCGCCCCTTCGGATCGTGAATGTTGGACGCGAAGATGAGGCGGGCGCCGTCGGGATGCCACGACGGCGCGAAGTTCGCGCCGCCAAGCCTCGTCACCTGTCGCAGTTTCGATCCGTCGCGATCCATTACGAACAGCTCGAGCTCGGTCGGCCGCCACAGGCCCTCTTTCAAAAGGTCGCGGTAATCGTCGAGCTCGGCGCCCGGCTCGAGCGCGCGACCGCGGAACGCGATGCGCGCGCCATCGAACGAGAAGAACGGCCCGCCGTCAGGCCCGACGCGGTTCGTCAGGCGACGGACGTCCGATCCGTCCGACTTCATGGAATAGATCTCCATGTCGCCGTCCCGGACGCTGGTGAACACGATCAGGCCGTCCGGCGCGATCGTCGCTTCGGCATCGTAGCCGGGAGACCGGGTCAGCGCACGGAGGTTCGAGCCGTCGGCGCCGGCACGGTAGATCTCGTAGCCCTGATAGACGGGCCACACATATCCGCGCGCGAAGCTGGGCCTCGGAGGGCACTCCTTCGAGATTTCGTGCGTGGAGGCAAACAGCAGATCGCGCCCGCCCGGAAAGTAGTAGCCACAGGTCGTGCGGCCGGTCCCGGTGCTCACCCGGCGCAGGTCGGTCCCATCGATCTTCATCGTGAAGATCTGATCGCACGGGTAATCGGACCGCGTGGACTGATAGATGAGCCGTGAACCGTCGGACGAGAAATACGCCTCCGCGTTCTCACCGCCGAACGTGAGCTGCCTGATGTTCGCGAGATGACGTTCGCCGCCGGACCCGATGGCCGGCGCGGGTGATTGCGCCGCCCTGGGCGCGGCAACGACGAAAAAACCGAGAAGCAGGAGGAAGAATTCCGGGATCGGTTCGCGCATGCAGGTATTCACACCGCCGTTGTGCGTGGTCGCAGTCCACGCACCAGCTATCGATGGCAGTAGAGTATCTCAACCACGGGATCCTGCGTCGGGATGTGCTGCAGATCGGAAGGGGCGCTGTATCAACTTCACTCGCGGTGAGCCGGGGGCTGAAGACGGAGCCGCGTCCGTGCACGGCTCCTCTTCTTCAAACCGC
>Ga0299914_10002607_pt1 | contig 12476 bp, 9 predicted proteins | sample RVTome_10_FD_201361 | JGI IMG/M metagenome (GOLD analysis project Ga0299914, IMG submission 201361) | Soil microbial communities from uranium-contaminated site in the Upper Colorado River Basin, Wyoming, United States - RVT153D57 (version 2) ...
ATCGCCCGGCCCGGGGATCGCCGGTGAGATCCGTCGGCTGCGACGTTGCGTGCGGGGGTTCAAACCGGACCTCGTGCACCTGCACTCGTCCAAGGCCGGGCTGGCTGGCCGTTTACTCCTGCGCGGCAGGGTTCCGACCGTCTTCGAGCCGAACGCCTGGTCGTTCGAGGCGGTGCGTGGCCCGATCGCTACGATGACTCGCCTCTGGGAGAGGAAGGGTGCGCGCTGGGCCACGGCTATCGTCTGTGTCAGCGGCGCGGAGATGGAGTTGGGCCGCAGCGCGGGCATCGATGGCGACATGCGCGTCATCCCGAACGGGATCGACCTGCAGCGTTTCCCCGTGGCCGTCGCAGCGGATCGCAGTGCTGCCCGCCGGATCCTGGGCCTTTCGGACGATCCGACGGTCGTGTGCGTCGGCCGGTTGTCGGAACAGAAAGGCCAAGACCTCCTCCTCGACGCGTGGGCGATCGTTCTCGCGCGGCGACCCGAGGCCCGTCTGTTCCTGATCGGCGATGGCCCCGACCGCGAGACCCTGGAGGCGCGCAACCTTCCGCACGTCGGTCTCGTCGGTCAACGTGACGACGTCCCGGCCTGGCTTGCAGCGACGGACGTCGTAGCGATGCCGTCCCGGTGGGAGGGGTGCTCGCTGGCGATGCTGGAGGCTCTCGCGCGCGGCAGGAGCATCGTCGCGTCGGACGTCTCGGGCGCGCGCGAAGCGATCGCCGACGACGCCGGCGCGGTGGTGCCGATCGGAGACGTCGAAGCGCTCGCCGTCGCGATCGTGGAACGGATCGAGGACCCGGACCAGACGGACCGGGAGGGCCGCGCCGGGCGCCGGCGCGCCGAAGAACGCCACGACCTGAGGAAGACGGCCCAACAGATAGCCGACCTCTACGCCGAGGTCCTGGGACAGCGAAAATCCTAGTCGGAATAGCCGTCTATTTCGCCGGGAATCCGACTAGGAAACGGGGGGTTGGATTTCTGGTGCAAAAGTACCGGCTATTTCGTCGGGAATCCGACTAGGAAAATCTAGGTGCTCGTGTAGGTGTAGTAGGAGCCGGACTCTCGCAGGCGGTTTCCTATCACTCCGAGGACGGGGGCTTTCAAGGCTTCGAGGGCGAGCACGGCCTCGTTCACCGGGTTCGCGATCGAGCGGGTGGCCACCACCAAGAGCACGCCTTTCGCCATCGTAGTGATGGTGCGAGCGTCGTCCGTGCCGAGCAATGGGGGCGTGTCGATGACGACGACGTCGTACTTCTGTCGCGCATCCTGCATAACCGCATCGAATCTCCGCGCGATCAGGTCACCAGCATCCGGGTCGGGCTCCGTGGGAAGCACCGCTAGGCCGTCGGTCCACCCGTCCTGGACCGCTTCCTCGAGGGTCTTGGTCTCGCGCAGCACGGCGGCGAAGCCTCCGTCTGGGATGTAGTTGAACGTCCGCGCCACCGCGGGCCGGCGGAGGTCGGCGTCGACCAGCAACACCTGGGCACCCAGGCGCGCGAGCGACTCGGCGAAGAGGGCGGACACCGTCGTTTTCCCGTCTCCGCTGGACGGCGATGTGACGACGATGACGTCGACGGTCCGGTCTTGCCACTCTCGCTCCAGGTTCGTACGCAAGGTCCTGAAAGACGAGCCCACCGCGGGATCCGAGAAGGCCTCCTTGGGGCGCGCCTTGATCGCGCGCGATGAGGGGATGCGACCGACGACGGGGTAGCCGGTCATGCGAGCGATGTCGCGCCACGAGCGGAGCCGCGGCCGGCCTCGCTCGACGAGAAGCGAAATGCCGATGCCGAGCAGGGCGCCGAGCAGCAGCGAGGCGGCTTCGAGCAAGGTGCGAGGGGGACCCGAGGGCTGGGATGAGGGCAGGGCCTCCGCGATGATCTGAGAGCTCAGGAGCTGGCTCTGGTCCGTTTCCGCGAACTCGACGAGGTCCTCCGAGAACGCGTTGGCGGCGTTAGCGGCACGCTCCGGGCTCGGCATCGTGGCCGTGATCGTGAGGTTGCCGGTGTCGAGGGCGACCTGAGCGTCGACAGCAGAGGCGAGCTCGCCGGGATCCTCGCCGAGCGTGGCGGCGACCTTTCGGACGGTCGGGGCGGCGGTCACGTACTCCACGTAGGCCGGGACCACGACCCTCACGGTGTCGGCCCCCACCTCAGGTAAAGGAGCGAAGGCCACGATGGCCTCCTCCTTGTACTCGGCGGGGAGCGATTCGACGTACAGGGTCGCCCCGATGAAGACCCCCAGGGCGATGGCCACGGCGAGCCTCCAGCGCCACCGCAGGGCATCTAGTAATTCAGGAAGGCCACTGTCCTCGGCCAGCTTTTCGCTCCTTCTACTCGTTTCGGCGAATCATCCCACGCCCGGTGGCGGTCTCAGGGCCTTTCCAGGGGGCAAGCCCCGGCCCCCCGGCACCGGAATTTCCTGGTCGGCCCCTTAAACCGGGGCCCGCGACTGCCGAAGGATAAGGCGGAAGCACCCAAACGAAAACGGCAAACCTGCGGCGACGCAGGGACGCAAAGCCAGGGGCCCGCCGAGCGAGGCGGGTAGCCCAGCTACCGAAATGGGGAGTTGAGATGTCTTTTCGTTCCGTCAAGCGCCTCGTGCTAGGCACGCTCACGGCGTCGATGATCGCAACATCATTCCCGATCGCCGCTCCCGCAGGCGCAGCCGCGGCGGCGAGTAACCTGAACTTCGGAGTTCAGTTCCACGCGATGTGGACCTCTTACACGGATGCGGAGCGCCTCGAGGTGCTCGACAAGATGAGCGCGGCAGGGATCAAGTGGCTCCGGATCGACATGGGTTGGTCGTCGTTCCAGGAGCGCGGCCCCAACTCCTACAGCCAGTGGTACATCGACCAGGCCGACTTCGTCGTCAACGCTGCGCGCGAGCGAGGGATGAAGGTCCTCGGCATCCTGTGGCGCACGCCGGACTGGGCGAACGGCGGCAAGGGTGTTTCCGCTCCCCCCACCGATTACGACGAGTACGGCAAGATCGCACGTTGGGCGGCCGACCACTTCCGCGGCCGCGTGGCTGCGTGGGAGGTCTGGAACGAGCCCAACCTCGACGGGTTCTGGACGGGCGGTCCGGCCGGCATCGCGAAGCTGCTGCGCGCGTCCTACGACGATTTCAAGGCCGGCGACCCGAACGCGAAAGTCGTCATGGCGGGCCCGGTGCACAACGACGTGGACTGGCTCCGCAAGGTCTACGAGGCCGGCGCGCAGGGCTACTTCGACGTGATGGCGACGCACCCCTACCAGGGCAAGGGCGACGCTCCTCCCGAGAAGCCTTACGACGACACGCCGTGGTTCCTTTCCTCGACGCCGACGGTGCACAACCTCATGAAGCAGTGGGGCGACGGCAACAAGCCGATCTGGTTCACCGAGTTCGGCTGGTCGTCGCACGAGAACGAGCCCGGCCTCCCCAACTGGCACCTCGGCGTAAGTCTCGAGACGCAGGCCGATTACGCCGTCCGCGCCATCAAGTACATCGAGAAGGAGTTCCCCTACGTCACGCACGCGTTCTGGTACAACGAGCGCAACAACAACTCGGGGAACATCCAGTACAACAACTACGGGATCCTCTACCGGAACCTCGAGCCCAAGCCCGTGTACCGCGCGCTGAAGAACTACCTCACCTCCGACGAGCCCGCACCTCAGCCGACCGAGGAGCCCGAGCCGGAGCCGACCGAGGAGCCCGAGCCGGAGCCGACCGAGGAGCCCCAGCCCGAGCCGACCGAGGAGCCCGAGCCGACCGAGGAGCCCGAGCCGGGCCCCGAGCCGGAGGACGTCCTCACGAACGGCGGTTTCGAGAACGGACGCGTCGGCTGGACCTCTGGAGACGCACGCTTCTGGACCGTGGCCGAGGCTCGTTCCGGCGAGCAGGCAGGGATCGTCCTGAAGGAGGCGGATCGTTTCCGGATCGTTTCCGAGCCCGTCACCGCCGAGGGCCGCGTCGACTTCTCCGCGGAGGGCTACGCGATGGGCGCCTACGATGGGCAGCGCGTGAGGTTCGTGGTCGTCGAGAGGGTGAACGGCAAGCGCATCGGCCGTACGGTCAAATGGGTCCGCCTCGACTCGGACGACTGGACGCGACTCCCCACCGTCGAGTACGAGCGGATGAACGATCGGGAAGGCCGCGTCGGTATCAGACTGACGGCGAAGAAGGGCCGTTACTTCGTGCTTGACGACCTCAGCCTGGTGGCCGACTGAACGTTGTCGGCGGCCAGCAGCATGCCGACGACACCCCAGACCGCTAGGTGGATCACCGTATTTCGCATGTTGTAATCGACCAGGCCCTGCCCGAACACGGTTATCAGAGAGCCGGCGACACCGGAGATCAAGATCCGGTCTCGCCGGTTTCCTCGTTGGCGGGTCACCTTCAGGGTTCGATGGCCGATGACCACGAGTGCCCAGCAGAAGCCGAGGATGATCAGCACGCCGACGATGCCGGTCTCTGCACCCCATGTAAGTAGGAAGTTGTGAGCGTGTCCCGCGAAGACCGTTGCGGATTCAGAAGCGGAACGGATGCTGGCGATCGGGAACGAGCCGGGGCCGAACCCCGTTATCGGCTCTTGCCCTATCTCTCGCAGGGCCTCGGCCCATATCTGGTCGCGCGCGTCGTAGGGGCTTAGCAGGGTCAGGGAGCGGACCCGTTGGCCGACCACCTCCACCTGCGGCGCTTCGGGATTGAACGCGCCGAAGAGTGTTGCCACGACGAGGACCGGAAGGCCGACCGTGAAGAGGGTCCGTCGGAATTCCGGCATCGAGAAGACGAGGAAGATCATGGCCAGGCCCGTTCCCACCCACGCACCGCGGGACAGTGACAGCAGCATGCCGGCGAGGATCACGACCCCGGCCGCGGAGGCGGCGATGCGTCCCCGGTGCGTGATGGCGCCGCCGGCCAATCCGATGGCGAGGAACAGCGTGAGCGCGCAGAAGGCACCGAGCTGGTTGGGCTGATCGAAGGCCCCCTGCAGCCGGCCCTCCACGACGGACCCTCCGAGGAACGACCTGATATTGCCGGCCGAGGACAGCGCGATGAGTGAGATGACCGTGCCGAACGCCGTGAGCGCTCCCATGATCCACCTGAGGTCCTTCATCGATCGACAAACGCCGACCATCACGCTGACGAAGATCAGCCCGCCGACGAGTTGCAGGATCTGCTTCACGCCGAGCCCCACGTCAAGCGCGGACTCGAGTGTGACCAACGTCCACGAGATCAGCACGAGTACCCACCACATCGAGTGGACCCACGGCAGGGGGGTCAGTCCCCGGCCCATCCGGTTCACCGCGAGGAGGGCCGCCACGGACAGCGCCGCGAGCTCGACTATCTCGAGCGGGAAGCCCGGGATCGCCAGCGTCCCTAGGGGGAACGTTGCGAACACCCCGATCACGCCCCACTTGGGATCGTTAACCGCGATCACCGCGAAGATCCCGAGCAGCGGCACCCCGAGCAACACGAGGGGGGCAGCGCTTCCGCCGTATGAGACGGCGAGCGCGACCAGGGTCGCTCCGACGACCGCCGCCGCTATGGCGGCCCCGAGGATCGATGCGATCTCGCCCCAGCGCTTCGTCGCCTCGGGCAGGGACAGGAGGGAACCCGGTGCTTTCACCGGCGCGCCGCGCTTTCGTAGATCTTGGTCATCTTCGCCACCATCGCATCGATCGAGAAGTTCTCTTCGACCCTTCTTCTGCCGCAGTCTGCCATCCGTTTCCGTTCCTCGGCGTCGGAGAGGACCTCGACCAGCGCCCGGGCGAGCCCGGCGCGGTCGGACGGCGGGACGCTTCGGCCGCAGTCGCCCAGCAACTCCGGAAGACCTCCGTCGTAGTAGGCCACCACGGGCGTGCCGACGGACATGGCCTCGAGACCGACGAAGGGGAACGCATCCCGGCCCCCTCCCGACTCATCGGGAACGCTCGGGACGACAAGAACGTCGGCTCCCGCGATCAGATCGAGCGCGTCGCTCCTGTGTCCGAGGAGATGGAAGCCGTCCGAGAGCCCGAGCTCATCGATCCGGGTGCGGACGCGCTCCGCGTAGTCCGGCGTGGTGGGGTCGTCGCTGCCCGCGAGCAGGAAGCGCGCCTCCGGGATCGCCGCGACCACCGCCGGCGCGGCCTCGACCAGTTCCAACTGTCCCTTCCATGGGTGGACGCGGCCGACCAGGGCCACGACGGGACCATCGGTCCCACCGGCCGCTCCGACGACCGCAGCGCGCGCCGAGGCTTCGTCGATCGAGGGGGGCTCGATGCCGTTGTGCACGACCTGGACCTTGCCTGCGGATGTGGGTCCGAACGTGCGTGTCACGACCTCGGCGACTCCCACGATCCTCGTGGCTAGGCGACCGACGAGGCGCGCCAGTTTCCCGTCCGACGTGAAGTCGTGCTTGACCCACACCACCGGGACCCCCGTCCCGAGCGTCGCCAGGCCGGCGACCAGCGCGGCCTTGAGGTTGTTCGCATGCACGACGTCGGGGCGGTTCCGGAGCGGTCCCCGACGCAGCCGCCACGCGCTCCGCACTATGCCCCTGCCGTGGCGCGACGTGGTGATGACGACGGGCGCGGAGCCGAGCGCTCCCAATCGCTCCACGAAGGGGCCGTCCTCGAGGCATACGACCTCTCTCGTCCATTCGTCGGGGAGTTTCCCGAGGAGGATCTCGAGGTAGCGCTCGGCCCCCCCGAGCTTCGCGTGAGACGAGACGAACGTGATCCTCACTTGGCGCGGACCTCCCGCAGCCCGTCCCTCAACCCCCGTAGCCCCTCGCGATCGCGGTTGAGCAAGCGGTGGAGGAAAAGCCCCGCGATGAACATACGGAACTGAACGCGCGCGCCGAGCGTCTGCGCGAAGTTCTTCTTGAAGAGGTAGGAGCGATTGACGACGACCTTGCGACTGAACGCACGCTTGTCATGCGTCGCGAAGCCTGTCTTCAGGTGATGGATCGTTACCTGCGGCAGGTAGACGACGCGGCCCGCGCGCGTCAGGCGATAGGAGAAGTCTTCGTCCTCGAGCAGACCGTATTCCGTCAGGTGCTCATCGAAGCGGATCCGGCGAGCCGCTTCGATGCGCGCGCTCATGAAGCAACCGGGCATGAACTCAACGTCCCGCGGGGCGTCCACGTCGACGAGGTAGTTGGGGTAGCCGTACCGGGTGAACGTGCCCTCCGCCCCGCCGCCGGGGAGCAATCGCCTGAAGCGGGACTCCTTGCGCCCCAACTTGTGATCGGCCGCCTCGATCACCTTGGGCGTCGCTCCGACGACCGCCGGGTCGGTGTACGCCTCCTCCAGCACGGCGAACACACCGGGGTCATAGGTCACGTCGTCGTCGCAGAACACGATGACGTCTCCCTCCGCCGCGTCGATGCCGGTGTTCCGCTGGTGGCTGGACCCCCGGGGCCCCGTCAGGTAGCTCCACCCGGGCCGGCCCGCGCCGACGCCGGTAACAACCGGTTCGGCCGTCCGGCCGCCATCACCGTCGACGACGATCACCTCAGAGGGGGCCGGGTCGCACGCGGCGAGGCTCTCGAGGGTCCGGCGCAGTATCTCGGGCCGGCCCAGGGTCGGGATGACGACCGAGAAGCGCATGCGACCAGGTTATTTCGCCTACCGGCCGGGCTTGCGGAGGCCCAGCATCTTCAGGGCCAGCCTCCCGGCGCCGTTCCTGGGGGGGCCGGGGAGCCGGGGGACGGCGTAGCGATCCCAGCGCCCCGGCAGCCAGTCGAGGGCGCACTCGTAACCGGCCGCCTGCGTGGCTCGTTTCACGCGCTCGTCGAAGAGCCCGAATGGATAGGCGAAGGTCCGGCACGGCCGCTCGGTGATCGCCTCGATCTCTATCTTGGAGCGGGACAGCTCGCTGCCGAGTGCGGCCGTGTCCAGCCCTCGGAGATCGGGATGCGTCATCGAGTGAGAGGCGACCTCCATGCCGGCGTCGTGGAGCTCACGCAGCCCGGCCCGATCGAGCAACTCGCCTTCGACCCCGGTGACCTCGGGATGCTGGGCCCCGTCCCATCCCGGGCACGCGTAGAAGCTCGCGCGCACGTCGAGCTCCTTCAGGAGAGGGAGCGCGTTCGTGAGCCAGTTGCGGAACCCGTCGTCGAACGTGAGGACGGCGATGTGGCGGCCGATGGGACCGCCGCCGTAGTCGTCGAGCGCCTCCGACATCGTCTGGAAGTGATACCTCTTGCGTCGAAGGAAACGGATGTGCGATGCGATCAGCTCGGGTGAGACGAGCAGACGCTCGGGATCGTTCGTTTCGGTCGGCTCTCCGACCCCGTGGTAGGCGAGGATCACTCCGCGCGATGGAGGCGTCACTTTCGCCCCGACTTCATCTTCCGGCTGAGGAGGCGGACCGCGCGCGCTCCCTTGAAGTTCATCAGGCTCTCGTACCGGTCGTGGCGCTTCAGCCACAGACCTAAGCGCGTCGACCACGCGTCCATGTCCTGGCGCGGGAGATCGTGCGGTTTGTTCCATGCGCCGTTGCCGCTGGTGCGCCCAGCCGCGCTGTAGCCGGCCTCACGACAAGCGTGGACCGCGTCCGGCCCCGCGTTGCCGTACGGGTAGGCCGCGACGGTCACGGGAGCACCGGTGGCGTCCTCGAGTTCGTCCTTGCTCGCGGTCCACTCGTCGAGGGCTCGCGCGAAGGGGAGTGTCGTGAGATCGGGGTGGGTCCTCGTGTGCGATCCGATCTCGACCCCCGACCGATGGAGCTCCTTGACCTCTTCTTTCGTGAGGATCCGCTGCCACGGTGTGACCGGATGCGCCCGGCCGAGCCACCCGGACACGACGAAAACGGTCGCGGTGGCCGAGTAATCGTTCAGCAGAGGAACCAGCACGTCGAGGTTGTCCACGTAACCGTCGTCGAACGTGAGGGCGACGTAACCGTCTGCCGTGCCGGTGCTTGCCTTGCGCGCGAGCTCCCCGAACGTGACGGTCTCGTAGCCCCACGAGATCAATCTCTCCAACTGCCACCTGAGATCCCGAGGTTCAACGAACAAGCCGTGGGGGTCCCGGGTGGGGGATACTTCGCCGACGGCGTGATAAACGAGCGCTAACGGAGGAGGAAGCTTGCGATCCATCAGCGCAATGGTCGCGCACCGGCACGTGAACGGGGCGGCCATCCCATCCGGGCGCCTGCCCTGACGATGCCGGCGAAGAGGGCTCTGGTCATCGATGACGGAGAAACGGCGGCCGCGCTGGCGGGCTGCCGGGCTCTGGCGGTGGACGGCTGGGCGGTAGGTCTCGGCGCGCCGAGACGGGCCACGCTCACGCGCTCGTCCCGTCACGTCCGTGATTTCCACATCGTGAGATCGCCTGAGGACGACGTCGAGGGCTTCATCGCCGACGTCGGAGCGGCGCTGAAGAGCGGCGGCCACGAGGTCGTGTTCGGGAGCGCCGACGCGCATGTGCTTGCGCTCTCAGAGCGGCGGGACCAGGTCCCCGCGACGGTTCCGTACGCGGATCACGACACGGTCCTGCGCTCGTTCGACAAGTACGAACTCGTGAAGGCGGCGGAGCGCGCCGGGCTCGCCGTGCCCCGGACCGAGGTGGCAACCGCGGAAACGCTCTCCTCCTTCACGTTCCCCGCGGTCGTGAAATCGAGGCTCCAGTGGGCCCTCTCGTCGGAACGGGAGTCGGCGTGGCTGCACACCGCGGTTGCCGAGGACGCTCAACAGGCGGAGGCTCTGGTAGCCGCTATGAAGGAGGGTGGCGGCGACCCCGTCCTCCAAGAGAAGGTGTCGGGTCAACTGATGGCGTTCAACGTTGTCGTCGATCGGGACCACAGGGTGCGTGCTCGTGTGCAGCAGAGGTCGTCGCGGATCTACCCCCCGATGGTCGGCAGCAGTGCGCGCGCCGTGACCGTTCCGATCGAGCAGGACCTCGCGGAAGGCATCGACGCGCTGATGCAGGACCTCGGATGGTTCGGGATGGCCCAACTTCAGTTCCTGAGGTCGAGCGAGGCCGACGCTCCTCGGCTGATCGATCTGAACGGCCGTTTCTACGGGTCGTTGCCGCTGGCCGCGGCGGCCGGCTGCAACCTGGCGGCCATGTGGGCCGCGCTGGCGACCGATCGCGAGATCCAAAGGCCCGGCCCGGCGCGGGTGGGCGCTCGCTTCCAGACCCTGGACAGCGACGTGAGGCGCGCTGTCGAGGAGCGGAACGGCGGCCTCCTCGGCGACCTCTGGAGCAGCATCGCATTCGCTCCCCGGGCGGTGCACAGCACTTGGAACTCGGGCGACCCTCTCCCCGCGATCCGTCTGTTCTTCCGCTCCGTCGGCCGCCTCTTGAGGAAGGTTCTGCGGCGATGGTCGCCGAGCTCGTAGACGGCCTGGTCGGGGGCCGTGCCCTCGTGTTCGGTTCCCTCCCACCCGAGGGGCGCGATCTCGACCTGCTGGTGCGTCCGGCGGAGGAGTGGTCCCTGGCGACCGGGTTGGAAGACGCCGGCTTCGTGCAGAAGGAGGAGGCATGGGCGCGCTTCGCCGACCGCGGCGCCGAGGGCATCGATCTCGTTCCGGCCACCGATTGGGGCCTCCCCGAAGGCGAGTCCGCCGCGCTGTTCGACGACGCGCTGCCGATAGAGCCTTTCCGGAACCTCGTGAGGCCGGCTCCCCACCACGTGCTCTTGATCGTTGCGCGCCGAGTGGCTCACGGTGGCGGTGGGCTCGACGCAAAGAGACGCGCCTACGTCGAGCGCGCTCTGAGCGAAGACCCGAACGCGTGGGAGCGAGCCGCGGAACACGCACCTGCATGGGGGGCCGCCCGCGCCCTGCAGTTGTTGCGCACCAGCTACCTGAGCTCCCGCCCTATGTCACTGAAGGAGCGCTCCTCGGCGATCGCCGAGGAGAACGAGAGCCGCGGCGCATCGACCGCCCGCGCAACGGCGCTGGCACTTCGCAGCTCGGTCGGCGGAAGCAAACGACGGGGCGCGGTAGTGGCGATCTCCGGGCTCGACGGCGCGGGGAAAAGCTCGCAAGCGGCCGCGCTCGTGAACGCGCTGCAGGCGCTGGACGTCGACGCTGCCACCGAGTGGACGAGGATCACCCGCAACAGATCCCTCGATATGTTCGCCGGCCCGGTGAAGTGGGTCCTGCGACTCTTCGGGCGCGGCGACACGCCGCCCCCCGAGACACGCAGTACGGACGAGCCGTTCGACGCCGGGCGTGAGTTCCGCAAGAGGAGCCCCTTCGTGACCCAGATCTGGACGGTGATAGTCGCCGTCACGAACGCCCTAACGCAGCGGAAGGTGACGCGCCCACATCTCCGCGCCGGACGGGTCGTCGTGTGCGACCGCTATGTCCTCGACTCGGCGGTGCATCTCCGCTGGCTGTACGGCGAGGATCGCAGGTTCTCGTTCCAGACCGCCCTCGTAAGGTGGCTCTCCCCGAGACCGCTCAAGGTGTTCTTCCTCGACATCGACCCAGAGATCGCCTACGCGCGCAAGCCGGACTTCGATCTCGACGAGTTGACCGCCCAGGCCGCCCTGTACCGACGTCTGCACCCGTCCTTCTCAGCCCACCGCATCGACGGCCAACGAAACCCCGCCGACATCGCAGCTGAGATCGCCCGAGGGGTGTGGCTGAGCCTGGGCTAGGCCCGGCCCCTGAGTTTCGCCGGGATCTTCTTGAACCTCGCGATGAGGAGTTTCCACTGCATGCGCGTTCGGTTGAGTTCGGCGCGCCGCAGTACCTCGTGAGACAGCGTTCTCCGATGGGGACGAACAACATCGCGTTCGCGCCACGCGCCGGCGACCGCGTTGAACCACGATCTCGGCGCACCTCTCCCGACGCAGTCGAAGAACTCGAAGAAGGCGTAGGTGAACATGCGCCACGCGGCCAGCGGCTGGGGGAAGTACATCCAGAAGTACCAGAACTGGTTGCGCACCCTGAACTCGAGCTCGAGCGACGTGGACAGACCGGATTCGGTTCGCATGTGGTTGAAGACCGCTTCGGGAAGGTAGCGAACGTCCCAGCCGGCGTCGAGCAAGCGTGTGGTGAGCTCGAGTTCGGTGGTGTCGCTGAAGAAGGGTTCGAAGTACCCGCCGACCTCCAGGAACGCCTCACGGCGCGCCATGCAGGCACCTTCGGGGAAGTAGAAGGACGGGAAACCGCCCTCGGGGGTGGGGCCGGGCTCGCCGGCCCGGAGGAACCAGTCGAACGTGCCCGGCTCGTCCCTGCGGAAAACGTTCCCCTCGGTGTCTAGCTCCTGCACGAGACCGCCGAGGATCGCGGTTCGGGGGTGGGCATCGAACGTCTCGATCAACTTCTCGATGGCGCCGGGCAGGGGGTACGCGTCGTCGTCGAGCATGACGAGCAGGTCCCCGCTCGCCTCGCGCGCCCCGAGGTTCCGGCCGGCGATCCCAAGGTTCGTCCCGACGTGGATGGCTCGGACGTTTCCGCCTCGGGTCTCGACCATCTCCGAGGTGCCGTCATCCCCGTGGTCTACGACCACGACCTCGTCGACGGGAAGCTGAGCAAGCTGGTCCAGCAC
>Ga0299914_10002608_pt1 | contig 12474 bp, 13 predicted proteins | sample RVTome_10_FD_201361 | JGI IMG/M metagenome (GOLD analysis project Ga0299914, IMG submission 201361) | Soil microbial communities from uranium-contaminated site in the Upper Colorado River Basin, Wyoming, United States - RVT153D57 (version 2) ...
GTCTCGGTGGGGAAGCCGGCGATCAGATCAGCGCCGAAAACCATGTCGGGTCGCGCCCGGCGCATGTCCTCGCAGAAGCGCACCGAGTCGGCGCGGGCGTGACGCCGCTTCATGCGCTTCAGCGTTAGGTCGTCGCCCGATTGCAGCGACAGATGCAGATGCGGCATCAGCCGCTCCTCCTCGGCTATTGCCCCGAGCAGCGCGGGATCGGCCTCGACCGAGTCGATGGAAGAAAGCCGCAGGCGCGGCAGCTCCGGCACGAGCTTGAGCACGCTGCGCACCAGCTTGCCGAGCGTCATGGCGCCGGGCAGGTCAGTGCCATAGGCGGTGATGTCCACGCCGGTCAGTACGATCTCGGCATAGCCGTTCTCGACCAGAAGCCGCACCTGCGCCACAACCTCGCCCGCCGGGACCGAGCGCGACGGCCCGCGGCCAAAGGGAATGATGCAGAAAGTGCAGCGATGGTCGCAGCCGTTCTGGATCTGCACATAGGCGCGGGCGCGATTGCCGAAGCCCTCGATCAGATGCCCCGCGGTCTCCTTCACAGACATGATGTCGTTGACCGCCACGTGCTCCGTGCCATCGATGCCGAGACCTGAGAAGGTACGCGCTTCGAGCTTCTCCTGATTGCCGATGACGTGATCGACCTCGTCCATCGCAGCGAAGCGGGAAGGATCGATCTGCGCGGCGCAGCCGGTGACCACGATCCTGGCATCAGGCCGCTCGCGGCGCGCCTTACGGATCGCTTGCCGGGCCTGACGCACCGCCTCCGCCGTCACCGCGCAGGTGTTGACGATCACCGCGTCGGTCAACCCCGCGGCGGTCGCATGCGCACGCATGACTTCGGACTCATAGGCGTTCAGCCTGCAGCCGAAAGTGATGATCTCGATATTCCGCTTCTCGAACATTGGCGGCTTCTAACATGAAACTGGGACGAAGTAAGACCTCACTCGGCGCGCATAGTTCGAGGCTCGGCCGTCATCCTGAGGTGCAAGCGCAGCGAGCCTCGAAGGACGGCCGGGCACCTCACCATGACGCGCTGGATGGAGCAGGTTAAACACGGACGGGCTGCAACAGCTCAGCGGGCAGCGTGCCTTCGTAGTCGAGCGCGTAAGGGCCGGTCATCAGGACATGGCCGTCACTCTCGCGCCATTCGATGAGGAGATCGCCGCCGGGCAGCGTTACGATCACCTTCCGGCCCACCAGCTCGCGGCGCGTGGCGGCGACGGCGGAAGCGCAGGCCGCCGTGCCGCAGGCGCGGGTCAGCCCCGCGCCTCGCTCCCAGGTTCGTACGTTCAAATGATCGGGGCCGATCACTTGCACCAGCGAGATATTGGCTCGATCGGGGAATAGCGGATGACGCTCGAGTGCCAGTCCGAGACGAGCGAGGTCATAGGCGTCAATGTCATCGACGAAGAACAGGCAATGCGGATTGCCGACATTGACCATCGCGGCCGCCGGCAAATCCGAAGCCCCTTCGATCTCGACGTGCTGCGTGTCGGGGACCGGCGTGGCGAGCGGAATCTCGTCCCAGGCGAAGCGTGGCGCGCCCATGTCGATGGTGGCGCTGCCATCATCGTTGACGACCGCGCCGAGCACGCCGCTCTCAGTCTCGATGCTAACCTGCGAACGTCCCTGTTCTCTCGCGATCAGCGCCGCGACGCAGCGCGCGGCATTGCCGCAAGCGCCGACCTCGCCGCCGTCCGCGTTCCAGATGCGCATGAACAGGTCGGCTTCATCCGAAGGCTCGAGCGCGATGAGCTGGTCACAGCCGATGCCCTCTTTGCGGTCGGCGATGGCCTGCACAACCTCGGGACTGAGAGCGAGCTTCTGCGCGCGCGCGTCCAGCACGACGAAATCGTTGCCGAGCCCGTTCATCTTGCGAAAGCCTATGGTGCCGGTCATGAGCATTTGGCGAAGCGTGGTTTCGCCCGTTATATGGCGTTTCCCTCTCGTTAGACCAGCGCCGCGCCATGCCCCCATTTCCGCCTGACGACCCGGTCCATGCCCTGGTCCCGCATACCCTTAAGGAGCCCTTGGCTGGTCGTGGCTCGGGGCTGCTGGCGGGGCGGACCTTCATGGTCAAGGACCTGTTCGCCATTCGTGGCCACAAGGTCTCAAACGGCAATCCGTGCTTCTACGAACATGCGAGCCCAGCGCAGGTGACCGCGCCCGCGATTTCGCGCCTGCTCGACGCCGGCGCCACTCTGACCGGCATCACCACCTGCGACGAGTTCTTCTACAGCCTGCTCGGCACCAATGTTCATTACGGGAGCCCCATCAATCCGCGCGCGCCGAGGCACGTAACCGGTGGCTCGTCCTGCGGCTCGGTCGCCGCGGTGGCCGCGTCGATGTGCGAGTTCGCGCTCGGCTCAGACACCGGCGGGTCGATCCGGGTGCCGGCGTCCTTCTGCGGGCTCTACGGCTTGCGTCCGACGCATGGACGCATCTTGCTGGACGGCGTCACGCCCATGGCGCCGAGCTTCGACACGGTGGGCTTTTTCGCCCGCGAGCCGGAGCTGTTCCGCAAAATCGGACATATGCTGCTCGACGGCGAACGCGTCGAAGCGCCGGTTAGACATGTCCTTCTGGCCCACGACCTGTTCATACATTCAGAAGCCAGCGCCGATCAGGTGCTGTGGCGCGCGCTCGACAAGATCGGCAGTCACCTGCCCGAGCCTGAGCATAGAGTCGTTGCCGGCGAGGAGATCGACGCTTGGCGCGAGGCGTTCCGCGTCATTCAGGGCTTCGAGATCCAATCGACTCTGCTGCCGTTCATCAAAGCTCATGCCGGCGAGGTCGATCTCGGCGCTGGCATCAAGGAGCGTTTCGCGGTGGCCGCTGCCATCACGCCGGCAGAGGCGGAAGCGGCACGCGCCCATCGCGCCGAGATCGCGGAACGGTTGCACGCGTTGGTGCCGCCCGGCACGCTGATCGTGTTACCTACCACGCCGACTCTGCCGCCCGAGCATGACATCCCCGATGGCGCGTCCTTCGCCGAGTTCCGCACACTGACACTTGGACACACCTGCCTTGCCGGTCATGCCGGTCTGCCGCAAATCTCGATTCCCGCGGGCGTGGCCGCGGGCTGTCCGGTGGGACTGTCTTTCATCGCCTGGCGAGGCGGCGATGAGGCGCTGCTCGATCTCGCGGTGAAGCTCGCGCCGCTTGTAAAGACCTAGTTCGGAAGCAGTCCCGGCGAACTCTCGCCGTAGATCGGTTCTCGGACGATATCCAAACTGGCGAAGGCGATGGCGGCGGTGATGATGTTGGCGAGAGCGATCAGCCAGAGTGCTCGCCGGTCGACATTCAGCCTGTATCCGAATCTGTAGACGGCAAGCTCTGCCGCAAGGTTGATGACGACCGCAAGGATGAAGGTGATGATCCAAGCCGTCAGGCTGAACGTATTCCACCCGATCCTGTCGCCAAGGCCGGAGTGATGAATCCCGATCTCCATGAACATGCCGCCATAAGGCAAAGCGTACAGCCCAAGCACCGTGGAGACCGCATTGGCGCCTAACGTCGCCCAAAGAGCGTCAAGCGGCTTCAGCCGGAAAGCGCGCTGCACGAAGAAGAACTCGATGAGGATCGAGGCGGCGATGATCCACCAGTCGAGCAGCCGCCCGGTGAGGATGGCCGCCGGCCAGATCACATTGGAAGCTTCCGTGGGGAAAGCCGCAAGCAGGAGCGCCACGGCCAGGATTCTCAGCGGCATCGCCTGAAAATCTCCCTCGATTGCCGGCAAGCTGTTGGCAGGACAAGGCCTGCGTCTGCAAGAGAAATCCGCAGGATTACTTGACTTCCGGGGCGCGCTCGCCGACATTCCAGCCGAAATTCAAGGCAGCTCCGTATCAGAGCCGCCGCCCTGCACATGATATTTGCGCTACCGCGCTTCGCGCTACTTGAGCGCGGCTAAGCGGACCAAAGATTCAGGAGGCAGGGGGGTCAACATCCGCCAGCGCGTTGCGCCCGCGGGTGCCATTTTTGTTTGCGCTACCGGCCTCTGGCCTACTTGAGCGCGTTCTGCTTTGCGCTATCGGCCTCTGGCCGAATTAAGCGCGCTTGGTGTTGGAGAACGAGACGGACTGATGTTCGAGACTTTATCTGAGCGCCTTGGCGCCATCCTCGACAAGCTCACGCGCCGCGGCGCGTTGAGCGAGGCCGACGTCGGGGAAGCTATGCGCGAGGTGCGTCGTGCGCTGATCGAGGCCGACGTGGCGCTCGACGTGGTGCGTTCGTTCGTCGATAGGGTGAAGGAAAAGGCCGTCGGCCAGGAGGTGGTCCGCTCCGTCACGCCGGGCCAGATGGTCATCAAGATCGTGCATGACGAGCTGGTGCGCACGCTCGGGTCGGACGCGCAAGGCATCGACCTCGCCGCCACGCCGCCGGTGGTGATGATGCTGGTCGGCCTGCAAGGCTCGGGCAAGACCACCACCACGGCGAAGCTCGCCAAGCGGCTCGAAGCCCGCGACAAGCAGAAAGTTCTGATGGCCTCGCTCGACACGCGCCGTCCCGCGGCGCAGGAGCAGCTTCGCGTGCTCGGCGAGCAGACGGGTGTGGCCACGCTGCCCATCGTCGCCGGCGAAAGCCCGACACAGATCACCGAGCGCGCCATCAAGGCGGCGAAGCTCGGCGGCTACGATGTGCTGTTGCTTGACACCGCGGGCCGCACCCATATCGACGAAGAGCTGATGGCGGAGACTACGGCGATCGAGAAGATCGCCGCGCCGCACGAGACGCTGCTCGTCGCCGACGCGCTGACTGGCCAGGACGCCGTCAATCTCGCCAAGAATTTCGATTCCCGCGTTTCGCTCTCCGGCATCGTGCTGACCCGCGTCGACGGCGACGGGCGCGGCGGCGCGGCGCTCTCCATGCGCGCTGTCACCGGCAAGCCGATCAAGCTGATCGGCACGGGCGAAAAGCTCGACGCGCTGGAGGAATTTCATCCCGAGCGCATCGCCGGTCGCATTCTCGGCATGGGCGACGTGGTGGGCCTGGTCGAAAAGGCGCTCGAGACGGTCGAGATCGACAAGGCCGAGGCCATCGCCCGCAAGGTCAAGAAGGGCGCCTTCGACCTCGAAGACCTCGCCGAGCAGCTCAAGCAGATGCAGAAGCTCGGCGGCATGGGCGGCGTGCTCAAGATGCTGCCCGGTCTCGGCAAGGTGAAGAAGCAGCTCGACGCCGCCAATCTCGACGACCGCATCGTGAAGCGCCAGCAGGCGATGATCGGCTCGATGACAAGCGCAGAACGCAAGAACCCGAAACTGCTCAACGCCTCGCGCAAGAAGCGCGTGGCGGCGGGTTCCGGCACCTCGGTTCAGGACATCAACAAGCTCGTCAAGATGCATCGGCAGATGGCCGACATGATGAAATCCATGGGCAAGAAGCGCGGCATGCTCGGCTCTCTGTTCGGCGGCGGCCCCATGCCGGAGATGCCGGCCGATTTGCCCTCAGGCACCGGCCTGCCGCCGCTGCCGCCGGGTGGCTTCCCCTCATTTCCCGGTGGATTGCCGCCGGGCCTGCCGGGCCTTCCCGGCGGGCTGCCGCGTGGCCTTCCCGGCCTGCCAAAATCGAAAAAACGATGAAAAATCCGACATATAGGAGAACTGAAGCATGTCACTAAAGATCAGACTGTCGCGGGCCGGCGCCAAGAAGCGGCCCTTCTACCGCATCGTCGTCGCCGACTCGTGCAGCCCACGTGACGGCCGGTATATCGAGAAGATCGGCACCTACGATCCGCTGCTGCCGCGCGACTCGACGCAGCGCGTGAACCTCGAAGTGGAGCGGGCCAAGCATTGGCTGTCGCAAGGCGCGCAGCCGACCGACCGGGTGCTGCGCTTTCTCGACGCCGCCGGCCTGATGAAGCGCGAGGCGCGGCTGAACCCGCATAAGGGCCAGCCCGGCCAGAAGCGTCTCGATCGCGAGGAGGCAAAGCAGAAGGCCGAGGAGGAGAAAGCCAAGGCCGCGGCCGAGGCTGCCGCCGCACCCCCGCCTTCGCCTGAGGAACCGGTTGCCGAAGCGCCCGCGGAAGAGGCTGCCGCCGAGGTGCCCGCTGAGGAGGCCCCGGCCGAGACGGCTGAAGCTGAAGCCGCTCCCGCCGAGGCCGAGCAACAAGCCGAACAGTCTTGAGCGAGAAAGACGGGCGCTTGCTGATGGGGGAGATCGGCGCGGCGCAAGGTCTCAAAGGCGAGGTGCGCCTGCGCGTCTACACGCAGGAGCCGGAGGGCATCGCCGCTTATGGCCCGCTCGAAGACGAGACGGGGCGTGGAATCGAGATCGAGAGTGTGCGGGTCACGCCGAAGGCGCTGATCGCCCGCATCAAGGGTGTGACCACGCGCGAAGCCGCCGAGGCGCTCATCCACACCAAGCTCTATCTGCCCCGCGCGCGTCTGCCCGCGAGCGATGAAGACGAGTGGTATCACGCCGACCTGGTCGGACTTGCCGCGGTCGATGCTGACGGCGCTCCCATCGGCACGGTCGTAGCGATTCACAATTTCGGCGCCGGAGACATCGTCGAGATCTCGCCGGCAAGCGGCGAGGCGAATATGCTGGTGCCCTTCAATTCGGTCACGGTGCTGGAGGTCGATATCGCGCAAGGCCGCATCGTGCTCGCGACGCCCGAGGACCTCGCATGACTTGGCGCGCCACCGTGCTCACCATCTTGCCCGAGATGTTCCCCGGGCCGCTTGGCGCGAGCCTCGCCGGCAAGGCGTTGAGCGAGAGCAAATGGACGCTCGATGTCATCGACATCCGCGACTTCGCCAAAGACAAGCATCGTTCCGTCGACGACACCCCGGCAGGCGGCGGCGCGGGCATGGTGATGCGCGCCGACATCGCCGCCTTGGCAATAGACGCCGCGCGTGAAGGCGCCGCGCCGGACACGCCGACTCTTTATCTCTCGCCGCGCGGCAAACCGCTGACGCAAGCCCGCGTGCGGGAGCTGGCAAACGGTCCCGGCGCGATCCTGCTCTGCGGCCGCTTCGAAGGCATCGACGAACGCGTGCTCGAAGCGCGCAACATCGAAGAAGTGTCCATCGGCGACTATGTGCTGTCGGGCGGCGAGCTTGCGGCACTCGTGCTGATCGACGCTTGCGTGCGGCTTCTCCCCGGCGTCGCCGGCAACGAAGGCTCGCTCGCGGAGGAGAGCTTCGCCGAGGGACTTCTGGAATATCCGCATTACACGCGGCCACGCGATTTCGAGGGCCGCGGCATCCCCGAAGTGCTGCTCTCCGGCGATCACAAGGCCATCGCTAAATGGCGGCGCGAGCAGGCCGAGAGGCTCACTAAATCCCGCCGCCCCGATTTATGGGAGAAATTCAAGCGCCGGTAGGCCTATCGACAAGGCCGCCTCGCTAGGCTAGACAACCCCGGCGCGAGCTTCCCTGCCCGCGTTCAGACTAAAGGATCAATCAAAAAGAATGGCGTTCGCTGAAACCGGCCGAAAGGCCCGGCAGGCGCCCACCGAAAGGTATTGCCATGAATATCATCGAACAGCTCGACAAGGAGCAGGTCGCGGCGCTCACCAAGAAGCGCAAGGTGCCGGAATTCGGCCCCGGCGACACAGTGCGCGTCAACGTCAAGGTGGTCGAAGGCGAGCGCACCCGCGTGCAGGCCTATGAAGGCGTGTGCATCGGCCGCGCCGGCGGCGGCATCAACGAGAACTTCACCGTGCGCAAGATTTCCTATGGCGAGGGCGTCGAGCGCGTCTTCCCGGTGCATTCACCACTGATCGACTCGATCGAGGTGGTGCGCCGCGGCCGCGTGCGCCGCGCCAAGCTCTATTACCTGCGCGGGCGTCGCGGCAAGGCGGCCCGCATCCCCGAGCGCCAGGAGGTCAGGGGCAAGAAGAAGGAAGCCTTCAAGGGCTTCACCAAGACCAAGGGCACGCCCGACGATCTGAAGCTCATTCCCGGCGTCACGCCCGAGCTGGAAAAGAAGCTCAACAAGCTCAACCTGATCAAGTTCGAGCAGATCGCCAATCTCACCGACGACGAGATCGCCTGGCTTGACGAGGAGCTTAAGCTCGGCGGCGTCATCGAGCATGACGACTGGTCGGCCAAGGCCGTCGAGCTGATGGCTGAGACCACCGCCGACGAGGTCCCCGCCGAGGAAGAAGATGGGACCCCGGCCGAAGGCGAAGCACCCAAGGCTGAGGCCGAGAAAGCTCCCAAGGCCAAACCTGCCAAAAAGCCCAAGAAGAGCTAGCCTAGCTGGAACGGCCATGTCCCTTTCGATGTACCAAGCCTCGGTTCCCGTCTTCAGCCACATGCTGGGCGTTTTGTCCAAGATCCTCGACAAGGGCGCGGCCTATGCCGAGGCCCGAAAGATCGAACCGTCCGTCTTGATCAATGATCGGCTGGCGCCGGACATGCTGCCTTTGTCTCGTCAGGTACAAATCGCCGGTGACATGGCCATGCGCGGCGCGGCAAGGTTGGCGGGCGTCGAATTTCCGAGCAACCCCGACATCGAGGCCACGTTCCCGGAGCTACAGCAGCGGATTACCAAGACGTTGCGCTTTCTGGACGGCATCTCTGCAAAGCAGATCGACGGCAGTGAAGAGAAGTCGATAACGTTCAAGCTGGGTGGGGACGACGTGACCTTTTCAGGTCAGGCCTATTTGCTGAACTTCGTTCTGCCCAACCTCTATTTCCACGTCACGGCCACCTATCTGATCCTCCGTCACAATGGCGTCGATCTTGGCAAGAAGGATTTCCTCGGCGGAATCTGAGTGGAATTCGACGGCCCGCGCGTCACTCGCCGCGCCTCAAAACTGGCAGTCACCACGAATTCTCCCTTCCCCGCGTGGGGAAGTATGGATTCTTGGAGCCCCGTAGGGGTTTGTAAACCGAGAACGGAGGCGTTATCTGAGGGCAAACTTCAGATATCCTGGCCACAAGAGCTATGGCGAAGCCCCGCACCATTTACGACAAGATCTGGGACGAGCACCTCATCCACGAGGCGCCGGACGGCACTTGCCTGATCTATATCGACCGCCATCTGGTGCATGAGGTAACCAGTCCCCAGGCCTTCGAGGGCTTGCGCATGGCCGGGCGCAAGGTGCGCGCGCCGGAAAAGACTCTGGCCGTGGTCGATCACAACGTGCCGACCACCGACCGCTCACTCGGCATCGACGATCCGGAATCGGCTCTACAGATCGAAACGCTGGCCGAGAACGCGCGCGAGTTCGGCGTCGAATATTTCAGCGAGCGGGACCGCCGTCAGGGGATCGTCCATATCATCGGCCCCGAGCAGGGCTTTACCCTGCCCGGCACCACCATCGTCTGCGGCGACAGCCACACCTCGACCCACGGCGCCTTCGGCGCGCTGGCGCACGGCATCGGTACGAGCGAAGTGGAGCACGTGCTCGCCACCCAGACCTTGATCCAGCAAAAAGCCAAGAACATGCGCGTGCGCGTCGAAGGCAAGCTGCCCGAAGGCGTCACCGCCAAGGACATCATCCTCGCCATCATCGGCGAGATCGGCACCGCCGGCGGCACCGGCCATGTCATCGAATATGCCGGCGAGGCAATCCGCGCGCTCTCGATGGAAGGGCGCATGACCATCTGCAACATGTCGATCGAGGGCGGCGCCCGGGCCGGCCTGATCGCGCCCGACCAGTCCACCTTCGACTACATCAAGGGCCGCCCCCGCGCACCGAAGGCCGGCGCCTTCGAGATCGCGCAGCGCCATTGGGAAACGCTTTATTCCGACGAGGGCGCCGAGTTCGACCGTGAGGTCGTGCTGCATGCCGAGAGGCTGCCGCCGCTGGTCACCTGGGGCACGAGTCCCGAGCAGGTGGTTTCGGTCGCGGGCCGCGTGCCGGTGCCGTCGGAGATCGCCGACGAGACCAAGCGCATAGCTGCCGTCCGCTCGCTCGACTATATGGGGCTGAAGGGCGGCGAAAAGATCACCGAGCTTTCGCTCGACCGCGTGTTCATCGGTTCGTGCACCAATGGCCGCATCGAGGATTTGCGCGAGGTCGCGCGGATCGTTGAAGGCCGCAAGGTCAACGAGCACGTTCGCGCCATGATCGTGCCGGGCTCAGGGCTGGTGAAGGCGCAAGCCGAAGCCGAAGGTCTGGACGCCATCTTCAAGGCGGCGGGCTTCGAGTGGCGCGAGCCCGGCTGCTCCATGTGCCTCGGCATGAACCCCGATCAGCTTAGCCCACGAGAGCGCTGCGCCTCGACCTCGAACCGCAATTTCGAGGGACGCCAAGGACGGCTTGGCCGCACCCATCTGGTGTCGCCGGTGATGGCCGCGGCGGCGGCGCTGGCCGGCCGCTTCGTCGACATCCGCGACTTCCACTAAGACGCTAAGGCGCGCCACCCTGGGATCGCGCGAGGGGAGGAGCGAGCGATCCCGAGGATGACGCGCCACACCGGGGAGAGAAGACTCCCGGCTAGGGGTAAGAGCGTCTGCCGGACCGCTTGTGAGCGTGCTTCTTCTTGCCGCCTTTGTAGTACTTCTTACTGTAGCCGCGGTGCCGATCACCGCCCCACTGCCTATGGCCGTAGCCGCCCCAGTAGCGGGGAGCGCCATAGTAGCCCCAGCCAGGGCCTTTCCCGTACCACGAGCACCAGCCATTCCACGGGCCGCAGGAATAGCCCGCCGATGCCGGTGTCGTGCCAACCATGGTCGTTGCCGCCACGAGCCCCAAAAGACCCAAAGCAGCGATCAAACTTTTCCGCATCATGTTCACACCTCATTTGCTGACCCGCCGCAGGGAGCGCGGCTCAGGTTCAAGGCCAGGATGACGCGCATGGCCTGAACGCAATCTGATCGCTACATTCATCCGCGGTTCAGATTCGTTGAGCGCGACGCAAGCGCGTCAAAGGAGCAATGGACACGCGGATGAACAAGGACGCCTGGGATAAATACCAAGCCCCGTCGCTTGCCGAGTTCGAGACTCTCGCCTGGTCCGTCTACCGGCGGCTGCCGTCACGCTTCCGCGCGCTTACCGGCGAAGTGGTGATCCGCATCGAGGATTTTCCCACCGACGAGGTGCTCGACTCGCTCGGCATCGACTCGCCGTTCGGGCTGCTCGGGCTCTACACCGGCGTCGATCTCGCCCGCAAAAGCGTGATGGATGTGAGTCCCATACCCGACATGGTGTTCCTCTATCGTCGTCCGATCCTGGATTATTGGGCCGAGCATGAGGACACGCTCGGCGCCATCGTCGCGCATGTGTTGGTGCATGAGATCGGCCATCATTTCGGCCTATCCGACGACGACATGGAACGCATCGAGGCCGAAGCCGGCGCTTGACGCTTCGCTGGGGCGCCCGCAGACTGCATGGTCGGTAGAGTGGGCAGCAGAGGGAACAGCAATGCGGTCAGCTGCCCGTCTCTCAATGGGACTTGCGCTTTGCCTCGGCCTGTCCGCCGCCAGCCCGCAAGAGAGCGCGGTCGCCGTCGAGCAAGGCACATCGGTTGCGCCTGGGCGTCTGGTGGTCGCCGGCCGCAATCTCTCCTGCGGCACCACCGCCACACTGATCAGGGATTTCCAAGGTTTCGCCGTCTCCTCAACGGTGATCATGCTCAATATGCAGGCAATGAAAGACCTGCCGCGGCGGGTGCAGTGGCTGATCTACTATCATGAATGCGGGCATATCCTGCATGGGCCGAGCGAGACGGCCGCCGATTGCTACGCGGTGCGCCGGGCCAGACGCGAGGGCTGGCTCACCCGGGAGGCGCTCGAGGACATCTGCGCGGCCTTCAATATCGCCGGCCACGGCCCGGTCCATCCGGACGCCAAGGCAAGGTGCAGTCAGCTCAGGCAATGCTTCGCCTCACGGGCGGGAGCCGCCCCGCCGCCGTAACTGAAGGGTCCGGGGGCGATTGCGCCCGCCCCGAACGCACCGTAAAGTACGATTCATTATGCTCAAGGGACGGACCATTCATCGTACGGCGTGGGTCTGCGCCTTGGCGTTTGCGCTTTGCCCTGCATTGGCCGGCGAGGCGCACGCCCAGGAATGGGTCTATAAACCCTCGACTTCCACAGGCCCCACCATCGATGCCTATGTGAAGCAGGTCGGCCCAGAGGCGAGCATCATCGCCCACGGCGATCTTCAGATCGACGGCAAATCGGTCAATTGCGGCAAGCGGCCGACCGTGATCAACCCAAATTTCGACAGTTGGGGCGGCGCCTTTCCGGGCTTTCTCATTCTCAACACCAACAAGATCGGCGGGCTCACCACCCAGGTGAAGCTCTACATCTATTCCCATGAATGCGGGCATCAGTTCGTCGGCGCCGACGAGATCCAGGCCGATCTCTTCGCCATCAGGCGCGGGGTGAAATGGGGCTGGCTCGACGCGCAAGGCATGGAGGACATCTGCACCTTCATCTCGCAGCTCAAGGGCGACTCGGTGCATCCGCCGGGACCGAAACGCTGCGAGACCATGCGCAAGTATTACCGGCAGTTGATCGAGAACGACACGCGAACCTCGACCACGACGCCGGATGCGGGGGCTTACA
>Ga0299914_10002610_pt1 | contig 12471 bp, 9 predicted proteins | sample RVTome_10_FD_201361 | JGI IMG/M metagenome (GOLD analysis project Ga0299914, IMG submission 201361) | Soil microbial communities from uranium-contaminated site in the Upper Colorado River Basin, Wyoming, United States - RVT153D57 (version 2) ...
ACCAGCATGTGATAATCTGCCAGCCGGCGCTCCCCTGCCAACAACTGGTTAACATGCACAATCTCCGGGTTGCCGCCAGCCAACTGGCAGGCCAACGCCGCATCCTGGTCACGATTGCTGCCATTGGCGTGAAGAATAAGAACTTTGGGAGAGTGGAGAGTGGTGGGTGGAGAGTGGAGAGTGGAGGGTGGAGAGTGGAGAGTGGAGGGTGGAGAGTGATTACCGGTCACTTCTCCTCGCCAGGCTTCCTCTAACTCCGTTACCGTTGCTGTTAGAAGCGGTTCGCCAGTGCAGCCGTTTATCCTTAGCACATTACCCCCAATCACTCCGACACACTCATGGGGTACAGCACCCAATATTTGGCGGAAAGCTGCTTCATCGTCAGGGTGTACCTCTACTAAAAAGCGCGTCAGCGACTCCGAGAATAGAATCACCTCATCGGCCGAATAATTGGCATGCCAGTCGCGGGGAATCCGCATCAACTGTGCCTCCAGGCCCAGGCCACCAGCAAGGCACATCTCGGCCATGGCCACGGCGATGCCCCCTTCGGAACAATCGTGGCAGGCTTGCACCAGTCCGGCCTGGATCGCCTTGTGCAAGGCTTTCAATCGCGCCAAGGGCTGAAAGGCGGGTTCAGGTGGATTGGCATTGCCCTCAGCGGCCGTTGCCCCCACCAGACTAAAATGACTACCCCCTAACTCCGCCCGCGTATCGCCCACCACAAAGAGGAAGTTGCCTGCCTGCTTCAAATCCATCGTCACTGTTTGGGCCACATCCGGCACAATGCCTATCGCCGAAATGAGAAGCGTACCGGGAATGGCCTGTTTACGGCCGTCTAGGCCCACATACTCATTGTTAAGACTATCCTTGCCCGAAATGAATGGTGTTTCATAGGCCAGCGCGGCATCATAACAGCCCTGGGCGCAGCGCACTAACGCTCCCAGCCTGTCCGGCAAGTTGGGATTACCCCAACAGAAATTGTCCAAAATCGAGACCTGTTCCGGGTCAGCTCCCACCGCTACCACATTGCGCAGCGCTTCATCAACGGCCGCCCAGGCCATTTTGTAGGGGTCGAATTCTCCGTAACGGGGACATATGCCGTTAGAGAGGGCGACGCCTTGCGTATTAGAACCCAGGCTTCTGCCAGAAGCCTGGGTTCTGCGAGAAGCCTGGGTTCTCGGAACTATCACTGTGGCATCCCCTGGGCCATGATTCTTTGTACCGACAAGGGGTTTTACGGCCGTGCCCCCCTGTACTTCGTGGTCATAAAGGCGGATTATCTCTTCCTTGCTGCGAATATCAGGATGAGCCAGTAATTTGAGTAAAGTCTCCTTAAATCCATTAAATGGCGTGTCGCCTGGCTTATACTGGCCCTTCGCCACTCGCCACTCCCCACTCCCCTCCCACACCGCTTTCATGTGCCGCGTCGGAATTCCTTCATGCAGAAAGGTAATGTCCATGTCGCCAACGAGTTGATCGCCGTAGTGAAGGGTAAGACGGCCGTTATCCACAAAGCTTCCCAATACAATCGCTTCCACATCCTGCCCCGTGCAAATCTCTTGCAAACGTGCCAGCTTGTCCGGTGGCACAGCCAGCACCATGCGCTCCTGTGCCTCACTCAGCCAGATCTCCCAGGGACGCAGGCCGGGGTATTTTAGTGTCACAGCTTGCAACTGTACTGACGCGCCCAGCCCTTCGGCCATCTCACCGACCGCCGAAGAAAAGCCGCCCGCGCCGCAGTCGGTGAGAGCATTATACAGGCCCTCATCGCGGGTGCGGAGAACAACCTCCTGAACCTGCTTTTCCATGATGGGGTGGCCGATTTGCACGGCCGTCCCTGCAATCGCACTCGTTTCCGTATCCATCTCCATGCTGGAAAAAGTCGCGCCGCGCAGACCATCGCGACCGGTGCGGCCGCCAATGGCCACAATCAAATCCCCCACCTGCACCTGGGTGGGATGAGAGCCATGCGGCAAAATGCCCAAACAGCCGCAGTAAATCAATGGATTGGCTGTGTACCCTTCGTGGTAATGAATCGAGCCATTTACCGTAGGAATGCCCATCTTGTTACCATAATCCTCAATGCCGTGGACCACACCCGCGGCGATACGACGTGGGTGCATCACCCCTTGCGGCACATCAGCCAGGTCGGGTGGGCCAAAGCAGAGGACATTGGTGTTGGCGATGGGCCTGGCACTCACACCCAGCACATCACGCACGACGCCGCCCACACCCGTATTCGCTCCACCAAATGGCTCCAACGCTGAGGGGTGATTGTGTGTCTCCACTTTGAAGGCCAGATCAAGCTGCTCATCAAAAGCCACAATCCCCGCATTGTCTACGAAGGCAGAGCGCACCCAGGGCTTGTTGATTTGCTCGGTGGCGGCGCGGATATAGGTATTGAGCAAGCCGTGGATGGTTTGCTGTTGGCCGTCGGGGCCACTGTAGTCAATGACGGCCTTGAAGGTTTTGTGGAGGCAATGTTCGCTCCATGTTTGTGCCAACATTTCTAATTCGGCATCAGTCGCAGCACGCCCTTCCTGACGGTAGTAGGTGCGAATGACCTGCATCTCGGCCAGATTCAGAGCCAGCCGTCGCTCCTGGCTGATGGCTTCCAGTTCGGCATCCTCGACTTCACGCAGGTCAATAAGTTCGACAGCGGCCTCGGCCGTTGTGTAAGCGACAAATGGGGGTTTAATGGTTTCGTTGATGGCCACTTGCTGGATGACGGGGTTGGCAAACAATTCCGTTGCTAACCGCGCCAGATCGCTTTCACTCAATCCACCATTGAGCGAAAAATGTTGTCCGGTGGCCGTGTCAGAAAGTCCCTTAATCCCCAATAATTGAGCCGTTTTGAGGAGGTTTTCGGCGGGTGGGTCGGTAACCCCAGGCAGAAAAGTTGTTTCGATGAAAGGCGGAGAATGGTGAATTGTGAATGGTGAATTGTGAATGGTGAATTGTTCGGTGACCGGATCAGCAAGGCAGGTTTGGGCAAGCCGGGTGATTTCAACTTGACTGCTGTTGCCTAGCAGAAAGTAAAGGCGGTGAGCCTGGCAGCGGGTCAGGCCAGCAATGCCCAGTTGGTGGGCGGCGGCGACATAGGCACGGCCGTTGGCCAATTCAGGGCGCGGACTGACTTCAACGCGATAAATATGGAGCATATCTCCTCTCGTTACCAGTAATCAGTAACCCGTTATCAGTAATCAGTAGTCGGCGTTCCGACTGATTACTGGTTGTTGAACAGTGATTACTGATCGCCGGCTTTTCTCACAATAAAAAACTCCCGTCTGGGATATACGGGAGTGCTGCAAAATGATCTTATTTTGTTTAGAGGTACTGAGGCCACAATTTCGTCTTGTGGTACAATCTTCAAAGTGATTGGGAGGAATGAGGCTTGTCATACCCGTCCCTCCCAGTGTGACCAACAATCACATTTTTGCTGTATCATGCCTATTGATTTTACTCATACTTTCTATTTTGGACAAAGGGCAATCATGCCCGAAAGTAGACCTTATTGACCAGACAAGTTGCCCAAATAGCGCAAATAAGGAGGAGTTTAGGTGTGGATTTTCTCCATAGTGATGAAGTGAAACGACAATTACGAGAGGCCGTGCTCATCTTGCCAGGAGTTGCCGATTGGCCGGAGATGAGGCAGCTATGGCAGGAGGCAACCGAACAGGAGCGTCCTGATTGGCACTTGCCAGTGCTGGTTTTGCAGGCGATGACCAGGGGGGTGGCCCCAAACATACCGCAGGTGATGGCGGCCGTTGGCTGTGTGCAACTGAGCATTATCCTGGTGGATGATCTGTTAGATGAAGATCCGCGAGGGGCGTATATGAAATGGGGAGTAGGAGCGGCCGCTAACCTGGCTGTGGCCTTCCAGGCGGCCGCAGCCATGTTAGTAACAGAGCCGGCAGCGCAGCATATCCTGGCTGGAATGGGCCTGGCGACGGCCGTTGGCCAAATGGCCAGCCTGTCCCCCCAACCTGCTCTGGCAGCTTATTGGCAGCTCATCAAAGCCAAATCTACACCCTTTTATGCCGGGACATTGGCCTTGGGTGCGGCTGTCTTTGCTCCCGACGACACTGTGTTACAACAACAGATGTCCCAATTAGGCGCTTTGATAGGTGTAATCGTACAAATACGAGATGATATTTTTGATGCGATGGAATCGCCCGCCAGCCCCGATTGGCAGCGGCCGTCAGGCAACCTATTGTTGCTCTATGGTTTGTTGACTGAAGATGCAGAGTTTGCCAGGTTGTTGGAAAAGGTGCAGGCAGACGAGGAAGATAGGGCGATCCTGGATGCGGCGCAAACTTGTCTGATCAATTTGGGGGCCGTGGCTTACGCTATTGAGGCTGCGGCCGAAAGGCAGACAAAAGCCCTGGACTTACTAACAACAATGAAGCTGCCTGACGCTTCACCCTTGCTTCGTTTAGTGAATGATCAGATGCTCAGTCTCGATCAATTACTTTGAGAAATAGACCACCCCTTCCAGGCCACCTCTGTCTGGGCCGAACGCAGTAAAGTGCGAATGGCCTGGGGAGTGAGCGGCCGTTTTGGCTGTTTCTTCTGATAAATCTTTTGGAACTTTTTAATATCCTTCATGTGAACATCTCTCCCGTCAAACTAATTCCCGCCATTATAACAAGAAACAAGTTGCCTCACCAGGGTAATTGAGAGAAAGGCTGATATGGTTACCAACGGCGCTGCACAGGAATCGCAGGCAAATCGCTGACGGCCGACCTATCAATATTCAAATAAACTGTGTTTTCTTCAAAGCGATCAAAAAAGGCGACAGGGATCGTGATCTCTTTTTGTCCCCACAGCTTATCATCACGCAGTACCAGGTGGGTAATTTGCCCATCCTCTGTATCTACTACAAATTCATCTACGCGCCCGACACGGCCGTCTGTCGCCTGTACTTTAGCGCCTCGTCGCACTGCCAATTCGCCCACAGGAATGCGACGGACATTATCCTCAATCACCCGCTTAGCCGGGACAACATAAGGCCATAGGAGCGTCAGGCTGGGGTCAGTGGCATAGTGGGGCACGTTGGTGTAGACAAAATCAGTCTGGTTGAAGGAGTCCGAAGTGGTAAAGTCGGCGCGAGTCTGATTCAGGACGATAACATCGCGGGTGGTGATGGCGATCTTCTCCACAGGCACCATGCGTTCGGTGCGCGAAGGCCACTGCTCACGCACGATGAGATGTGTTACCTGGTCGGTGGCTGGATTGATGATGATATAGGTGGAACGGCCGCAACGGCCATCTAAACAATGCACGTCCACATTTAAGGATAAGTCCATAGCTATCACCTGTCATAATTAGGAATTAAGGTCATTACGTAATCACTGGAATCTTACTACTGCCCTGTCCATCCACCAGATGACAGGCCACAAAATGATTGGGCTTCACCTCCCGGTAAACCGGCACCGTCTTAAAACATTCCTCATAAGCCAATGGGCAGCGCGTGTTAAAGACACAGCCTCCGGGCGCATTGGAAGGGCTTGGGACTTCGCCCTGCAAAATAATGCGCTTGCGTTGTCGTTCCAACTTAGGGTTAGGTAAGGGAACAGCCGAAATCAGCGACTGGGTATAGGGATGAAGCGGCTGCGCAAATAATGTCCTGCGATCGGCCAACTCCATCACCTTACCCAAATACATTACTGCCACCCGATTCGAAATATGGCGCACCATACTCAAATCATGGGCGATGAACAGGTATGTTAGACCCAACTCCTTTTGCAAATCCTTCAACAAATTGACCACCTGGGCTTGAATGGAAACGTCTAACGCCGAAATCGGTTCATCGCAGACGACAAAGCTGGGGTTCAAAGCCAGGGCGCGGGCAATATTAATGCGCTGCCGCTGCCCACCAGAAAATTCATGTGGGAAGCGGTTCATCCAGCTTGGTTTTAGTCCCACCAACTCTAACAATTGCACTACCCGATCCCGTATCTCTCGCTCACTGGCAACACCGTGAATCTTCAGCGGTTCGCCCACGATTTTGGCGACGGAGTGGCGGGGATTGAGCGAGGCGATGGAATCCTGGAAGATCATCTGGATTTTCGGCCGTAATTGGCGCAGCCCCTCTTCACCGAGTGTTGTCAAGTCTATGTCTTCGTAATAGACGTGTCCGGCCGTCGGTTTGTGCAACTGCAAAACGGCTCGTCCGGTTGTAGATTTTCCACAACCACTTTCACCTACCAGCCCTAATGTCTCCCCGTGTCTAATCATGAAAGAAACATCATCCACAGCCTTGACTGACCCCACCTGGCGACTAAAAATAATGCCCCGTGAAATGGGAAAATATTTTTTGAGGTTTTCCACACGAACAAGAACGTTGTTATCCATAAGATTTTAACTACCTAATTACGTAATTACGTAATTAGGTAATTACTATACTTCTCTCGGTCTTTGCGCTGCTACATCATAAAAACAAGCGGCCGTATGCTTATTGGCGACGAGATAGGGTGGGGGTAGTTCTTGCCAGCAGCGTTCAAAGGCATAAGGGCAGCGCGGGGCAAAAGGGCATAGCGTTAATTCACTGTGCAAGTCTGGCGGTGTGCCTTCGATACTCTCCAACTTCTCCTCCCCATTACTCTCTTCCAGGCTGGGGATGGCATTGAGTAAGCCGATGGTGTAAGGGTGTTGGGGATCGTCATAAAGGTCATCTACCAGCGCACTTTCGACAACAGTGCCGCCATACATGACGAGTACCCGGTCAGCTATGCCGGCGACGACACCTAAATCATGCGTGATCCAGATGACGGCCACGCCCATATGGGCTTGCAACTGCTTGACCAACTCCACAATTTGCGCCTGAACAGTCACGTCCAAAGCTGTTGTTGGCTCGTCAGCGATGACGATTTGGGGTTCACAGGCCATGGCGATGGCGATCATGACCCGTTGGCGCATGCCGCCGGAGAATTCGTGGGGATAGCTGTTGAAGCGGCGTTCGGCATCAGCAATGCCGACCTGGCGCAAAAGGGCAATCGTACGGGAACGGGCTTCGGTCTGGCCAAGGCCTAAATGTTCGGTCATTGATTCGGTGATCTGACGACCGATCGTCATCGTTGGGTTTAGGGAGCTAATCGGGTCTTGGAAGATGAAGCCAATTTTGCCGCCGCGCACCCGACGCACCTGCTCTTCGTTGAGTTGGAGGAGGTCGAGCGAGCCACCATTGTCCATAAAAATTGCCTCACCCCCTTCTACCTTGCCCGGCGGCTGCGGAATCAACCCTAGCAGCGACATCATGGTTACCGACTTGCCGCTGCCGCTTTCGCCAACTACCGCCAGCGTTTCCCCTTCGTCCAAGGCAAAGCTGACACCATTCAGGGCGTGAACCGTGCCATCCACACTATAAAAGCGGGTGATTAAGTTGCGAACTTCTAAAATCTTCGACATGTTACTTTCTCGCTCGACGCAAACGGGGGTCTAGCACATCCCGCAGCCAGTCACCCAAGAGGTTCATGGCAAAGGCGGTGATGGCAATGGCGATACCGGGTGTTATGGCGATCCAGGGGTGGCTTTGCAGCAGTTGGCGGCCTTCCTGCACCATATTGCCCCAACTGGGAACGCTGGGCGGAACGCTCAACCCTAAAAAGCTGAGACCGGCTTCGTAGAAAATCATGGCCGACATCTCGAAGGTTGCCAGTGTGACCAGGGGGCCGATCAGGTTAGGTAGGATGTGGTCAAATAGGATGCGGCTGGTACGTGCACCAATTGAAACGGCCGATTCTACATACCCCGATCCTCGAATCCGCAGCACCTCACCACGAGTAACACGAGCAAAAATGGGCGAATCCGTAATGCCGAAAATCCAGATCACATTGATCAAACTGCGCCCCAAAACGGCGGCAAAGACGACGACGAAGACCAGGTAAGGAATTGCCAGGAGCAAGTTGATAAGCGCCATGATCCCGCTGTCCACACGACCGCCCACATACCCGGCTACTAACCCGGTCACCATACCCAAGGTCCCGGCGATCAACACACCAAAAAAGCCGACAGTCAAGGATACTCGTGTGCCGTAGATGATGCGGCTCAAAATGTCGCGCCCCAGGTTATCTGCGCCCAGGGGATATTCCCAACTGCCTCCATCTACCCAGACAGGAGGCTGCTTGGAGATGCTCAGGTTTTGTTGGGTGGGTTCGTGAGGGGCGATGGTGGGGGCGAAAACGGCCGTCAACACAATAATCAAAAACAGGGCCAGCCCGATCATACCGGAGCGATCGCGTCGCAGTAAACGGCCGACATAAGCGATCCGATCCCACCAGGTTGGCTCTACATATTCATCCAATTCTACTGGTTGTGTTGTGGCCATAGCGTCCTCTTAGGAATGGCGATTAATTTAGTTGAACAAGGTGCAAGGCACTGCCCATGAAGACATGGGGGAAAGTGCCACGCACCAAACTGTCCAAGTTATCAGCTAAAGCGAATGCGCGGGTCAATCACCGCATAGGCAAAATCGGTCAACAGGTTCAGGGCGACGACGAAGAAGGCAATGAAGAAAGCAATGGCCTGTACCAGTGGGAAATCTCGCGCTGTAATGGATTGTTGCAGCAAATTGCCCAGGCCCGGCCAGGAAAAAATCGTCTCAATATAAATGGAGCCACCTAACAGATAGCCATATTGCACACCAATGACGCTGATCAAGGCGATGGCGGCATTGCGGAAGACATGGCGGGCAGCGATGGCATATTGCGATAGACCTTTGCTGCGAGCAGTGCGGATATAATCTTCGTTGCGGATTTCTAACACGGCCGATCGTGTCAAACGCACCAACTGCCCCATACTCCCCAGCCCCAAGGCTACCGATGGCAACACCACCGATAGAGCCGAATCCCGGCCAAAGGAAGGAAACCAGCGTAATTTAACGGCAAAAATGAGAATAAAAATAAGGGCCAGGACAAAACTGGGAATTGTCTGGCCGATCAGCCCTAAGGTGCGTCCTATCGAATCTATGGCGCTGCCCGGATTAAAACCGCCGATTATGCCCAGGGGAATTGCTAACAGCATGCCAAAAATGAGGGCGGTTGTGGCCAACTGGATAGTAGCCGGCAGACGCTGTACAATCAAATCCAGGGCAGGTTGGCGAAAGTTGAGCGAGTTGCCAAAGTCCCCCTGTATGACACCTGTGGCAAAATCAGTAAACTGCACCAACAGCGGCCGGTTAAAGCCCATCGCTTCCCGAAAAGCTTCTCTATCTTCGGCCGATGCCTCCTTGGGCACCATTAACGACACCGGGTCACCTGTCAGCCGGATCATAAAGAAGACAATCAGCAAGACTCCAATCAGCAGAAAAAGTGATTGTACCAGACGAGATAACAAGTATCGCTGCATTGTGCCTCCGGTCAGTAATCAGTGGTCAGTAAACAGTAATCAGTGTGATTAACTGAATACTGTTTACTGCTTACTGTTTACTGATTACGGGCTACTCTCCGGCCAGGAAAGTGGCTTTCAAGTAATAATTTTCGGCGTCACGAGGGGTGTAATTTTGAACGGCCGAATTAATGGCTTCAAATGTGTTTGGCTCGTACAGATAGATGAAGGGCGGATCATCATACAGCGTTTGATGGAACTCGCTGTACAAAGCAGCGCGGGCATCGGGGTCAATGGTTGTGCCGATTTGATCCAGATAATCTTGAATTTCGGGTGTCCACCAGGCCGAGTAGCTGGCATTCTCGCCACCTAAGGCACCAGTTAAACGGTTGAGGGCTTCGCCATCGGTCGTTGACCAGCTATCGCCAAAGAGCGGCGGCAGCTCCTTATTGGCTTCCAAATCCCAATATTGGCCTGATTCCATGAACTGGATCTCACCGCCTTCAGGGATGATACCAACTTCCTGTAAATTGCCAGCAACCGCCTGACAAACCTGATCGAAAAAGGTATAGGCATCTGATGGGCAGGCAAAACCAATCTCAAAGCCATCAGGATAGCCAGCTTCAGCCAGCAGTTCACGTGCCCTATCGGGATCGTAGGGATAGGGAGTTAAGTCGGCATTGTGGCCGAGGTTGCCGGGAGTCATGAAGCCTGTCGAGAGACTGGCGAAACCGTCGAACAAGGCATTAATAATGCCCTGGCGATCCACTGCGTAGTTCATGGCCTGACGGACTAGAGGGTCCTCCAGAGGTGTACCAATACCGCTGGTGAGGTTGTTGAAGGCGATGTAATAGACGCGATCTACTGGATAGCGTACAACAGTTACACCCGGCGCACCGAGTAGCTGCTGTGCTTCGGCCGAACTTAAGCGGTTGGCAATGTGGATCTCGCCAGTTTGTACGGCCGCTACACGGGTAGAGGATTCGGGAATGGGACGGAAGGTGACACGAGCCAATTTGGGCAGCCCTTCTTCCCAGTAATCCGGGAAAGCATCCATGACGATGCGTTGGCCTTCTTCCTTTTCGACAAACATGAAGGGGCCAGCCCCGATGGGATGATCTTCTACGCCAGCCAAGCCAACTTCATTGAAGTAGTCAGTTGGTATAATGGACCAGCCGGAGAGTTTACGCAGGAAGAGCGGATTAGGCGCGGCGGTAGTCATTTTGACGGTGAAGTCATCAATTACTTCAACGGTGGCCGCATCTTCATATTCGTAGTAATAAGCATTGACCGGGTCCTTGGCGGCTGTCCAACTGGTGACGACATCTTGGGCGACAAAATCGGCACCGTTATGGAATTTGACTCCTTGCCGCAGATGGAAGGTATATTCCAGGCCATCTTCGGAGATTTCCCAACTTTCGGCCAGGGCGGGTACGATGTTTCCCTCTTCATCAACCCAGGTGAGGCCGCTAAACAACTGTTGGGCAACATTGGTGGCATTGCGCTCGGCAGCGTTGGGAAGGTAAATAGAGTTGGGGAAGGTGGATACAGATACGATTAATTCGCCAGTAGGTTCATCAGGGGCATCTACGGCCACTTCAACAACGCGGGTGACTTCAACTTGATCGGTTTCGACGACAGTTTCGACAACAGTTTCAACGACAGTTTCAACAACGGTTTCACCTTCGACTTCGACGACACGGGTGACTTCAACGACTTGGGATTGACTACCACCAGGATTACAAGCTACGAGTAGTAGGCCCAGTAACAGCAGGGCGGTGAGTAAAATAGGTTTGTTTTTCATTAGTCTCCTTCTCCTGAGAAAGTGTGTTATTTTCAATTGGACAATTAACAAGTGGACGGGTTCAGAGTTTTTTCGAGCCTATCACCTCCTTCATAAATGTTGGACGATTTTGCAAGATTGCCTGAATGATATGCAAAAGCGTGCTAAAGATTTTCATTCTCATGGTGTGCCCCGTGCCTGGGGCATCTTGTGCTATCAATGATTTGGTTCAAAAATTTCAGAAATACAGTTGCCTTCCCAATCGCGATGAGCCGGAATATCCATGATGGCGGCCAGGGTGGGGGCAGTGTCTAGCAAGCTCACGGCCGCTTCAATCTCATGCTCCTGCCGAATTCCTGGCCCCATAATCAGCCAGGGAATGAGCATATCTTCGGGGGAGTCGGTGCCATGGGTGCGTTCGTGACCCCCGTGATCACTGTGGACAAGGAGGGTAGACCCGGTTGGTATGCCCTCCAGCAGGACGCCAAAAGCAGCATCCACCCGTTCCACCTGCTGGAGGTAGCCATCAGACATCCAGTTGTACATATGGCCGGCCGTATCGGCCGTGCTTAGATACACAAAGACAAAATCGGGGTTATCGCTGGCTATATAGCGCACTGCTTCAGCAGCAATCACCTTGTCGCCATTTTCAAGATCAGAATAGGTATTGTTGCGGAAATAGGAGAAGTGTAATTGGAGGGGAGTACAGAGGTTTCGGAGAGGGTCCCAGTTGTAGAAGAAGGCTGCTTTGCGGTTAGCCACGTTGGCCTGCTCGACCAGACCAGGTAACGGCCGGGCCATCGGCTGCCAGTCATTGGTGGTGATGCCGTGCCGTGAAGGAGGGACACTATGGAAGGTGGACATATGGCAAGGCAAAGTGATGCTGGGCATGACGGAACGCGCCTTAAATGTCCACGAACCACGTTGGCGCAGCCCATTAATATGGGGACAATTCGCCGCCAATAGGGCATCGGGCCGCACACCGTCAATAGAAACGAAAATTGTGGTCATGGTTCATGCCTTTCGGAAATCTAAAGCAGATTGTAATCTGGAATGAAGAATTATGCACTTTTTCGGGGGAATTTCAAAAGGGCTCCTACCTACTGAAAAAAGCGCACGGCCGTGTCAATATATACCCGCGTCACCGGCTCCAATGTGGCTATCTCCACATATTCGCCCGCTTCATGAGCACCGCTGCCGCGTGGACCAAAGACAATCGTGGGAATATTCCCTTCGGCAACATAGATATTGCTGTCTGTGATACCCTTTTGGGGCACGAAGTGCGGTACCTGGCCGACTATTTGCTCATAAGCCGGTTTGAAGGCCCGGAAGATGGCCGATGTCTCAGCCAGGAGATAAGG
>Ga0299914_10002611_pt1 | contig 12471 bp, 9 predicted proteins | sample RVTome_10_FD_201361 | JGI IMG/M metagenome (GOLD analysis project Ga0299914, IMG submission 201361) | Soil microbial communities from uranium-contaminated site in the Upper Colorado River Basin, Wyoming, United States - RVT153D57 (version 2) ...
GCTCCCACCGGGCACGGTCGTCGTGGCGAGCAACGCCCCGACGACCACGGTCGCCCCGACGGTGCCGTCGATGCCTGCCGTGCCGACCACCACGCCGGCGCCGACGACGTCGCCGGCCGCGCCGACCACGGCTGCGACCGTGCCGGCCGAGGCACCCCCCATCGGCGAGGTGATCGACATCGGCGACGCCAAGGAGCCGCGCCCCTACGACGCCTACCTCGCCACCTCGCTGCACGACCTCAACGTGTGGTGGGAGGCCGAGTTCCCGCGCCTGTTCGAGGGCGAATGGTCACCACTCGCCGGGGGGATCTTCGCCGCCTATCCCAGCCGCACCACTCCCATCCCTGGCTGTGGTGGCGCGTCGGGCTCGACGACCTACCAGGACGTCAGCGACTACGGCGCGTTCTACTGCCCGCTCGGCGACTTCATGGCCTACGACGACGGCGCCCAGGGCATCCTCGCCGAGCTCGCCGCCGAGTTCGGCGACTCCGTGCTCGCCGTCGTGCTCGCCCACGAATACGGCCACGCCGTGCAGTTCCGCACCGGCGCGCTCGACCGCGACGTGCCGACCGTGATCACCGAGCAGCAGGCCGACTGCTTCTCCGGGGCGTGGACTCGCCGCGCCTGGGACGGCGCCGCGCCGGGTGTGACGTTCACCGACGCCGACCTGCGCAGCGGCCTGATCGCCCTCGTCATCGTGCGCGACCCGGTCGGTGAGAACGTCTTCGACGACGGCGGGCACGGCTCGGCGTTCGACCGCATCGGCGCCTTCCAGCACGGCTTCCTGGGCAGTGTCGACGCCTGCATCGACCTCGTCGACCAGCCGCTCCCGTTGCTGCCCAACCAGTTCACCGGCCCCGACGACGAGGCCGTCCAGGGCAACGCGCCGTTCGGCTACGACGACGGCCAGATCATCGGCCTCGTCGTCGACGACCTGACGACGTTCTGGCCGAACGAGCTGACGCCCCACGACGCGGCGATCACGTCCCTCGAGCTGCAACCTGTCACCGACCCGCAGGCCGACACGTGCGGGCTGCCCGTCGAGCTGGCCACCGCCGGCGCCGCGTACTGCCCGCAGAGCAGCACGGTGTTGTTCGACGAGGAGCAGGCGCGCTTCCTCTACGACGAGTTCGGCGACTTTGCCGTCGGTTACGCGATCGGCCACGCGTGGGCTGACGCCGTGCAGGCGGCGCTCGGCCTGACGCTCACCGGCGAGCCGCGGTCGCTCGTGTCCGACTGCCTCGTCGGCGCCTGGTCGGCAGGCGCGATCCGGGCACCCGACAACTTCAGCGGCACGACGACGACGTCGCCACTCCATCCCGGCCGCAACGTCAGGCTGTCGCCTGGCGACCTCGACGAGGCGGTGCAGTCGGCGATCGTGATGGGCGACGCTGGCTTCGGCGACAACGTGCGGGGCAGCGCTTTCGAGAAGATCGCCTACCTGCGCATCGGCGTGCTCAACGGCACCGACCGTTGCCTCGACGAGGCGGCACGGCTCGCCGCAGGATGACGCCCCTCGCGGCCCTCGACATCGGCACCAACAGCTTCCACCTCGTCGTCGCCCGCCCCGTCGACGGATCGGGGTTCGAGACGATCACCCGCGAGAAGGAGGTCGTCCGCCTCGGCTCTGGCGGAGGCGACATGAAGCTGCTCTCCGCGGAGGCGATCGACCGCGGCGTGGCCTGCCTCGCCCGCATGCGCGGCATTGCCAACAGCCACGACGCCGTGCTGCGCGCCGTGGCGACGAGCGCGGTCCGCGAAGCCGTCAACTCCCGCGAGTTCATCGAGCGTGCCGCCGAGGAGGCCGACGTCGCCGTCGAGGTCGTCTCCGGGCTCGAGGAGGCGCGGCTGATCCATCTCGGCGTACTCCAGGCGGTGCCGGTGTTCGACCGCCGGCTGCTGCTCGTCGACGTCGGCGGCGGCTCCACCGAGCTGCTGCTCGGCGAGTGCGGCGAGACCCTCGCCGCACGCAGCTTCAAGCTCGGGGCGGTGCGCCTCACCGACCGCTTCTTCCCCGGCGGAACCGTCGCGTCGAAGGCGGTGAAGGCGTGTCGCAACCACGTCAGGGCGATGATCGAGCACTTCAGCCGCGACGTCACCGAGCACGGCTTCGAGGTGGCCATCGCCTCGTCGGGCACGGCCGAGACGGTCGCCCGCATCGTGCACGGCGCCCGGGATCCGTCGGCCGACCCGCTGCGGACCTACAACTGCTTCGAGCTGACCGCCGACGAGCTCGGCGACGTCGTCGACGAGCTCGCCCGCCACCGCACGGCTGCGGCGCGCACGAAGGTGCGCGGCCTCGAGGCGCATCGTGCCGACATCATCGTCGCCGGGGCGCTGATCCTGGCGACGATCGCCGAGACGTTCGGTGTCGAGCGCTTCACGTTCTCCGAGGCTGCGCTGCGCGATGGAGTGCTGCTCGACACGATGAGCCGCCTCGGCGGCGACGCAGGCGGGGCGATGCACCACCTCCGCGACGTCTCGCGGCGCAGCATCAACGCACTCGTCGAGCGCTGCGACGACGACCCTGCCCACTCGCGCCACGTCGCCCGCCTCGCCGTCTCCCTCTTCGACGAGCTGCCCGAGCTGCACCGCTTCGGCCGGCAGGCGCGCGAGTACCTCGAGGCGGCCGCCCTGCTGGCGAACGTCGGGCTGGTGGTCTCGCACAGCAAGCATCACCTGCACGCCTACTACATGGTCCGCAACTCCGAGCTCGCCGGCCTGACCGACGGCGAGATCGAGGTGATCGCGCAGATCGCCCGCTACCACCGCAAGAGCGCCCCGAAGCTGTCGCACGCCGCGTTCGCCGCGCTCTCCCGCGACGACCAGGCGCTGGTGCGGGCGTTGGCCGGCGTGCTGCGCGTCGCGATCGGGCTCGACCGCCGCCACGAGCAGCGCGTCACCGGCGTGCGGGTACGGCGCGGCGGCGGTGACGATGACGATGACGTGCTGCGGATCGTCGCCCTGCCGGCGGGCCCGTCCCCCGGGGCGGAGGAGCTGAGCCTCGAGCTGTTCGCCGCCGACGAGCGCAAGGGCCTGCTCGAGCAGGTGCTCGGCCGTCCCGTCGCCCTGGAAGCAGCGCTGCCCGCAGCCGCTGGGAAGCCTTAGGTCCCCTGCTCCGTCGTCGTCGTCCCGGCCGGCGACGTGGTGGCCGGCGTCGTGGTGGTGGTGGTCGTCGTCGTCGGCGGCGCCGAGGTGGTGGTCGTCGTGGCCGTGGTCGGTGGCTGCGTGGGCGGGAGCGTCGGCGCCTGAGTCGCCGGCGCCTGCGTGCTCGGCGCCTGGGTGGCCGGGGCAGGCGTGCTCGGCGCCTGCGTGGTGGTCGGCAGCGTCGACGTCGTCGGCGGCGTGGTCGTCGTCGACGTCGCGGCCCACTCGTGGTCGATGCGGTTGAAGATCGGCAGCTGGCCGCGCGGGTAGCCGGCGTTGGGCCTCGCGGCGTAGTACTCGGGCTCCTCGATGCCGTCCCACACGAAGACCTGGTCGCCCTTGTCGACGTACTGGTGGAACACCTCACCCACCGCCATCGGGACGCGGATGCAGCCGTGCGACGCCGGGTGCAGCGGCACGTTCTGCGCGCCGTGGATGGCGATGCCGTAGTTGAAGTACCCCGGATTCCACATCCCGCCGAGCGCGCTCTGGCGGAGGCCTTCGACGAAGCGGTGGAACGAGAAGATGCCGCCGGGCGTGACCGACACGCCGATCTCCTGGCGGCGCAGCGGCTCCGAGCCGTTCTCGTTGCCGTACTCACCGACGTCGATCGTGACGACCTCGCGCCACTCCTCGCCGTCACCGCCCGACATGTGGCTGATCAGCACCGCCTCGTCCTCTTCGAAGAAGGCGACGACCTGCTCGGGCAGGTACACCTCGACGTGCGACTCGGTCGCCTCGCCGGCGCGCCATTCCCGCTGCGGTTTGATCGCCGAGGTCTCCTGCATCGCCTGCCACACGTCGTCGGTGACGATCTCGTCGACCTCGCCGCGCGGAGCGCCCATGACGAGCTTCTTGAACGCCCACACCGCCTGCCGGGTGAGGTTGCCGAACTCGCCGTCGGTCGGGCCGACGAAGAAGCCGAGGCGGTCGAGCTCCTCCTGCAGCTGGCGCACCGCGGTGCCGGCCATCCCGAAGCCGAGCGGCTGGGCAAGGCGGGTGGTCTGACGCGGCTCCTCGGTGGCGACGACCGCCCCCACCATCGAGGTCGGCCCGAGGTTGGGCGAGGTCAGCGGCGCCGATTCGAGCGGGCCGCTCGCCTCCGGCACCGAGGCGGGGAGCGTCGTCGACGCCCCCCGCACGTCTCGCTGATCGTCGGCGCCGCCTCCTCCACCGAGCCCGCCGGCGACTCCGGCGATGACCACGGCGCCGAGGACGCCGACGGCGGCGAGCGCCGGAAGCGTGCGCGCTGCGTTGCCGTTCGCCATGCGGCTGGGTCGGTCGATCGAGTTCACGTGGAGTTCAGTTCGGGCATGGCCGGCTCAGGTGCTCGCCGGGCGCTGGCTCGTCCGCGAGCCTACCGGCGGGCGGGCGGCCGATCGGGGGCGTTCGCTCCTGCAACACCGCTATCGGCCGAGCTCCTTCCCGACGGGCGCGACCCGGTCGAGATCGCCGCGGAGCCGCCACATCTCGGCGACGATCCGGAAGATGATCGCCGGCGAGCTCAGCGTGGAGACTCCCCGCGTACGGGGGAAGTAGTCGACCCCGACCTGCAGCAGCTCGAACCCGGCGCGGGTGGCGCGGATGATCAGCTCGGCGTCGATGAACGAGCCCTCGCTCTGCAGCTCGATGTGGTCGAGCACGCGCCGGCGGCAGAGCTTGAAGGCGAAGTTGATGTCGCGTGCCTTGACGCCGAACATCGTGCGGATCAGCAGGTTGTAGAAGAACGTGTAGATCGCCCTCGAGTAGCCCTCGCCGGTGCGGTCGAAGCGGTAGGCGCTGACCAGATCCGCCTCGTACTGGCGCATCAGGCGGATCGCCCGTGGCACCTCGACGAAGTCGAAGGGCAGGTCGGCGTCGGAGTAGAGCACGAGGTCACCCTTGGCGGTGTCGAAGCCGGTCCTGATCGCCGCGCCGAGCTTGCGGTTGACCTCGTGGTGCACGACGCGGACGTGCGCGTCGGCGGCGGCGAGGGCGTCGGCGATCTCGGGCGTGCGATCGGTCGAGCAGTCGTCGACGATGATCAGCTCGTAGTCGCCGAGATAGCCGGCATCGACCATCTCGACACAGATGCGCGTCGCCGCGCCGACGGCGCGCTCGATGTAGTGCTCCTCGTTCCACATCGGGAAGAAGATCGACAGGACCTCGTCGGACCGGTCGGCGGGATCGAGCAGGGCCAGCGCCATGGGCGCAACAGGGTACTGGCCAGCTCCCCGGCAGCATGCCGTCCCCGTAACCTGTTGGCATGGACGCCCCGGCCGGAGAGCTTCCGCCGCCGCGGCTGCCCTCGACCGAGCTCCCACCGCCGCCCCCACCGGGGGCTCCCCACCGGCGTGAGGACACCGAGGCCAGGCACGGCAGCCCGGAGTCGGGTCAGCTGACCCCGGCGTGGCGGGGGATCACCGGCGTCGCCTGGGGCCTGACGTTCGTCGCGATGATCGCCGTGTGGAAGACGAGCCGCGAGCTCGGCCTCGCCACGTGGTGGCTGGGGCCGCCGGGCGATCCGGCGCCGTGGCCGGTCGCGGCGCTGCCGTTCCTTCCGTCAGCGGCGATCGTCGCGCTCGTGGTCCACAACTCCCGCTGGGTGCCGTGGGCCGGCCTGGCCGGCGCCGTCTGGATCGGCGTCGTCGGCGCCCTCGACCTCGACCGAGTCTGGCGTCTCGGCGTCGTCGAACTGGGCATCGCCGGGGCGGCCGCCGCGGTCGCCGTCGCCGGGTTCGGCAATCGCTACCGTTAGCGTCGAGGCGATGACCCGTGTCCTCACGTCGCTCCCCGTCGGCGAGCGCGTCGGCATCGCCTTCTCCGGCGGCCTCGACACCTCGGCGGCCGTGGCGTGGATGCGCGCGAAGGGCGCGATCCCCTACGCCTATACCGCCGACCTCGGCCAGCACGACGAGCCCGACCTCGGCGGCGTGCCCGACCGGGCGAAGCTCTACGGCGCCGAGCATGCCCGCCTCGTCGACTGCCGCCCGGAGCTCGTGCGAGAGGGGCTGATGGCCTTGCAGTGCGGTGCCTTTCACATCGCCACCGCGGGCAAGACGTACTTCAACACCACACCGCTGGGCCGGGCCGTGACCGGCACGCTGCTCGTGCGGGCGATGCACGACGACGGCGTCGACGTGTGGGGCGACGGGAGCACGTACAAGGGCAACGACATCGAGCGCTTCTACCGCTACGGGTTGCTCGTCAACCCCGACCTGCGCATCTACAAGCCGTGGCTCGACCCGGCGTTCGTCGGCGAGCTGGGCGGGCGGACCGAGATGAGCGCGTTCCTCCGGGCCCACGACCTCCCCTACCGCGATCCGACGGAGAAGGCCTACTCGACCGACGCCAACATCTGGGGGGCGACGCACGAGGCGAAGTCGCTCGAGGAGCTGGCGACGAGCATCGAGATCGTCCGGCCGATCATGGGCGTGCGCTTCTGGGATCCGGCCGTGGAGATCGCCACCGAGGACGTCAGCGTCGAGTTCGCCGAGGGCTGGCCGGTCGCGATCAACGGAGAGCGGTTCGACCACGACCCCGACGGGCAGGTCGCACTCGTCGAGAAGGCCAACGAGATCGGCGGGCGCCACGGACTCGGGATGAGCGACCAGATCGAGAATCGCATCATCGAGGCGAAGAGCCGCGGTATCTACGAGGCGCCGGCGCTGGCCCTGCTCCACATCGCCTACGAGCGCCTCGTCACGGCGATCCACAACGAGCACACCGTCGAGAACTACCGCACGATGGGCCGTCGCCTCGGCCGCCTGCTCTACGAGGGCCGCTGGTTCGACCCACAGAGCCTGATGCTGCGCGAGCCGCTGCTGCACTGGGTCGGCGCGGCGGTCACCGGGAGCGTCACGCTGCGCCTGCGCCGCGGCGACGACTACGCGATCGTCGACACCACCGGCCCCAGCCTCACGTACGCGCCCGAGCGGCTGTCGATGGAGCGCGTCGAGGACGCCGCGTTCGGGCCACTCGACCGCATCGGCCAGCTGACGATGCGCAACCTCGACATCGCCGACACCCGCGCCAAGCTCGACGTGTACCGCCACGCCGGGATGCTCGGCCACGGCGGTCCCCTCGAGCTCGACCCGACGCGCGACACCTCCGCGGAGTGACGCCGACGACCGGACAGGGCTACGACGTGAGGGCGCGCAGGAGGCCGGCGAGCAGGGAGGCTCGTCCGGGCAGGGCGGTGACGTCGACCCACTCGTGATCGGCGTGAGCGCCGCCGCCGACGGCGCCGAGGCCGTCGAGCGTCGGGATGCCGAGGGCCGCGGTGAAGTTGCCGTCGCTGCCGCCTCCGACCGCGACACCGAGCGGCTCTGGCAACCCGGCGTCGGTGGCGACCCGGCGGGCGAGGTCGAACAGCGCCGCGCTCGCCCCGACGTCCATCGGCGGGCGGTTGACGCCGCCCGACACGGTCACCCGCGCCGCTGGGTCCACCGGCGCGAGCCCCGCCATCAGCGACTCGACGCGCGCCGCCTCGTCCATCCGCGCCACACGCACGTCGACGTGCACCGACGCAGCGGCGGGCACCACGTTGTCGGCCGTCCCCGCCGCGGCGACGGTCGGTGTCACCGTGGTGGCGGCGCCGGGATCGGCGAAGGCAGCGATCGTCAGCACCTGGTGAGCGGCCTCGACAAGGGCGTTGACGCCCTTCTCCGGCTCGAGCCCGGCGTGGGCGGCACGGCCTCCGATCTCGACCTGGAACGTACCGGTGCCCTTGCGGCCGGTCTTCAGCGCGCCGCCGTCGGCGGACGGCTCGAGCACGAGCACGTTGCCGCACGCCTGTGCCCGCTCCTCGATCAGGGCGCGCGAGGTGCGCGAGCCGACCTCCTCGTCGGCGGTCCACAGCAGCTCGACGCCCGACGCGTCGTCGAGCGCGGCGACGGCGTGGACGGCGAGCACGACGCCGGACTTCATGTCGAACACGCCGGGTCCGGTGGCCTTGCCGTCGGACACGGCGAACGGGCGGCGGGCGAGTGTGCCGAGCGGGAACACCGTGTCGTGGTGGCCGACGACGAGCACACGCGGCGTGCCGCCGCCGCGCCAGTGGACGTGCGGCCCGGCGGGCCCGTCGACGATCTCCGGCGCCACGCCCGTGCGCCGCTCGAGCAGCTCGGCGACGACGGCGGCCGAGACGGCGAGCGCGGCGACGTCGTGCGACGGCGACTCGACGTTGACGAGGGCGGCAAGGTCGTCGAGCATCGCATCGACATCGAAGTTCGGCGTCACGGCGACCACCATATGTGTCGCGTGACAGTGTGGACGGCGTGATCGGGCCGTACTCGACCGCCACCGACCTGCTCGCCGCCCTCGACGCCGGGGAGGTCGGCTCGGTCGAGCTGGTCGATCTCCAGCTCGACCGCATCGAGCGTCTCAACCCGCAGCTCAACGCGATCGCCGTGCCCACCCCCGAACGGGCCCGCGAGGCCGCCAAGGCCGCCGACGAAGCCCGCTCCGCCGGCGAGCGCGGCCGGCTGCTCGGCGTGCCGATGACGCTGAAGGAGTCGACCCAAGTGGCCGGCCTGCCCCAATCGGCCGGCATCCGGATGTTCGCCGACCACCGACCCGACAGCGACGGCCCCGTCGCGGCCCGGGTCTTCGCCGCCGGCGCCTGCCTGCTCGGCACGACCAACATCCCCACCGCCCTCGGTGACTGGCAGGCCGACAGCCCGGTGTACGGCCGTACCAACAATCCGTGGGACCTCGAACGCACGCCGGGCGGCAGCACCGGGGGCGGCGCCGCTGCGCTGGCGGCGGGGCTGACGCCATTGGAGATCGGCAGCGACATCGGCGGCTCGATCCGCGTGCCGGCGGCGTACTGCGGCGTCTACGGCCACCGTCCGTCCGAGACTGCGGTGCCGCGCCACGGCGCGTTCCCGCGCGACGAGGCGCCCAACCCCGCAGCCATGATGGGCGTGCAGGGGCCGCTGGCGCGCGGCGTGGCGGATCTCGAACTGCTGCTCGACCTGATCGCCGGGCCGGTGGTCGGCGAGGACGTGGGCTGGCGGCTCGCCCTGCCACCTGCGCGTCACGACCGGCTCGCCGACTTCCGTGTCGCGGTGATGCCGCCGCTGTCCCTCGTCGAGCCGTCGGCGGCGATGCGGGCGCGGGTCGAGGAGCTGGCGCAGTTCTGCAGCCGCGCCGGGGCGACGGTGGCCGAGGCGATGCCCGACGTCGATCACGCCGCGTACTACCACGACTACCTCGTGCTGCTCGAGACGATCATCTCGCAGAGCGAGCCGCGCGACGCCCGCGACGAGGCGGCGCGCGAGGCGCGGGAGCGGGGCGACGAACGGCTCCTGCCCGCCGCCGAGGGCATGACGATCGACGCCGCCGGCTTCTTCGCCCTGCTCCGCCGCCGCGAGGCCGCGCGGGCGGCGTGGCGGTCGTTCTTCGCCGACTGGGACGTACTCGTCTGCCCGGCGGCCCTCGACGCCGCCTTTCCGCACGAGACCGCCCCGTGGGCCGACCGCGTGCTCGACGTCGACGGCCGCGAGGTCCGCTACGGCGACAACATCGTCTATCCGATGTGGGCGATCTTCGCCGGCCAGCCGGCGACCGCGTTCCCCGCCGGGCGCGATCGCGCCGGGCTCCCGCTCGGCGTGCAGGCGATCGGGCCATACCTCGAGGACCGCACGACGCTGCGCTTCGCCCAACTGCTCGAGGGCGAGTGGCACGGCTTCGAGCCGCCGCCCGGCTGGTGAGCAGCGGCGCACGAAAATCGGTTGCGTTCGGCCCCGTCGAGGACGACAGTGCTGGCGTGCGCAGAGCTCGCCGGATCTCCGTCCTCCTCGTCACGGCCGCCACCACCGCCGGTGCTGCCGCTGCGGTCCCACTCGTCGCCCGCGCCGTCGAAACCGACATGGCCATCGACACGACGGCGATCGACTTCGGCACCGTCGACGTCGGCACCACCGCCACGATGGCGGTCACGCTGACCAACACCGGAGGCGATCCGTTCGGCCCGATCAACATCTTCGGCGGCGCGCCGCCGACGGCCGAGTTCAACGCCTCGCAGAACTGCCAGGCCAACACCCTCCCGGCGGGTGGGTCGTGCTCGGTCACGTATACGTTCGCGCCGTCCGCCGCCGGCAATTTCACCGACACGTCGAACTTCACGATCAGCGAGACGCCGAGCGCGTCCGACGGTGAGAACTTCAGCGTGTCACTCGCCGGCACGGGCTCCGATCCGACCGCGACGACCACCACGACGACGAGCACCACGACGACGACGAGCACAACGACGACGACGACGAGCACGACGAGCACGACGACGACCGAACCGACCGCGACCACGAGCGACGCGCCCGCGCCGACGACCCAGCCGCCGAGCCCGTCGCCGACGCCGTCGCCGACCGCGCCGCCACCGACCGAGGCGACATCCACACCGGCGGACGCAACCACCACCACCACCACGGTGCCCCGCTTCCCGCTCACCGGCGTCGCGTTCGCGCCGCAGCCGGCGATCGTCGTCAAGGTCGACAACGTCGATGCCGAGCCGCAGTCCGGGCTCAACCAGGCCGACATCGTGTTCGAGGAGATCGTCGAAGGTCGTGCCACCCGCTTCGCCGCCGTGTTCCACTCGGCGGAGGCCAACCCGGTCGGCCCGATCCGCTCGGCCCGCACCCAGGACCTCGACCTGCTGGCCGCGCTCAACGACCCGGCGCTCGTGTACAGCGGCGCCAACGAGGCCGTCGACGCCGCCCTGCAGGACGCCGGCATCGAGACGTTCGGTGAGGCCACGCCCGGCTTCTTCCGCCGCGACGATCTCACCGCGCCGCACAACCTCTACGCCAACCTCGCGGCGATCCGGCCGCAGATCGTCAGCTCCGGTGACGCCGTGCCGGTGTTCCAGTATCTCGAGCCCGGCGGCTCCGTTGCGGGCACGCCGGTCACGTTCGCCTCGCTCCTCGTCGGCAGCAACGACGTGCGCTGGGACTGGGACGACGTCCAGGGGCTGTTCCTGCGCTCCCAGCTCGGCTCGCCTCACGAGCTCGCCGACGGCCGCGCCAGCGCCGACAACGTCGTCGTGCTCGTCGTCCCCTACGGCACGAGCGCGGCCGGTGGCGGTCCTGAGGCGGAGACGATCGGCGAAGGGCAGGCGATCGTCTACAGCGACGGCCAGCGCGTCGACGGCACGTGGAGCCGGGCGGCGCCGACCGACCCGTTCACCCTCGACTCCGGCGGCACGCCGATCCTGCTCACCCCGGGGCGCACCTGGGTCGAGCTCGTCGACGCCGACCACCAGCTCGCCGACGGCTGAACGCCCCTCGCCCGAGCGCGGGGTGCCTTGCTTTGGCCGGTCGATTCGGCGACGCTGACGACCATGCGTCGATCCCCCTCCGCCCTCATCCGCCCCCTCGTGCTCGCCGCCAGCACTGTGGCCGTCGCCGTCCCGGCGGCAGCCGGCACGGCCGCGGCGACCACGCCGATCGACTCCGCCGGCGAGCTCGCCCCCGGTCTCGCCGGCACGCCGGTCGCCGCACAGCCGGCGATCGTCGTCAAGGTCGACAACGTCGATGCCGAGCCGCAAACCGGTCTCAACCACGCCGACATCGTCTTCGAGGAGATCGTCGAGGGCCGGGCGACGCGCTTCGCCGCCGTGTTCCACTCCACCGATCCCGATCCCGTGGGTCCCGTGCGATCGGCCCGCTACCAGGACATCGACCTGCTCGCCAGCCTCAACGACCCGGCGTTGGTGTACAGCGGCGCCAACGAGAACGTCAATGCCGCGCTGCAGGACGCCGGCATCGAGCACTTCGGCGAGAGCGCGGCCGGGTTCTTCCGCCGTGACGACCTGCCCGCTCCGCACAACCTGTTCGTCAACCTCTCCGAGATCCGGCCGCAGGTCGCCGACTCCGGCGACGCCGCACCGATCTTCGAGTACGCCGAGCCGGACGTCGCTCCCGCCGGAACACCGGTGACGTACGCCGAGATGATGGTCGGCGGCTACGACGTGCGCTGGGACTGGGACGACGCGGCCGGCGTGTTCCTCCGCTCCCAGCTCGGCTCCGAGCACGAGCTCACCGGCGGCCAGGCGAGCACCGACAACGTCCTCGTCCTCGAGCTCCCGTACGGCCGCGACCCGAACGGTGGCCCGGAGGCGGTCAGCATCGGCGGCGGGCAGGCAGTCCTGTACACCCAGGGTCAGCGGATCGAGGGCACGTGGTCGCGCGAGTCGGCGACCGATCCGTTCACGCTCGAGACCGGCGACGGACCGATCCTCCTCACGCCCGGCCGCACGTGGGTCGAGCTCGTCGACGAGGACCACGCCCTCGCCGACGGCTGACCCACGGCCGCGCCGCGCGTGCGTGGCAACATGGCCGCGGTGAA
>Ga0299914_10002612_pt1 | contig 12471 bp, 16 predicted proteins | sample RVTome_10_FD_201361 | JGI IMG/M metagenome (GOLD analysis project Ga0299914, IMG submission 201361) | Soil microbial communities from uranium-contaminated site in the Upper Colorado River Basin, Wyoming, United States - RVT153D57 (version 2) ...
CCCCGTCCACCCCGCCGCGGTAGACGATGCTCAGGTGGTCCGCGTCGGGCACGGACACCAACGTGGCGTCGTATCCTGCCCGCTGCAGTAGTTCCACGGCATCCCGCTGTTGCCAGGGTTCGCAGGTCGTGTCCTCGTCGGCGCTCACGATCGTGATCTGCAGGTCGGTGTTGCCGCCTGACGGCTCGACCGTGAACGACTGCCCCTGGTACTCGAACAGGCAGGGGGCGATGAGCACGAGCACGTCGGGGGATCGAGCGGGGTGGTCGGGGGGCGTGAGGTTGCCGTCCACGATGTCGCATGGCGCGGGAGTGCGGCCGCCGACGTCCGGCTCTGGTAGCGTGCCCGCGATCAGCGCATAGATCGTGCTGGCGGAGTATGCGACCGCGACCGCACGGTCCGGGTCGCCCCTATGCTCACGTGCGATCGACTGCCCGTAGTTGTAGCTGCACGCGAGGTCGAGAAGGATGGCGTCGGTGTCCTGACGGGGGTCCCAGTCGAGTGTGAAGACGACGTTGCCCTGCGCGGCCACTGAGCTGGCGAGCTGCTCCATGTCTTGCCGCGCTCCGCTGATCCCGTGGAGCATGTACACGACCGGCCACGTGCCATCGGCGTCGGGTTCAAGCACGGTGATCTGGCCAGTCGTCTCGTGTGACTCGACCGTGGACGTCACAGCGTACGGTTGCCCCGGCTGATCGCCCTCGCAGCCGGCGCTGACCATCGCCAGTACGACGAGCGTCAAGGTCGCCCTTCTGATCAGGTCGAAGTTGGGCAGATGCGTGATCATCGAACCGCCCCGTTCGGGCGGTTCCTCGGGTGCCGGCCGGCAAAGACGCCGCCTGAGAGCGCGGCTAGGTACTCGCGGCCCTCGGCGTCATACAACAGGGCCCCTTCTCCGCGATCAAGCACCCACGGGCCGCCGCCCCGCCGCATCCGCTCCTTCGGTGTCGCGCTGAAGATGATCCTTTCGATTGCGTCCCGCTTGAGTTCGATGAAATGTCGCGCTGCCATTGCCATCGCCTCAATTCAGGCCAGGCACCCCCAGTAGGAATCCTCCGCCGGATCGGGTCGGGGGGCAGGGCCGTTGGCCCCTGCCCGGATGGGCCGGATGCCTCCTGTGCCCGGACGCACACCGGCGCAGAGTGGAGTTGATGGCACGAGTCGATGTACTTCATCTCCAGTCATGGGTCGAGGAGATGCTCAACCGCCGTCCCGCCGTTGGTCTGGCGGTAGGCGTGGTCCGCGACGGATCACCCGCGTTCTTCTCAACACACGGCGCAGCCGACATCTCGTCTAAGACGCCTGTAACGCCTGACACCGTGTTCCGGATCGGCTCGATAACCAAGACGTTCACCGCCATCGCGGTGATGCAGCTGTGGGAGCGGGGGCTGGTCGACCTCGACGCTCCCGCCAATGACTACCTGCGGAGGTTCCAGCTGACGCCGGCACGATCTCAGTGGCGGCCCGCCACCGTGCAGCATCTGCTGACCCACACTGCGGGCATCCCGGAGCTGGTGCGCCCTCTGCACGCGGTACGTAACGACATTCCCACCGCAGATACGAGGAAGTGGTTCCCATGACCAGAACAATCCAACGCGAGCACCTGGCGTCGTACCGCCTCACCAGCGATGACGTGTGGCGAGCGGTGACCAAAGCGTCCTTCATGATCCTCAGCTACACGACCCCGGACGGGGCGCCACGCTCCTGCGGCGTCGTCTACAAGGTTGTCGGTCAGCGGCTGTACGTCGCCACCGGAGGCGAGAGCTGGAAGGCCCGGCACATCGCGGCAAGCGGGACAGTCGGCGTCACCCTGCCGGTCCGCCGGGGCGGCCTGCTGTCTCTCGTGATGCCTATCCCGCCGGCGACCATCAGCTTCCACGCAGCGGCGACGGTTCATCACCCGGATTCCCCAGACGTGCGGCCATTGCTGCACGAGCTTTCGTCCCTACTGCCTGAGAAGGAGCGGGCCTCAGCCGCGATCATCGAGATCGTCCCCCAAGGGATGTTCGTGACGTATGGCATCGGCGTGTCCTTGACGCAAATGCGAGACCCGACCGCCGCCCAGGCACGCGTGCCCGTGGTGGCCGGAGCATGAGGAGTGACGAGCAATGAAGATCGAATACCTGCACGCATCCAAATACGGGAACGGCGAGAAGGTTGCCGAGCAGTTCAAGACCCAGATGGCAGCCCGAGGCGCGGCCGTCGAGGTCCACCACATCCGCCAGGTACGCCCCGACCGGCTCCCAGCTGCCGATTTGTACCTGTTCAGCTCGCCTGGACGCATAGGGAAACCGATCGGCGAGATGCGCCGGTTCCTCAAGAGGGTCCGCCTACCGAGGGGCACCAGGTACGCCATCCTGACGACCGAGGCAGCGCCACAGCCGGACAAGAAGACCGGCCAGATGCCGACCGAGGAAGAGATCGCCAGGTGGCAGCGCGTTCGCCCGATCATGAACGAGATCCTGCAACAGGCTGGTCTCGTCAGCGTCGCGGAGGACAAGGTCTACGTGACCGGCCTCAAGGGGCCGCTGGAGGACGGCTGGGAGCAGAAGGTGGAGGCGTTCGCGGCCCGGGTCCTGCTCGAGGTCGAGCAAGCCCGCCACCGCGCGTGAACCTAGCACGCGTCGTATGCTGACGGAATGGCCCGGCGGCGGGGTTATAGGACTCGTGAGACTCCCGGTACCTTCTTGATCAAGAACCATGCGGCAGCGAACGAGGCGATGATGCCGCCGATGGCGACGACCGGCGCCTTGACCTCGGCGGGGAGCAGCAACGGCCGCAAAGCGACGGCCAGTGCGAGCAGGAAGGCGGTCTGCAGCAGGAACGCCGCGTAGGCGCTGCGGCTCAGCGTCGGCCCCCAGCGGTAGCGTCGATTCAACCGGTGTTCAGCCACGCTCAGTAGCCACACCGAGCCGAAGACGGTGAGCATCGCCTCGACGAGCACGAAGATGCCGCCGAGCCAGTGCCAGCCGCCAAGCGCATCATCGACGGCGTCCAGCGCACCGGCGAGAAGGAGGAGGCTCGCCATCGCCACGACCGCGGACAGCGTGAACGTCCGGCAGCGGCGGGCCAGGTCGTCGGGGACGGCCGCGAGCCAGCCTTGCCGGGATCCGACGACACCCAGCCCGAACACGGCGATGCAGGCCGGCCATTCCCAGAAGTTGAGGTCGGAGAAGCCGCTCTCCGAGCCGTATGGGTAGATCAGGCGGATGGCGAACGAGGTGGCGGCCACCACGGCGGAACCGGCACCATCGTCCACAGCGCGATGGTCCTAGGCACGCGGCCGGCGGGCGCTACCGCGCCTTCCGCCCTCCAGCGGCGCCACCCGGTGTGGCCGAGGGAGTACACCAGCAGCACACCCACGAACCACAAGGGGCCGGTGTCGATCTGACGCTCGGCCCCGAGGTACTCCTCCCAGTAGGAGCCGGGCGCGTCCCCCAAGGGGTGCTCGAGCGCGTACACCAGAGTGGGCTGAACAACGAGGACGTAGGCCACGAACGGAACGCCGAGGCGAAGCAGCCGGTCACCGACGAACTGGTTGGCTCCCTTACGCTCGTAGGAGGACGGCGTCAGCAGCCCGGCCACCAGGAAGAGCAGCGCGATCAGGAAGAACCCGAACGGACTCACAAGCACAAACAGCGCGATCTCCACGACCGGAGCGAGGGTCACCTCGCGCAGCTCCGAATACGTCCATACCTCAACGATCCCGGTGTAGCCGAGCACCCCGTGCAGCGCGATGATCGCGGCGATCAGGACGACCTTGAGGTTGTCCAGGTAGGTCAGGCGGGTCGAAGCCCACCGCTCGACCTCGGTGCCATCTCTGTCGAGCACGCTGCTCGCATGGTCGGAGTTCCCCGCAACCATGCCTCATCATTGGGCGTGGACTCCGTCCGTGGGCAGTGCCTGAAGAAAGACCCGGACTGCCAGCCGAAAGACCCACCGCTGCGCTGGCTGTACCCTAAGCCGCGATCCGCTCGTTCGAGTACCGCCCAGCGCAAGCGGCGACGGGTGCGGGTTCCCGGCTGCGTTGCTCGGCGACCCCGGAGGTTCTACGTACCGGCACGGGTACCGCTGTGCCGCTGCAAACCCATGCATGCTGCACCTCCGGACGGGCCTGACTGTTGCCGTGCCCGCGCGCGGCGGTGGTTCCTCACGTGGAGGTAGGTCATGAGCACCAGGAGTGCGGCGTGTATCGCCGGGATGTTGTGGGCGAACCAGTTCGGCAGGTAGATGTCGTGACCGAGCCGGTGTCGGCGCCGTACCGTTTCGCGAGTTCGGTGAGCGGGCATCGAAAGCCGTTGCCGGCAAACACCAGGGTTTCGCCGGTGACTACCGCCGCAGCTATCCCAACCCGCCTGTCGGTACGTCCGACCAATCCGGTGTATAGCACGTAGACGACGCACGACTCGATCGACAGCCACGCCAGCGTGTGGAACGCCTTGATGGCCGCGACAGCAACTGGTCGCGGTGTCGCCGCTACCTTGGTGCCGGCGGCGTCAGGTTGCTTTCGCCACGGGCTCCACGGCGGTGGACGTCGTGCCGTCGCTGTCAATGGCATTGTCGTACTGTCCTTCCGCGCGCTGTTTGAATGCCGCGCAGCACGCCGATCTCCATGTAGTGGTGCAACGGGTCGCCGACGAACACGTCGATGCCTCGAGCTAGCAGCATCGCGCCCGGCACGTGCCGGACCATGAACGCGATCGCCTTGCTCACCGCCGGGGCATCGCCTGAGACGCCGTCCGCCGCGGCGCTGATGTACCCCGTCCCCCGGTACCGGATGATGAGTCGGGTCCGGTTCCCCGGCAGCGGCCGGAGAACGAACGCCTCACCCGCCACCAGATGCCGGTTCGGCTCGAGTTCTGCCACGGCCGCGTACACACCCCCGCCATAGGGCACAAGGTCGCCGACCTTCAGATCCTGCAACTCCGGGTGGATGCGTGTCGCCGAGTGCTTCCCTTCGACATACCGGGCGCGGAACAACGCTCGCTCAACGCGGTCGTGGGTATAGAACCCCGCCCGATAGATGCCCATCTGCACGATCCACGGCCAGACCCGCTCCGGCGGCGCATCAATGGTGATGGCTCGCGTGCTCTGAACCCTCGGGTTAGGCACGAGATCATCACCCGGCAACGCCTCGACGGCTTCAGAGCCCTGGGTACCCCACCGCAGCATCGCCGGACGCCAGGTGAGATACGTCGCAACACCGACGGCAACTGCGCCGCCCAGCACCAGCGACTTCGCGCGGTCAACCATCCCGCTCACCTCTGCGTATATCCAAGGTAGCCCCCGCCTCGGGGCACCGGCAGGCCGTTCGGCCCCCAAACCTGCAGTGTCTACGGGGCGTCCACCTCCACACGCTGACGGCACCAGACGCCCCGCGAGCCGGACGTCCCCACAGCAGCGTCGCACCGTGGGCCGAGCAGAAGGGTTCTCGTCCTACCGATCAGCCGCAGCTCCGCTGGCTCCGATTCGCTCAACGAAGTCCGCGACCGCGCCCGCGTTGCCGGGGCCGGTCATCGGCCGTCCGTGGCCGCTGCCCACGACGTCCGGCGCGAGACCGGCGAGCTGTGCCATCGACCTCCGGGCGGCATCGGCATCCCATGTCGTGTACCAGGGCGGCCCCGACAGTCCTTGCCGACGGGTCACCAGGTGGGTGACCGTGTCGATCCGTGCGGTCACCATCGCATCCCCACTGAGAAGCACGCGGTCATGGGGACGGAACAACGAAAGGTGGCCGGCGGTGTGGCCCGGCGTGGGCACTCTGACCCACTCAGGCATGCCAGGAACCCACGCACGGGGTCGAACGCGCGCACCACCGGTTCCAGGTTCCGGCCGCGAAGATCCTCTGGCGCCGTTTGCTGCCCATGAGCTGCATGGCCGGCAGGACAACCCACCGATCCAGCGGCATGGCCGTGGCACGCATGGCCTCAAAGTCCCGGAGCGCGATCGGCAACTCGGGCGGGCTGACCCAGACCCGGCAACCCCAGCGCTCGGCCAGTGTACGGACATCACCCTCGTGATCTGGGTGCACGTGGGTGAGCAGGATGCCCGTCGGTTTCTCGACACCGATGATGGCCGCCACCGCCGCCCGGATTCGGGCGCAGTCGCCCGGCCAGCCGGCGTCGACGAGCGTCCAGCCCGGGCCGGAGTTGACCAGGTAGGCAACCGTGTATGTGTAGCCCCACGACCCGATCGCCCAGACACCATCGGCGATCTCGCCAGCCGGAGCGAGTCACGCTTGCGCCTTGACACCCCGACCGCCCCACCGCGACAACCATTGCCTTCCAACTTCATCCTAAGGCAGCCGGCGGTCCGCTAGGTTTGCCGCGAACTTGAGCGCCACAAGCGGGTGCGTCGTTCGCCGTGAGCAATCTCGCGGATATCGTGACTTCGGAAGCACTTGCCGGATGTGTCGATGATGGCACGGCCGCGACCCGACCCGGCCACTTACAGCGGTGCTGGTCCAGGTATCACGTTCCGGCTGGCCCGCGTGGGCGGCTCGGTGGGCGACAGCAGCAGCGAACCTGGCAGCAGCGCAAATATGAGGAAGCACGACGGGTGCCGGCAGGCGGGGGTGGGTGCAGATGGACCTAGGCTCGTGGGTTGGTGGCGTTGCCGCGATTGTGGCGGCAGCAACGCTCCTGATCGGGATCGCGGGAATGGCCACACGCAGTCATCGTGGACGCCCGTGGCTGGTCGTCCTGTTCGGAATCAACGCCGGGTACGGGGAGGTCTCCCGCGAGACGTTGCGCTCGGTACAACCGATCGACGTTGTGTTGCTTGTCCTCGCTGCGGCGACCTACACCGGCTTCTGGCCCGGGCCCGGTGCGAGCCATGTCGGGTGGATGATCCTCGCGATCGCCCAACCACTGCTGGGTATCGCGCTCCTGCTCGCCACCCACTTGTTGGGTCGATCCGGGCTGATGGGCGGCGCCCTCGTACTCTCGATCCTCATCCTTGTCGATGGCACCTCGACCGCCGTCGGGTGGCTCGGCGTGATCGCGAGCCTTCTCCTGCTGGTGGGCGATTTCGGGACCACCGGACGTCCCTCGCGACTGCTAGCGGCTCTTCTCGCGGTCGGCTATGGCGCGCTAGTCGCCTGGTTCGGCTGGGTCGCGCTGCTCCTCCTCACATAACGCGAGCGCCCTGTTCCCTCAAGCCGCCGAGAGCCCACCGCCGGCGGCGTCGGACAGCGGCCCACGCTCGGGCTGCGGGGCCCGGCGGGTCTTGGCCGCCGCAGTTCCTCCGTGATGCTCTGGGCATACCTGCGGTCGGCGTCCCGCACCGCCACCACGACCGGAACCAGCGCCCCGTCGACAGACCGCTCGACGGTCGCCGCGACGTCAACCCGGTCGAAGACCAGCAGGCGACCCGGCACGCCTGGCGTTCCAGGATCACCTGCCGGCTGCGCTGGACCCGCTGGACCCGGTACGGCTGGAGTGTGTTGACGGCGGCGCCGCCGGTGCGGTTCATCACGAGACATACCTCGCAGCCAGCCTGCAGCACACGGTGCCCCGGCGCCAGGGCCAATCGTCCTCAGCGCAGTGGCATGGCGGCAACGGGCTCCGGATCTGCCACTCCCACCGCGAGGCGGCTGCTCGGTCTCACACCGGCGGCCGGCACAGGTTCGCCGCCGGTCCGTGGCCGGCGGGTTTCCGGGACATCCGGACAGCACCCTCGTGTACAAGCCAGTTCGCGCACACCGGGAGAGTGAAGCGATGCGATTCCTGTTCTCTTACCTAATGGCAGACGACACCGACCGCGTCGGTGAGGTCGCGCCTCGGCACGCGGCGTATTGGCACCGGCTGGCGCCCCCGGCGTACCTGGGCGGACCGTTCGCCGACCGGTCCGGAGGGCTGATCACCTTCGAGGCGGACACCCCGGCCCGGGCCGAGCAGTTGGTCACCGATGCCGTTCCTCCGCGAGGGCATCGTCAGCAGCTGGTGGCTCAAGCAATGGCTGGCCGAGGGAGCAGACCCGGCAACGTCACCGGCAGGTGAACGGTGAACACCGCAGCGGCCGACCGGCCGCTGATCGGCCAGACCGTTCTGATCACCGGGGCCACCGGCGGCATCGGGCACCAGACCGCCCACGTCCTGGCCCGGTCCGGCGCTCAGGTGATCATCACCGGCCGTGACCCCGACACTGGCGAGCAGGCGGCCGCGGCGATCCGCCGGGAATCCGAACCGGATTCGGTGATCTTCCGGCGGGCCGACCACTCCACCGTCGGCGGCAACCAGGACCTGGCCGACCGCGTCCGCGCGGCGGACCCTCGACTGACCCTGCTGATCAACAACGTCGGCGGCCTGTACCCGACCCGGTGGGAGACCCCCGACGGCTACGAGGCGACGCTGGCGATGAACTTCGTCGGCCCGTACGCGCTCACCGCTGAACTTCTCCCCCTGCTACGCGCCGGCGCGCCGTCTCGCTGCGTCAACGTGGTCTCCGCCGGGTTCAAGATGTGGAACACCGACCCGTTTACCGACGTGCAGTCCGCCGACTGGTTCGTCAGCGGCGACGCGTACGCCCACACCAAGTTGCTCAACGTGCTGGCCAGCCTGGCCTGGGCCCGCCGCCTCACCGCCGACCAGGTCACGGTGAACGTCGTCCACCCAGGCCTGTCGTGGACGCACATGACCCAGTCGATGACCGCGCAGACGATGCCGTCCTGGCGGCTGGTCTGGCCGCTGCTCCGGCTACTGCAGCGCCGAGGGTCGCCGGCCAAGGCCGGCCGGCGCGTCGCCTTCGTTGCGTCCTCCCCGCAGACCGCCGGCTACACCGGCCGGTACTTCGAGGGCCGGCGCAGACCCAGCCGACTATCCGCCCGCGAGCTCGACCCGCAAAACCAGGACCGCGCCTGGCGCCTGGGCGCCGAACTGGTGGCGACCGCCCCCACCCACCGCCCACATAAGCCGCAGCCCGGCGACGGCTGACCATCCCGGATTCGGCAGTGGGCTCAGTCGGGCATCCACTACTTCAGCCAAAGTACCCAGGCGCAGTCCATTCCAGTAGGCGGCGTACTCCGGCGCAGCAGCTTGCACCCGGTTCGGCGTTCGGCTCGAAGTACAGGTGCGCGACCCCGCATCGCCTCTGCGCGTGGTTCGGGATGGGTTCCGTCAGACGCGCCTGGGGACGTTGCCAGCGAGGGTGAACATGAACCGCATCGCCTTGTGCCCTGCGTCCGCGGTGGGCCCGAACATCAGCGGACAGCCGCCGTCGATGACCTTGATGCCGTGCTGCCGTCCGTAGTCGGCGGCGTCGGTGGACACGCTTCCACCGCCGAAGGAACGGTGCATCCAGACGTGCGTAATGCCCAGTTCCGCGCATTCGCGCATGGTTGCTTCGGCATGCTCCGGCCGGGTGCCGATCACGACCGCGTCGACCCCGCCGGGTATCGATTTCAGGTCGCGGTAGCTGGCATCACCTTCGACCTGGTCGGCGTTCGGGTTGACCGCGAAGACCTGGTAACCACGCTTGCGGAGCCGTTGGTACACGATGTTGCTGCCGTGGTTCTGCGGATTCCGGGACACTCCGGTCACCGCGACCCGCTTGTTGGCGAGGAACTCCGCGGCGGCCTCCTTGATCGTTGGCATGACGTCTCCTTCCCGCCGGCTGTAGACCGTTGGCCCGCGCCGGCCCAGCGTGCTCTCGCCGTCGGATCCATGCTCTGAAATTGCGGCGGAGCGACGGTGGGGGCGAACGGCCCGCTACAGCAGGTCGAACGCCCCTGGCTCAGGACGATCGGGCGTATCGACGCTGGGCGGATAACCGAGGTGGTGGCGATATGGAACGACTGAACGCCCACGACCTGAGCATGGTGTGGCCGGATGACGTCGGCTGGCCGCAAGATATCGGCGCCCTGGCGATTCTCGACGGAACCGGGCTGTTCGACCCGCAGGGTCGCTTTCGCATCGACGCGATGCGGGGTGCGATCGAGGCCCGGCTGCATCTGGTCCCTAGATTCCGTCAGCTTCTGTACCGGCCTGGTCGTGGCCTGGGTTGGCCGCTGTGGGTCGATGCCCCCTCGTTCGACATCAGCGACCACGTCCAGGCTGTGCCGGTGCCGGCGCCGGGTGACGAGGCGCAACTTCTGCACGCGACCGAGCGGCTACGTCGGCGCCGGTTTGACCGGTCGCGACCGCTGTGGGAGATGTGGTTTCTCACCGGACTGCCGACCGAGCGCGTGGGGTTCTACCTGAAGGTGCACCACGCCATCGCCGACGGCACGGCAGGCGTGGCAACGCTCGGCACTTTTCTCGATGCAGTTCCGGACGCGGCCACCGCTCCGCCGCAGCAGTGGACACCTGCGCCGGTGCCATCGGCGGCGGAGTTGTTCCACGACAATCTGCGACGACACGTGCACGGAGCCGGCCGCGCGGTCTCGGCCATCGCCCGCCCACGGGCCACCGCGCGACATGTGCGAGAGGGGTGGCCAGCCGTGCGGGAGACTCTGGCCGACACGCGCGCCCCGCGGACCAGCGTCAACCGCCCGATCGGACCGGATCGCAGGCTCGCGCTCGTTCGCAGCAGCATCGAGATGGTCAAGCAGATCGGTCACCTGCACGACGCGACGGTCAACGACGTGCTGATGACGGTGCTGGCCAGCGGCCTGCGCGACCTACTCCTCGGCCGCGGAGAAGAAGTGGACGAGCTCGTGCTGCGTGCCTACGTGCCTGTGTCACTGCATCCCAAGCAGCCGGGGGCGGCGCGAGGTAATCGTGACGGGGTAATGGCCGTCCCGCTCCCCGTCGGCGAGTCCGATCCCGGCCGGCGACTTCGTCTGATCGCGGCAGAGACCACGGAACGGAAGAAGAGGAAGCGTCCTGCTGGGGGAACGCTGCTGCGAAATGAGGTTGCACAGAAGGTCTTCCTGCGTCTGATGGCCCGTCAACGGTGGGCCAACGTATACGTCGCCAACGTGCCCGGTCCGCCCACGCCGCTCCACCTTGCCGGTGCACCGCTCGGCGAAGTCTTCCCAATCGTGCCGCTGACCGGGAACATCGCGCTCGGGGTCGGTGCGCTCTCCTACGCCGGACAGTTCAACCTCACCGTGGTAGTCGACAGGGACGCCATTCCCGACATCGATGTCTTCGCCGCTGGCATGCGCGACGCCCTACAGACCCTCGCCGCATCGGCAGGTCTCACACCCTCGGCTTCGAAAGTATGATCTCGGTGAGTCACCTCTTCCTGTGCCGGCCTTACGACCAGTCCAACCATCCGCCCATGGCGCCCTTCTGTGTCAAGACGTTGCCGGGAGTGGGGTTCTAGGCTGCTGTGTGGCGGGTCCGGGAAGTGACTTGTCCGGAGAGCCGGCACTGGGCTGCGAGCCGGCCGCGCTGGAGTCAGAGACGTTGCCCGTTTGTCCTCCCGGATCCGTCTTCTGCGCCGCGGTGAAGTCGTCGAGCATGGTCTTGAAGACGAGATCGGACAGCCGTCGTTTGAGACAGCGCATGGCTTCCATCGAGGTCTTTCCGGCTGCCTTCTTCCGGTCGAAGTAGGCCCGCCCTTCGGTCGGGTTGCGCAGTTGAACAACGGCCATGATGTGAAGCACGCGGTTGATCTGGCGGTTGCCTCCCCGGGAGAGGCGGTGCCGGACGTGGTCGCCGGAGGAGGCGTCGATGGGTGCGGTGCCGGTCCAGGACGCGAAGTGGCCACGGTCGGGGAACCTGGTGATCTCGCCAACCTCGACCAGCAGCCGGGCTGCGCCGGAGGGGCCGATGCCTTGCAGGTCCAGCAGCCTGGTGCCGGTGGCCTTCACCAGCTCGGTGAGCTCCTTGTCGGCTGCCTTGGTGCGGGCGTAGATCTTCTCCAGGTCGACCACCAGCTCCATCGCCACCCGCTTGCGGGTCTTGCCGACCACGTCGCGAGGACGCACCGAGGCCAGCAGCTTGCGGGCCTGGGCTGCGGACAAGAACACCTTCGCACCGCCGGGGATGAGCTCGAGCAGCAGCCGGTGCAGCTGGGCGATCTTGCGGGTGTGCTCCTCGCCCAAGGAGCGGCGGCGGTCGACCAGCAGCCGGAGCACCTCGAGCTGCTCGTCGGCGACCACCGGCCGCAGCCCGGTCATCCGGGTACCAACCAGAGCCACCGAGTGGGCGTCGGTGGCGTCGGTCTTGCGACCCTGCCCGGTGGCGAACACCCGCGCCCGTGCGGACAGCTTCGGTGGGACGTCGACGACCTGCTCGCCGTCGGCGATCAGCCGGTGCGCGATGTGTCGGCCGATGCCGTTGCAGCCCTCGATCGCCCAGACCCTGTTCGGCGTGGCGCGCACGTGGTCGAGCATCGACCGGTAGCCGGCAGCGTCCGTGGCGTACCTGCCACCACCCAGGATGTGCTCGTCACCGTCCATCACCTCGATGGTCACCGACCGCTTGTGCGGGTCCATCCCGATCACGACCCGCGTCTTGGATTCCTGGCCCTTCACGTTGTCTCCTTCGACTCGAACGGCTTGTTATCGAGCCGGAGGGCACA
>Ga0299914_10002613_pt1 | contig 12464 bp, 11 predicted proteins | sample RVTome_10_FD_201361 | JGI IMG/M metagenome (GOLD analysis project Ga0299914, IMG submission 201361) | Soil microbial communities from uranium-contaminated site in the Upper Colorado River Basin, Wyoming, United States - RVT153D57 (version 2) ...
AACGGCTATGTGGTGACGGCGAACAACAAGCAGGCCGCTGGAGGCATCGCGGACCGCATAAGCGGGGAATGGGAGCTGCCGTTCCGCGCAGCGCGAATCCGGCAGATGATCACCGAGGGCCAGGCCTTCGATGCCGATGCGGTCCACCGGCAGCAGCTCGACGTGCGCGACCTGTTGGCCGAGCGGTATCGGGACCGGGCCGTGGCAGCGGCCGAACGTGCCGGGTTGGAAGCCGTTTCCGCCGCGCTGCGCGACTGGAACCTCGAAGCCACCACGGACTCGCGCGGTGCGGCTCTCTTCTACGTCTGGTACGAGACGCTGCGCCGCGACGTTCGCGAGGTCCTGTACGAGAACGGGCCGGGTGTACTCACCCGCAAGGCCTTCCATGTCGTGCTCGACAGCGCGTCGCTCGTGTGGCTCGACCATGCGGGCGCCGACCGATTCGCTTCGCTCGCGGAGAGCGCCAGCATCGCCGCCGACTCCATTGCGGGCGGCCGTACATGGGGCGAGCTGCACCGCACGGTAGCCCAGCACCCACTCGCGGCTTCTGCGGCGCTCGATCGCGCCCTCGATCTGAACGTGGGGCCGGCGCCTGGAAGTGGCTCGCCCACCACCGTCAACGTTTCGCACTACGTGGCCGACCGGTTTCCTGTCGATGCCGCGTACGGTCCGAGTCAGCGTCACGTCGTCGACATGGCGGACGTCGACGGCACCGGTGGCTTCATTCTGCCGACCGGACAGTCCGGCCTGCCATTCAGCGAGCACTACGCGGACCAGTTTCCGCTATGGTCGGGTGGCGGCCTGTGGCGGATCCCGCTCGATCGCGGACGTGCCGAGGCGCGGACCGTGCACCGTCTCGTGCTCGAGCCGGGTGGCTGACCGGCGGGCAGAAAGCGTGGACCTTTCCGGGGTATACCCACGGGCCGAGCCTCGGAACCGGAGCGATCGTGCACCAAAAGCAAGATGAGACGTACGAGATCGCCGTCGTCGGCGCAGGACCCTGCGGCCTCGGCGTCGGCATTGCCGCGCGCCGTGCTGGCGTCAATGCCGTCCTGTTCGACAAGGGCTGCGTCGCGTCCTCGATCGCGCGCTACCCCACCTTCATGACTTTCTTCAGCACGGCAGAACGCCTCGAGATCGCGGGAGTCCCGTTCATCGTGGCAGGCGACAAGCCGACCCGCCGCGAGGCGCTGCGATACTATCAACGTCTCGCTACCCAGTTCGAGCTGAACGTGCGGCAGTACGTGACGGTGACGGGCATCGAAGCCGCTGGCGACGGCTTCATTGTGGCTACGCGGACGCAGAGTGGTCGCGTGGGTTGCGACCACACCCGCAATATCGTGATCGCGACCGGATACTTCGATCACCCCAACCTGCTGGGAGTGCCGGGCGAAGACCTGCCCCATGTCCTGCACAGTTACCGCGAGGGACACGCCTTCTACCGGCAGCATTGCATCGTGGTGGGTGGCGGCAACTCGGCGGTGGATGCCGCGCTGGAGTTGTACCGCTGGGGCGCGCACGTGACGTTGCTCCACTTCGAGGCCGGACTCGACCGGGGCGTAAAGCCGTGGGTGCTGCCCGACATCACGAACCGCATCGCCGCGGGCGACATCCGGGCGAAGTTCGGCACACGGATCGTCGAGATCCGGCCGGACAGCGTGACGCTGCGGGATGAGGACACCGGCGCCCTGCATCACACCGAGTGCGACTGGATCCTCGCGATGACCGGGTACACGCCGGATCCGAAGCTGCTGCGCGATGTCGGCGTCGAATTCGACGCGACGACCGGCATCCCGCAGCATGACGCCCGGACGATGCGAACGAACGTCCCCGGCATCTTCATTGCCGGTGTCCTGGCCGCCGGCAACGACGCGAACAAGGTGTTCATCGAGAACGGCCGCGAGCACGGCGATCGCATCGTGGCCGGCATTGTGGCGGAGGACGAACGAGCCGCGGGGCGCCGCCAAGCGGGCCGCACGGCGGCGCGTTGACACCCGTCGGCGCGTCCGGTACACTCGGCTCCGTCCCGAGGGAAGCCGAGCACGGCGGCCGGCCGGCCGCGAGGAGGACAGGAATGGCGACAAAGACGGCGACGATGACGGACTTTCGCAATGAACCACTCACCGACTTCTCCGACCCCGACAATCAGCGTCGAATGCGCGAGGCCCTTGCGCAGGTCCATGGCGAGCTCGGTGAAAGCCACCCGCTGATTCTGGGCGATCGCGAGGTACACGAGGGACCGCTCGCCGATTCCGTCAATCCTGCGAACCCCGACCAGGTCGTCGGCCGGTTCGTGCAGGGTACCGTTGAGCACGCCGACGAGGCCGTCCGCGCTGCGGCCGAGGCCTTCGAGTCGTGGAAGCGCAGGTCGTGGGAGGAGCGCGCCGACATCGGATTCCGGGCAGCGGAGGCGCTGCGCCGCCGGAAGTTCGAGTTCTCGGCGCTGATGGTCTACGAAGTCAGCAAGACGTGGGCTGAAGCCGACGGCGACATCGCCGAGCTGATCGACTTCGCGGAGTACTATGCGCGTCAGGCGCTCGAGCTCGGCGGCGACCAGGATGTCGTCGACTATCCGGGCGAGGACAACCAGCTGCGCTACATCCCGCTGGGTGTGGGGATCGTCATTCCGCCGTGGAACTTCCCGTCCGCGATCATGGGTGGAATGACGGTCGCCGCGATCGTAACCGGCAACACGGTGGTGGTGAAGCCGGCGCACACATCGCCGACCATAGCGTACCGGTTCGTCCGGCTGCTTCTCGACGAGGTGGGCGTGCCGCCCGGCGTCGTCAACTTCATCACCGGACCGGGCGGACTGATCGGCGATGCCCTCGTCGATCACCCGAAGACGCGCTTCATCGCGTTCACGGGCTCGAAGGAGATCGGCTTGCGGATCTACGAGCGTGCTTCGAAGAAGCAGCCCGGACAGATCTGGCTCAAGCGCACGATCCTCGAGATGGGCGGCAAAGATGCAATCGTCGTGGATGAAACGGCGGATCTCGATGACGCGGCGAACGGGATCGTGGCCTCCGCGTTCGGATTCCAGGGGCAGAAGTGTTCGGCGTGCTCGCGCGCCATCGTCGTCGACGCGGTTTACGACGCCGTTCTCGAGAAGGTGGCGGAGCGGACGCGCAAGCTGAACTACGGAGATCCCGCCGATCCGGGCACGTACATGGGTGCTGTGATCGACGACAAGGCGTTCAGGAAGATCCGTGAGTACATCGACATCGGCCGCCAGGAAGGCAGGATCGTGGTCGGCGGCGACGTGGATCCCGCTGCCCGTGGCTACTTCATCCCGCCCACAGTCATCGCGGATGTGGCGCCCGACTCGCGCGTTGCTCAGGAAGAGATCTTCGGTCCTGTCCTCGCCTTCATCCGGGCCCGCGACTACGATCACGCACTCGAGATTGCGAACGGTACCGAGTTCGGGCTGACTGGAGCCGTCTACTCCAACGACGAGGGCAGGCTGGAGCGGGCGAGCGACGAATTCCACGTGGGCAACCTGTACCTCAACAGGAAATGCACCGGTGCACTCGTCGGTGTGCATCCGTTCGGCGGCTTCAACATGTCGGGCACGGATTCCAAGGCCGGCGGGCCGGACTATCTGCTTCTGTTCACCCAGGGGAAATCCATCGCGCGGAAGCTTTGAATCCCGGGTCGGCGCCGCGAGCGCGCAGAGGTCGTAAGCCTGTGCGCCGCAACCTGATCGGTTGACCCGACGGGTACCGTGGCGTAGATTCCGACATGCCGATCACCGCCACGGAAGGCGAGGCCATGAGCCCTCGCGAGAAGATCGAAGAAGTGCTGAACACCATACGCCCCGCCCTGCGGTCCGATGGCGGCGATGTCGAATTCATCGACTACGATGAGGACGACGGCGTCGTTCAGTTACGGCTGATGGGTGCCTGCGGTTCCTGCCCCGTCTCGATGCTGACGTTGAAGCAGGGAATCGAGCGCCGCATCATGATGGCGGTACCGGAGGTCCGGGAAATCAACGCGATCTGACGGTCCGCGTGCAACGGGTACGCGGCGGCCGGTACCCCGGGGTGCCGGCCGCTTTCTCTTATCGGATGTGAAAGCAATGGCTGTGAATCGGGACGATCTGGAAGGCAGGGTCCGGGAAGCGCTGGCCGGAGTGCAGAACCCGCGCACGGGCGTGGATGTGGTGGCCAGCGAGAACGTGCGCGGTATCGAGCTGAGCGACGAGGGCGACGTCCGTGTGCAGTTCGCGCTGCGCCCTGACGATCCGGGCTCGATCGTCCGTGACGTGCGTGCAGCCGTCGAGGCCGTGCAAGGCGTGACGAAGGTACGGATCAAGATCGACCTGCCGAAGGCGCCACAGCAGCAGGGCGGGGGCCGCAGGCTGCAGCCGGGTTCCGTACCTGCGCCCACGCCCGACACGGAGATCACGAAGAACGTCGATCACATCGTGGCCGTCAGTTCGGGGAAGGGCGGCGTCGGCAAGTCGACGGTCGCGGCGAATCTCGCCGCCGTCATCGCTGCTGCCGGTCACCGGGTCGGCCTGCTGGACGCCGATGTCTATGGTCCGAACATCCCCGTGATGTTCGGCGAGAAACGGCGGCCGAAGGTGACGGGCGAGAAGGGGCAGGAAAAGATCGTGCCGCTCGAGGCGCACGGGGTCCTGCTGATGAGCCTGGGGTTCCTGCTCGAGGACGAGCAGCCCGCCATCATGCGCGGCCCGCTCGTGTCGGGGATCCTGAAGCAGTTCCTCGAGCAGGTCGAGTGGGGGCCGCTCGAGTACCTCATTGTCGACATGCCGCCGGGCACCGGTGACGCCCAGCTGTCGTTGGTCCAGACCGTGGACCTCGACGGCGCCGTGCTCGTCACGACGCCGCAGGATGTCGCGACCGGCGATGTCCGGCGCGCCATCCGCATGTTCGAACGCGTCCGCACCCCCGTGCTCGGCGTGGTGGAGAACATGAGCGGGTTCACCTGCCCGCACTGCGGCGAGCATGCAGACATCTTCGGCGAAGGCGGCGGACGGAAGCTGGCCATGGACATGAACGTGCCGTTCCTGGCCGCTGTGCCGCTCGACGTCGCTGTGCGTGAGGCGGGCGATGCCGGCCGGCCGACGTCGATTTTTGCGCCGGACTCGCCAGCTGGCAGGGCATTCACGGAGATGGCCGAGCGCGTGCTGGCCACTGTTTCAGCGCCGGTGCCGACCGGTTCGTGACGACGGCGAGGCCACCGGCGAGCCCGATTCCGGCCCGCATCACACTGCTCACGGATTTCGGGACCGCCGACGGCTACGTCGGCGCGATGCACGGCGTGATCGCGACCCTTGCGCCCGCCGCCGTGATCCACGACGCCGGTCACGACCTGCCCCGCGGCGACATCGGTGCCGCCGCGTGGGCCCTCGCCTGCTACTGGGATCTGCACCCGGAAGGCACCGTTCACGTCGTCGTGGTCGATCCTGGTGTGGGGACGGCGCGAAGGGCGCTCGCGGCGGAAGCGGACGGACGTCGGGTCGTGGCGCCGGACAATGGATGCATGAGCTACGTTGCCGTCCGGGCCCGTCGATTCCGGGTCGTCGCCATATCGAACCTGCGCTACATGCGCAGTCCCGTTTCCGCCACGTTCCACGGTCGCGACGTCTTCGCGCCGGCGGCGGCCTACCTCGCCACGAACGGTGCTCTCGACGACCTCGGACCGCAGGTGTCCGATCCCGTGTTCCTCCCGCTCAGCCAGCCCGAACGGACCGCGGATGGGATTTCGGGAGCGGTGATTCACGTCGACCGGTTCGGCAACATGACCACGAACATTCCCCGCCATTGGCTCGAAGATGCAGCCAATGTGGAAGTGGACGGTCGCACGATCGGCGGGCTGCGTGAGACGTACGGCCTGGTGGATACCGGCCAGCCGTTCGCCCTCATCGGCTCGGCCGGCTACCTGGAGATCGCCGTGCGGGATGGCAATGCTGCGGAAGCGCTCGGCGTGGGGAGCGGGGCGCGCATCCGGATCCGGTGATCGGATGCGCGCCGTGCGGCGTCAGCTCTCGAGCCAGCGTCGATCCGCGTCCGAGATCCGCTTGCGCCGCGGCGACAGCAGCCGGACGACGATGTAGCCGATCAGCACGACGGGCGCGACCTTGAAGAGGAGGAAGCTCGCGAGGCCGACCGCCATGCCGACAACGGTCAGCACAACGCCCAGCACGATGATGCCGAGCACCCCCACCAGCAGCACGGTGAGCAGCGACGAGATCATAGGTCCCTCCTCAATGCGGTCAGCGATCGGCCCCGGAATCGACCCAGACCATCCGGATCGAACCCAGTGCCGCATCGACGTTGATCGTCAGACGGTGATCTGCACCGTCCCAGTCGTCCGAAAAGAACGCTTCGCCTTGCTTCGTGAGCCCCTGGCTGTCGAAACCGGCCAGGATCCCACCCTTCTGGACGCGGACCCCGAGACCGCGCGGCACGCGCAGCGTCAATGCGCCCAGGCCCATCTCGATGTCGGCCGTCATGTCGGCGCGCCATTCACCGGTGAAGTCGAGGACGACTTCGCCCACGCCGCCCGACATGGTGAGCCGTTCCACGTTCAGATTGGCGAGCCCGGAAGCGCGGAACTGTGCTGCACCCACCTCGAGTCGTAGCAGGCGGCAGACTTCGGGGTTGGGGCGAGAGACGCGGAGCGAAGTCTGGCTCGCGCCCGTCGCGATCTCCGCGTTGCGGATCCGCAGACCACCGAGATCGAGGTCGGCCTCGACGGCGCCGAACTTCAGATCCAACTCCAACGGTACACCGGTACCGAGTTGAAGCTCCAGGGTGCCCGACTTGATGTTGCGGCCCCGCAGGCCGCGGCCGCTTTCGACGCCGATCCGAAGCCTGCCGTTGAGGTAGGAGCTCACGGGCCGGAACGCGTCGGCGTCGTACCGGAGGTTGGCGCGGTAGAGGGTTCGATCGCTGGCCGGCTTCACATCGAGCCGGCCGGCGCCATACTCGAGGTCGACGCGGAGCAGCTCCTCGCCGGCCGCCTGCCGCATGTACGTCACGGACCGCCAGTCCTGCGCACCGGCCGTGCCGGGCAGGGCCAACGCGATGAGGACGGCGGCGGCCGCGATGTGGTCAGACATCCGTCTGCTCGGCATAAATCTCGGGCTCCGGAGCCGGGCTGCCGGTCGAGCGGACGGGCCGCGTTCCGGCGCGGGACAGCAGCACAGCGCCGAGCCCGATGCTGAGTGCGGCCCAGGTGACCACGAGACCGAGCGCGGTGAGCGTGCCGCTCAGGAATCCGAGCCAGGGCCCGGCCATCGATACGATCTGTCCGGCGATGAACAGCGCGACGAGCAGGCCGAGACCGGTCATCAGGAAGTAGTACGAGTTGCCGCGCTGGAACCAGTCGGTCGCGTAGAATCGGCGCTCGGCCAGCGACTCGCCAGCGGCGTGGGCAACGGCCAGATATCCGAGCAGCAGCGCGCCACCTGCGGCTACGGGGAACAGCGGAATCCACAGGAACAGTGCCGGGATTCCGACGATCGAGATCGCGAGTGCGATCATGCCCAGGATGAACGCCGGGATCAGCAGGAACGATGCGGCGAGTCCCACGAGCAGTGACCGTGTAGTCGCATGGCGCGCGGTGTCTGCGACGCCTTCGATGAAGCGGCGGCCGCCGAAGAAGATCGTCACGAAGCCGATGCCGAACAGCACGGCGTACGCGACGAGGATCGAGAGCGTGCCGGCAATGCCGCCGGCGATATGGCGGAACGGGCGGGTGAAGGTGCGGTCGAGTCGTGCCGGTCGTGCCACGTCCCGGCTTTCAACCTCGAGCTCATCGACCAGGGATTCCAGTTCGGAAATCCGCTCGAGCAGGCGGCCCACGCTGTCACGGGTCTGGGCGTCCGCATCGATCTCCGCGACAGCGGCTGGCGCCTCGACCGCATCCGGTGGAGCGGGCGCCTCCGGTGCAGCGATCGCGTCCGGTGCCGCCAGACTCGTGAGTGCGCCTTGAAGCTCGCGCTCGAGCCGGTCGCCGGCATCGCCGGAAGGTGCGTCCCAGCCGCGCAGGAGCGTGGCGAGCTGGTCGGTCGGCGCGTCGATCGCCTCGTTCAGCAGCTGCCGCCAGGCCCGATCGAGCGGGCTTCCGCGTGAAGCGCTGCCGACGGATTCGCCGTCGATCTCAACGTTGCCGTCGCGGATCGCGAGGCGTAGCGCATGCCCGTCATCGAACTCCAGCCGGACCGCAGCTTCCTGGCGCGACACGGCGATCTCGCTCGACAGCAAGCTGCGTCCGACGGCTTCCGTATCCTGGGCACGCACCTGCGTAGCTGTCGTGAGCGCGCCGACGGCGAGGGCTACAGCCAGCCGGCTGTGGACCGGGCGGCGGCTAAAGGCTGAACATGACATGGGTCGATCCCCGATTCGGTGTCCGGATGAGGTTCTTGTAGAGTACCCAGATCGAGAGCATGGTCAGGATCGCGCCGCCCGCCGCGAGCGCGCCGACGCCGCGGATGCCCGCAGCGCCGAACACGGCGGTGGTATTGGTCGCGATCCATGTGGCGACGTCGGACTCGATCACCGTGGTCATGGCGCCGCCCGCGAGTCTCGTCGCGGCCGCAGCGAAGCGGTCCGTCGCGAAGACCCAGAGACCGTGAGCCGTGACATAGGACTTCGAGAGCAGCCAGACGAGCAGGCTGCCGCCGGCGATGAAGGGCAGTGCGAGAACGGCGAGAGCGGCCGCCCACCCGAACGCCGATTTCGGTAGCAAGCGGTCGATCCAGACGGACGCACGGGAATGCCACGGCTCCGGGATCCGGACGTGGGCCATCACACGGTTGCCGAAGCCCAGTGCGGGCGCGAACCGTGGCAACGTGGTCAGCGCATGGAAGATCGCACGCCAGTCCTCGACGTCCGCGTCGCAGCGCGGGCAGCCCATCAGATGTGAAGCGACGACTTCCCGCTCGGTGGCGGCGAGCGTCCCCTCGGCGAACGCCTCGAGGCTGTCGGTCGTCGGGTGTTGCGCCCTGTCTCTCACACTCGCTTCTCCAATACGTGTTCCCGGGGGTCAGTACGGTGCATCGGAAACGCTGGTTTCAGCACCGCAGGTGCGCGAGCTGCTTCTTCAGCTCGTTGCGGCCACGGTGGATGTAGGTTTTCACGGTGCCCAGCGGCACATCCATGATCTGCGCGATCTCGTCGTACGGCCGGCCCTCGACGTGGCAGAGCAGAATGGCGGTGCGGTACTCGGCCCGGAGCGTGCCAATTGCGCGCTCGATCTCGGTGCCCAGCTCCTTGCTGGCGGCGAACTGCTCGGGCGACTCGTCGGTGGAGGCCGGGTTCAGCGATGTAGCTTCAGTCTCGGCCGCCGTTCGGGCGTGCGGCGATCCATCGAGCGAGAGCGTGTCGGGCTCCCGTTTGCGGAGGTGATCGAGCGCCGTGTTGTGCGCGATCTTGAAGATCCAGGAGCTGAACTTGTAGGACGGGTCGTACCGATCGATCGCGTTCAGCACCTTGATGAACGTGTCCTGCGAGAGGTCCTCTGCGCGCTCGCGATCACGGACGAGACGGTAGATGAGCGAAAAGACCGGTCGCTCGTAGCGGCCGATCAACTCACGGAACGCGCTTTCGCGCCCCTGGCGCGCGCGTTCGATGACCTGTTGGTCGGTCAGATTCCTGTAGTCCACTTGCTGTGGCCGGGGCGACCGGGTATCGAAGTGCGGCGTACAGCTTGGATCACCCCTCCGCCTCCTACGCTCGCGGTGGCGTTCCGGTTTCGTCGGCTTGTACGCCGCCGCGGGGGTCGCTACCTTGGCGGCGGTCATGGATTGAACGGCGTAATTTACGTAGATGGAGAGACTTGCGCGATGGGTAGGTCGAGAGCCGGGGGGCCGCACCGCGACGTCGCGACGGTCCGTGAGCCGGCGGCCGCGCTGCCGCCGCCCGCCGAGAAAGCGGCCGCCGTACGCCGGATGTTCGGCGCCATCGCGCCCCGCTACGACCTGCTCAATCACCTGCTCAGCCTGAACCTGGATCGCCGATGGCGGCGGCACGCCGTCGACAGGCTGCTCGATAGCGGGTCCGGTGCGGGCACGTACCTGGATTCCTGCGCCGGAACCCTGGACCTGGCGCTCGAGCTGGCTCGGCGTCCGGCCTTCCGCGGGCGCGTCGTTGCATGCGATTTCACCTACGCCATGCTGGCACGCGGTGCCGAGAAGGGGCGGAACGCGCCGGTCGATTCGGTATGCGGCGATGCACTGAACCTGCCTTTGCGCAACGGATCGGTTCAGGGCGCGATGGTGGGGTTCGGCGTACGCAACCTGGCTTCGCTCGAGGCAGGGCTTCGTGAGCTGGGTCGCGTCCTTGAACCCGGCGGGCGGCTCGTGATCCTCGAGTTCGCCGTTCCACGGTGGCCGCCGTTTCGAGCCATCTATCTCCAGTATTTCCGCAGGATCCTGCCGTGGATCGGGCGGCGGATCTCGCGCCATGGCACGGCATACGACTATCTGCCCGCATCGGTGCTCGAGTTCCCGTCGCCGGAACAGCTGGGCGCAATGCTCGGAGATAGCGGTTTCCGGGACGTTCGATGGCACGCGCTGGCCGGCGGCATCGTAGCCATCCACGAAGCGGTTCGACGCTGAGGCTCAGCCGGCCTCGAGCACCGCGAAAGGCGCGACGCCGAACGCGGCTGCGAGCGGGATCTCGCCGGACGGCGCACCGACCGCGATGCCGGTGAGCGCCTCGACCCAGTCGAGCGGTGCGCCCGGCGGCAATCGGACCGTAGTGCCCTGCCAGACGGGCCCCGTCCAGGCAGAAGCATCCCCGCCGCCCGCAAGCCACCGCGTCACCAGTGTGACGCTCCACTGCCGGTCGTGCTCGCGGGCAAAGGCGAAGACGCGGTCGGCGTGCGTTCCCTCGACCGTGAGCGGCAGGTAGCCACCCTCCTGGAACAGCTGTCGGCGCAGAGCCCGCCGGCGCAGAAGGCGGGCGAGCACGTAGAGTTTGATGCGGCCGTCCATCCAGGCATCGTGGAGGGTGGCCAACCCCTCGGCGGACGGCCGTTCCAGAAGCGGAGCCAGCGCTCCCAGCGCGCCATGGCGTGCGTCGTAGTCGACGGGCCGTCGGTTGTCCGGGTCGACGAGTGCATCGTGCCAGAGCTCGGCTCCCTGATACGTATCGGGGACGCCGGGCGCGGTGACGCGCACGAGCGTACGGGCGACGGAGCCGAGTGCTCCGGGCAGCGCGATCCTGGCGGCGAGCGCTTCGATCGCAGCGCGGATCGGGCCCGGGGCGACCGCTGCGCGGGTCGCTTCCGCGAGGGCGGCCTCGTACACCGGATCCTGATCGCGCCAGCTCGTTCGGGCCTTGGATTCGCGCGCGGCCTTGGTCATGTATTCCGCGATGCGCTCGGCGTAGGCATCGTCGTCGGCCGTGCGGCCCGGCCATGTCGCGAGCAGCGTCTGGTAGAGCAGCACACGATCCGCGGGGGAGGGCGTAGCGGGATCCTCGCCGGCGGTGTCGGCGATTCGAGCGTCGAGGAAGCGGGCCCATTCGCTCGGCACCTCGCTCAGCACGGCGATCCGGGCGCGCGCGTCCTCGCCGCGCTTCGTGTCATGTGTGGATGCTGCGCTCAGTGCATGTTGCGAGTGCCGGGCCCGTCCGGCCAGGAACGTGTGGAGCTCGTCCGTGGATACCGCCGGATCGCCCGGGCGGCCCCCCACCTCGTTGGCGGCGGTCAGGGTGAAATCGTTGTAGAGCGCGGTGTCCTCGTAGCCCTTCGCCATGACCGGCCCCGTGAACTGCTGCCAGCGGATCACGAACTCGAGCGCGGCTCCGCGGACATCCTCGGACACGTCGAGGAGCAGCAGCCTGGCCAGCCAGGGGATGACATCGTCAGGCAGGTCGGTCGCGCGCATGGCGGCCTCGCGCACGGCCCGCTCGATCCGCTCCCGGTCCCGCGGCTGGACATCGAACGACCGGATGTACGTGCGGTAGACGCCGAGACACGCCGACGTCTCTGCCAGCGCGCGGGCGATCCTGGCGGCATCGGCCGCCGCCGGCGCGCCGGTCGCGGGGGCCAGCGCCGTGGCGTCACGAACGAGAGCGCGGAACTCGCCGCCGAACAGACCCTCGATGATCCGGCGCTGGTGATCGTAGGCCGCCTGCTCGAACGATACCGCACGGCTCGTGAAGCCCGTATACGCACGGCGCAGCTCGCGCCACCCCTCCGGATCGATGAACCAGCCGTCGACGTGTGCGATGAACTCGTATCCTGTCGTCCCGGCGGTCCGCCAGCCTTCGGGCAGCGTCTCGTCGGGCGCGAGGATCTTTTCGACGAGGATGTACGGCGGTGCTTCGCCGCCGGCCCGCGAGAGCGAGTCGAGGTAGTCGAGCGGGTCGCGCAGCCCATCGACGTGGTCCACGCGTATGCCGGTCACGAGGCGTCCCGCGATCAGCGTCAGGATCCGTCGGTGCGTCGCGGCCAGCACGGCGGAGTCATCGACACGGATACCG
>Ga0299914_10002614_pt1 | contig 12463 bp, 17 predicted proteins | sample RVTome_10_FD_201361 | JGI IMG/M metagenome (GOLD analysis project Ga0299914, IMG submission 201361) | Soil microbial communities from uranium-contaminated site in the Upper Colorado River Basin, Wyoming, United States - RVT153D57 (version 2) ...
CGACGCATCAGTCATGCGTGCGCACCCTGCGGCGGCAACGCGGCGATGAGCGGGTGGTCGAAGTCGAGCACGCCGGTCTTCGCGGCACCGCCGGGCGAGCCGAGAGCCTGGGTTGAGCCTGTCGAAATCTCGAAGAACTCGACGTTGGCCTTGTAGTAGTCGGCCCATTCCTCGGGCAGGTCGTCTTCGTAGTAGATCGCCTCGACGGGGCACACGGGCTCGCAGGCGCCGCAGTCGACGCACTCGTCGGGGTGGATGTAGAGCGAGCGCTCACCCTCGTAGATGCAGTCGACCGGGCACTCGTCGATGCACGCCTTGTCCTTCACATCGACGCACGGCAGGGCGATCACATAGGTCATCGGGGAACCGTCGCATTCGCAGATCGCATGCTGTTCACCGTAAGACCTCAAGTAAGGTTGAAGTCAAAGCGAAGGGGGCCGGATGCCGCAGCACGATGTCGACTCGGCGCCATCTGCGCTCCGGCATGCTCCAGACGAACTCCTGACCGTCGGGGAGATGAGCCGCCGTACGGGCGTTGCGCCGTCGGCGCTGCGTTTCTATGAAGACCTCGGGCTGATTGCGTCGGCGCGCACGGGTGGCAACCAGCGCCGCTATCCGCGGCACATGCTGCGTCGGGTCTCGTTGATCTCGGTCGCGAAGCGCCTCGGCATCCCACTCAGCGATGTGCAGGCCGTCTTCGAGACCGTGCCGCTCGACGCCACCCCGAGCCACGCCGACTGGCAGCGCGCCTCACGCCGGTGGAAAGCACAGCTCGAGAAGCGGCGTCGCGGCATCGAACGTCTCGAGCGGGAACTCACCGGATGCATCGGCTGCGGATGTCTCTCGATGAAGGCGTGCGGGCTCCTGAACCCCGATGACGAGCTGGGCGACGACGGGGCGGGTCCGCGGCGGCTGGGACCGATCGCCTCGGAGTGAGGGCGCGCGACGAGGTCCGGTCGCAGAGAAGGTCGACGGCGAATGCCGACTCAACCGAGAGACGGCGAGGACAGTCGGTCGGTGGGGGTGCGGGATCGACCCGTCAGGAACCGCATGCTGCATCCCGCGAGCAGGGAGCCGAGACCGCCCCAGAGCAGGTCTCCGAGCGAATCCACGTAGCCGACGTAGATCTCCCCGTCGATGAACGTGTGGCCGAACCACTCGAAGAACTCCCAGAGCGCGCCGAGCGACAGCCCGAGGGCGGTGGTCACCACAGCGGCGGAGAGCGTCGGACGGGGGAGCGTCGCGGCGTCGGCGACGACCCCGAGCCGAACGAGCGCGATGTAGAGGAGCGCGGCGCAGAGTCCGTTGGTGAAGAAGTGCATGGGGAGATCCCACCAGCGTGTCGTGAGGTAGACCCCCAGCACGCTGCTCCAGGTGGAGGCGAGGATCACGGCGCCGAACGCGATGTCGAAGCTCGGTCGAAGGCCAAGCAGCCGGGGCACGAGCATCACGACGACCGCGGACGCGAAGCTCACCGCCGAGAGCGGACCCCAGCCGACGCCTGCGACGACGATGCTGACGACGCCCAGCAGGCGCAGCACATCGGCGACCACCTCGGCGGCTCCCGCGGGCGCCCGCAGCAACGTCCGGATCATGACATCAGCGTAGCCCGGCGCTTGCGGTCAGTCCCTGAGGTAGTCCCGCACGTTCGACGGCAGGCCGAGCACGAACGAGTGATCGTCGTGCGATACGGCGAGCCCGCGCTCGTGCAGCGACAGCGTCCAGCCGTGGAGCTCCGCCCGCCGCCGGAGGGTCTCGACGAGCGCCTTGCGCCGCTCTGCGGTGTCCCGCGGCTCGATGTCCGTCTCGAGGATCACCTGGTAGCCGAGCTCGTCGGTCGACAGGTCCGCCATCTCCTCCAGGCGTGCATCGAGCTCGAGAACCACAGGGGCGAGGTAGAGGTCGGTCATATCGTGAGGTCGTTCGGCCACGAGGTCCTCCAACGTCTCAGTCGCGTCGATGCGAGTGACTACGCTCACCCTAGCCCCGGCGCGTATGGGCGGCCAGCGTCATCGCGAACCGCGACGATCCACACGCCCGTGTCCGGGTGCGTCACGCCGCTCCGGCCGTGGGCGTTCCGGACGTCGGCGGACGCAGTACCGCCTGCACCGGTTCGTGGTCGGATGCCGCGCGACCGTCGAAGCGCGCGGCATTGATGCCGGTGCTGACGACCTCGACGCCGTGCCCGACGAGGATGAGGTCGATGCGCTTGCCGCCCGGCCGGCGTTGCCGGTAGTTCGAGAAGGTGCCCCATTGCGGCGTCAGGCGTTCGGCCGCCGCCTCCCAGGTGTCGCGGAGCACTCCCTCTGCGGTCAGCCGGCGGTGGACGGCGGATTCCTGATCGGCGTTGAAGTCGCCGGTCACGATGATCGCGACCTCCGGCTCGACGGCGCGCGCCGCCACCGCGAGGTTCCGGATGAACTGCACCGACTCGAGCCTCGACCGTCGTGAGATGTGATCGAGGTGGGTGTTGACGGCGAACAGCCGTGCCCCGGTCGCGACATCCGTGAACGTGGCCGACACGACGATCCGCCGCGTCAGGTTGCCCCACGATCTGGAGCCGTGGTGTTCCGGCGTCTCGGACAGGGCGTGCTGCTGCCAGGCCATCAGTTCCAACCGCCGCGAGTCGTAGAAGATGGGGCAGTGCTCGCCGTGCCCGGAGGGATTGCGGCCTCGGCCGATCCGCCGGTAGTGCGGTCCGAGCGCATCCGCGACGAAGCGGACCTGGTCCGTCAAGGCCTCCTGCACGCCGAGGAGCGTGGGTTGTTCGGTTGCGAGGATGCGCTGGACGAAGCCCTTCCGGGTGGCCCAGCGATCGGGACTGTCGCGTCGCAGCTTCGAGGTGCGCCGACGGATGTTGAACGTCATCACGTGCAGGTCGGGGGCGGTCACCGGTCCGATGAGCGCTGCATCCGTCATCCGCCCAGCGTACGGTGCCGCACGACGGGCAGGTCCTCGTCCTCGCGGTGGCATCCGGCGTTCTCACGATCGCAACCGTCAGCGTGCAGTGTGGTGGCCGACCAGGTCCGCACTCACGCGCCAGAGGCGCGCCGCGGCGGACTCGTCGTAGCTCGCCGTCGACGATCTCGTGCGCTTGCCGTTGATGCCGATGCCGCTGGTCGCGCCGGTGACGAGCACCGTCGCCGGCGGGCCGCCGTCGCGCGACGCGTCCCGGTGTGCGTGCGGTTGCGGCATCCGTGCCGCCGACTGGAGAAGAACCGTCGATCGTGTTCTCAATCTACGCGCGCACTCGCGGATTCATCGCTGAACCGAGCGTCCGACCGAACCGGGCGGCGGGGGCATCCGCGAGGTACCGTTGAGCACATGGCTCACGAGCACGTGCCCGACACGTGGGAGCAAGGCCGCGCGTACGAGCGGTACATCGGTCGATGGAGTCGCGAGGTCGCTCCGCGGTTCCTCGAGTGGCTCCGCGTGCCGCCCGGGCAGCGCTGGCTCGACGTCGGGTGCGGCACCGGCGCACTCTGCGCCGCGATCCTCGCGCACAGCACCCCGGCGTCCGTCGACGGGGCCGAGCCGTCGGAGGGCTTCCTCGAGACGGCGGTCGACCAGTTGGGCAGCCGGGTCACCTTCCACCGAGCGGATGCCGCGGCGTTGCCGCTCGACGATGCGTCCTTCGACGTCGTGGTCGCCGGGCTCGTGCTGAACTTCGTGCCCGACCTCGACGCAGCGCTCGCCGAGATCGCACGCGTCACGGACGACGGGGGCATCGTGGCCGCCTACGTGTGGGACTACGCAGGGCGGATGGAGCTCGTCCGTTGGTTCTGGGATGTCGCGCGAGAGCTCGACCCGGCCGCCGAGGCGCTCGACGAGGCGGTTCGATTCCCCGACTGCACGCCCGAGGCCCTCACCTGGCGATTCGCCGCAGCCGGACTCCTCGACATCGAGGCGACGGCGATCGAGGTGCCCACGGTGTTCCGCGACTTCGATGACTACTGGACCCCGTTCCTCGGGGGCCAGGGCCCGGCGCCCGCATACGCGATGTCGCTCGCGGAGCCCGCGAGGGAGCGGCTTCGCGCGACCCTGCAGGAGCGGATCCCCGCGCAGCGCGACGGCTCGCTCGCCCTCGTCGCACGGGCCTGGGCCGTGCGGGGAATGGTGGTGCGGTGACCGTGGTCCGGTGAGCGCACTGGGAGCCTGGGCGATCGCGGCTCGATCGAACGCCGGAGCCCCGGCGGACTCGCGTCCACCGGGGCTCGGGTGATGGGTTACGCCGCGGGCTCGGCGTCGCGCTTCGGCAGCTTCCATCCGGGCCGCACGTAGTGGCACGTGTAGCCGTTGGGATAGCGCTCGAGGTAGTCCTGATGCTCGGGCTCCGCCTCCCAGAACGGGCCGGCCGCCGCGACCTCGGTGGTGGCCGGTCCGGGCCAGAGCCCGGAGGCGTCGACGTCGGCGATCGTCTCGTACGCCATGACCTCCTGCTCGGGCGTGGTCGGGAAGATCGCCGAGCGGTAGCTCAGGCCGATGTCGTTGCCCTGCCGGTTCTTCGTCGACGGGTCGTGGATCTGGAAGAAGAACTCGAGCAGGTCGCGATACGACTCGACCGTCGGGTCGAAGACGATCTCGATGGCCTCGGCGTGGGTGCCGTGGTTGCGGTAGGTCGCGTTCGGCACGTCACCGCCCGTGTAGCCGACGCGTGTCGACAGGACGCCGGGGCGCTTGCGGATGAGATCCTGCATGCCCCAGAAACACCCTCCGGCGAGGATGGCGGTCTCGGTGCGGTCGGTCATGATGCGTTCTCCTTGTCGGATGCGGTGGACGTGTCGGATGCCCCGAACAGTGCGCGGTACCTGCCGTAGCCCTGCTCCTCGAGCTCGGCGAGCGGGATGAACCGCATCGCGGCCGAGTTCATGCAGTAGCGCAGGCCACCCGCCTCGACCGGCCCGTCGTCGAAGACGTGACCGAGGTGGCTGTCAGCTCCGGAGGAGCGCACCTCGACGCGCTTCATGAAGAGCGAGCGGTCGACCTTCTCGGTCACGGCGTCGGGCTCGATCGGCTTCGTGAAGCTCGGCCAGCCCGAACGACTGTCGTACTTGTCGGTGGACGCGAACAGCGGCTGGCCCGAGACCACGTCGACGTAGATGCCGGGCTCGTGGTTGTTCCAGTACTCGTTGCGGAACGCCGGCTCGGTTCCGTCCTCCTGGGTGACCGTGTACTGCTGGGGCGTGAGGCGGGCGACCGCCTCGGGAGTCTTGCCGTAGTCCTGTGACACTTCGTTCCTCCTCTATGGGCGACGCTGGCTGCGGCGCCTCGACGCCGCGTGCGATCCCTCACGGATTCGCGGCGTCACCAGAGGAAACCAGCGGCGATGCCGCACTGTTCCACCTCCGGCCCCTCCCCGCTGTGACTTCGCTGTGAGCGCGTCGTCCCCCGAACGTGCGATGGAGCGGTGACGGACTCCCCGTCGCGGCTCGAGCGCGTGATGCGCCAGACTAGGCGGCAGCACGGGGGAGGAGCGGGTGCATGGAGCTCTTGATCGTCGTCGTCCTCGGCCTCCTCGGTATCGCCGGCGCCACCGCGATCGGCCCGAGGCTCGGGGTGGCCGCGCCGCTCCTGCTCGTCATCGTGGGAATCGTCGTGAGCTTCCTGCCGTTCGTGCCCGACGTCGAGATCGATCCCGAGTGGATCCTCGTCGGCGTCCTCCCGCCGCTCCTGTACTCGGCGTCGGTCGCGATGCCGTCGATGGAGTTCCGCCGGGAGTTCGGGGTCATCAGCGGGCTCTCGGTCGTGCTCGTGGTGGTGAGCGCGGTCGCCCTCGGGCTGCTCTTCTCGTGGCTCGTGCCGGGGCTCGGCCTGGCCGCCGGCATCGCGCTCGGCGCGATCGTCAGCCCGACCGACGCGGTCGCGACGTCGATCGTGAAGCGCGTCGGCGTGACGCCGCGGATCGTCACGGTGCTCGAGGGCGAGAGCCTTCTGAACGACGCGACGGCGCTCGTCTTGCTGCGGTCGGCGATCGCCGCGACCGCGGCATCCGTCTCGTTCTGGGAGATCGCCGGCGACTTCGTGTTCGCCGTCGTGGTCGCCGTCGCCATCGGCTACGTCGTGGGCAGGGCGAACCTCTGGGTGCGGTCGCGAGTGACGGATGCCGCGGTGAACACGGTGATCTCGTTCACCGTGCCGTTCCTGGCCGCCGTGCCGAGCGAGATGCTCGGGGCATCCGGCCTGGTCGCCGCCGTCGTCGCCGGGCTCGTGACGGGGCGCGGCGCCATCCGCGACCTCTCGCCGCAGCACCGTACGTCCGACGTGCAGAGTTGGCGCACCATCGAGCTCATCCTCGAAGGTGCGGTGTTCCTCGTGATGGGGCTCGAGATGTCTGCCATCATCGGCGACCTGCAGGACGAGGCGCGTGGCATCGCGGTGGGCTGGCGCATCGCAGCCATCGCCCTGCTCGCCGTGCTCATCGTGCGGGCGCTCTACATGCTGCCGGTGCTCGCTCTGCAACGGCGAGGCGTCCGCCGCGGGGCGAACATGAAGCCGCGGTTGGCGGCGGTCCAGGAACGATTCGACCGGGCGGCTCGACCACCGGCCCCGGCCGGCGCGAATGCGCGACGTGGAAGGGGACGCGCACAACCGGCGCTCTCGGCGGAGGCCCTGGAGCGCTTCCGGACCCGCATCCGCCGCAAGGTCGCCGATATCGACTACTTCATGGCCGGCCCACTCGGATGGCGCGAGGGGACGGTCATCGTGTGGGCGGGAATGCGGGGTGCGGTCACGCTCGCCGCGGCGCAGACGCTCCCGCACGAGACGCCCGACCGTTCGCTCATCGTGTTCATCGCGTTCCTCGTCGCCGCGGGCTCGCTCGTCATCCAGGGCGGGACGCTGCCGTGGATCGTCCGGCTCGTGAAGCCGGCCGGCATCGATCGCGAAGCGGCCAGGGTCGAGCACACCGAACTGCACGCGATGCTCCGCGGTGTGGCGGACGACGTCGTGCACGAGCACCGTGAGGCGAGCCCGGATGCGGGGGCACCCGAAGCGGCGCGGAACGCGGTGGCAGACCGCGAGGCGCGCCGCGCGCTGCGGCTCGAGATCATCGAGGCGCAGCGCGAGGCACTCCTCGCGGCTCGTGACGACGGCACGTTCAGCGCCTCCGTGCTCACCGGGGCGCTGGACATGCTCGACGCCGATCAGATCAGCATCGAGCTGCGCGACGAGCACCGCGACGAGGCCTGAACCGCGGTGTTCGGCGCGCCCCGGCGGTGCCCGCGCGGTCCCAGGGGTGGTGAGCGATCGTCAACACTTTTGGATGACATTCACAGGACTATGTGAGGGGTTGTACAGAACGCCTCGTCAGACTGGCCACTTCGCCCGGGCGCCCCCGCGTCCGTGGAACGTCGAGTCAGGATCGTTCGAGCACGTCGCCCGGCGATTCGCCCCCGTGAAAGTCATGCAGAACCAGTCTTCTTCCCCCACCACGAACAACTCCATCGATCAGGTCCAGCCCCCGGCCACCGGCCGTCGGGCGCGGCGCGGCCCCAAGGGCTGGCGCAGAGGCCCCCTCATCGCGGCCGGCGCCGTCGTCGCCGTGGGCGCGATGGTCGGCACCGGCTTCGTCGTGCAGGGCGCCGTCGCCGCACAGAGCGACCGCGTGGCCGAGACGCTCGCACTCAGCGAGGCCGCGAACCGCGACATCCAGCAGCTCGACGCGCACGGCGGCGTCCTCGAGGCTCGCGCCGTCCAGGAGGCCGAGGAGACGTTGAGCGGCGCGAACGACACCCTCACCGCCGCGCAGGGCAAGACGGATGCCGCGCAGCTCGCCGCATCCGTTGCCGCCCTCTCCGACTACGAGCTACTCGCGCCCGAGCGTGTGTTCGACCTCGTCGACACCACGACGGCGCACGCCCAGTCGGTGCGCGCCGCCATGGCCGAGGCCGACCGCATCGCCGCGGAGGCCGCCGCGAAGGCGGCCGCCGAGGCTGCAGCTGCGAAGGCCGCCGCCGAGGCTGCGGCCGAGCAGTCGGCTGCCGCGCCGTCACGTCCTGGCGCCCCGGCGAACCCGACCGAGGCTCAGGCGATCGCCCGGGACATGCTCGCCCAGCGCGGCTGGGGCGACGACCAGTTCGGCTGCCTCGTCGAGCTCTGGGACCACGAGTCGGGATGGAACGTGTACGCCTCGAACTCCTCGAGCGGTGCGTACGGCATCCCGCAGGCCCTGCCCGGCAGCAAGATGGCCACGGCCGGCGACGACTGGCAGACCAACCCCGCGACGCAGATCGCGTGGGGCCTCGGCTACATCGCAGACCGCTACGGGACGCCGTGCGGTGCGTGGGACACGTTCAACGCCCAGGGCTGGTACTGATCGGCACCGACTGATCGAACGGGGGCGGCTGCGGCCGCCCCCGTTCTCGTCCACCTCGTGAGATGGCGCACGTGGCGCTGCGACGTACGCTGCGACGTGTCAACCGCCTGCGCCCGGCATCCGGGCCTCGATAGCCTGACGGGATGAGCGAGCAGCAGACGCACGCGGAGGGCAGCCGACCGTTCGCCGGGTTCACGGCATGGATCAAGCGGGTCATCGCCTGGGCGCTCGCGACGAAGCCCGCACGGGCCGTTCTCGTCTACATGGAACACCACGGGCCGATGCTCGCCGACAGCGTGACCTACCGCACGCTCTTCTCGGTCTTCGCCGGCGTCTTCCTCGGCTTCGCGATCGGCGGCATCTGGCTCTCGGGCCGCCCCGATGCGATGAGCGCCCTCGTGAAGACGATCGGCACGGCGATCCCCGGGCTCGTCGGCGACGACGGGATCATCAGTCCCGACGACCTCATCCAACCGATCACGCTCAGCATCACGGGCTCCCTGGCGCTCATCGCGCTCGTCGGCGCGGCGATCGGCGCCGTCGGCTCGCTCCGCATCGCGTTCCGCGACCTCGCCGACCAGCCCGGCGACCAGACCTTCTTCCTGTGGGTGCTCCTTCGCGACCTCGCGCTCGCGATCGGATTCGGAGCCGCGCTGACTGTTGCCGCCGCGGTGACGTTCTTCAGCACCACGGCGCTCGAGACGCTCTTCGGCTGGCTCGGCCTCTCGACACGCGCACCGATCTTCGACGGCGCGACGCGTGCGGTCTCCATCCTCGTGATCTTCGCGATCGACACCGTCGTGATCGCGGCGATGTTCCGGCTGCTGTCGGGACTGCGCCCGAGCGCTCGCTCGCTCTGGACGGGCGCGCTCCTCGGCGGCGTCGGCCTCACCGTGCTGCAGGTGCTCTCGAGCCTCTTCGTCGGCGGCGCGTCGAATAATCCGCTCCTCGCATCGTTCGGGTCGCTCATCGCCCTGTTGCTCTGGATCAACCTCTCGAGCCAGGTGATCCTCGTCGCGGCGGCCTACATCATCACGGGCGTCGACGAGGAGCACGATCGCGTGCACGCTCGACACAGCGCACCGACGGTCGCGATGCGACGGATGCAGCGCGCCGAACGACGGGCGACGGATGCCGCCACCGAACTCGCGGCCGCACGCGAAGCCGTGGAACGCGAACAGGCGTCCACGGAGTAGAGACCCCAGCTGAACCGCGCCTCTGCCCCCGGCGCCCATGGCGAAGCGGACGCGCAGTCCCTGCAACTGCGCGTCCGCCCGCTGGTCAGGGCGTCGTGTCGCGCCCTGGATAGGTGGTGTCGTCGTCGATGATCTCGACCACTTCGACCTCCACCTCGTCGTCGGAGCTCTCGTCGAGGTCGTCGTCGAGGCCGTCGTCCGTGTCGATGGCCTCCTCGACCAGTTCGTACTCCTCCTTGGGCAGTTCTGCACTGAGCGGTAGCTCGGAGTCGGTGTACTCGCCTTCGGCGCGATCTCCCGGGCGCAGTGCGTCGGACATGACTCCTCCGATCCTTCGGGCCCGTTCCGCGTTCGCGGCGGCCTGCTTCCACGGTACGTCGGAGCGTCGGGCGTCCGCAGGGGGATTGACGCGCCGCTGCCCGCGGGATAGCGGGCTTCACCGCGAAGTGTTCGCGATGCCGTGCATTGCGGCCAACTGCTCGGCGGTCACGGCGCGAATGTGGGCGTCGGATGCCAGACCGGTCGAGGCCGCCCAGGCGCGACTTCGTGAACCACCGGCCACCCGGGCGGCCATCGCGACCGCACCACGTCCGGGCGCGGCGAACACGCGACGCACGAGGGAGCGGTAGGCAGCTCGTTGAACGTGTCTTTCACGTCGTCGCCGGCCTTCTTCACATCGGCCGGGGGTCTGCCCGGGTGCCGCCGCGTGATCATCTGATCTGTGCGATGTGAATGCGGACGGCCGCATCCTGATCCGACAGAAGTCTCTGGATGAGCGCGTCGGCGACTTGTCGTGCGGTTTGGGGCGTGTGGCCCTCGCGTCGGGTCGCGATCCGCGCGGTGATGACGGTAGTCCCGTCGTTGTCGCTGACGCCTACCTTACTGGGATGTTCGGGCGTGCGGGTAGCGAGCGCGGCGACGAGGTGTGGCAAGCGCGCAATGGTGGCTGTGGGCGGGAATACCCTGTCGACCCCCGTGATGGCGAGTACACGAATGGTGAGGTCGTCGCTGAGGCGTGCGTCGGTGGCGTCTGCAGGAGTCATCGCTCCTCCTTGGTGGGGGCATAGCCGTGTACGTCTTCGATGGTCACGTCGACCGCGGCGATGTTGAGCTCGGTGTGCTGGGTGAGCGCGGTCGAGACGAGCCCGCGAAGTGTCGCGGACAGTTCCGGGATCGGCTGCCCCCAGACGACGCTGGCAGTGAGATGCACGTTGATGGGTGCGCCGGGTTGGTCAGCGTCTCCGAGGAGCTCGCACTTGCCCACGATGAGCCCATCGATGTCGTCGGCGACGGCGCGGATGAGCGCCCGGACGGCGCCTTCGGTAACGCTGATGCTCACCCGCGGGTCGGGGTGGCGGATGGGGAGGTCGCGTCCGGCGCGCATCTCTTGGTGGATGTTATGCATGATCGCCTGTAGCCATGCGTCTGGCGGGGCAGGGAGGTCTGCGGCATCCTGCACGAGGAGGTCGCGGGAGAGCCGAGAGACGCGGGCGAGGGCGCGGAGTTCGTTGAGGCACTCCGGACAAGTTTCGATCGTGGGGTCGTAGGGGGTTCGATCGGCGGCGAGGTAGTCGCTGAGCTCCTCGATGGTCTTGCCGCAGTCGAGGGTAACGGGTGTCAGGTCGTTCATCGCCATCCCTCCATCTGTGCGGTGATGTTCGTGCGCGCCCGCGCCAGCTTGCCTCTCACCGTGGCGCGCGACAGACGCATTTCTTCGGCGATCTCGGTGTAGCTCAGTTCTGCGATCTCCCGGAGCAGCCAGCATTGGCGTTGGTCTTCGGGCAGTTTGTCAAGAGCGACTGAGAGGGCTCTCAGTTCCGCGTTCCGAACGGCCACGTGCTCGGGTTGTGTCTCGATGGGTACCGGGACTTCGAGCGGAGGAAGAGGGACATCAGTGGGGCGTCGCTTGATGTGGGCGAACGCTTGGCGGCTGGCGATTCTCATCAGCCACGACCTCACGGAGCCCGGATGCCGGAGTGTGGGGAGTTGTCGCCACGCGATGATGAACGCTTCTTGGACCACATCGTCGGCTTCAGTTCGGGACCCGACGATGCGTGAGGTGTAGGCACGCATGAGGGGTCCGTGCCGGTGCACGAGCGTTTCGAACGCGGCAGTGTCACCATCGACGGCTCGCTCGACGAGGATCTCGTCATTGACGAGGCGCAGTCGATCGGAAGAGTGGTTCTCGCGTTCGAATGCTGCCACCCCACCCTCCACGGGAACGTTTTTGTGACGAATGCTCTCCGCTGCGTCTCTTACTTATAGAGCGACTACTTATAGAGCGACGGTATCGCTCCGACGCTGAGCCACAAGGTGATTGCGTTTCGCCCACTCCACCGTTAAGAGGCCTTCCATGGCTACTGAAGATCTGCACACCGCCGCCAGCGGCCAGACGCCGGCTGCACCCACATCCGTAGGCGCGCGAGCCCCGCGCGTCGACCGTCCGTCCACGCAGTCCCGGGTCTCTGCCGGGGCGGCCACCGCAGGTCGCACCACCATCGCCGATGGCGTGGTCGCGAAGGTCGCTGGGATCGCCGCCCGTGAGGTCGTGGGTGTCTACGCGCTCGGCGGCGGCGGTGCTCGCGCGCTCGGCATGCTGCGCGATGCGTTCGATGCGACCGATCTGACCCAGGGGGTCAAGGTCGAGGTCGGCGAGACGCAAGCCGCCGCCGACCTCATCATCGTCGTGGAGTACCCAGCTCCGATTCAGGATGTCGCCGCGAACGTGCGGGCAGCCGTCAGCGGTGCGATCAGCACGCTGGTCGGCCTCGAGGTCGTCGAGGTCAACATCGAGGTCAACGACGTTCACCTGCCCGGCGTCGACACGGACGAGGAAGAGTCACGCGTCTCATGACGACCACCATCGCCGGTGCCTTGATCGGCGCCATCCTGGCCGTCTCCATCATCCTGTTCGGGTTCTGGGGATTCCTCCTCGTCGCCCTGTTCATGGCTG
>Ga0299914_10002615_pt1 | contig 12461 bp, 8 predicted proteins | sample RVTome_10_FD_201361 | JGI IMG/M metagenome (GOLD analysis project Ga0299914, IMG submission 201361) | Soil microbial communities from uranium-contaminated site in the Upper Colorado River Basin, Wyoming, United States - RVT153D57 (version 2) ...
GGCCGGCGGCAGGACGAGGACGCGCCGCTTGCCCGCCGGATCACGCGGATCGACTGGCGCTACGACGGGGTCGGGCATGTCGATCGCTGGTCGCACCTGTTCGTCGTCGACGTGGCTCGCGGCGCGGATCCCCCACGACAGGTCACTCGAGGCGATTGGGGCGTCGCCGAGATCGCGTGGCACCCGGATGGCCGGACGGTCGCGTTCGCGGCCGATCTGGCCACGGACGCCGATCTCCGCCCGAAGGCAACGATCCACGCCGTCGACGTGGACGCGGTCGAGCCGGCACCACGCGAAGTGCTGGCACTCGGCGGCCCCGCCGAGCGACCGGCCTTCTCGCCGGACGGCCGCTGGCTGGCCGCGGTCGGCGTCCTCGATCCCGAGCCCCTCGACGACCTGAGCCCGGGCGTGGTCGTGGCCCCGGCCGACGGGTCCGCCGGGCCCGTGGCCCTCGCCCCCGAGCTCGACCGCCCCGCCGGTGCGTTCGTCGACACCGACCTGATGCCGTGGCGGAACGACGGCCGGCCCGGACCGGTCTGGCTGGACGATCGATCGATCCTGGCCGTCGTCACCGATCGAGGCCGCGCGGGGCCGCTGCGCTTCGCGTTCGATCCGGCGACGGGTCGCGCGGCCGGGTCCACGTCGTCGCATGCCCCGTCAGAAGCGGTGGTCTGGTCGGTGGCCGTCGCCCGCAACGGCACGGTCGCCGCCCTGGGCACGCGCGACGGCCAGGCCACCGAGCTCATGACCCTCGACGTCTCCGCGCGCGATCCGGCGTGGCGGACCCGAACCCGGCACGGGTCGGCCTGGCAGCGCCGCCACCCGCAACCGCACCGGCAATCCATCATGGTGCCGGGCGCGGGCGGACCGATCGAGACCTGGGTCGCGTCGCCGCCCGGCGCCGGTCACGGCCCGCTGCCGACGGTCGTCGACCTCCACGGGGGCCCGCTCGGCTCGTGGAGCCCGGCGCCGATGCTCGAGGTCATGCTGCTGACAGCGCGCGGCTACCGGGTGGTCCTGCCGAATATCCGCGGCTCGGCCTCGTATGGTCGCGACTGGATCCGGCCCCAGCTCGGCGACTGGGGCGGCGTCGATGCAGCCGACGTGCATGCGGTCATCGATCACGTCGTCGAAGGCGGACTGGCCGACCCGCGCCGCCTGGGGATCCTCGGTCTGTCCTACGGCGGGTTCCTCGTCCATTGGCTCATCTCGACGAGCGACCGGTTCGCGGCGGCCGTCTCCGAGAACGGGGTGGCGAACCAGGTCTCGGCCTGGGCCAACTCCGACACCGGGCCGGAGTACAGCCGCTCCGCCCTGCTCGGCGACACCCTCACGCCTGAGGGCGTGGCGAAGCTGTGGCGCCAGTCGCCGCTGGCGCGGGTCGCGGCGATCCGGACCCCGCTGCTCATGCTCCAGGGCGAGGCGGACCTGCGCTGCGTGCCGCAGGACAACGAGCAGCTGTTCGTCGCGCTGCGCTCGCTCGGTCGCACCGTCGAGTACGTCCTGTACCCGGACGAATCGCACATCTACGCGGTCGTCGGTCGGCCCGACCGGCGGATCGACCGGATGACCCGGATGCTCGACTGGTTCGACCGCCACCTCGCGTAGCGATCAGGCGAGGGGCAGCTCCGGGCGGCGCGACCCGAGCTGCCGGGCGGCGGCCCGGTGGCCCGCCAGCGCGGCACGTCGCATGGCCGCCGGAAGCGCGCGGCCCACCGACAGGGCACCGAACCAGCCGACGAGAAAGCCCGCGTCGAACGCGTCCCCGGCTCCGGTCGTGTCCGCTGCCGAAAGGTGCTCGGTGGCGACCTCGAACCGGAGCCGCTCGTCGCCGTCACGGGCCATGACCGTCGCGCCCTTCGAGCCGCGCTTGACCACCGCGCGGGGCGCGAACTCGAGGAGTCCCTCCACGCCGTACCGGCCGAGCAGCGCCTCGGCCTCGGCAGCCGTCGCGAACAGCAGGTCCGGCGCGGCGTCGACGACGATCTGGCGGGCGACCCGCCGGCCGCGGCCGAGCAGCGGCCCGATCGACGCGAGGTCGAGGCTGACCAGCGCATGCGAGGCGCGCGCAAGCTCGATCGCGCGGCGCCCGGCCGACGCAAGTGGCTGGCCGAGCAGCGAATAGACCGGCAGGTGAAGCGCGTCAACGCCGGCGAACCATTCGGTCTTGAGCTCCTCGGGCCGGAGCTGGTCGGCCGCCGCGCGATCGGCCACGAACGAGCGCTCGCCGCCGGGCCCCACGATCACGCCGATCCGTCCGGTGCGCGCCCCCGCGACGCGGCTGGCCCGGATCCGGACCTTGTCGCCCCGGACCGCTTCGACGAGCGCGCGCCCCGCCGGATCACGTCCGACCGCCGCGACGAGCGTCACGTGCGCTCCCAGGCGGCCGAGCCAGCGTGCCGTGTTGGCGGCCGATCCGCCCTGGACGAGCGCGACCCGACCGGGCACGTCGGTTCCGATCTCGAGCGCGCGATCGGACGCGAGGACGACGTCGAGCATCAGGTCGCCCAGCACGAGAATCCGGGGCGCCGCGGGCGATCGGCCCGTTCGGGAACGCGGGCGCAACGGTGGCATCCGCCCGAGCATACCCGCCCCGGCTGAAGCCGTTTCGACACGATTCGCGGGGGTCGGGTAGGGCGATCCGACGATCGCGGCGGTACGATGGTTGCATCCCCAGCACGGGCGTCCCGGCCATCCGCCCACCCGATCCCGACGGAGCCTCGACCCATGACCATCGCCACCGACCTCGATCGCCTCGCCATCGACACCGTCCGGACGCTGTCCATCGACGGCGTCCAGAAGGCGAACTCCGGTCACCCCGGTGCACCGATGGGCGCCGCCCCGATGGCGTACCTGGTCTGGACGCGGTTCATGCGCCACGCTCCCACCCATCCGAACTGGCCGGACCGCGACCGGTTCGTGCTGTCGGCCGGGCACGCGAGCATGCTCCTGTACTCGCTCCTCCACCTGACCGGGTACGACGTCACGATCGACGACCTCAAGTCGTTCCGCCAGTGGGGCAGCCGCACGCCCGGACACCCCGAGTACGGCCTGACGCCCGGAGTGGAAGCGACCACCGGCCCGCTCGGCCAGGGCTTCGCCAACGGCATCGGGATGGCCATCGCCGAGCGCCGTCTGGCGGCCGAGTTCAACCGGCCCGACCATCAGGTCATCGACCACCGCACGTACGGGATCGTGTCGGACGGCGACCTGCAGGAGGGCATCGCGTCCGAGGCCGCCTCGCTGGCCGGTCACCTGCGGCTGGGCAAGGTCATCTATCTCTACGACGACAACGGCATCCAGCTCGACGGCCCGACGTCGATGGCCTGGTCCGAGGACGTCCCAGGCCGCTTCGATGCCTATGGCTGGCACACCCAGCGGGTCGAGGACGGCAACGACCTCGCGGCGATCGCGAACGCGATCGAGGCGGCGCAGGCCGACGAGCGGCCGAGCCTCATCGCGGTCCGCACCCACATCGGGTTCGGAAGCCCGAATCGCCAGGACACGCAGAAGGCCCACGGCAATCCACTCGGCGAGGACGAGGTCCGACTGACCAAGGAAGCCTACGGCTGGGATCCGGACCGCACGTTCTACGTCCCCGACGAGGTGCGCGAGCAGTTCGACCGGGTGGCCGCGCAGGGCACGACCCACATCAACGACTACGAGCGACGGATCGCGCGCTACCGCGATGCCCATCCGGAGCTCGCCGCCGAGCTCGACCGGCGGATCGCCGGGGCGCTCCCCGACGGCTGGGATCGCGGGCTGAAGACCTACGAGGTCGGCGCCGAGCTGGCGACCCGGCAGGCCAGCCAGGAGGCGATCCAGGCGCTCGCCGGGCCACTCCCGGAGCTCTTCGGCGGCGCCGCCGACTTGTCCGAGTCGAACCTGACCGACGTGAAGGGCGGGGGTGACTTCAGTGCTGACGAGGCCGGGCGAAACCTCCGCTTCGGAGTCCGCGAGCACGGCATGGGCGGCGCGCTCAACGGCATCGCCTATCACGGCGGGTTCATCCCGTATGGCGGCACGTTCCTGACCTTCAGCGACTACATGCGCGGGTCGGTCCGGCTGGGCGCGCTCTCGAACCTGCACGTCGTCTACGTCTGGACGCACGATTCGATCGGTCTCGGCGAGGACGGTCCCACCCACCAGGCCGTCGAGCACTACGCGGCGCTCCGTGCGATCCCGAACCTGTGGTTCGTGCGTCCCGGCGATGCCAACGAAGCGGCCGCCGCGTGGGCCCTCGCCGCGGGTCGACGCGGCGGGCCGGTCGGGCTGTCGCTGACTCGCCAGAAGCTGCCGACGCTCGAGGGCACGGCCGAGAAGGCGCGGGCCGGCGTGGCGCGAGGCGGCTACGTCCTGCGCGAGGCCTCCACGGGGACTCCGGACGTCATCCTGATCGCGACGGGTTCGGAGCTGCAGCTGGCGACCGGAGCCGCCGACGCGCTCGAAGCCGATGGCATCGGGACACGCGTGGTTTCGCTTCCGTGCTGGGAGGTGTTCGAGGCCCAGGACGCGGCTTACCGCGACGAGGTCCTGCCTGAGAGGATCCGCGCGCGGGTCAGCGTCGAGGCCGGCGTCACGCTCGGCTGGGAGCGCTGGGTCGGCGACGACGGGGCGATCATCGGCCTCGACCACTTCGGTGCGTCGGCCCCCGCCGGCACGGTCTTCGCCGAGTTCGGGTTCACCGTCGAGCGCGTGGCCGAGATCGCCCGCAAGGTCGTCCGCGACGGGCTCCGCGGCCGGATCCCGACCCTCCACCCGGGACACCTCGGTCTCGGCGAGGCACACCCGACGCTCGAAGGCGGCGATCCTGGGGTCGACCGCTCGGCCGGCGAGGATCCCGGCCACTCCTGAACCCGCGACGTACCATGGAGGGCGCTGACGCCCGGAGGCACCGATGACCGATCGAACGGCGACCGCCGCTCCCCTTCCACGGTTCGCGCTGGGTGACGCCGCCGAGGCCTACGACGCGGCCGTCGAGCAGGCCCGCACCGAGGAGTGGGCGGTCCGCCTGTTCGACCGCGACACCACCCTGTGGTCGACCGACGAACGCGTCCAGCGCACCATCGCCGATCGGCTCGGCTGGCTCGACGCGCCGAACCACTTCGCCGAACGCACCGCCGCACTCGAGGGCTTCGGCGACGGGATCGTCGCCGCCGGCTTCCGCACGGCGATCGTCGCCGGGATGGGTGGCAGCAGCCTGGCCCCCGACGTGCTCTACCGCACCTTTGGCTCGACCGAAGGCTATCTCGACCTGCGCGTGCTCGACTCGACCGATCCCGAGTTCGTGGCACGGAGCGTCGACGATCTCGACCCGCTCGAGACGCTGTTCATCGTCGCCTCGAAGTCCGGCACGACGACCGAGCCGAACGCGTTCCTCGCCGACGCCTGGGCACGCGCCGAGGCAGCCATCCACGAGCGCTCGAACCGCGCCGTCGGCCACTCCGGTGAGGTCGTCGCGGCGATTACCGACCCGGGCCGGTCGCTCGAGGCGATCCCCCACACGGACGCGATGCGCGAGGTCTTCCTCAACCCGCCCGACATCGGCGGCCGCTACTCGGCGCTGACGTACGTCGGGCTCGTGCCGGCATCGCTCATCGGCATCGACCTGGACGCGCTGCTCAGCTCGGCAACCGCGATGCTCGGCGCGTGCCGGGCACCGGACCCGGCCGTCAACCCCGGCCTGTCGCTCGGGCTGGCGATGGGCGTGCTCGCCCGGGCGGGTCGCGACAAGCTGACCTTCCTCGTCGACGACGAGATCGCGACCTTTGGCGCGTGGGCCGAGCAGCTCATCGCCGAGAGCACCGGCAAGCGCGGGGTCGGCATCGTCCCGATCGACCTGGAGCCACTGGTCGCGGCGTCGAGCTACGGCACGGACCGGGCGTTCGTTCGGATCTCGCTCGACGGCGGCAGCGCCGCCGGGCGCGATGGTCTCGCCGACGAGCTCGAGGGCGCCGGACATCCCGTGATCCGCATCCACGTTGCTGACCCGATCGATCTCGGCGGCGAGTTCGTCCGCTGGGAGGTGGCGACGGCGTTCGCCGGGGCCGTCCTCGGCATCGATCCCTTCGACCAGCCCAACGTGGAGGAGGCCAAGGAGCTCACGCGGCGGCTGCTGAGCGGTCCCGACCCGGCGGCCGAGGAGCGCCTCGAGCACCCGACCAACTGGGCCGGCGCCAACGTCATCGACGCACCGGACCGTCCGGACAGCGTCCCGATCCTTGCGCGCGGCGACGGCCTCACGCTCATCGGCGACGCGGCGATGCGGTTGACCGTGAGCGACGGATCGGTCGTCGGCGAGCTGGCCCGCCATCTCGCCCGCCGGCGCCCGAGCGCGTATCTCGCGATCCAGGCCTTCATCGCCCCCGCCGAGGAACGAGACGAGGCGCTCGCCCGGATCCGGCGCCTGCTGCTCGAGCGGACCGGACGGGCCACGACTGCCGGCTACGGCCCGCGATTTCTGCACTCGACCGGCCAGCTGCACAAGGGCGGCGCGCCGATTGGCTGGTTCCTGCAGCTCACCGCGGACCACCCCGACGACCGCCAGATCCCGGGCTGGCCGTACACCTTCGGCCGGCTCATCGACGCCCAGGCCGCCGGCGACTTCGGGGCGATCGAGCAGCACGACCTGCCGATCCTGCGGGTGCACCTCGGAGCGGACGTCGATGCCGGGCTCGCCGCACTCGAGCGGGCGCTGGCCGCCGCGCTGGACGGGAGCCACCCAACCGATGGCCAGGACGAGGCCTCACCACCTCTCCAGGAGACGTGACGATGCGGATCGGCTTCATCGGACTCGGCCGGATGGGGGCCAACATGGTTCGCCGCCTGCTGCGCGACGGACACGAGATCGTCGTCTACAACCGGACGCCGGAGAAGACCCGCGAGATTGCCGGCGAGGGCGCGATCCCGTCGATGTCGATCGAGGAGCTCGTCGATCAGCTCCATCCGCCGCGGGCCGTCTGGATCATGGTCCCGGCCGGCGACGCCACCGAGGCCCAGATCAGCGAGCTGCTCGAGCACCTCGAGCCGGGTGACACGATCATCGACGGCGGCAACACCAACTTCCACGACGACCAGCGCCGCCATCCCGCGCTCGGCGAGAAGGGCATCCGCTACGTCGACGCCGGCGTGTCCGGCGGGATCTGGGGCCTGCAGGTCGGCTACTGCCTGATGGTCGGCGGCGACGACGAGGCCGTCGAACCGCTGGTCCCGGTCTTCGAAACGCTCGCCCCGAAGGGCGGCTACCTGCATGTCGGCGGTCCCGGGGCCGGCCACTACGTGAAGATGGTCCACAACGGCATCGAGTACGGCCTCATGCAGGCCTACGCCGAAGGGTTCGAAATCATGCACGCGAGCGACTACGAGCTCGACCTCGGAGCGATCTCGGAACTGTGGATGCAGGGGTCCGTGGTGCGCTCGTGGCTGCTCGAGCTGGCCGGACGCGCGTTCCGCTCGAACGGCCAGGACCTCGATCAGCTCAAGGGCTGGGTCGCCGATTCCGGCGAGGGTCGCTGGACGGTCCAGGAGGCGATCGACCGGGACATCCCCGCGCCGATCATCACGCTGTCGCTGCAGACGCGTTTCCGCTCGCGCCAGGACGACTCGTACGGCGCCAAGGTCCTCGCCGCCCTACGGAACGAATTCGGCGGCCACGCTGTAAAGACGGAATAGTCCAGGCGTGGCCGACACGGTGACCCGCCGGCGCCGACCGACCGAGGTCGCGGACGCGCCCGGACACCCGGCCCCGAAATCGAAGGACGCGCCAAAGACCATGCGCGAGCTGCGGCTCGTCCGCTCGCAGCGCCGCAAGGCGACGGCCCGCCCGGCCGAGAACGTCCTGCGCGAGGGCCTCCGGCTCGAGCGTGTCCCGGATCCCTCGATGCTCGTGCTGTTCGGGGCGACCGGCGACCTCGCCCATCGCAAGGTCATCCCGGCGCTGTACCAGCTGTGGCGGACGAACCTGCTGCCTCATGAGTTCGTACTCCTGGCGATTGGCCGGCGACCGTACGATTCGGCCACGTTCCGCGACGAGATCCGAACGTCGCTCGAGAAGTTCGCCCGGGTCTTGCCGCTCGACGAATCGGCCTGGACGTCCTTCAGCGAGTGCGTCGAGTACCAGCGCCTCGACTTCGAGGAGGCCGACGGCTTCGACCGCCTGGCCGTCCATCTCGACGAGCTCGACGCCGTCCACGGCACGCGCGGCAACCGGCTGTTCTACCTTGCGACGCAGCCCTCGCAGTTCGCCGAGATCGTCGGCCAGCTGGGACGCGTCGGCCTGGACCACGAACGCCATGACAGCGGCTGGCGGCGGGTCGTGATCGAGAAGCCGTTCGGTCACGATCTGATCTCCGCGCAGAAGCTCAACCGGGAGGTCGGCAAGGTCTTCCGCGAGTCGCAGGTCTATCGCATCGACCACTACCTGGGCAAGGAGACCGTCCGCAACCTGCTCGTGTTCCGCTTCGGGAACAGCCTGTTCGAACCGATCTGGAACCGGCGCTACGTCGATCATGTCCAGATCACGGTGGCCGAGTCGATCGGGATCGAGAACCGCGGCGCGTTCTACGAGGAGACGGGCGCCGCCCGCGACGTCGTCCAGAACCACCTGCTCCAGCTTGTCAGCCTCGTGGCGATGGAACCGCCCGCGACGTTCCAGGCCGATGCGCTGCGCGACGAGAAGGTCAAGGTGTTGCGTGCGATCACGACCGACCCGGCCGAGTCGCGTGACGTCGTTCGCGGTCAGTACGGACCCGGCTGGGTGGCGGCGGCCGCGGTCCCCGGCTATCGCGAGGAGGACGGCGTCGACCGCGAATCCGAGACGGAGACGTATGTCGCGGCGCGACTCACGATCGACGACTGGCGCTGGTCCGGGGTGCCGTTCTACGTGCGGACCGGCAAACGCCTGCCGAAGCGGGCGACCGAGATCGCGATCCAGTTCCGCGGCGTTCCGCACCGGCTGTTCGAGCCCGCATCGAGCGAACCCGACCCGAACCTGCTGGCGATCCGGATCCAGCCCGACGAGGGGATCATGCTCCGGTTCGGCGCCAAGGTCCCCGGCCTCGGGCTCGACGTCCGCTCGGTGACGATGGACTTCGCCTACGGCTCGGCGTTCACCGTGGATTCGCCGGACGCGTACGAGACGCTCATCCTCGACGCCCTGCAGGGCGACGCCTCGTTGTTCACGCGCGCGGACGAGGTCGAGCATGCCTGGGCCATCGTCGACCCGATCATCGAGGCATGGGCCGACGGAACGGCCCCGGCGTTCCCGAACTACGAGGCCGGCTCGTGGGGCCCGGAGGCAGCCGACGAGCTCCTCGCCCGCGACGGCCGGCGCTGGCGGCGGATCTGACGTGACCGTCGACGGCGCGGTCGCGCAGCGCGGGGTGGCGGCCACGGGCCAGCCCACCCTGCGCTGGTCGTCGCGGGCCCAGTCGATCGAGGGGATCGAGCAGGAACTGGCCCGGATCTGGTCCCAGGTGGACCTGACCCTGCCCGACAACGAGACCGGCGGCGGCCGGCACGTGGCCGCGCGGACGAGCGTGATGAACCTCGTCGTGATCACCCGCCGGCCGGAGGTCGGCGAGCGATGCGCGGCGACGATCCAGGCTCTCACCGTGCGCCACCCGTCCCGGACCCTGCTCGTCACCTCGGCCGATCCCGATGGACCGGCCTGGCTCGACGCGCAGGTCCAGGCGCACTGCGTGCTGCCACGCGAGGATGCGCCGGAGATCTGCGCCGAGATGATCTTCCTCACTGCCGGGGGCGAGGCCGGACGGCACCTGGCCGCGCTGGTCGCTCCGCTCGTGATCCACGACCTGCCGGTGACGGTGTGGTGGCCGAACGAGCCGTTGTTCCGGTCGCGCCAGGCGCTCGACCTGCTGTCGATGGTCGACCGGCTCGTCGTCGACGGCTCGAGCTGGAGTGGTGACGGCCTCGACCGATTGCGGGCGCTTGCCGAGCTCGCGGCAACGGCCAGGATTGCGGTCAGCGACTTCGCGCTCGACCGCCAATCGCGCTGGCGCGAGGCGATCGCCTCGATCTTCGACGATCCCGACTTCGTGCCGTACCTGCGCTCGATTCGCCGGATCGCGGTTGCCTATGCGACTCACGACGAGTCCGGCGACCCGGGCAGCACGAACGTGGTCAAGCCCGTCTACCACGTGGCCTGGCTGGCCTCTCGCCTCGGCCTGCGCGTGGTCCGGCCGCTGGCGCCGGTTGGCCGGTCCGCGCGCCAGGCACGCCGCGGTCCGGCAGGTCATGCCAACGCGCGGACGATCGTGGGGCACGGGCTGGCGGCGGCGCTGTCGGATGGCAAGGGCGAGGTCAGCGTCGTGGTCCGGCCGGTGGCCTCCCCGGTCCGCGCCGGGAACACGCTTCGGGTCGAGCTCCTCTTCGAACGCCGCGGCAGCGAACTGCGCGCGGACGTGACGGCGGAGCAGGAAACGGTGCGGGTGCACGTCTGGCAGGACGGGGTGGAGGCGCTCGACCGACGGTTCACGTCGCCTCGCCGGACCGACGTCGACCTCCTCGCGCAGGCGATCGAGGCGAGCGGGCATGATCGGGTGGCCGAAGACACGCTGCGGTCTGCGGCCGCACTCGTCGGGCCGGGCGACCGCGGCGAATCATGAGTGCCACGCAGCCACTCGGCGAGCCCCAGATCATCGCCGTGCCCGATCCGGAGGCGGCCGGACCAGCCGCCGCATCGCACATCACCGACGTCCTTGCGCGCAGCGCGGCCGCACGCGGTCGTGCCGATTTCGCGACGACCGGCGGATCGACCCCGGTCGGGATCTACCGGGCCCTGGCCGAGCCCGGGCTCCGGGACCTGGTCCCGTGGGATCGGCTCCATGTGTGGTGGGGCGACGACCGCTTCGTGCCGCGCGAGCACGAGCTGTCGAACGTCAAGCCCTTCGACGATGTCCTGCTCCGCGACGGTGCGGCACCGCTGCCGCGCGCGAACATCCATCCGTTTCCCGTGGCGCGGACGCTGGCCAGCGGGGAAGACGAGACGTGGTGCGCCGACGAGCTGACCGGGGAGCTGCAGGCGGCGGGCCTGTCGACCAGCGAAGGCTGGCCGGTGTTCGACCTCGTCCTGCTCGGGATGGGCCCGGATGGGCACATCCTGTCGGTCTTCCCGGGCTCCGAGGCGTTCCGGTCGGGCGCCTGGGCGTTGGCGATCCCGGCCCCGACGCATGTCGAGCCGCATGTGCCGCGGGTCACGCTCAACCCGGCGCTCGTCACGGTCGCCCGCGCCGTGCTTGTCGTCGTCCACGGTGCGGCCAAGGCCGAGGTCGTGCGCGAGGTGCTCACGACCGAACGCGATCCGGAACGGCTCCCAGCCCAGGTCGCCCGACACGATCGGGCGACGTGGATCCTCGACGAGGCGGCCGCATCGGGGCTCCCGGGCTGAACGCGCCGCGTATCCTGCGCCGATGACCCGATCCGAGCCCGAACCTCGCTTCGTGACATCGCCCGATGGGACGCCGATCGCCGTGTTCGCCTCGGGCCACGGCCCTCCGCTCGTGCTCGTCCACGGCGCGGCCGCGGACCACACGACGTTCCGTGTCGTCGGGCCGATCTTCGAGCGCAGGTTCACCGTCCACGCGATCGATCGGCGCGGGCGTGGCTCGTCGGGGGACGGCGAGGCCTATGCGATCGTGCGCGAGTTCGAGGATGTCGCTGCGGTGGCCGAGGCGATCGCGGCCCAGTCAGGTGCGCCGGTTCCGGTCGTCGGCCACTCGTTCGGCGGCCGCGCTGCGCTCGGCGCCGCCCTGCGGACGCCGTCGATCGGTTGGGTCGTATGCTACGAGGGAGCTCCCTCGGCGCCCGGTCGGACCTACCAGCCGCCCGGTGCCGAGGACCGCGTCAGGGAGCGGCTGGAGGCGGGCGATCGCGACGGCGCTCTCGCGGCATTCATGACCGAGATCGCAGGCATGACCGCGGACGATCTCGCGCGCTACCGCGAGGACCCGATCTGGCCACGTCGGGTGGCGGCCGCCCACACGGTCCTGCGCGAGCTCCACGCCGAGGCCGATCCGGCCGCGTCGCTGGAGGCGCTCGGCCGAGTCACCCAGCCGGTCCTCCAGGTCCTCGGCGGGGCGAGCATCGCGGAGTTCCGCGACGCGACCCACGCGCTGGCGGAGCACCTGGCGGACGGACACCTGGAAGTCATCGACCGCGCGCGTCACTCCGCGCACCACACCCACCCCGACACGTTCGTCGCGGCCATCGAGGCGTTCCTTCGCGGCTGAACAAGCCCACGCCCGGGCGCCGTGCGTGAGACACTCCGGCCATGAACATGGATCTCGTCGGCTGGATCGTGATCGGCTTCCTGGCCGGCTCCATCTCGGGCTGGTTCGTTGGCGTGCGCAGCGCGCAGGGCTGCCTGCCGACCATCCTCGTCGGGGTGATCGGCGGCATCGTCGGCGGCTGGCTGAGCAACGAACTCGGGTTCGGCCAGGTCG
>Ga0299914_10002616_pt1 | contig 12454 bp, 10 predicted proteins | sample RVTome_10_FD_201361 | JGI IMG/M metagenome (GOLD analysis project Ga0299914, IMG submission 201361) | Soil microbial communities from uranium-contaminated site in the Upper Colorado River Basin, Wyoming, United States - RVT153D57 (version 2) ...
TAGTTAGGTACTCATCGGCGCTGGGGAGCATTGGAATATTTGCAGCCTCTACTATGATCTTTACACCATGTTCACGAAGTTTCGGCGCAGTTTTGTCATTTATAACTCCTCCCAAAGCTGCTGGAATGAAAATATCAGCATCCACATCAAATATTTCGTCTTTATCCCTAATATTGTATTGATGTTCACGCGCACTGCTGTTATTAGAATTGGAAGAGCGATGTTCAGAGGTGGAAGACGAGGAAAGGTGATGGCCTCGAGACAATTCGGATAGTTTTGTCTTTCCTTTCATATCTGTCATTAATCTTGGAATATTTAGCCCATTCCTATCATAAATGAAAGCAGAGACATCACTAACTCCGACGACTTTAATTCTTGGTAAATCATCCAGGAATTTTGCAGTAAAAGATCCAACATTCCCGAAACCTTGTATTGTTACGGTCCTTTCTCGTCCTCCCTCTGACCCGTCACTTAACTCTTTAAGTGTAGATTGTATACGAGTCAAGTTTGATGATGGTAGTCTATCTAACACCTCCAAAGACGCCTCTAAAGCCACGCTTACTCCATAACCAGTAGTACCTAATTCATGTGGAATTCCACCCAGTTCTAATGGCTTGCCGGTACAAGCGCGCATATCTCCTATCTCATGTGCGAACACTGCCATCTCTAGCTCTGTGGTTCCGACATCGGTGGCAGCAATATACTGAGATGGACAGTACGGCTTGATCATTTTTGCAAAAGATCTCATCCAGGATACTCTATCCACCGCATTTGGATTAGCAACTATTCCGCCTTTTGCACCGCCAAAAGGTAGTCCAGCTGCAGCGCACTTCCAGGTCATGGTTCTTGCCAATTTAAATACTTCTAGAGGGCTTACACTTTCTGCAAATCTTATTCCTCCTTTGCCTGGGCCTGTAGATGTATTGTCAATTACCAGGATGCCCTTCATACCAGTATCAGGATCGTAAACCTGCAGTACTTTTTCAGGTCCCCACTCATCCATCTCTTCCCATGTAGAAGAAGATGAGGAGAATAATGATCTTTCGCCCTGAGTAGCAGACGATGAGTTAGATTTCAATTTTTTCGGTTGATCTTACTTGCTGAGCCTCTCGTTAATTATTCTTGTGGATTTAATGTTTTTTATGCCTTGGCCACGTCCAAAGTCTATCTATCGCAATTAATTCTTTACCATCTCAGCCACTAGATCAGTTAAGCGGTCTGTGTCAAATGGTTCTTGTAAGTATCTTGATATGTAACTACCGTGTTCTATATCTCTTATGAGCACATCATCTACATTATATGCTGAATTGAGAATAATTTTGGTTTTGCTTTCTTTTATCTTACGAGCAACAGAGTCTCCCGACATGCCCCCCAATTCATAATCCAACAGTATCAGCGATATTTTGTTACCTCGGGTTGTTTCTTTTATGTACTTATCAATACACTCTTCGCCAGAATCTACCATAATCAAATTATATCTTGACTCGAGGACTAGCCCAGACAACAAAAGCATATCGGGGTTATCGTCACATATCATCATTATTTTCTTTTTTCTTTCCAAGTCACTATGATCATATTCAAATTTCTGAATATTATCCATCTCCCTTATTCTCTTCGCGCTTCACAAGTTTTTCCGTGTTCCAGACTTCATATGTGGGACACACAGTTATATACGATTTTATATATGATCACATATAGTCTCAATATTATAGTTATTAATGCTGATAAGTGTTACATACAAGTTGCTGTGTGCTGTATCATTTCACTCATGTAGAAATTCTACAAGATACCTTTGATGACCCATTTACTGCGGTCAGTGATATTAAACATTAAATGGATAAGCCTAAATTTGATATTATCATAACACGTCTCAACAGATCAGTAACATATCAAGCTCAGTAAATTCCACACATAAGTTCAGGTATCTATGATTATGATATGGTTGACCTGCAAAAAAAAGAACAATTACAAGAAACAAGCGAAAATATAAGAAGGTGATATGATTAGACTGAAAAAGATGTAAAAACGCCTCAGCAAAAACATTGAAAATATTCTGACATGTAAACGACCATCCCGTATTGATATGTAAGAGTTGAGGGTTCCACTATCGACTTAGATCCAGATGCTTATTGGGAAGCATACTGCAAGACAGTAAGGATTTACGTGATTACACTTGATTATAGTTCGACAGTATTCCTTCCTTTTATATACATGTGCACCGAAGATGTTACTGATAAATGGCTATACTTAGAATTTACAAGCAAAAATCAGTAGACATCGACCTTTCCAAACTGGTGGAGGCAATTAGTGAAACAGGTCTGGAAGAGAGTTTACAAAAATTCTTTGATAAACCTCTAGAGAAGGAGACCAAGAGTATAGTGGCAGGGCCTAGTTTTCTGCAATTCCTACGTAATCTATTTCGAATTCAGATTGCTGGCGGAGACATTATACAGTTTGAACATAAGACTCAGAGTAAATACTATATGCTTTCTGCAACTGGAACATGGGACGAAATAATAAAACTAAGTTAATCACAAGAAGAGAGTGAAAGAATATTTTTCGCATATTTTAACGCGCTATGATTTATCTTGGCTATTGTGTTACAATTTACCCGACTGAACACTCTTTCTATCTCAATAGTATTGAAATTCATAGAACATTGACATATTCATCGCTTACCGATACACGCACTCAATAGATCAGTAGTGTACATAATGGAATGAGGGAGCCTCTATAGATCCAGCGTAAGGAGCTTATAAAATTGCAAAATAAGCTAATGACAGCCTCTTTAATAGTAACGGAGATAAATTAGTAGATATGACTGAGTTCGGAAAACCACAGCCTTGCCGCAATAAGTGCGGTGCCTGGATTTATTTTGATAATACTTCCAAACCATCCCAATCTTCACCGGACAAATGGATCCCTTTAGAGTACTCGGAAGATACAGGTATAAAGACAGGTCGAGTGCACCAGTGCCCGAACTGGTCGGAATTTCCGCGGTCTAATGACGTCGACCAGCACCAGGGACAAGTACTTACAACACCAGAAACTACAGAGACAGCAAGATCGGCAATTACAGAAGCACTTTCTCGGTACGATATAGCACTCTCAATCGCACAAGCAGCACCATCCGTATCGGATAAACAGGATCTCATTCTAGCCATGCTGGCTGATTTATTGAACAATATGGGGAAACTAGTAGGTATATTATCAGAACAGCAGGAACAAAGGAGAATCCAGTTTAGTAAGCTCTTTGAGTCACTAGATAAACTGATAGAGCTAAATAAGAGGGAAAAAGAGCAATGACTCAAATATCTAAATATCTCTCTTCCATTTATCATCATTCCAGAATACCTGCCAATTCTACACTATCTGCAAATCGACTTTAATCCATTTCTGGTATCATGACTTCCAATACAAACAAACGTTCGAAGAGAATATTACGAGTTTCATTGCGATCAGATATCCTCATCGAACATAATTGACCATATTAACTACTTTAGTTAATCTATCTATAAAAATAGAATAAATAATTTGCTAGGAAAAGGAAAAAGCCTCTAATACTTGTCTTTGATAGATTACCTTACTGTAGAGAAGCAACCTAGTATGATATTGTTTGTTGACATGCTTATTTAAATATATATAATACCATATCAATGGTTGCATTTAATTTACGATAACGGAAAAGAACATCCTTTTGAAGAATGGTTAATGCATAAACTCAGAGATAAACTAAAAGAAGCGAACATGATTATTCAGCATTCTCATAACCCTCTCCTATTGTATAGGGATACCATTGAAGAAAGTAATTGCGCCGTAGAAGAAGAAGTTTGTTTATTAGCCGAAACCCATGTTATTATTTTACTTTATGCTTACGGTGGGTTTATTCCTTCTGAATTTCAACGTGTAAGGATTCACACATTAGATAAATTTGCTAAATTGATTCTAAAGAAAGGTCGGAAGGACTTAGTTCTACAATGCCTTGAGAATCTGGGATAGCAATGTTAATCAGAACTTCGATTTTTTGATATGAACTTCACTGAAATAATCTAAGACCATTACCATCACTAGTTCATCAGGTCTTGCGATTTCCATATTGGGGCAATCAAACCCAATCTAGCTGCAAAACAAGGACATTTTTGACTATAAGACCATTTTCGTGGGCTAGAAGTGGAGCTTAATTGTGTCTACCTCAAAATGTGGACCTCAAATCATATGAATTATTACTGGCTCGATGCAGCCTGCATTCTTCGGGTTAATTGATACATACTATCATGACATTGACATTCGCAGATCCTTGTTATTCTTGAATTGTTGACAATTTCTACTATTTCGCCTTCGCAAAAGCCATGCTCATTCTGCACACACTTTGTCGATTTATATCCGACCAACTAGATTCTTTACATCTTTATTCTATATATGTTTAGGTCGAAAAGATATTAAAAAGTAGCGAAAAAGGAACACAGAAAAATCGATACAAGCAAGCAATCAATTGAGAACTATTTTGTCCTGATAGGCCTATGAATGCCATATTTGGATCGATACATTTTCTGGTAATCTGAAAATGGAACTTGAAAAAATTTGAGAGAAAAGATTGATATTACGAGTTCCTGTATTAAAGAAACATGGCAAAATGCACAAAATGCGCATCCGAAATTAAATCAGATGGCTATGATATCGAAGAATTAAGTCTCCCTAAGGTTACGTGCTACTTGGTTTCCTGTAAGCAGTGCAAGACTATCCTTGGAATTGTTCAAGAAAAATAGCTTCCGTCTCCCGTGAGAACGCCTTCCCATACCTTATCACCCACGAGAAAATATTGTTAGGGGAAGTTTAGGTTCTTCAATAGGATCTTGGAATCTTTTGTAAATAGGCACAGTTAATACTCCGTCTTTTTTATTTCAAATTCTGTTTTCAGTTTGCTAAAGATCTCTTGTTGTGTCACTGGCATTACTGTTAAATGTCTTTGTATGGATTGATACCACAGTCGATTGCTTCTTTATCTGCAATTTCGAAATTAAGTCTACCTTGATCCGTCTCGAATATCTTTAAACGTTTACAATCAGGATCACTACAAATTTGTTTTGCGGTGTGTGCAACACGATTCGCCCACTCATTGAATATTGTAGGATCTTCTGATCCATCTAAGTCTTTAAGCATTTTTTTGTATGTCGTTAATACTTTTGGCATCAATTCTGAAACCCAGTGTAAATATCACTGATGTTATAATTTTGGAGGTTTATAAAGAGTTGCCAAAGCAAGGTTTTCTTCTACTTGTTAAGTTTACAATTATTTGTACAGGTAAGAACTTTAGGCTTTGGGGTTTTACTGCTTTCAAGTTGGGACGTGAGGCATAAATGATCGAGTTTACTTGGTCGTTCTACCTTCCCGCAGGCAAAGTGCGAAAAAGCGAGTGGGTGACTCATACAAAATGCCGCGACTAAAAAGAAGGCAAATGGGAAATGAAAGTGTGTGAGTGAATCAAGGTTTGGTGGGGGGTTTACCCTAACCAAGAATTCTGCTTTTTATGTGGTGTTTCCTCAATTAGAAATTCTCCATTTGTAAACCTCTTAGATCTGCTTTTGTTTTGGAAACAAATCTAAAGGTGTCCTACTACTTTGCTTTGTTTATATCAAGTTACCTGTGCTTCTCAAGAAATTCACATATTAGTCCATCAGATATTTCGCACTCCAATTTTCTGTTATTGATTTGCTCTAGGATTTTAATTATTTCCTCCATGAATCTTTTCTTAGGGTATGCAAGTAGCGCATCCTGTACATCTGCGAAGTATATGCATTATTAGGTATGCGTATCAGGTTGTTAGATGATGCGACTAAACAAACCTTTACATGATTAGAGAGTCATTAATTGGAAATGAGATTAAGTATATGAATGAATGAAAGATCAGGGTTCCATCTGAGTTCTCAAATACATATATCTAGTTTATAGCATTTGTTAAGATTGCACTGTTAGAAGTCGTTAATGAGAAGAGTTTCTTATTGTTTAATACTGTAACTAGAGTAGTTCTAGTAAATGCCCGTCGTAAAGTTCCTAGGCCTAACAACTATGATACTTCACTTAACGAGAAGTTCTGATATGCGTAACAGTAATGCTTTCTCTTCTTATAATTAATCCTTGAACCAATCCAAATAACAAATCGAAGTACTACAGCATTGGCAACCACTCTCATTACAGTCAAATTTTACTTTACAATTACAGCGACTACACTCACAAATATGATCAACCATAATTATCATAGTTACATCCTTTTTTATATATAAATATGGACGCCAATTTCGACCCATCAGTTTGTATTTACTCTCTAATAACCCTCAAGTTTCAGAATAAAGTCAATTCAGAATTTTGTGTTTTTCGAGCTAAGTTGATCACCCAAATACGGTAAATGACCTATTTATTTTGTTGAAAATCCTTCTCTGTAATCTTCTGGCTAAGCCAGTTCCCTGTTACAATACTCTAAATTGTAAAGTAGCTTTTCATAATATCCCGCTTACATAGAATAGATCTACAATTATAGTCTTGGTCGTGGTTTAACCTCTTGAGACATTATGCGATGCTGGCTCTGGATCCGAATTACAGGGCAACCATCACTGGAGTACGAGCAAACTCGTGAAGTGGTTTAAATCATTGAATTCGGTCTATCGATCTAGATCGCAGATTCTCCACGCATGTTAGTGGATAAATCTACAACAATTGGTACGTCTGTGATAAATAATTTTCCGCCCAAAGTATCACCAAATCTTTCGACTAGTCTGTTGATTAAAGTTTCAACCTGGTCGTCCTTAATTATGACTTCAATCTTAGTCCTCGGGATAAATTCGGGGGTATATTGGGTAGTACCTCTTCCAATAGCAACTGCTTCTGCCTTCGTGATTCCTCTCCCTGCAACTTTGTAATGTGTCATTCCCCCTGTGTTAGCACTTTTTAGTATTTCACTGACTTCATTCAATTTTCTATGTGGGATTATTATTTCCATTTTTTTCATGCAGCATCAATCCTCAATTTTACGATTAATCATAATAGCTTAAAAAGCTAGTGAGTACGATATCTTGATCTGGCATGCTTTTACCAGTTCTAGCGGAATTATAACCTCTCGGTAAATCTGGCTCAATATCATCATATTGTTGAGTTCAGCAGAAAAGTATTGTCCGATTTTGCATGATTCATGGTGCCATAGCCAATCCTTGTTGTGTCTAGCTATTAGGCCCTAACTGGTTTCACGATACTCTTTTCAAAAGCATTAAGTGTACTTACCTCAATTCTGCCAGTATAAACCTTGAGCCTGAACATCATTTGTAGACAATTACCGTTTAACCAGTCATGTTGCCCGTTGCAGCACGCACAATATTATACCTATTGCTATAAAACTATAACTCGACGAGAAAACCATATGAACATAAATGTATCTACTAGTACAAAGTATCTCGTTTTATAGTAATATCAATCATCTTAGTATGTGATTCATTGACTAGTATAATGATTCATAAGAAATTCTAAATGCGAAAAGGATCAATAAAAGCAGCTTGAAATGCAAAACAAGTCCGATTTTGACCAACAATGGTTATTAAGGATCATGCCCATTAATCGTTTATGTGTTCCATTATAGGATATAAAGGTCAATTAATCGTAGCGCCAGTATTAGTTGATAGCCTTAAACGAATGGAATACAGAGGGTATGATAGTGTAGGAATAGCCACGATAAATAATGGCAAGATCTTACTTAAAAAGGGCGTAGGCAAAGTAGTGGATGTCAATAAGAACCTTGACTTGAATAGTATGGATGGGCACACAGGTATTGGACACACGAGATGGGCCACTCATGGCGGTGTTACCGAAAAAAATGCTCATCCACATTACGGTTGTACAGATAGTGTGGCCATTGTGCACAATGGAATTATCGAAAATCACAGCGAGTTAATGGAAGAACTTATTGAGTTGGGCCATGTTTTTAAAAGCGATACCGATAGCGAGGTAATTGCACATCTCCTCGAAAGATACTACGCCGAACAAAAAAATATAAAGAATAGCATAATCGAGACATGCAGAAGACTAAAAGGATATTATGCGTTTGTCGCAGCATTTGAGGACGGCACGATTTGTGGATCAAGATGCAACGAACCACTTGTGATTGGAGTAGCAGATACAGGATATTTCATCTCAAGCGACATTCTAGGATTTATAGGACACACTGACAAAGCTATTTTTCTAGACAATAGGGACATTGTTGTCCTCGATTCGAAAACCCTTCAAATATATGATCAAGATGGAAAAACCGTAGACCGAACACTTACACAGGTAGCATGGGAACTAGCCGCGATAGACAAAGGAAAATATGCACACCACACCCTAAAAGAAATCCATGAACAACCTTCGATAGTTGAAAAAGTAGGGATCCAAAATTTAGATAAAATAGAGGAATTTTGTCGTATCCTGAAAAATTCAAAGACTGTATTTCTCACAGGCAGTGGAACAAGTTATAATTGTGCACTAATTGCTAAACACATATTATCAAATTTTGCAAAAATTCATGCTGAGACTGTGGTATCAAGTGAATTTGAGTATACACTTGATGGCATTGACAACACGTCTGTGTTGCTTGCCCTTTCTCAGAGTGGCGAAACAGCAGATGTTTTGCAGGCTGTAAAAGTTGTAAAAAATGTGGGAGCTAAAATACTTTCTATTGTGAACATCTCGACTTCTTCCTTGGCCAAAATCAGCGATTCATTTTTGACTATCGAGTGTGGGCCTGAAATAGGAGTAGCTGCAACCAAAAGTTTCACGGCACAATTGTCTCTAATCTATATGATAGTAGATACATTATGTAGTGGTTACCTAGGCTTTAAAACCAATAAACAATTTCTTGTTGGTGCACTTCGTGAAGCATTAGATTATGAAATTGAAATACGTGGTATTGCAGAAAAGCTTCGAGATGCACGGGATATTTATGTGCTCGGTAGATCAATTCATTATCCGATTGCACTTGAAGGAGCATTGAAAATAAAAGAACTGTCCTATATCCACGCAGAAGGCCTTGCTGCGGGCGAATTGAAACATGGACCATTGGCACTAATTGATAGAAATAGCTACGTAATAATTATAAACCCAGATGATTCTACTTCCGATAGTAATATTGCTAGTGCCCATGAAGTAAAAGCAAGAGGGGCTACGATAATTGGTATTTCTAATGCGCCAAATGAAATATACGACATATTTATTAAGATTCCATTTATACAGTGTAATGCCATCTATCCGATTATCGAAGTACTACCGTTTCAGCTTCTAGCATACTACCTGTCATTAGTAAAGAATATAGATCCAGACTATCCACGCAACCTTGCTAAATCAGTTACTGTGAGATAGAAATGTACACGTACTAACTCATTTATACTATTATATGATTGAGATATTTGAATATGGGGGGAGTAAAAACTGATGACATCTGGTGGGTACAGTAATTGAAGTTCTTTTATTATAGAGCTTAAAATCACCGAAATCTAGATACTCTAAGTTACCGTAAAAATATGACAGTTTTTAGTGATGGATATGAGAAATTGGTCTGTTTTCAATCAGTAAGCTAGTTTATTGGTGCTGACTCTGGTAGACAATGCACCGAAGTCCTTACTTATCCTACTAAAAATATTTAACTAACCGTCAGGTGGTCTAGCGGTCAATTCAGCTAAGTATACTTTTGATCCCTTACCAATTTTTATACTCCAAGAAATATACTACGGGTTATGAACAAATCTAACTCAACTGAAACAGGTATTGTTTCGCACATCGTCTATAGAGTACCCAAAAATAATCATGACGCAATGTTGCGAATCTGCAAAGAGGCCTATGATATGTTCAAGCAATACGGTATTCTCCACTATGACGCCTTCAAGCTTAGCAATACAGATGTACCAATGGAAGGATTTGCCAATATTGCAAGTGTCATTTCTGCCAATCAAGACGAGGAGGTTTGGATTGAGTCAATTTATTACAGAGATCGCCAACACATGGATGAAGTAATGACAAAGATGGAAAAGGACGAAGGAGCCGGCCAGATGATGAAACAATCAATGGATCTGCTGCCTCCGGGTGCCAAGTTCATCGTCGGTGACTTTGAACGTCTGAGTGTCTAGGTAGACATAGGATATAGCTCTCGTGCTTTAGAAAATAATGTTTTTCATGATCTCCGAACTGAATAGATCTTGCGTTAATGCATTGTACCACTGTCATATTATTTGGGTCAGCACATTTATGACAAGGAAAATAGGTCCAGGGCGACCATAGTACAAGCGCACCAGGTAACCCTACGCCTTCATCCCGCATCTTAAGAACAGAACCAGCTATTAATCCACCTCCAGCTGAATCTCCGTACATGGCAATATTATCAAGAGAATAACCTTGATCCTTTAATGCTTGTATAACTGAAACAACCTGATCAGTTGTTTGATTCCATTTCGAAAATGGGGCTAAACCATAATCCACGGAAATGACCCTAAGCCCTGTAATATTTGCTACTGGTGCAGCATTTCCTAATGTAGAATTAGCTCCTAAGATAGTGTATTCTCCACCATGTACATATATCAAAACTTTCCCGTTATCCTTCCAATCTTTTTGTTTGATGTCAAGTACATTTACGTCTCTCAATTTGGTAGCTCTGATAGTAGGTTGATAGCTATCTACAATCGGTTGAGACATTTGCATTGACATGGAACTTGTTTGTTGATTCAGTTCTTGCCAACCTTTCAAATCATCTGAGCTTGGTGTTACAAAAGTAGGCAAATTCGTTGTTAGACTTTTTAGTATTTCTTGAGCTCCTTTGGATATGGTTGGTGAAATATAGATCATTGAATCACTAATATTAGCTTGAGTAACGTTTGTAAGTTTCTCAAGTATATTAATATAATATAAAAATGGATATGGGAATGAAGATATAGCATTGAAGATATAGCATTGAAGATATAGCATAAATCAGATAGAAAATGTTTGCAATTTCTATCCATATCAACTTCTCTATGAAGAATAAGAATAGTTATCCTTAACCTGGTGACTGCCAAATGGATTTTTATAACTAACAGTTAGGTAATCCAATTTATCTCTAGAGATAAGAAGAATGCGCGTAAATTTACGTAGGGTTTTGCACGTTGGAACATTCTGTCAAGGTACCGTGACAAAATGTGCGTGACAAATGTCACTTTTGAAGAACCTAGCTATAAAAATTGGAAATAGAATATCACACCAAAATTTGCAAGAAACATACTCAACACAAATTTTCTCCTGCTTTGAGCTTTATCCATAATAATTACAGTTGGTGAGGGTGTCAACATAGATTTTGTGATCTCGGATTGTCATAAGAGACTTCAAAATTGCCACGCACTTTGACCTTCTCTTTAATAGTATTCACTTTCCCTTCGACTTTCCATTTACTACCATTTAGGTGAGATAACCGCGGAGCAGATGTCCACAATGTTCCCTCAGCAGTAACCTTTGCAATCCCCCTTTGATTTGGCATCATTTACCAACAGTCTCGAGCCTAACGATTGGACTCATCATTGACTGCATATATACCGGTATCTGTGTCTGTGGAGCTAAAGAGCTCGTGCTGGACCGAAGATGGTCTTTCGCCGAATGTATCACAATTGATAATTGACTGACCTGATTACACATCAATACGTGACAATTTCTACATATATCCTAATAATTTGATGCAATCTCTTTGCTGAAAATTTCTATTTGCTCATTAAAGTCACTTATTGGCCAAAAATGAATGCGCTTGACTCCGACATTGCGAAGTATATCTATCTTATTTTTGCAATGATCAACGGATCCAAATAGAAGTAATGATTCTAGATCTTCTGGTGGTCTCCCTAATCCTGGAGATAGTATGTTCTTTACCATTCTGTGAACCTTGTCCTTATCATTATCGATGTATCCAAACATACTCATCATGGAATTTTGAAATGATTCGGTATCCTTACCACTTTCACTCCTATATGAAAGAACTGTCTTCCATCTCTCTTTGAATTTCTCCGGTGTAATGTTATATGCAGATGCCATCCAGCCATCTCCGTACTTTGCTACTCTCTTTAGGCCTGCCTCAGAACCCCAACTTCCTATTAGAATTGGGGGATGTGGTTTCTGAACTGGTTGTGGCTCCGTAGATACGTTCCTCATTTTATAGTAAATCCCATCGAAATTTGCTAACCTTGGCTCGCCACTTTCTGTATTCCAAAGTAGCTGTAATACCTGTAAAGCCTCGTCGAACCTTTTCCACCTATCTTCATTGGATATTCCGCACACATCGTAGTCTTTTTTAGATGAACCAGGCCCGACACCTGCAAAGAGTCTGCCAGAAGATATGATATCTATTGAAGATAAAGCTCTGGCAGACATTATAGGATTTCTAATAACTATGTTTAAGATGGAAGTTCCTAGTTTGATCTTGTTG
>Ga0299914_10002618_pt1 | contig 12452 bp, 15 predicted proteins | sample RVTome_10_FD_201361 | JGI IMG/M metagenome (GOLD analysis project Ga0299914, IMG submission 201361) | Soil microbial communities from uranium-contaminated site in the Upper Colorado River Basin, Wyoming, United States - RVT153D57 (version 2) ...
ATCGATCGGCTGGGCCGGCAGGGGCTCCGTCACCTCCGGCGCGGCGATGGTATGGGCGACGGTGGCTTGCGGCAGCCCCGCGACCGAGACGATGTCGCCGGCGGTCGCCTCGTCGAGGCCGACGCGCTCGAGCCCACGAAAGGCGAGCACCTTGGACACGCGGCCCTGCTCCACCAGTCTTCCGTCATGGTCGAGCACCCTGACCTGCTGGTTCGGCGCGATGCTGCCCGAGGTGATGCGGCCGGTGACGATGCGGCCGAGATAGGGATTGGCCTCCAGGATGGTGCCGAGCAGGCGGAACGGCCCCTCCTGGACCTTGGGTGGCGCGACATGGGTCAGCACCAGGTCGAACAGCAGGTGCATGCCCTGATCTTTCGGGCCCTCGGGGCTCGCCGCCATCCAGCCTTCCTTGGCCGAACCGAACAGAATGGGAAAGTCGAGCTGCGCGTCGGAGGCGTCGAGCGCGGCGAACAGGTCGAACACCTCGTTCACTACCTCTTGCGGCCGCGCATCGGCGCGGTCCACCTTGTTGATCACCACGATGGGCTTGAGCCCCATCTTCAGCGCCTTCGACACCACGAATTTGGTCTGCGGCAGCGGGCCCTCGGCCGCGTCCACCAGCACCAGCGCGCCGTCAACCATGTTGAGGATGCGCTCCACCTCGCCGCCAAAATCGGCGTGGCCTGGCGTATCGACGATGTTGATGCGGGTCTCGCCCCACAGAATCGAGGTCACCTTGGCGAGGATGGTGATGCCGCGCTCGCGCTCGAGGTCGTTGGAATCCATGGCGCGCTCGGCCACCCGCTGGTTCTCGCGGAACGAGCCGGATTGCTGGAGCAGCCGATCGACCAGAGTAGTCTTGCCATGATCGACATGGGCGATGATGGCGATGTTGCGAAGGTTCATGGATGCCTGAATGTGCGAACGCGGGCCCAAACGGCCCGCGTTTCTATGTGGGGGATATATAGTCCGTATCGCGCCCGCGCAATGGCCTTAGGGCTATGGCCCTGGTCCGACGCGTGCCAACATGCGCACACTTGGTAAGACTTTCGCCGACCCGTATGCTACGTTTCCGACGGCGCTATTGTCGTCCGGGGGGGCTTGTGGCCCTTCATTTAATTCCCCTCTATGTCTTTGCAAAGGAGCTTGCTGGTGTGCGGCTTGGCTGGGGTTGTCGATCTCAACGGAACGCGTCGGCCGGATCCGGCCATGCTACGGCGCATGGGAGATGCGCTGTGGCACAGGGGCCCCGACGACGACGGGCTTCTGGTCGAGTCCGGCATAGGACTGGCGCATCGGCGGCTGAGCATCGTCGGCGCCAGTAACGGACGCCAGCCCATCTTCAACGAGGACGGCTCGATCGCCATGATCTTCAATGGCGAGCTCTTCGACTATCCGGAGCGCAAGCCGGAGCTGGAAGCCAAGGGCCATATCTTCAGCACGAACACCGACAGCGAGCTCCTCGTCCATCTTTATGAAGAATACGGTGAGGGGCTCTTCCCATACCTGAAAGGACAATTCGCGTTCGTGTTGGTCGACTTCCGTCGCCGTGTGGTGCTGATGGCACGCGACCGCGTCGGCATCTGCCCCCTGTTCTGGTCGCGGCAGGGAGATTTCCTCTATTTCGGCTCCGAGATCAAAGCTCTGATCGCCTCCGGCGCCGTCGAGCCGAAGGCCGACCCGCGCGGTCTCGATCAGATTTTCACCTTCTACGCGCTGTGCGGTAACCGCACGATGTTCGAGGGCGTACAGGCGATCGCGCCCGGCCATTATCTGAAGATCGCTTGGCGCGACGACGGCAAGGCGGCGGAGCCGGTCGAGCACAAATATTGGGACTTCGACTTCCCCGATTGGGGAGACGAGGAGAACCCTTCGGAAGACGCGGCGATCGCGGCGTTCGAAGCGGCATTTTCGCGGGCGGTCGAGATCAGGCTCCGCGCTGACGCGCCGGTGACGGGCTATCTCAGTGGCGGCGTGGATTCGTCCTACGTCCTTGCCACCGCCGCGCAAATTAACGGCCGCGCGTTGCAGTGCTTCACCGCTCAGATTCCGGCACTCGGGTTCGACGAGAGCGACCAGGCCTGCGAAACCGCCCGCTTGCTCGGCGAAGAACGCATCACGCTGGTCGAAGCGGGCTCCAACCTCATCGCTGATACCTATCCCGCACTCGTCACTGCGGCCGAGAGCCCGGTGCTCGACACCTCCTGCGCGGCGTCCTACGCCCTTGCCCGCGCGGTGCGCGCGCAAGGACACAAGGTCGTGCTCACGGGCGAGGGGGCCGACGAGGCGCTCGCCGGCTATGTCTGGTTCAAGATCAGGGAGTTGGCGCGGGTGCTCGATATCGGCGACGCCTTCCGGCCGAGCACGGCCATCAGCCGGATCGCGCGCAAAACCATGACGAAGAATCGCTCCTTCGCCGAGTTCAAGCGCATCGACGGGATGATCGGGGGGCCGCATGCCCAGTCGATCATGTACAATCTCGTCTCCACCGCGCGCGACCGGTACTACAGCGCTGGATTCAAAGAACAGCTGGGCGACCATGTCGCCTATGAGGATGTCGGCCTCGACCTCGAGCGCATGGCGCGCTGGCATCCGCTGAATCGCTCGCTCTATCTCGGCTACAAGGTGCACCTTGCCGGCATGCTGCTCACCCATAAAGGCGACCGGGTGGCGATGAGCAATTCGGTGGAAACACGCTATCCTTTTCTCGACGAAGACGTGATCGCGGTGATCTCGCGCTTGCATCCGAAGTTGAAGCTGCGCCGCCTCAAGGACAAATATCTGCTGCGGCACGCGGCGGAACGCATGTTGCCGCAGGAGGTAGCCTGGCGGCCGAAGTACATGTTCCGCGCGCCGCTCGCCGAAAGTTTCTTCACCTCAGGCGCACCCTATGTCGAGGATCTGCTGAGCGAGGCATCGCTCAAGGCAACGGGTTATTTCGATGTCAAAAGCGTGCGAGATGGGATCGGGCGCCTGGCGAGCGGCCCGGCAACCGGGCGCGACACGTTTGCGAGCCTCGGCATGGTCGGGGTCATCACCACGCAGCTTTGGCATCATCTCTATCTGGGCGGCGGGCTATGCGAGGTGCCCGAAGCGAGCTTCGCGCCGCCTCCGCTTGTCGCTCAGCAGGCAGCCGCCGAATGAGGCTGCTATAGGGCGGTCATGGACAAGATATCTCGGCGGGTACTTCTTGGAGGTGTGACCATGAGCGGTTTCCTGTGGAGTGCAGCCCAGGCCGGCGAGACGGAGCAGCCGACTTTCGGCCCGGCGCCGGCGCCGCTCGCCGGGTCAGAGCTTCCCTCGTAGGTCTTGGGCGGCAGGCCGAAAACCTCGAGCTGCTCGTCGTGCTGAACAACGGCATATACCAGTCGGTCTCGCTCACGGGATGGATGGCGGCGAACCCCGATCTGCTACTCGCCACCAATTTCGGCGCGAAGGAGAGCGTGTTCACCAAATTCCCCAAAGACGCGCTGAATCATGCCGAAATAGCGCGGGCTCAGACTCACTTGGCGCGGCGCCGGCCCAAGAGGCGCAGCCTAAGCGCATTGAGCTTGATGAAGCCCTCCGCGTCCTTCTGGTCGTAGGCGCCGGCGTCGTCCTCGAAGGTGACGATCTGGCCGGAATAGAGCGATTTCGGGCTCTTGCGGCCGATGACGATGACGTTGCCCTTGTAGAGCTTGAGCGTCACCTCGCCGTCGACATGCTCCTGGCTCTTGTCTACCAGCGCTTGCAGCATTTCCCGCTCCGGCGAGAACCAGAAGCCGTAATAGACGAGCTCCGCGTAACGCGGCATCAGCTGATCCTTCAGATGCATGGCCTCGCGGTCGAGGGTCAGCGACTCGATTGCCCTGTGCGCCACATGCAGGATGGTGCCGCCGGGGGTCTCGTACACGCCGCGAGACTTCATGCCGACGTAGCGGTTCTCCACGAGATCGACGCGGCCAATGCCGTTGTCGCGGCCAAGCTCATTGAGCCGCGTCAGCAGGGCTGCCGGTGACAGTTTCTTGCCGTCGATGGAAATGGGGTCGCCGCCCTTGAAGCCGATGCTGACAATGGTCGCCTTATCGGGCGCGTCCTCGGGCGAGACGGTGCGCTGATAGACGTAAGGCGGCGGCTCGGTGCCTGGGTCTTCCAGCACCTTCCCTTCCGATGAAGAGTGCAAAAGATTGGCGTCGACCGAGAACGGCGCTTCGCCGCGCTTGTCCTTGGCCACCGGAATCTGATGCTTCTCGGCGAACTCGATCAAATCGCTACGCGACTTGAAGTCCCATTCCCGCCAGGGCGCGATCACCTTGATGTCGGGGTTCAGCGCATAATAGGTCAGCTCGAAGCGCACCTGATCGTTGCCCTTGCCGGTGGCGCCATGGGCCACGGCGTCGGCGCCGGTCAGCTTCGCGATCTCGATCTGGCGCTTGGCGATCAGCGGCCGGGCGATGGAGGTTCCGAGCAGATAAGAGCCTTCATAGAGCGCATTCGCCCGGAACATGGGGAACACGAAGTCGCGCACGAATTCCTCGCGCAGATCCTCGACGAAAATCTCCTTGATGCCGAGCAACTCTGCCTTCTTGCGCGCACGCGCGAGCTCCTCGCCCTGGCCGAGATCGGCGGTGAAAGTCACCACCTCGCAAACATAGGTCTCCTGAAGCCATTTCAGGATGATGGAGGTGTCGAGCCCGCCGGAATAAGCGAGCACCACCTTCTTGATGTTTTGCCGTTTCGTCATGAGCGGGACCTCGCCGAAGTGCCGCCGTTATAAAGCAGCCATCCGGTGCGGCAAGCGCAGCGGGAGCGCCGCGCCGCTCGACGTTTTTCATGGAGCCGTCACGGAACCGGGAGGCAGGCACCGGCGTTCGGACAGGGCAGTAGCTGCGGAAGGGTTAAGTCCATGCCCTAGCGGGTAAATCAGGAGTTGCCCGATGGCGTGATGAACAACCTTTCGCATTACGCCCAGGTCGCCGCGCATCAGGTGGCCTGGGCGGGAAGCGAAGAAGGAAACGAGGAGGCGAGGGATGAGGACCCGAAACGTAAAGAAAGCCGGAGAGGCGACGCTCACGTCAAAGGCCGGTTGGGGCTATGCCGTGAGGAAATACCGACGGCAGGCAGGCGACACCTGGTGGCAGACCGTTACGCATTACATCCCTGCGCCGTGGCACCCGGCGACCTCGGTCGCGTTCGGCAGTCGGGAGACATCTAGCCCAAGTCAGCACGAGCGCTGGCGCGCTGCTTGACGCTCGCGCTTTTAAGCTGACCGCAGGCGGCCATGATGTCCCGCCCGCGTGGGCTACGGACCGGGCTCGCATAGCCGGCGTGATTCACCACTTCGGCGAATTTCTCGATCTGCTCCCAGTCCGAGCATTCGAAGGGCACGCCGGGCCAGGGATTGAACGGAATCAAATTGATCTTGGCGGGGATCTTGGCGAGCAGCCGTACCAGCGCCTTGGCGTCGGCGACCGAGTCGTTGACGCCTTTCAACATCACATATTCGAAGGTGATGCGCTTGGCGTTGGAGAGGCCCGGATAGGCGCGGCACGCGGCGAGCAAATCCTTGAGCGGCCATTTCTTGTTGATGGGCACGAGCTGATCGCGCAACTCGTCGCGCACCGCATGCAGCGAGATGGCGAGCATGGTACCGGCTTCCTCGCCCCAACGCGGGATCTCCGGCACCACGCCGGAAGTTGACAGCGTAATGCGCCGCTTGGAGATGGACAGCCCCTCGCCGTCGGCGGCAATGGCGCACGCATCCCGCACATGGTCGAAATTGTAGAGCGGCTCGCCCATGCCCATGAGCACCACATTGGTGATCTTACGCATCGTCTCGGGAATGCCGCGCGTGTCTTCCGCGACAGCGTCCGGCCAATCGCCGAGCCGGTCGCGGGCCAGCATGATCTGGCCGACGATTTCGCCCGCGGTCAGGTTGCGCACCAGGCGTTGCGTGCCGGTATGGCAGAAGGAGCAGGTCAGCGTGCAGCCGACCTGGCTGGAAATGCACAGGGTGCCGCGATCCTGCTCGGGGATGTAGACGGTCTCTACCTCCTTGCCGTCGGTAAGCCGCAACAGCCATTTGCGCGTGCCGTCCACCGAGACCTGCTCGGTGACGATCTCCGGCCGCGCCAAGGTGAAGCGCGCGGCCAGCTCGGCGCGGAGTTTCTTGGCGATGTCGGTCATGGTGGCAAAGGAGGTCGCGCCACGCACATAGAGCCAGCTCCAGAGCTGGCTCACCCGCATGCGGACCTGCCGCTCCGGCACGCCAAGCGCGCGCAATTTCGCGGCGAGCTCTAGGCGACCAAGCCCGATCAACGGCTCCGCCTCAGGCGAATCGCCGGTCGTCGGTGAGGACCCAAGGTCTATGAGGGGCGTGACGTGCATGACACGTCATATCATGCCCGCAGCCGAGAATGAAAAGGCGGGAAGGCTGCTAATCTTCCATCGCATCGTCAGCCAGATCCAAGACCTTGCTCTCAGGGTTCGCCTCTCAAGCGATCAGGAGCTTGGTGAGATGGCTGGCCATTGCCGCGAAGTCGATGGTCGTCGGCTCGTCCTCCTCGGTGTAGTAGCCCTCGAACCACATCATGATGAGACCGCGGTTGTCGTTGTCGTAGGCGGTAAACTGGGCGCAACTCAGTTCGCCGACATCGATGGAGGAGTCGCCGGCGGCGAGCGCCGGCGAGACAGTCAGAAGCGCCGCGGCAATAGCGGTCGCATAGAGAGCCTGCATGGGATTTTCAACCTGTAGCGGCGGGCTGCCGCGAAAGGCAACGCTAGCCCTCTTCAAGACCGCCAGCAATATGGGGTTTCGGGGGCAGTAAGGCAGCGGCTTAGCTGCTGCACTCCTTGGCGATGCGCGCGAGAGCGTCGCTCATGCCGCTCAGCGAATAATCGTCGCTGGTGTTGGTGCCGCGCGCCGAGCGGCCCTCGATCTTCATGGTGGTGCCGCCCTTCATGGCCTCGAGCAGCTTGCCTTCATCTTCGGTCTTCTCGACGAAGGCGCCTTCCTCCTTGGTGAACAGCTCGAATTTGTCGGTGCCGATGGTGACGGTGGTCTTGGCGCCGGGGGCAAACGGATAGCCCATTTTCACGCTGATCTCATCGACCACCTGATCGGCGGGGTAGCGCGAGATGTAGAAATAAATGGGCCCGCGCTTGACGTTCTTGGGTAGCGACGCTGTGGGCTGAGCCACGATGAAGCACACTTTGGGGCTCCCCGTCGCAGCATAGGCAGACCAGTCCTTGAACTTCTCCAAGAGGGCGGCCTCTTGGGCAAGGGCGGACGTGCAGCTTAAAACTCCGATCACGCTTGCGACTCGAACGGCGCGGCGCATTCTCCCCGTCCCTAACTTGGTGAGTGGCGAAGTCAAACCATACAGACTCGATCAAGCTTTGACCAGCAGCGGAGTTCCCGCAGATTTCCGGGAAAGAACGACTCTTCCGCGCCGTGTCCGCGAGGCAACGTCTTGAGTCGCGGAGCAATCGACGACCATCGGGACGGCTCGAACGATCGCCGCAATCGGAACAAAACAGCAACCCTGGTTGGTAAACCATTTCTTAACGAGCCGGTTGGTCGAGAGTCAAACTTATACTAGTCTGTCCGGCGGTGGGCTTGGCAGGGGCGGCGGGAACTTTCGCAACTTCATCTCGGCATCTCCAGGCCCAAGTAGGTTAAGTTGCGTCAGTTGTGTCGGGGTTAAGGAGGCGATCATGTTTGCGTCAAAGAAACAAAAAACAACCATAGCAGAAGGACTAAAGATTGTCGGGAGCATTACCACCGACGGGATCGTCGAGGTTCACGGTCACATCGATGGCGAAATGCACTGCGCCTCGATAATCGTCGCGTCGACGGGGCATGTTTTTGGAACGCTCACCGCCGAGAACATCATTGTGGACGGCAGAGTCGACGGCCCAATTCAGGGCGACGAGGTCATGCTGAAATCGCAGGCGCACGTTCTTGGCGACATTCGCTGCCAGACCGTCATCATCGAGAAGGGGGCCTTTATGGAAGGCCGCCTGGTGCGCGCGCGCGGAGCCAACGGAATTCAGCCGGAGATAGAAGAGTCCAGAACGGCCCCAGATCGCTCTCGGGACGAAGCCGGCTTGCTCGAGGCCGAAAACTCAACGCGCAAGGCCGAGCTTGTGGTCGAGGCCCGGCATCTGTCGGGAAATCCCAATCTGCTCGTCGACGAAGCGCTGGTCTACCTCGCCAAGCGCGGCAACGCGCAGGCGAAGTCCATTCTCAACGAGCAGCGCGCGGGCGAGAAACGGACAAGATCGGCCAAGAATTAGATTCGGTTCCGAATCGCGATCGAACAGAGACGGAAGATGCGGGGTGGTCCTGCGGGACCCCCCTTGCTTTCCGATCAATGACGGGCGCCCAATAGCTTCATGCGCGCGGTGCAAGTCAGCGAGTTCGGCGGTCCGGAGAAGCTCCGCCTCGAGGACGTGCCGGAGCCGTCTCTCGGTGAGGGCGAGATCGTTATTCGCCCCACCGCCGTCGGACTCAATTTCTTCGACACGTTGGTGCTGCGCAATCGGTACCAGATAACGCCGTCCTTGCCGTTCTCGCCGGGGGGCGAAATCGCCGGCGAAATTGAAGGGCTCGGTTCCGGCGTATCGGGCCTGCGCATCGGGCAGAGGGTGGTGGCCTTTATCGGCGGCAACGGTTGCCGCGAGAAGGTGACCACCAAGGCGAGCAACGCCATCCCCATTCCTGACGGCGTCAGCGACGAGGCGGCGGCAACGATACCGGTCACCTATGGCACGGCTCTGCATGCCTTCAAGGACCGCGCTCAACTCAAGGAAGGAGAGAGCGTGGCCGTGCTCGGCGCCGCGGGCGGCGCGGGTGTTGCCGCTATCGAGATCGCCAAGCTGATGGGGGCGCGCGTCATCGCCGTCGCTTCCTCGGCCGACAAGCTCGCCTTTGCACTCGCTCAAGGCGCCGACGAGGGCGTCAATTACGAAACTGAAGACCTCAAGGGGCGGCTCAAAGATCTCACCGGGCAGAAAGGCGTCGACGTGCTGTACGATCCCGTGGGCGGAGATCATGCCGAGCCGGCCTTGAGAGCCATGGCCTGGGAGGGGCGCTATCTCGTGCTCGGTTTCGCCTCTGGCACCATCCCGCGCCTGCCGCTCAACCTCGTGATGCTCAAAGGCTGCGCCATAATCGGCGTATTCTGGACCGCGTTCGTCGAGCGCAATCCGAAAGCGCACCGCGCCAATATGGAACTTCTGCTCGATTGGTGCGAAGAGGGACTGATCGCCCCGCACATTCATGCGACCTTCGCGCTGACCGACACCGCCAAGGCGCTATCCCTGATCGAAGAGCGCAAAGTCACCGGAAAGGTGATCGTCAACCCGCAAGCTTAACTTGAGGGAGGCAGTTCCTTGCCGAGGGCGCGCGCCGCCGCCGCCCGGTGTGTGGGCGTGATATTGGTGGCGACCATGCCGATCACCGCCGTGAGCAAGGCCGCATCGTCGGCGAAGCCGAGGCCAAGGATGATGTCGGGGACGATGTCTACTGGCAGGATGAAATAGGCAAGCGTGGCGAGCAGCATGCCGCGCACGCGCATCGGCGTCGCCGGATCGAGCGCGCAATAATAGGCGGCGATGGCATCCTCGACAAAGGGCAGGTTCCCGGCGAAGCGCTTAAGCTTAGCCCAGAAATCGCGGCGGACTCGCTGCTCATATTTGGCGAAGGCCGAGAGCCTAAGCTCGCGCCCGAGAGCCGCTTGTCTCAACGCGCTGGCGTCGTTCCACGTCATGGTTTCACCTCGCTAAAGGCTCCGGCTCAAAATTCGCACAAAACATAAGCAGTGCGGCCGCCCTTCGCAACAGCACCTTAGAAATTGGGACCGGCTTGCAGGAAATCAGGCCAGATGCCATTTCAGCCTCATGGCCCAGCACCGCCTGCTTTTCGTCTGTCTCGGTAACATCTGCCGCTCGCCCATGGCCGAAGGCGTGTTCCGCCGCGTGGCCGAAGAGGAGGGCGTGGTGCACCTGTTCGAGCTCGACTCGGCGGGGATGGGCGACTGGCATGTCGGCCAGGCGCCCGACACGCGCGCCCAAGAAGCCGCCCACGGGCGCGGTATCGATATCTCAGGTCAATCTGCCCGGCAGGTGACGCATGGCGATTTCGCCGCCTTCGATTTGCTGCTTGCCATGGACGGGTCGAACTATGCCGAGCTTACCGAGCTTGCGCCCAAGGAGGCGCGGCACAAGATCCGCCGCTTCCTCGATTTCGCGCCGCATGTGGGGACCAAGGACGTGCCCGATCCTTTCTACGGAGGACACGACGGCTTCGACCACGCGCTCGATCTGATCGAGGCGGCCGCGCGGGGGCTACTCGCCGATCTTCTCGGCAAGACGAGGTCCACCAGGAAGGGCGTTAAATCGTGAGGTCGTAGGCGGCCTCGACCACATAGGGGCCGCCGCCCACCGAATTGCGTGAGGAGTAGAGCACGAAGCGGCTCACCATGAAGGGCTCGGCCGCGATGCCGCCTTGACACTCGAGATAAGCGGCAACGGCGTCGGCCCGCGCTCTCCTAAGCCGCGCCAACGTAACATGCGGGGTGAAATTGCGTCCCTCGGGCGGCAAACCCGCCTCGCGCGCGGCGTGCTCATTGGCCCGCTGCAAAGTGTCGAGCGCATCCGACGGCGCGATGCCGGCGATGATGGCGCGCGGCTTTCTGCCGCCGAAACTGCCGATACCGTTCAGACGCAGCTCGAACGGTGCCACGTCGATCCCGCCCAGAGCATGCGTGAAATCGCGTGCGGTGACACCGTCGACATCGCCGATGAAGCGCAAGGTCAGATGATAATTCTCGGGATCGATCCAGCGCGCCCCGGTGAGGCCGGCGCGGAGCAGCGTAAGGCGCGCGGCGATGCTTTGCGGAATCTCGATGGCGGAAAACAGGCGGGGCATTGAAGCTCAACACTCAAGGGCATGGGTTGGGAGTGTCAAGGTGGATTCGGTCGATGTCCTCAAGCACGGCAGGCGACAGCTTGAGATCGGCTGCGGCGATATCGGTCTTGAGTTGCTCGAGAGTGGTCGCGCCGATGATGGTGCTGGTCACGAACGGGCGCGACACGGCGAAGGCAATCGCCATCTGCGCCGGATCGAGCCCATGCTTCTTGGCGAGAGCGACATAGGACGAAATCGCCCGCGGGCCGTTCCCCTTCTCGTAGCGGCCGAGCCGGTCGAACAGCGTCTTGCGCGAGTTCGGCGGCAGCGCACCGCCTTCGTATTTGCCGGTGAGATAGCCCTGGCCGAGCGGTGAGTAGGCAAACAGGCTCACCTGCTCGCGGTGAAAGATTTCGGAAAGCCCGATCTCGAAGACCCGGTTGACGAGATTGTAGGCATTCTGGATCGAGACCACACGCGGGAGCCCGTGCTGTTCCGCCGCCTTGAGAAAGCTCATCACCCCCCAAGGTGTCTCGTTGGAGAGCCCGAGGAACCTGACCTTGCCGCTCGCCACGAGTTTGGCCAAGACGCCAAGGATGTCATGAATGGGGTAGGTCTCGTCATCGCGATGCTCGTAGTTGAGGCCCTCGAACACGCGCATGGGCCGGTCAGGCCAGTGCAGCTGATAGAGGTCGATATAGTCGCTTTGGAGACGTCTGAGACTGCCCTCGACCGCCTCCATGATCTGGCCTTCGTTCTGGCGCGGCACGGTCCGCTCCTTGCGCAGCCAATCGATCGATCCGCGTCCGGCCACCTTGGTGGCGATCATCACCTTGTCTCGGGCTTTGCGCGCGGCAAGCCAGGTGCCGATGATCTCTTCGGTGCGCCCTTGCGTCTCGGGCTTCGGCGGCACCGGATAAATTTCGGCGGCGTCGAAAATGTTTATGCCGCGATTGACGGCGTAATCCATCTGCGCATGGCCTTCGGTTTCGCTGTTCTGCTCGCCGTATGTCATGGTGCCGAGACAGAGCGCGCTGACCTTCACGCCGGTGCGGCCAAGCTCGCGATAGTCCATGTGTGTCGCCCTGGGGAAGAGGTTTGCGCGCGATCTAAAGCGGCGCTTCGCTAGCCGGCGAAGCTGCCGCCAAGCTCTATGGCGCCTGTAGCCGCCGCGTCCTCCTCGACCGTCTCGCTGGCAAAGAACGAAGTGACCAGCAGCCAGAGGATGAAGGCGGCGATGGTGAAAAGGGCGATGAATGCGCCAATTTTTCCGAAGCTTAGGGGCATGATCGAGCCTCGATCGTTACCGGACGGACACTAGCCAAGTCATGAATGACGATCAACTCATGCCGGGCGCCGCTTAAGCGCGGGATCGGCTTCAGGCGCGGGCTCTCGCGTCGTGGCGGCAGCGATACCGAGATAAAGCGCCGTGAGCGCCGTGGCGCACATGAACCAAGTCTGCCACATCCCCCAGGCAAAGGATGCAATGACCACGAAAGCCACGAAGGTTGCGGCGGCAAAAGGTTGCGCCCGGAGCGGCAAGAGCTCGATCCGCAGCACG
>Ga0299914_10002620_pt1 | contig 12450 bp, 12 predicted proteins | sample RVTome_10_FD_201361 | JGI IMG/M metagenome (GOLD analysis project Ga0299914, IMG submission 201361) | Soil microbial communities from uranium-contaminated site in the Upper Colorado River Basin, Wyoming, United States - RVT153D57 (version 2) ...
CGTCACGCTCAAGGATAAGATCGTCTCCGGGCTGCTTGATACCGCCGAGACCAAGTCGGCGCAGGACCGGACCACCCAAGTGGGCACGGCCAAGACGCCGCAATAGTGCTCCTGTGGTAGACAGTGCGAAGGAGCGGGCATGTCTGCGCTCCGTGACACCGGCTGGGCCAAGCTCAACCTGACCCTTGAGGTGCTGGGGCGCCGCCCCGACGGTTTCCACGAGTTGAACAGTCTCGTCGCCTTCGCCGCGCTCGGCGATGAGCTCGCGCTCGAGCCGGGTGACGGGCTCGGGCTTGAGATCGAAGGTCCGTTCGCCGGCGCCCTGGCTGGCGACAATCTCATCCTCAAGGCCGCCAGGGCCGCATCGGATCGGATGCCCGAGTTGACGCTCGGCCGCTTTCGCCTGATCAAACTGCTGCCCGTCGCCGCGGGCCTTGGCGGCGGCTCAGCCGATGCCGCTGCCGCCTTGCGCCTGATCGCCCGCGCCAAACCCGGGGGCCTCACCGAGACGGAGCTTGCCGAGCTTGCGGCCGAAATCGGTTCGGATGTCAGCGTGTGCCTCGCCAGCCGCCCTGCGCTCATCATCGGGCGCGGCGAAAGCGTGGCACCAGCCCACGGCTTCCCATCGTTCGGCGTGCTGCTCGCCAATCCGGGACTGCCGCTTGCGACCGAGACGGTCTATGCCGCGCTGCGAGCCGAAGCCTTCGCGCCGCCGCCGCGCCATGACGCCGACCACCTCGACTTCCACGGCGATTTTGAGTCGCTCATCGACTATGTGCGCCCGCGCGGCAACGATCTCGAACCGCCGGCGGCACATCTCGTGCCGGAAATCAGGGCGGTGCTGGCCGCGCTGTTGCCGCTGCAAGGGGTACGGCTCGCCAGGCTGTCGGGCAGCGGGCCGACCTGCTTCGCGCTGTTCTCGACCGAAGCCGAGGCCAAACGCGCCGCTGCCGAACTCGCGGGCGAGCATCCAAACTGGTGGATCGCCGCAAGCTCGGTGCGGACCTAGAACGGCCGGTCGACGCAGAACTCGATGGCCTCGAGCAGCGCTGCCTTCGCGTCGGACGCCGGAAAGATGGCGAGGTCGTCGCCCGCGATCGCGCCGTAATGCCGCGCCCGCTCCAGCGTGTCGGCCAGCGCATTGTGGCGCTTCATCAGACCCATCGCCTGTTTCAGATCGTCGTCGAGGAGATCGCCCTGCTTCAAGGTGCGATGCCAGAAGGCGCGCTCCGCCGCATTGCCGCGCCGATAGCAGAGCATCACGGGAAGCGTGATCTTGCCTTCGCGGAAGTCGTCACCGACGCTCTTGCCGAGCGTCGACGGCTCGCCCGCATAGTCGAGCGCATCGTCGACCAGCTGGAAGGCAAGTCCGAGATTTCGGCCATAGGAGCGCAATGCCGCGGCTTCCGATTTCGGCCGCGCCGCGATCACCGCGCCGACCTCCGCCGCCGCCGCGAACAAAGCCGCGGTCTTGGCGTCGATCACCGCCAGATAGTCGTCCTCGGTGGTTTCGGTGTTCTTGGCGGTGATGAGCTGCATCACCTCGCCCTCGGCTATGATCGCGGCGGCATCCGACAGGATGCGCAGCGCGCCGAGCGAGCCCACATCCACCATCATCTTGAAGGCCTGGCCCAGCAGATAGTCGCCGACCAGCACGCTTGCCTCGTTGCCCCAGAGCAGCCGGGCCGCCGTCTTGCCCCGGCGGAGATTGCTTTCGTCGACCACGTCGTCGTGCAGCAAAGTTGCGGTATGCATGAACTCCACGCTCGCCGCGAGCCGCACATGCCCGTCGCCGCGATAGCCGCAGAGCTTGGCAGCCGCCAGAGTGAGCATGGGGCGCAGGCGCTTGCCGCCCGAATCGATAAGATGGCGGGCAAGCTCGGGGATCAGCTCGACATTGGACCGGGCGCGATCGAGGATGATGCGGTTGACATGCGCCATGTCCTCCTCGACAAGCGCAACCAGCGGCGCAAGGCTCGCTCTCGCCTCGTTCGGGCCGGCAAGCTTAACGACAACTCCCAAGGGCTGCTCCTGAAAACGGTCGAGCGAGGCTCGCTTCCCTCGGATATTGTCGGCGGCTCCCCGGCCAAGGTCAAGGCGAACCGCCTTGAGGCCAAAGGACGCGAGGTTTTGCAGGCTATGAAGCAACTGTTGCGTAGCAACGATCCCGTGCTTCTGTCCTTTGTCAGCGCGCTGCTCGAAGGGGCTGGGATCGACTTCATCGTTGCCGACCTCAACATGAGCGTGCTGGAGGGCTCGATTGGAGCCTTGCCGCGGCGCGTTCTGGTCGACAGCGAAAGGCTTCGGCAAGCACGTAATATTCTGAGCGATGCCGGTATCGGTCATGTCATTGCCGACGACGAAACCGCCTGAGTTGCGCGCGGGCCGCGCCGCCGCAACCAGCACCGACGATTTTCTCGGCGGTCGTATCAACGTGGTTCAGCCGCGCCGCGGCCATCGCGCGGGAAGCGACGCGGTGTTGCTCGCGGCCTCCGTTCCGGCGCGCGCCGGTGAGCGCGTGCTCGACATAGGCGCGGGCGTGGGTGTCGCGGGGCTTTGTCTTCTGGCGCGCGTCCCCGATGCGCAGGTGACCGCGGTCGAGGTCGACACGGAGCTTTGCGCGCTTGCCGAGACCAATGCGGCGCGCAATGGCCTCGCCGAACGGTTCACCGCCGTCAGCGCCGATGTGACGGCGCCGGGCAGGGCGCTGAGCGCGTCGGGCCTCAAGCGCGAAAGCTATGACCACCTCATGGTCAATCCGCCGTTCCACGCCGAGGGCAGAGTGCGGGCAGCACCCGACTCCGGGCGGGCGACCGCTCATGTCATGCACAAAGACGGACTCGCCGCCTGGATCCGGTTCTGCGCCGCCATGGCAGCTCCCGGCGCGCAGCTCACCTTGATCCATCGCCCGGACACTCTCGGCGAATTGTTGCAGCTCCTCGCCGGGCGGTTCGGCGGCGTCGTCATCTTCCCGCTCTTCCCCAGGCAGGACGAGCCGGCAGCTCGCATTCTTGTGCAGGCGAGAAAGGGGAGCCGGGCTGGACTGGGCCTTTTGCCGGGCCTCGTGCTGCATGAAGACGACGGTCGCTACACCGACGCGGCCGAAGCGGTGCTCAGGGGAGGGCAGGCGCTCGACCTCGGCGCATCGGGCATAAAGAAGGGCCGCCGCCTCGGGGGGTGAAGGCGACGGCCCCACACGTTCGCCCGAGCGTGAGGAGGGCTCTCGGGCAAGCAAGGCCAGAGGAGCTGCGGACCTTGCCTAGCCCCAAGGTCTAGCCGCCCGGCGCTGAACCGAAGCTGAGGCCCTCGTTCATCTGGCATTCATCGGCCGACGGCTCCCCAAAAGCCGAAGGGCCACGCCCTTGCGGACGCGGCCCTTCGCCAAGCCTTGGCGGCGCTCGTGCTTAGTACCAGCCGCGCCAGTACCGTCCGCGCCAATAGGGATAATAGGCATACGGATAGGCGTAAGGGTAAGCGTAGGGTCTGTAGCGGTAGCGCGGGCCGTACCAGCCCCAGCGCGGGCCGACATAGACGTTCACGCCGGGTCCCCAATAGCCGCCGCGTCGCCAACCGGCTTCCGCGGAGCTCGGGGACAGGGTGACAAAGGCAAGCCCAAGCGCGCCCACTGCCACCGCCAAAGTAGCAAGCTTGCTCATTCATTCCTCCTCGAAGATCGGATGCGATGCCTTTCCCCCGAAAAGCATGCAAAGGGTGGTCTCCCCACCTTTCAAATCGGAGTATAGCAATGAATTCGGACAGACGGATGGCGCTCGCCGACTTGCGCTAACCAAACGCTTAAGGCCGGCGCGCCGCCTGACTTTTATTGGCACAGAATTCGGTGCCTGCCTTGATTTGGCGTAATGCGGCTGTAGGTTAAACTCCCATGAACGGTCTCTTGAACGAGCTTGGCTTGCCCGATCGCGAAAGCTGGAAGAGCTATCTTCCCACCGCCTTGACCAAGCGCGCGCCCATAGTCCCGGTTCTCCGATTCAGCGGACCGATCGGCGTGGCCACGCCCTTGCGGCCCGGCATCACGCTCGCGACGTCCGCCTCGGCAATCGACAAGGCCTTCTCCATGAGCGGCGCCAAGGCGGTCGCCATCCAGATCAACTCGCCGGGCGGCTCTGCCGTGCAGTCGATGCTGGTCTTCAAGCGCATCCGCGCGCTTGCCGCCGAGAAGGACCTCAAAGTCTATATCTTCGCCGAGGATGTCGCTGCGTCCGGCGGCTATCTGCTCGCCTGCGCGGGCGACGAGATCTACGCCGACCCGAGCTCGATCGTGGGCTCGATCGGCGTCATCACCGCCACGTTCGGCGTGAACGAGCTGATCGACCGCATCGGCGTTCAGCGCCGCGTCTATACCGCGGGCGAAAGCAAGGACATCCTCGATCCCTTCCTCCCGGAGAAGCCCTCCGACGTGGAACGCATCAAGGTGTTGCAGAGCGACGTGCATCAGGCCTTCATCGATCTGGTCAAGACCCGCCGTGGCACGAAGCTCGACAAGGCCGACGTCAATTTATTTACCGGCGAGTTCTGGTCCGGCAAGCGGGCGCTCGAGCTTGGGCTGATCGACGGGCTCTCCGACCTGCGCAGCAAGATGCGCGAGGTCTATGGCGACGAGGTTCGCCTCAAGCTGGTGATGCCGTCGACCTCGTGGTTCCGCCGCAGGCGCGGCGTGTTCGCCGAGAGCGGCGGATTCGAGTTCGGCTTCTCTTCAGGCGGATTTGCCGCCGACCTCATCTCGGCGATCGAGGCCCGCGCGCTTTGGTCGCGCTTCGGATTCTAGGCGATGCCGCAGGTGCTCCTCCTCATTGCCGCGGGCGCGGGCCTGCTCCTTGCCGGAAGGCGCTGGTATGTGCGCGAGCGCGACCGCATCGCCGCCGACCTGCGCGCCGCCAAGGAGGCCATGGAGCGGCGCGACGAGACGCCCATCGTGCGCTTGGAGCTCGACCCTCTCACCGGCATCTACCGGCCTAAGCAGCTACACTAAGGCCCCAAACAGGAATAGAAGCCCGTCATGGCTGGGCTTGTCCCGGCCAATACACGTCTTGATCCTTGGATGGAGATGCGTGGATGCCCGGCACAAGGCCGGGCATGACGATTCAAATAGAACTGATTTTGCTTTAGCGTCCCGCCAGCTTTGCAGAGTCGCCCTCAGGAACCCGTCTCAAAGACATGTCCAAGCCAGGCAAATCCGCTAAGGAGGGCGCGCCGTCCTTCCAGGACCTGATCCTCAAGCTCGAGCGCTTCTGGGCGGACCAGGGCTGCGTCATCCTCCAGCCTTACGACATGGAGATGGGCGCCGGCACGTTTCATCCGGCGACCGCGCTGCGCTCGCTCGGCCCCAAGCCCTGGCGGGCGGCCTATGTGCAGCCCTGCCGCCGGCCCAAGGACGGCCGCTATGGCGAGAACCCCAACCGGCTCCAGCATTATTACCAGTTCCAGGTGATCCTGAAGCCGTCGCCCCCCGACATCCAGGACCTCTATCTTCAGAGCCTCGTCGCCATCGGCATCGACCCCCTGAAGCACGACATCCGCTTCGTCGAGGACGACTGGGAGAGCCCCACCTTGGGCGCTTGGGGCCTCGGCTGGGAGGTGTGGCTGGACGGTATGGAGGTGACTCAGTTCACCTATTTCCAGCAGGTCGGCGGCTTCGACTGCGACCCCGCCTCGGGCGAACTCACCTACGGGCTCGAACGGCTCGCCATGTATGTGCAGGGCGTCGATCGCGTGTTCGATCTCGATTTCAACGGCGGCAAGGGGAAGGACAAGGTCACCTATGGCGACGTGTTCCTGCAAGGAGAGCAGGAATATTCGCGCTACAATTTCGAGCAGGCCGACACGAGCATGCTGCTCGAGCATTTCCGCGACGCCGAGACCGAGTGCAACGCGCTGCTCGCCAAGGGCGACAATGGCACGCGCCACATGATGGTGCTGCCGGCTTACGACCAGGCCATTAAGGCCTCGCACATCTTCAACCTGCTCGATGCGCGCGGCGTGATCTCGGTGACCGAGCGGCAGGCCTATATCTTGCGGGTGCGCGACCTCGCCAAGGCCTGCTGCGCCGCATGGCTCAAGACCGAGGCAGGCGGCGCCAATGGCTGAGCTTCTGCTTGAACTTTTTTCCGAGGAAATCCCGGCGCGGATGCAAACCCGCGCACGCGAGGATCTCGCGCGGCTGCTCGCCGCGGCGCTCGGCCAGGCAGGTCTCGAGTTTAGGGAGGTCAAGACCTTCGCCACGCCGCGGCGGCTCGCGGCTGTCGTCGACGGCCTGCCGGCCCGTTCGCCCGACCTGCGCGAGGAGAAGAAGGGCCCGCGCGTCGATTCGCCTGAAGCCGCCATCACGGGCTTTCTCAGATCCGCCGGTCTCGCCTCGGTCGATCAGGCCGAGCAGCGTGACGACAAGAAGGGCGCCTATTACGTCGCGACCATCGAGCGACGGGGCCGGCCCACGGCGGAAGTCATCGCCGAGATCGTGCCGGAGATCGTGCGCAACTTCCCCTGGCCGAAATCCATGCGCTGGGGATCGGGCCGCCTCCGCTGGGTGCGGCCGCTGCATTCCATTCTCTGCCTGTTCGACGGCAAGGTCGTTCCCTTCGAGATCGAGGGCATCGAAAGCGGCAAGCAAACGCGCGGCCACCGCTTCCTGGCGCCCGAGCCATTTAATGCGAAGAGCTTCGACGACTATCGGAAGAAGCTGCGCGAAGCCTATGTCATCCTCGACGGAGAGGAGCGCGCCTCGCGCATCTTGAGGGACGCCCGCGCGCTCGCCGCCAAGGAGGGGCTTACTCTGGTTAAGGACGGGGCGCTGCTCGCCGAGAACGCCGGTCTCACCGAATGGCCCGTGGTTCTCATGGGCACCTTCGATGCCGACTTTCTCTCCGTGCCGCCCGAGGTGCTGTCCACGGCGATGAAGGCGCACCAGAAATGTTTCTCTTTGCGCATTCCCTCCCCTGAAAGGGGAGGGTCGGACCGCTCTAAGCCGTCCGGGGAGGGGTCAAGCACAAAGACCCCCACCCGGTCGGCGCAAGTGCCGACCGACCTCCCCCTTGCCGGGGGAGGAAACTTGGCCAACCGATTCATACTAGTAGCCAATCTCAAGGCTAAGGACGGCGGCAAGGCCGTCGTCGCCGGCAATGAGCGGGTGATCGCCGCGCGCCTCTCCGACGCTAAGTTCTTCTTCGACCAGGACCGCAAGGTCGGGCTGGAGGCCTGGGTGCCGAAGCTGAAGGAGATTGTGTTCCACGAGAAGCTTGGGAGCCAATATGACCGTGTGCAGCGGGTGTGGAAGCTCGCGCGCGAACTGTCGCCGCTGGTCGGCGCCGACCCCGATCTCGCCGAGCGCGTCGCCATTCTCGCCAAGTCCGATCTGGTCAGCGGCATGGTCGGTGAGTTCCCCGAGCTGCAGGGCGTGATGGGCCGCTACTACGCGCTCGATGGGGAGGAGGACCCGTCAGTCGCCGACGCCATCGCCGCGCATTACAAGCCGCTGGGGCCTTCGGATGAGGTGCCGCGCGATCCCCTGGGGATTTCGGTCGCGCTCGCCGACAAGCTCGACATGCTGGTGGGCTTCTGGGCGATCGACGAGAAGCCCACCGGCTCGAAGGACCCTTACGCGCTCCGCCGCGCCGCCCTCGGCGTCATCCGCATCGTGCTGGAGAATGAGGTTCGGCTGCCGCTAAACGTTACGTTCAGATCATCGCTTGGGCAGTGGCGCGGAAAAATGCCGCTCCATACCGGGGATAATCGTGAAGGCTTCGGTGCACCCGATTCGGTCGGGGCCCGGCAAAACCTGCTCGCCTTCTTCGCCGATCGCCTCAAGGTGCATCTCCGCGAGCAGGGGGCACGGCACGATCTGGTCGATGCCGTGTTCGCGCTGGGCGGCGATGACCTGCTGATGATTGTCCGCCGGGTCGAGGCCCTCGGCCGCTTCCTCGACACCGAGGACGGCGAGCACCTCCTCACCGGCACTAAGCGCGCCATCAACATCCTGCGCATCGAGGAGAAGAAGGACGGCGTCGCCTACGACCAGGCCCCTGATCCAGATCTGCTTAAGCGGCCCGAGGAGAAGGCGTTGGCCAGGGCCGTGGATGAGGTTAAGAAGGCCGCAGCCGCAGCCGTCGTGCGCGAAGACTTCGAGGCGGCGATGGCGGCCATGGCCAAGCTTCGCGCCCCTGTCGATGCCTTCTTCGATTTCGTCACCGTCAACACGCAAGAAGCCGACCTGCGCTCGAACCGCCTGCGTCTGTTGAACCGAATCCGCGCTACGACGTTAACCGTCGCCGATTTCTCCAAGATCGAGGGGTGACGTCAAAGGGCCAGCGACAAGAGAATGAGAACAATGCCAAACGTCGCCACGTTCCAAGCAAGCGAGCGCACCAGGGGCACTACGTAAAGCGGCAAATAGGCAAGGCGCCCCCAGAAATAAAGCTGGGCGCCCCACACCGTCATCCAGTCGTGACACCCGGCGGCGTGGGCGATCAGCACCGAAGTGGCAAAGAGCGGAAAGGTCTCGAGGAAGTTGGCGAGCGCGCGCTCCAGCCGGCCGGCAATTCCGGTCAATGCAGGCTTGGACTCGTCCCGCGGCCCGGCAGCCCACCAATAACCGAGTTGGAGGTTCTTACTCTGGGCGGAAAGCACGATCTGCACGAGGCCAAGGACGACCGAAAGCGCGAGCATGGTGAGTTCGACGGTCATGCGTGCCCCCTGTATGCCAGCAGCCTTCCATCACAAGCCGCGATTGGAGTAAAGCAGGCTCTGCTCAGGAGGTGGCCATGTTACCGAATATCAGCCTCATCACGCTTTGCGTTGCCGACATCGCCAAGGCCACCGCCTTCTACGAACAGCTCGGCTTCGTGAAATCCAAGCGGGCGAGCCAGGACGACGTGAGCTTCTTCCGCGCCGGCTCGGTCGTGCTCGCCCTTTGGGGCCGCGCGGCGCAGATCGAGGACGCAAATGCGGGCGCGCTTTGGACTGGGAATGGCGGCATCGTCGTGGCACAAAATGTCGCGAGCGAGCGCGAAGTCGATGCGGTATTGGCGAGGGCGGAATCCGCCGGCGCGCAAATCTTGAAGCCGGCGACCAAGACATTCTGGGGCGGCTATAACGGCTATTTCGCCGATCCCGACGGCCATCTCTGGGAGATTGCCTACAATCCGCATTGGGAATTGGATGAAGACGGCGGCGTCAAGCTGCTGGAATGATTGGGAACCGAATGCCGGACCACCTCTTTGTCTATGGCACGTTGCGAACGGGAAGCGCGCACCCGATGGCGCATCGCCTGCGCGTCGGGGCCAAGCATGTCGGCAGAGGCAGCGCGGCCGGCCTGCTCTACGATTTCGGCGACCATCCGGGCGCTCTCTTCACGCCCGACTCGAAGTATCGGGTGATCGGCGACGTTTTCGAGCTCAAGGCCGGACCCCGGCTTCTCGCCGACCTCGACCGATATGAAGGCTTCACCGGCGCCGACGACGATCTGTTCCGCCGCATCGCCGTCGAGGTCGCCCTCGACCGAGGCGGTAAGGTCGAAGCCTGGACCTATGGCTTACCGGAAGCGCCGAGAGCCAGACTGATCGGCACCGGCGATTTCATCGCCGATCGCCGCCTGCGCGTGCCGAAATCCGCGCGCCCCTAAACCATTTCCGCCGAGAGCCGTTTGTGTGAAGGTCGGAGGGCCGGTAAAAGGGCCGCACCCGGATCACGGAACACGCGATGACGAAGTTGGAGCCAGTGTCAAAGACCGCGGCGAAATGGGTATTCACCTTCGGCGCCGGCCGCGCCGACGGCTCCGCCGCGGATCGCGACCGGCTGGGCGGCAAGGGCGCCTACCTTGCCGAGATGTCGCGGCTCGGTCTTCCGGTGCCCCCCGGCTTCACCATCTCCGCGGAGCTTTGCTCGGTCTACTACGAGCTTGGCCGCAAGCTGCCCGAAGAGCTGAAGCCGATGGTCAGCGCCGCGCTCGACCAGGTGGGCCGCGTGGTCGGCGCCGAGTTCGGCGATGTCGAAAATCCGCTGCTCGTCTCGGTGCGCTCGGGCTCGCGCGCCTCGATGCCCGGCATGATGGACACCGTGCTCAATCTTGGCCTCAACGATCTGACCGTCGAGGGGCTGGCGCGGCGCTCCGGCGACCGGCGCTTCGCCTACGACACCTATCGCCGCTTCATTCAGATGTATGCCGACGTGGTGCTCGGCCTCGACCACGAGCTGTTCGAGGAAATCCTCGAGAACTACAAAGGTCTCAAGGGCTTCGAACTGGATCCCGAGCTCCGCGCCGAGGATTGGGTCGAGATCGTCGCCCGCTTCAAGCAGCTGGTCGAGACCGAGCTCGGCAAGTCCTTTCCGCAAGACATCCACGAACAGCTCTGGGGCGCCATCGCCGCCGTGTTCGGCTCCTGGCAGAACGCCCGCGCCATCGCCTATCGCCGCCTGCACGACATTCCCGATGATTGGGGCACCGCCGTCACCATCCAGGCGATGGTGTTCGGCAATATGGGCGAGAAGAGCGCCACCGGCGTGGTGTTCACGCGCAACCCCTCGACCGGTGCCAACGAACTTTACGGTGAGTTCCTGGTCAATGCCCAAGGCGAGGACGTGGTGGCGGGCTTGCGCACGCCGCAATCCTTGACCGAGGCCGATCGCCGCGTCTCGAATTCGGGCCGCGCGTCGCTCGAGGGGCTCATGCCGGACGTGTTCGCCGAGCTGAAAGCGTCAGCGGCCAGGCTCGAGGCCCATTTCCGCGACATCCAGGACATCGAGTTCACGGTGCAGGAAGGCAAGCTCTTCATGCTGCAGACGCGTTCAGGCAAGCGCTCGACGCAGGCCGCGCTGAAGATCGCCGTCGACATGGCCGAGGACGGCCTGATCACGCGCGAGGAGGCGGTGAAGAGCATCAATGCCAACCAGCTCGACCAGCTGCTGCATCCGACCCTTGATCCCAAGGCCGAGAAAACGGTGATCGCCAAGGGTCTGCCCGCCTCTCCCGGCGCCGCGGCCGGCGAGCTGGTGTTCGACGCCGATGAGGCCGCGCATCTCAAGGCGCAGGGCCACACGGTGATTCTCGCGCGTATCGAGACCTCGCCCGAGGACGTGCAAGGCATGCATGCCGCGGTCGGCATTCTGACCACGCGCGGCGGCATGACGAGCCATGCGGCGGTGGTGGCGCGCGGCATGGGAAGGCCCTGCGTGGTGGGTGCGTCGTCCGTGGCGATCGATCTCGACCGCGAGACCCTTTTCGCCAATGGCACGCTGCTGCACAAGGGCGACGTGATCACCATCGACGGCTCGACCGGCCAGATCATCAAGGGTCGCGTGCCGATGCGCCAACCGGAGTTGTCGGAAGACTTCAACCGCCTGATGCAATGGGCCGACGGCTTCCGCCGGATGAAGGTTCGCGCCAATGCCGACACGCCCGCCGATGCGCGCCAGGCGCGCGCCTTTGGCGCCGAAGGCATCGGGCTCTGCCGCACCGAGCATATGTTCTTCGAGCAGAGCCGCATCCTCGCCATGCGCGAGATGATCCTCGCCGAGGATCGGGAGGGCCGGCGCAAGGCGCTGGCCAAGCTGCTGCCGGCGCAACGCCAAGACTTCATCGAGTTGTTCGAGATCATGGCCGGCCTGCCGGTAACCATCCGCCTGCTCGATCCGCCGCTGCACGAGTTTCTGCCGCATGGTGACGAGATCATTGGCGAGGTCGCGGCCGATATGGGCGTCAGCGTAACAAGGCTTCGCCGCCGCGTCGCCGCGCTGAGCGAGTTCAACCCCATGCTTGGCCAGCGCGGCGCGCGGCTGCTGGTGACCTATCCGGAGATCGTCGAGATGCAGGCGCGGGCGATCTTCGAAGGCGCGATCGAGGCAGGGCAAGCGCTGCATGACCGCGTCATCCCGGAGATCATGGTGCCGCTGGTCGCCACCAAGGGCGAGCTCGACCTCGTCAAGGAGCGGATCGCCTACGTCGCGCGCGAGGTCGAGCGGGAGCGGGGCACGAGCGTGGCCTACACGGTCGGCACCATGGTCGAATTGCCGCGCACCTGCTTGATGGCCGGCGAGATCGGCCGGAGCGCCGATTTCTTTTCCTTCGGCACCAACGACCTGACGCAAACCACCTTCGGCCTGAGCCGCGACGACGCCGGGCGATTCCTCGGCGAGTACGCCGACAAAGGCATCATCCAACACGATCCGTTCGTCACCCTCGACGATGCCGTGGGCGAATTGATGCAGATCGCCGTCGATCGCGGGCGGCAGGCGCGGCCGGACCTCAAAATGGGCATCTGCGGTGAGCATGGCGGCGATCCGGAAACCATCGCCTTCTGCGAGCAAATCGGGCTGAGCTATGTCTCCTGCTCGCCCTACCGCGTGCCGGTCGCCCGCCTGGCCGCGGCCCAGGCCGCCCTCGGCACGAAACCGGCGGTAACCGATCCTTAGCCTTCCCCAGCAAGTAATAGGGCCGAGTTG
>Ga0299914_10002621_pt1 | contig 12449 bp, 8 predicted proteins | sample RVTome_10_FD_201361 | JGI IMG/M metagenome (GOLD analysis project Ga0299914, IMG submission 201361) | Soil microbial communities from uranium-contaminated site in the Upper Colorado River Basin, Wyoming, United States - RVT153D57 (version 2) ...
ATTGATCGAGCCCTTTGACGAGGCCACGGCCGATCCCTGGTGGAAGGAGGCAGTCACATCCTTTCGTCATGCCCGGCCAGAGGAGCTGCCACCAGGTTACCAAGATGGGTATGTGGTAGAAGTGCCCTTGATTGAAACCCCTGTTTACATGAATTACTTAGTGGCCTGGTTCAAGCGATTGGGCGGAGAAATAGAGCAGGGAGAGGTCTCGACGATAGCAGATTTAGCAGAGAACGGCCGCCTCATTATCAACTGTGCCGGATTGGGCGCCAAAGAGTTGGCCGGTGACGACGGGTTATATCCCATTCGTGGGCAGATTATTCGGGTAACAGCCATCGCTGACAAAACCAGCTTCGTAGATGAGTTCTCCCACAAAAGCCTGGCCTATGTGGTGCCCCGCCGCGATGACACCATTATTGGCGGCACGGCCGAAGTTGGCAATTGGAACTTAGCGGCCGATCCCCTGACGGCCGGGGAAATTTTACTCAAATGCCGCGAATTACAGCCCGCTTTGGCTGAAGTAGAGATATTAGAACATGTTGTGGGACTGCGTCCCGGCCGGGATCGAATTCGCCTGGGATATGAGTCTTTAGGCGATAGTTGTGCAGTAATTCACAATTATGGGCACGGTGGGGCCGGTTTTACATTATCCTGGGGCTGTGCTGATGAAGTAACAGCTTTGGCAGCAAGTCAAGTGCAAGATGTTGAACATTGATTGGCAAGATATTTTTGCTCCCAGTGTCCCGGTTTTGGAAGTCGTCATTCGTGGCTCCGTTATGTACCTGGTACTCTTTGCGTTGCTGCGGCTGACGTTTAGGCGTATTGGCGGCTCAATTAGCCTGGGCGATGTATTAATGATTGCTCTGGTTGCCGCCGCTGCCCAAAATGCCATTGCCCGCGAACACCATTCAGTAACTGATGGTATTCTTTTAGTCGCAACCATTGCTTTTTGGAGTTATACCCTGGACTGGTTAGGGCACCATTCACTGGCTTTCCAAAAATTTTATCATCCACCACCGCTGCTGTTAGTCAGGAACGGCCGCCTCATTCACCGCAACATGCGCCTGGAACTGATTACCGAAGATGAACTCATGACGCAGTTGCGCCGGGCTGGTTTCGACAATTTAGAAGAGGTGACAGCAGCATTTATGGAAGGGGATGGAAGTATAACATTTGTCGGCAACCAGTAATCGTATAACGGATCACTGACTACTGAATACCGATTACTGTTTACTGTTCTTAGGGTGCCGCCGCTGGTTCGAGGAAATCACCGACCGCCCAACCTTCTGTATCATCCTCTAACTGCACCTGCCACCAGAGAAAGCCATCACTTTCGGTCGGGCCATTCAGAATTAAGACAACGGTGCCTTCAGGTGCAACCAAAAGCGAAATATTGTTGACACTGGGTCCGCCACGTACCCGTACGCCCGTGCCTTCTGTGTTAGCAACCTGGGCATAGAAGCCGATGGTCAATTCCTCGGGAGCGATGGCGTTATCGGGTGTGGGAATCGGGGTGAAGGTGGGTACGGCCGTTGGCAGAATAGTCTGGCGCGTAGCCGTGGGCATGGGACTGGGTGGCGCAGTAAGCACAATAATCGTGGGTTCAAGCGGCCCAACGTCTAAAGGCGAGCGGGCCAGAAAAGTCGCGGCAACATTATAGGCGATAGCTATAGCGATCAAAGTCACCACCAACCCTAGACCAAGCCACAGCCAGGGAACCGGCTCAGCCTGATCATGACGCTGGTGACGCGGCCGTTCGGGATTTTCAGGTTTACGTGGGTCGGGGGGGATTTGGTAACGAGCCATACTGCCAGTTACTTCTCAGTCAAATAAGCCAACAACCTGGCCAAGGGCCAGGTATTGACCACATTTTCGGCGGTAGCCCAGCCCCGTTGGGCTGTAGCCACCCCATAATGGCGCAGGCCAAATTGGTCGGGGTGATGAGCATCTGTATTGATACTAATTTTAGCGCCCAGGGTCAGAGCACGGCGCACATGGCTATCACCTAAATCAAGCCGCTGTGGGTTGGCGTTGATCTCCAGGATAGTGTTGGTGCGAACGGCCGTTTCCAAGATCAAATCCATATCCAGATCAGCCCCGGCCCGCTCGCCAATCAGGCGGCCAGTAGGATGTCCAATCATGTCCACATGTGGGTTGTTCAGAGCATTCAACAGCCGCTGGGTTACCTGCTCTCGCGGCTGGCTCAAGCCCGTGTGCAGGCTGGCAATGACAAAATCTAGTTCAGCCAACACCGCATCGGGGTAATCCAGACTACCATCAGCCTTAATCTCCATTTCGATGCCATGCAATAGTCGAAAATCCGGTCCGAGAGCTTCATTCGCCGCCCGAACCTCGGCCGCCTGTTGGCGCAGCCGCTCAACCGAAAGACCATTGGCAATACCCAGGCTTACCGAATGATCAGTAATGGCAATGTACTGCAAGCCGCTCTCTTTGGCAATTTGCGCCATTTCAAGCACACTCAGTCTGCCATCAGACCAGGTGGTGTGCATGTGCAAATCGCTGATGAGATCATCCAGTTGCACCAACTGGGGTAACTCACCCCGCATAGCTGCTTCAATTTCGCCCCGATTTTCTCGCAGAACAGGTGGGATATAGGCCAGACCTACTGTTTCATACACTTCTTCTTCAGTGGCACAAAGAATGTCAGGACCCCCATCTACAGGCGTGAAAGAATGTTCATTCAAACTGAGACCTTTTTTGAGGGCCAATTCACGCATCTGTACGTTGTGATCTTTGCTGCCGGTAAAATAAGAAAAGAGCGTTCCCCAACGCTCCACCGGCAAAACACGCAAATCTACATTCAAACCGTTGAACAAGACAATACTGGATTTGGTAGGCCCATGCCCCGTGACCGTTTCCACATTTTCCATCATGCAGAAACGTTCCATCACAGGTTCGGCCTCGTCGGCGGCTACCAGGAGATCAATGTCGCCAATCGTCTCGCGCATACGGCGCAGAGAACCGGCAACGGCCGTTTTCGTCACCCCTGGCACGTCCTGCAAAATCGCTAATATCTCTTGGGCAATCGGCCAGGCTACGCCCAGCAGGACCCGATCATCGCCATGTCGGGACAGGGCTTCAATAGCCGCCAGAAGTTTGGTTTCGGATTTAGTTCCCATGCCGGGCAAGTCACGTAATTTGCCTTCACGCGCCACGGCTGTTAAATCTGCCAGAGTAGTGACTGCTAACATTTCATACACTTGTTTCACCCGTTTCGGGCCTAGTCCCTCTACCCGCAGCAATTCTACTAATGTTGGCGGAATTTCTTGCGAGAGCCGTTCATAAAATTCGAGCTTGCCGGTCGTTAACATTTCCTCAATCTTGTCGGCCAGGGTCTTTCCAATGCCAGGAATAGCCGTTAACTCTCCGGCAGCATAAACTTGATTGATATCGCGGCCCAGATTCTCAATACTTTCGGCCGCCCGTCTGTAAGCTAAAACACGGTGAATACTATCGCCTCGGATCGCCAGCATATCGGCCACTTTGCTGAATAGTTCAATGATGTCACGGTTATTCATAACGGCCGTAATTATACGCATACCACTCAAAATACGCCCATTTCCCAGAAGAAAAAAAACCAACAAAAAAGCCAAGCATTATCCTGGCCTGGCTTGCAAAGACTGGGTGCGTAGCACTTTCTTAAGTGCCTTGTACCTTTAATCAGGCCCTGGTGAATCCGATTCCTTTATAATTACTTCCTGAGGAGAAGGAAACTCCACCTTTTGCGTTGGCGGTGGCTTGGGCACACTAAAAACCAAACGTTTTAACTCGAAGACATCAATAGGCATCACATCCGGTATAATGAGAGAATCCCCAACTCTTGCTGTCCCTTCAATAAAACGATAGGCAGCTAGGCTGATATACAAATCTCTGGCCCCTGTAAAAAATTGGAAGACGCGCCAGATGGGATTGGGCGACCAGTTGGTATCTAAAACTGTTGGTAAACCCTTCAGCTCAATATTATCCACCAGTGGCCAGGAACCATGAACAGGAATCGAAATAATAAGTCGGGCATTGGTTTTGAGGATACGCCACTGCCTGTGCTCCACTCGTTCCCGTATACCCAAAATAACGAGACTAACCAACACAGCCAGGGGGATGATGGCAAACCAAAGCACAAAACCTTGCAGAAAGGCCAACAGTAGAATCAGGATAGTAGCCACCAGCATGATCAGAAACAGCCAGCGAAAATACTCAAACACAATAATGCCAATAATGTCTCGATACGGGGCCAGGCCAATTTCCAGTTGAGGTTCCTCCCCAGGCAGCAAACGCTCTGAAGCATCCTCTGGTTGGAAAGAGTCTTCAATATTCCAGCGGAAATTCTCTGGCAACCGTTTCCATAAGTTGCTAACAAAACCTATCAGGCCTCTCCCCTCTGCCCCACCGTGTGCCATATTACTTAACGGCCCCAGGAATATTCAAAACTTGCCCTGGCTGAATATAATTGGGATTTAGGATATTGTTAGCCCGCATGATGTCGTTGACTGTCACTCCATGATGCTTGGCGATTCTGGTTAACGTATCACCAGCTTGAACAATGTATTGTCTGGGGCCGGCAGGGGCTTCGCCATTACCAGTATCAAAACCAACATCTGGTCGGGGGGTCGCCGTAATGACTATCGTTTCTACTTGAACCTGCACCGTTGTCGGCTGGGCCACTGCCCCAGAACTGCCACCTTCGAAGGCACTATCAAATATTTGACCACTCGTATTAATCACTTCCTGCCACTCGGGTGAGGTTGTCCCCGTATTCAACAGACCCAATGACCAGCCGGGCAATAATGACCGAATAAGCCAACTCACAGCAAATAAGACAATGATAATACCTATAAGATAAGCCAAAACGCCTAGAATACTTTTATTAGCCAGCAGATCTTTCTTAAAAATGAGATGCCAGGCCAGAGCCAGGCCAATAAGGAGGGGGACGAAGCGTAATAATTCAGCAAGGTTCATTGGGTACTACTCCTTCTTAAAAATTGCATATGAATATGACGAGGCTAATCGGCCTTTCGCCAAGGCGTTCAAGGCAAAAATAGTCTTGGGTCAACAAAGGCTTCATTGACTTTGTCATAAATAGTATAATGGACATGGGGACCAGTGGAAAATCCCACCGAACCCATAATGCCCACAGCCTGCCCACGTTCAACTTCTCCTTGTTCAATAAGGTAAGAACGCGGATGCAACAACCAGACAATCCATTCCCGGTTTTCGATACGAATCGTGCTATTTTGCCACTGATCAGTAAAGGTAGTGACTGTACCAGGCATGGGTGCCTGGAGAATAGCCGTATGATTCTCGCTGGTGATATCTATGCCCGGCAAATTATACTGGCACCCATGTATATCTTGTGTCAGCACAGGAGCACCAGTTACAGGATTCAAATTCGGTCTAAGCGCTAAGCGGCCGAAAATATGCGCAGCAGCCAGGCAGTCTGCCTTATCACCTTCTCGTTCTTCGGGAAATTCCATTGCCACCGACCCGCCTAAGGTTGCCGTTGTAAATTCGGTCAATCTGAGTACAGACCAATCATAAATGCGAGTACTGAGGTCGGTAAGTGAGGAAGGGTATGGTCGCTCGGCCGTATCCCACTGCGATACAATCAAGCTCTGCACAGCCAGGTGAGTTGGCCAGGCCCCCAAGGCCGTCACCTGTACCGTGCCCAACTCCACATCCGAATACACCATATTGGTATGCGCATCGTCAAAATTGTTCATGACATAGGCTGATTGATCAGGGTCCAGGCGAGAAGCAGCCCCCGTACCCGCATTATATGCAAAATAACAGCGCTTAATCGTCTCAGGATTTTGCGTCCAGTAAGTCACCTCAGGACACCGCTTCTTAAATTCAACAGCCCCAATCGCCAACTGTTCAATCACTTCCAAATCAGAAATTGGCCCAGGTGTAAAACAGGGAAGTTCACCCGAACGAACCAAATCATAGACACCCATAATACCTGTGCAAAGCTCCGGATTCACCGCTTCCATACTATTCTCTTTAAACCACAACACCAAAGGTACTTCACGAGGAATATCCGCTCTACGAGCAATGTAATCCGTTACAGGTGCCCACCTCAATACACGCTCCTGTACCATGCGGGGCAATGCAAATTGCTGATCCATATATAACCGCCCACCAGTCAAGAAGCCCAAACCTAACAAAAGTAACAAAAGCGTATCAAATATGCCCTGCAATATGCCGAAAGCCATTTGATGCGCTTGCAATCCAAGCATTGGAATCAAAGTTGTTTGAATCCAATAGCGCAACCATGCTGGCATCAAAATAGCCTTCATGGAAGGAGACATAATGTTTACATTATAGCTTGGCACGCTTGTAAGTCAAGTTTATGTCATGTCATTATGTCATGTGATCAGCAGGCACAAAGCAGCCTCCCCACAAAATATAGGTCAAGGGTACTACCCAACGGGCAAGGAATTACCAGCTATTCGATTGGTATCTCAGCTTGGAACAGAAAAAGGACAGGTAATTATGTCACCAAAGGAGTCAATTTCCCAATTAATCAATTACCGAACGATTACTCACTGAACCACACGTGTTTCATAAAGAGAAGCTTTAATATCCATGATAGCCCGTCGAATCTCCGCGTCAGTTTCTGCCAACGAGGCCACCTTTGCATAACCATATAACACAGTTGTATGATCTCGATTCCCTAATTTAGCGCCTATTCGCGGCAACGAGGCACCCGTTTCAGTACGCGCCAGATACATTACAATCTGGCGTGGTACGGCGATAGTTCTCTTACGACTGGCACTTAGGATATCATCAATAGACACGCCATAATATTCACAGGTCGCCTTGATTACTTCATCCAGCGACAATTTTTCGGGTTTACCAATCAAGTCAACCAGAGCCATATCCACCAATTCCGGTTCAATTTTTCCACCCGAGAGTTGGGCGTAGGCAACTACCTTATTCAATGCCCCCTCAAGTTCACGAATGTTATTACGCACATAATGAGCGATCATTTCAATGACATGGTCGGGCACATCAACCGCACATTCCTCGGCTTTTGCCTGTAAAATCGCCTTCCTCATTTCTACATCGGGCATTTGAATATCAGCCATCAAACCCCAGGCAAAACGGGATTGCAGACGTTCTTCCAAAGTAACCATTGCCTTGGGTGGGCGGTCACTAGAAATAACGACTTGTTTGCCCTGGCTGTGCAATTCATTAAAAGTGTGGAACAGTTCTTCCTGAGTGCTCTCTTTGCCGGCAATAAATTGAATATCATCAATCATCAAAATGTCAGGTGTGCGATAGCGTTCCCGAAATTGATCCATCTGTTTCTTACGAATTGACTGCACCAGGTCATTAGTAAAGGTTTCAGAAGAGATATAACAAACCCGATCCCCTGAACAGCGCCTTTTATGACCAATCGCATGTAAGATATGGGTTTTGCCCAACCCAACACCCCCATATATAAAGAGTGGATTGTAGGCTTGCCCCGGATTTTCCGCCACGGAAAGTGCAGCGGCGTGGGCTAAACGATTGCTGGGTCCAACCACAAATGAGCTAAAGGTAAACCGTTCATTCAGGATATTGTCTAGAGGCTCTGTTTGTTGGCCGCTAACCAGATCTTCTTTTTTATTGTGGGCTGTGGATCCATTGAGAAGTGGCGGCGGTGCAATAAGCTCATCGGACCAAACCACAAAGCGAATTTGCATTTTATGACCGGCAATAGTAGATAAAGTGCGTAAAATGGTGTCACGCAGCCGATTATCTAACCAATCTTTGGCATAATCGTTTCGTACACCGATTACATATTCATCATCGTCACAAGCTAACAGACGTGCATCCTTTAGCCAGGTGTTAAAGGTTGCTTTTGTCATCTGCAGCTCCAGCTCTCCAAGCGTCGCCTTCCAAGCAATTTCTGGCTGCATGTAACTCTACCCTTTCCCTACTAAAACCTAATCCCCATCAAAGATAAAGCATGAATACATTTTAGCTTATACCAATTGTATAGCTATGGTAGATGGAGAAAGATTAAAATGATTTTTGCTGGGACCTGGCAACTAATTGGTCCCGAATATGAGCTTGATATTTGCAGCTATTAAGGGTGACAATGTCGCCGAAGTCATCTCCTGTCCCACCTGTTCCAATACGAGTTAACATTGTCATTATTTGCTGCAAATCTACCAGTAGTGACTATTCATTCTAACAAATGGATACGGTTATAGCAATGAAAATTTCTCAAATTTGCCTTAAAATGTTAAGCCTTTTTAGAATGATGCAACCTTAAAAAAAAGTGCTTTTTAATAGTTAGGGCTTGACATGTAGAAGCTAACCCATCTATACCCTCGCTTGTCCAACCATCCCCATATATGCGGGCAATGCGGCCCCACTCTTAAGTGAAAATATGGCAAAAATGGTATAATCATGAATTAGATCTGCTTATATGGGGTGTTGTTTAATGCGTTTCTGAGCATTAGCTCGTGTGTCAAAATTCATCTGATGACCTGTGATAGGAACGGGGTACCACTGTTTTAAAGTAGATCTAATTTGGGGTGTAACCGGCCGTAACACCCCTAAATCACCACCCTCCTGCCTTCAATCCTTACCTACCGTCCCTAAAGACAAACCGGTCAGCAAACCACCCGTCCTCCCCTATCGTTTTTCACGTTTCCTACACAGAATTTTGGCCTTGATTGCAGTAAGCTACGCACACGCAGCAGATAAAGGCTTACCATGAGACGAGTACTAATTATTGACGAGGACAAACAGTTTGCCACTGATTTATGGGTGGCTTTGCGCAAATTAGGTGACTTTAAGGTCACTGTCTGCCGAACCCTCAATGAAGCCTGCCTGGCGCTTATCCAGGAAACCCAAGACCTGGCTTTTCTGCCATTGAAGTACGATGATCGGCCGATCCGCTCCCTCCTCGCCCTCCAATCTGAGCTCTGTGTTGTTCTAACCAGTTCAGATATTGTCACGAGCCTACCGGAATCTATCTCTGCCAAAACAGATGGCCTCTTACTCAAAAACCGTCTCCACACAGCTTTGCCCGGCATCTTGGCCATCGTCTTCGATCAGGCCAAACCAACAGTAGATACACCCGATGCCCACGCCGCTATACACACCGGCATCTTAGGTCCGCGCGTGCAAGCAGGCCTCCTGTTGCAGGGCAAAAAGCTGGTCACCCATTGGGGCAATTTAAGCAAAGCGAACGCCAACCTGATCACAGAAACGGTGAATGAAGGCTGGGCAGAAGCTGAAAAAAATACACAAGTTCAGTTTCTGCGCTTCCCAGAGCAAGGTCATGTGCTTCTTCTCTATACTCGGGTGCTGTCGCCTGGCCAGCCAGTTGATAAGGAAAAGCGCTATCTCTTTACCCTGGTAGCTGCCCCCGAAGTATCCTTAAGTTGGTTACGGACACGGGCTGACAAGTTAGTAGAGAATTTGAGTTATGTCGTATATACGGCCGCTGCACCTCCCAAACCAGTCACAACCCCAAACAGCCCTACCTACGCCATCGTATGGGCAGCCGAGCAACCCTTTGCCACAACCCAGATACCCCTTGTACGCCGTACCTTAGAGCGAATCGCCATTGCCAACGCTTGCGCCCTCACCCACATTGATGTACAGTCTCAACTTATTCACCTTGTCGTCACCTGTCCTCCTGGTCGGAGCAGCGGTTGGGCTGTCCACACCCTTAAAAGCGGCTCCGATGAGGCCATCCGGCAAGAAATTGAGCAGAAACGGCCGTTATGGAATCTTGGCCATTACGCTCGCGAATCAGCCGACCCCCTCACCTCAGCCGAACTCAACATCTTCCTCCAAAACCTGGCCCAATAGCCCTCACGCCAGTTCACCAAAAAGCGGTTGTGTCACTTGTTGCTACAGTCAGCAGATATAATAAATGATCCGCAATGTCCTCACATTGTGATAAACTCCATCATGGCAGGATTTGGAGTAGTGAAACCAACCCCCTCTACCCTCCATTTACTTGCCCCCAACAATAAGGAGATGTTATGACTGAACATAAACTGGTTCTGATTGATGGCCACGCCCTTGCCTATCGCATGTTTTATGCCCTGCCCCTGGAAGCCTTCACGACAAAAGAAGGAGAACCAACCAATGCCACCTATGGCTTTACCCGCACATTACTAGACCTTATACTGGCCCCCAACCCTCCCCAATATCTGGCTGTCAGCTTTGACGTAGGCGCCACCTTCCGCGACGACCTTTTCGAGGCCTACAAAGGCACACGCGAGAAAATGCCGGATGAACTAAGCCTGCAAATCGAGCGCACCAAGGAAGTGATTCAAGCCCTGAATGTGCCTATTTTGGAATTGGAAGGCTTTGAAGCCGATGACGTTTTAGGCACAATAGCTCGGCAAGCCAAGCCCTTGGGCGTACCAGTTCACATTATCACCGGAGACCGCGATTTATTGCAATTGGTAGATGAAAACACACAAGTGGAACTGCCGGCCCGCTCTGGGAAGCAGGAGCCGGAAATTTATGATGAATCGGCCGTCTTGGCCAAATTCGACGTCCGCGCCGACCAAATCGTAGATTACAAAGCCCTCGTCGGCGACACCAGCGATAATATTCCAGGAGTAGCTGGCATTGGGCCAAAAACGGCCGCCAAGCTTCTTAACGATTACGCTACCCTCGACAACATCTACGCCAACCTAGACACCATCAAAGGCGCAATGGGCAAAAAGCTGGCTGAAGGTAAAGAATCAGCCTACCTCAGCCAAAAATTAGCCCGCATCGTCACCGATGCGCCCATCCAACTAGAGCTAGCAGCCTGTATAGCCCAAGACTTTGATGCCGAACTTGTGCTCAACATCTTCCGCGACCTCGAATTCCGCTCCCTGACCAAGCTGCTGGTGGCTGAAGTCGAGGATGCCGAGGAGATTGCTGCTGGTGCTCAACCAACCCAAACCATCATCGTTCGCACCGAAAAACAGCTAGCCGACCTCGTCCAAAAACTGAATAAAGCCAAAGCTATCGCCTTTGATGTGGAAACAACCGGATTGGAGAAGATGTCGGCCGAACTCGTCGGCATCTGCCTGGCAGTCGAATCACCCACCGGTTACTACATTCCCCTCGGCCATCTGGCTAACGAAGCCCAAAATGCTACCGGCCAAATGACCCTCTTCGCTGGCGAAGCCCAATTGGCCGAAGGGCAGCTACCTCTACAAATGGTACTTGATGCTCTCCGCCCCGCCATGACCAATCCGGCCATTAGCAAAATCGCTCACAACGCTAAATACGACTACACCATCCTGCACCGTTACGGCCTTACCGTCAACCCCATCGGCTTCGACACCATGATTGCCGAATGGCTGACCGACCCCGCCAGCAAGCATAAAGGACTCAAAGATTTATCGCGCCACCGGTTAGGCATCGAAATGACCGAAATCAAATCCCTTATCGGCACAGGTAAAAAACAGATCACTTTCGACCAGGTGCCCATCGAAGAGGCGGCCCCTTATGGAGCGGCCGATGCTGATATGACGCTGCGGTTGGTCGAGCCCCTGCGAGAAGAAATCAAAGAGAAGGGGCTAGAAAAATTATTAGAGATAGAAATGCCTCTCATCGCAGTACTGTCCGATATGGAACAGGCAGGCATTGGCATAGATGTGGACTTTCTCCGGCATATGTCACAGGATTTAGCCGCCCGCTTAACCCAACTGGAAAAAACAATTTACGATATTGCTTCCACGCCTTTCAACATTAATTCTACGCAGCAGTTGAGCGACATCTTGTTTGGTACATTGGATTTACCCCGCGAAGGGCTGAAGAAAACGAAAAGCGGTTATTTTTCAACGGCCGCCAATGTCCTGGATGATCTCAAAAAAGTAGACGAAACCGGTATTATCGGGGCCATCATTGAATACCGCGAGTTGACCAAACTGAAAAGCACTTACATAGATGCCTTACCAGAAATGGTAAATCCTGATACGGGTCGCATCCATACCAGCTTTAATCAAACAGGGGCCATCACTGGCCGCATCGCCAGCAATACCCCCAATTTGCAAAATATTCCCATTCGCAGCGATGTGGGCCAACAGATTCGCCGTGCCTTTGTCGCTAAACCAGGTCATCTTTTTCTGGCGGCCGATTATTCACAAGTAGAATTGCGTATTCTGGCCCATATCAGTCAGGATAAGGCCCTTTTGGAAGCTTTCCGGCAGGATCAAGACATTCATAGTACCACGGCCGCCGCTGTCTACGGCACCTCGCTAGAAGATGTCACCTACAACCAACGCCGCTTCGCCAAAGCAGTCAACTTTGGTCTTATCTATGGCATGGGGGCCTTTCGCCTGGCCCGAGATTCTGAACTGACGCTGGCCGAGGCCGAAAATTACATTAAGGAGTATTTCGGCCGTTTTCCCGGCATCAAGACCTACATTGACGAGACCTTAAAAAAGGCTCACGCCGATCTCTTTGTGGAGACA
>Ga0299914_10002623_pt1 | contig 12447 bp, 9 predicted proteins | sample RVTome_10_FD_201361 | JGI IMG/M metagenome (GOLD analysis project Ga0299914, IMG submission 201361) | Soil microbial communities from uranium-contaminated site in the Upper Colorado River Basin, Wyoming, United States - RVT153D57 (version 2) ...
TCGTCGAGCAAATGGGCCGGCTGGACATTCTCATCAACAACGCCGGCATATACGAAGAACATCCCCTGGCCGAAGTAAGCTACGACGAATGGCAGCGGCAGTGGCGGGCAACCTTGGACACCAACCTGGTAGGCGTGGCCAACACCTGCTACTGTGCCGCCCGCCAGATGATGGCTCAGGGTGGCGGCCGTATCGTCAACATCTCCTCACGGGGTGCCTTTCGCGGCGAACCGCAAGGTCCAGCCTATGGTGCCAGCAAGGCCGGCCTGAACAGCATGAGCCAGTCGCTGGCCAAATATTTGGCACCTTACAACATCTTTGTCGGTGTTGTCGCCCCCGGCTTCGTGGAAACGGATATGGCTCAAGAAATTCTGGATGGGCCGGGCGGCGAGGACATCCGCAACCAAAGCCCCTTCAAGCGCGTCGCCAAACCTGAAGAAGTCGCCTACGCCACCCTCTTTTTAGCTTCGGAAGGGGCAGAGTTCATGACGGGAGCCATTATTGATGTTAATGGAGCCTCCTATTTGCGGACATAAAGAGGTAATTGGGTAATTGGGTAATTGGGTAATTGGGTAATTAGGTAATTAATCCCCTCGACTGGCGCGGTGAGACACCGGCCAGAGCGTATGGCAAAACAGCAAGAAACGTCAAGAAAGGACCCGGCTTTACAATTACAATAGGGTGCAATGAATGCTTCGACGCCTTATATGGAACGACTGCTGCCCATTCTGGTATATATCCAGACATCGCTGGAGGAAGATTTATCGCTGGAACAGATGGCCGATCGGGCCAGCATGTCCCCTTTCCATTTTCACCGCCTCTTTCGGGAAGCGATTGGCGAGACATTAAAGCGGTATACCCAGCGGCTGCGCCTGGAGCGGGCCGCCTATGAACTGGGGATTCGCCAGGCTTCTATTTTGCAGGTGGCTTTAGGGGCCGGCTACCAATCCCATGAAACCTTTACACGGGCTTTTAAGCGGCACTTTGGGGTACGGCCGAAGGATTTTCGGGAGCCTGGTCGTTTCTCCTGGCAGACCCCTCTCCCCCCGGGCGAACCGCTCAACAAGTATGCCACTAGCTATCAACTCTCCAAAGTACGGGTGCAGCAGTTACAGCCCATCCCCCTGGCCTTCATCCGCAACCTGGGGCCATATGTGGACGTGGATGTGGCCTTGTTTGACCAGCTACTGGCCTGGGCCAGGCAAAAGCGGCTTTACAGGGGTGACAACCTGCTTATTGGCATTGGCCATGACGCACCAAGCGTCACTCCGCCAGACAAGCTGCGCTTTGATGCCTGCCTGGAAGTGCCAGAACCATTTCCGGCCGAGGGCAAAATTGGTTATCAGCCAATGCCCGAAGGTCACTTTGCCATTGTCAGCTATATCGGCCCCTATGGGACGACGCTGGAGCAGGCTTACCTGGAGATTTTCCAGCAGGTGGCCCAATTAGAGCGGTATGACCTCATCGGCCTGCCCATCATTGAGATCTACCGCACCACCCACATCAACCCTGATTATGATTTGAACCACACAGACATCTGCATTCCCGTGGCCAGGAAAACATGACACATGATACTCGCCACACATCAAGAATTTTGGTGACTACCAACCCTCCGGGAGGCTCGTACTAGAGGTAACATCCCGGTTGAAACCTCCCGGAGGATCGCTTTCTATTACAAATTTTGGAGGTAATAAATGGCTGGTTTTACATTAAGTGAATGGGTGAATGAAGCACCCGCTGAAGTGATGGCCTTTGCCGTTGATCCCGGTAATGCGCCAAAGGTGATTAAGAATGTCGTCAAAATGGAGCAGGTAACCCCAGGGCCGTTGCAGGTGGGGACAGTTTATCGCGAGACAAGGATGATGAACGGCCGTCCGGCCACCACCGATCTAAAAGTAACAGCCTATGACAAAACCGGCGGCAAATATTCAGTAACGGCCGAACAAAAAGGCCTCTCGGCCACCTACCATTACACCTTTCAGCCAGAGCGCAGCGGCACCCGCATCAACCTCGTTTGTGAGGCACGTGGCTCTGGCTTAAAGAAACTACTAGTCCCCCTCTTCGCCCGCATCATGAAAAAAGAAGATGGCGACCATTTGCAAAACCTAAAAGCCGCCATTGAAGGCTGATCAGCCGCGACCTCAGAGGGAGAATTTGGCTGCGGCACTATCCGCTTATCCGCTTCCCATCCGCTGCCTACCAGCCCGGTAATCCTCTCGGAGGTTTAAACCTTGAGTATCTCCAGTGACGGAACCTCCGAGAGGAAGATCAACCAGGCGGATAGACAATCAATTACCCAGGAAGGGCAAATAAAGCCTGAACAGCGTCACCTGCACCGAAACGGCCGCGCTATCACTCAAAGTCACGGCCGTACTCACCTCATTACTTATCACCACCCCACTCTCGCCCACAAGCGAGGCTTCAGCCACATTGACCAACTCATAGAAGCCAGTCACCACGGCCGTATTGGTGATACTTTGGCTGATGACGTTGTTGGGGCAGACATAAGTTTGTGTGCCGCCTGGGCCGATGCTCACCGGATCATCTAAATCCGGCAGGCAGTTTTGCGCCTGGGGATCGGCCACTGTGACATTGGTGAGGCTGATGTCGTTTTGAGGGTTGGTGACAGTGATCGTATAGGTTACGGCCGTTCCCGGCATCACCTCCGCCTGATCCACCTCCTTGCCTATGCCAATGGCCAGCGCCGGATCAATCTCCGCCAGGCAGGCATAAATTACCAGCGACTGCGAGGGCAGCGGTACAACCTCAAACAGATTGCCGGCTGCCCCATTACAAAAAATATCGTCCAGGTACGCCGGAAAGACATCAGTAATAATGGCCGTGCTTGTTACCCCTGTGTTACTTATCACAATCGTATATTGCAGCAAATCACCAGGCACAGGCTCAGGCAGAGCGTCTACACTCTTGGTCAGGTGCAAAGAGGTGGGGCCGGTGACGATGGTGAAGTCATTATCAGATATATCGAAAAAGATGTTATCAGAGCACATTACCTTGATACGCGCTTGCGTGGTGGGGGTGTCGGGCACGGTAATGGCTTCGCTGCCATCATTGGGCCGGCCGGCTTCCACCAGCAGCGGATAGGTATAACCCCCATCCAGTGACAAGCGGATATCTACTTCGGCGCAGTTGACCGGGGCTTGATCCGTATTGGCAACGTCCCAGGTAACGGTTTCACTCTGGCCGCTGTTCCAGGTAACGGCCGTATTGGGCGCAGTCACCAGGAATGGCCCGGCTCCCGCGGTTACCGTAATATCCATCTCATCCACATTCACCCCACCGGCCGCCGTCTGATTATCGCGCACAGTGAGACGAAACTGCATATTACGGCCGTAGCCAGGCAGCAGCTCCCCCAGCGTATGTACATTATTCACAATATCAGAAATCTGGGGGAAGGTGCGCGTGGAGGTCAGCACCGAACTAAAAGAGCGAAAAAGCGGCGCATTCCCCGATGGCGAATCAGGATGTCCGGTCGGCCCTACATCAAACTGTTCCCAATTGTAGGTCAGGGGATCACCGTTGGGGTCACTGGCTGAGCCGCTGAGCGTAAAGGGCGTATTCAGAGGAATCGTGTAATCAGGCCCGGCATTGACAGTTGGCGGCAGGTTGGCCGTATCAGTAATAACCGGACAGCTATTACCAAAACCGGCCACTGTATAGGCTCGTATTTCATCAATGCTGCCCGTATGGAAATGATCGTCGCTGTTGGGTTGGATATCTTGAGCACCGCAAATGCCGGCATAGGCCATAATCGTCGTGCCGCTGCCCGGTTCATAGGCCGTAGACCCATGCCACTGGCCGCCAAAGCATGAGCCGGCGTTGCCATTAAAGGTATGGTTGGCCCCATATTGATGACCCATTTCGTGAGCGACATAATCCACATAAAAGGGATCGCCAATGGGGTTAGATAGCCCGGTGACACCTCTGGCTTTGAAACCTGTTTCGCAGGGGACGCCCAAAGTAGCCACACCGCCACCACCCGTGCTGAAGACATGGCCAATATCATAGTTGGCATTGCCAATCTCCATGTCCAGGTTGTCCTGATTTTCGTCAAGCATCAGGCCACCGCTGTTATTGGTATAGGGGTCAGTCGTCCCATCGGTATAGACAACGAGATCATTATTAGCCACAAGCTGCATATTAATGGCCGTATCCCGAATATAGATGCCCACCACCCGGTTGACGGCGGTGACAATCGCCGCCATCGCATCAGGTACCGTGCCCCCGTGATATTGGGTATATTCGCCGGTGGCCGCCACCACCAGGCGGTACGTCCGCAGCTCATCGCCAGAAGGGATATTGCCGCCACCAGCCCGCAATGCCTCTACCAACGCTTCAATCTCGGCCGGATCACCCAATGGTTCATGCTGGACAAAGCCTTCATGGGGATTTGCCAGATCGTGACGATAGTAACTGATGTAGTAGGCAATGTCCTGGCGGCTGTAGGGATCGATATACACCGTCCCGCCGGCCGTGAGGATCAGGCCATGAAAGCCGGCCGGGGTGATATCCAGGCGTGCAGTTGCCCCAGTGTCGTCCAGGCCCGTGCCGGCATAGGTTTTAATCTCGGGAAATTTGGCGGCGAGTTGGGGGTGCATCACGGCCGTTTCCCTCACCTGAAATCGGCCGAAGGTGCCGTCAGGCAGGGGTAGAGCGATGATGACATCCGTTTGGGCACCGGCCTGGGCTAATACGGTTTGCAAATCAGCTAAATGCAGCCTGAGTGTGCGGTATTTTTCCGGCACAATCCAGCGTTCGCCCTGGATCTGCAAATCAGTCTCGGCTACTTCCTGCCACAACCCATCCTCAGACACAGTTTGCGGCGTAACGGCGGCCACTGTTGTCTGGGATAACAGGACGACTACAGTTATCAAGAGTATCAATATACCCATAAGGGCCAGGCGAATAGGAAATCTTGTTTGAGGGAGCATAATCTTTCTCATTTGGTAACCGTTCAGTTCCTCTGGGGGCTAATCCTCCCGGAGGTTCCTCTTATGAAGTCCTTCTCTGGAAGAAACCTCCGGGAGGGTGAATGCTTGCCTCATTTTATAAAAAGCTTGCGTTCCAGGCTGGTAATGAATTCACAGCCAGCCTCAGTCACGCGCACGGTTTCTGAAAAGCCAATACCACCCTTACCGGGAATCTGCACCCAGGGAATCAAATGGAATGTCATGTTGGATTGCAACAGGCCTGTTTCCTTTTGTTGCAGGCTGAGAATATGGCCTTCACCCCAGTCTGGGGGCAGGCCAATGCCGATGGAGTAACCCGTACGGGAGCTTTGTTGGGCTCCCAGGCTAGAATTGGCGATCACGGCCCGGCCGGCAGCATCTACTGAAGCGGCCGTTACCCCCGGTTTCATTGCCTTAATACACGCCTCCATTGCTTCTTGCACCAACCTTTCCGCCTCCCTTAGGCTCTCATCCGGTTCTCCCACAAAGACGGTACGCATCATGGCCGCATGGTATCGCTTCAGACAGCCGCCTACTTCCAGAAAAACCGGCTCGCCAGCTTGAATAACCCGATCGGTCCAGGTGGCATGACCAATGGCGCCTCGCTCACCAGAGGCGACAAAAGGTTGAATTGAAGGCCACTCGCTGCCCGCCTTGATCATCGCGTAATGAATCTCGGCGGCAACGTCCCCTTCAGTCACCCCAGCCTGTATCGCCTCAATGCCAGCCTGCATCCCAGCCTCTGTCGTACGGGCAGCACGCTGCATCAACTCAATCTCATACAGCGATTTGACCAACCGGCCGGCTTCGACGATGCCGGAGCAGTCACTGAAGACAGCATCGGGACAGGTGACAAAAAGGCGCTTTTGCTGAACGGCCGTAAAGAACCAGCAATTTTCTTCAAAACCGATCCGTTTGCTACCCAAGCCAAACTCCGCCAGAGATGCGCTTAGCACCTGAATCGGATCTTGAATATCTTCATAGGGACGCACCAACTCCACCCACGTATATGCCCGAACCCCACTGGCTTCAAGCAAACGGGGCACCATAAATGGCTCTTTTTCCAGGGGCACAATAAGCGCATTGAAGTAATAATGTCCAGGACTTTCGAAGCCCGTCAGATAGCAAATGTTTTCTGGTGTGGTGGTAATGACGACATCAAGATCTTGGGCCGCCATTCGCTGCCGTAAATCGCCTAACCTACGCTCATATTCAGCTATGGGGAAAACTAAATCATCTCTATTTCGCATAAGTGATCCTCTTCAGATTCGATTTACAGTAGTTCGACAGTATCAATGCCCGGATATTATAGGGGGTGTCGGTGAAATTGACAGATCAAAAAAGATATGTTACAGTTTTGCCAATCGTTGCAACAAGTTGTAGCAACTTGTTTACAACCTGGAGCAATCAGATTATAGCTGTTATACATCAAAAGTCAAAACACCCTACCAGCCCCAAATAAGAGCACACAGTATGGATCCGGATTCTCAAAAAATTTACGAAGAAGTTCGTGAGCGAATTTGTCTATTTGAGTACTCACCAGGTGAGATGATTAGTGAAAATGCTCTGGCGACGGAATTTGGTGTAAGCCGATCACGGATGCGCCGCGTCATGTGGCAGCTTGAGAATGACGGACTGATCCATATGAGTAAGGGATCAGGCGCAGTGATAACGGCGGTAGACATCAAATCCCTAAAAGAGGTCTATGTCGTTCGCCAGAAACTGATCGAGCTTGTAGGCGAATTGCGGCCGGCGCGTATCCCAGAAGACACCATCACCAATCTGGAAACATTGCTCGAGCAAACTCGTCAAATGCACGAACAATATGACCCGACAGCGCTGGCCAAGCTTTATTACACTTTTCACCTGGAAATGCTCAAAACCATCCGCAATACATCTCTTAGGGAGATCACCGACAAGCTTTATCATCGTACCGCCCGTGTCTGGTTACAGCTCTTGCCAGATCTCGACTGGAACCAAGAAGTGGATGTCATCGTGGACGAAATTGGCAGCGTAATTAAGGCTTTGGGTAACGAAGATATGGCTGCCGTCGCCCAGACTCGCCACAAACATATGGCGATGCTATTACGGCGAATTAACGATTATCTTGGAGATGTCCACGCTGCTTGAAAGGAGGTGATATAGCCAGAATAGAGTTGTTAACAAAGGTATTCGTACTGTTGACTGGAAGATTAAATCCAAAATATTGGAGGAGACAAATGCGTTTTAATAAGTTATTGATGTTGGTTGGCATAAGCGTGCTATCTTTACTGCTCATGACTGCCTGCCAGGGCCAAACGGCCGAACCCCCCGAACCTGAAGTCGTCGAAGTTACCCGCATTGTAGAAGTAGAAGGCGAAACCGTCACGGAGATGGTAGAAGTCACCCGTGTCGTCGAGGTAGAAGCTGAAGCTGAAGAAGAAGTGATGGAATCCACCCTGGAACGCATCCAGCGTGAAGGTGTGATTCGCGTTGGCTTTGCCAACGAAAATCCATATGCCTTTGCCCAGCCTGATGGCACCCTTACCGGTGAAGCCGTCGAGGTTGCCCGTGAAGTCTTTAGTCGCATGGGTATCGAAGAGATGGAAGGCGTGCTCACCGAGTTTGGTTCGCTTATTCCCGGCTTGCAAGCCGGCCGTTTTGACGTTATCACGGCCGGCATGTATGTAAATCCCACCCGATGTGAGCAGGTCTTATTTGCCGACCCGGAATATACCATTGGTGATGCCCTTATTGTGGAAGCTGGCAATCCTCTGGACTTGCACAGCTATGAAGACATTGCTGCCAATCCTGAGGCAACAGTTGGCACTGGCGCTGGCTATCTGGAAAATGATTTTATGACGGCCGTCGGTGTCTCTGAAGATCAGATCGTCAACTTTCCCGACGATGCGTCTGGATTTGCCGGTTTACAAGCGGGTCAGATTGATGCCTGGACAGGTACCCGACCCACACTGGTGCAATTACTGGCGAATGCTGAAGATCCCAATTTTGAACTGGCCGAACCCTTTACGCAGCCAGTTATCGAAGGCGAGTCGGTTGTGAATTACGGGGCGGCCGCTTTCCGCTATGAGGATGAATCGCTCCGCCAGGAATTCAACATGCATCTGCAAGACATCAAAGACGAAGGAATGCTGATTGAGCTTATCGGTCAGTTTCAAGGGTTTGACGAAGGTGCCTTACCCGGAGACACACATGCAGAAGACATTTGTCCAGATGCATATGCGGACATAGAGTAACAAACATTTTGACCTGGCAGGATGAACATCCTGCCAGGTCAATTTTCATATTTGGAGCGGAGTCATGCAGGTTTTTGAACGAGTTGAATCCAAGGTTAGGAGTTATAGTCGGGCCTTTCCTGCCGTTTTTGCCAGGTCGAAGGGGGCCATGCTTTATGATGAGCAGGGAAAAGCGTACATTGATTTTTTTGCCGGGGCGGGGACGCTGAATTATGGGCACAACAATGAGGCCATTACGTCAGCCATGATTGAATATCTGCAAAATGATGGCGTATTGCATGGTCTGGATATGGCAACGACGGCTAAAAAACGCTTCCTGGAAACGTTCATCCAGACGATCTTAGAGCCGCGCAAGCTGGATTATAAAATCCAGTTTACCGGACCAACCGGTACTAACTGTGTGGAAACAGCTTTGAAATTGGCGCGTCGGGTCACGGGACGTTCCAACGTGGTCTCATTCACGAACGGGTTTCATGGTTTGACGATGGGTTCAACAGCGATCACTGGCAACAAACATTATCGCCACGAATCTTATGTTAACCGGACCAACGCCTCCTTTATGCCCTATGATGGCTATTTGGGAGCAGGGGTGAACACTATTGACTATCTACGTAAAGCGCTAACAGATAACAGCAGCGGACTGGATGTGCCAGCGGCCGTTATCGTGGAAACTATTCAGGCCGAAGGTGGTGTTAACCTGGCCAGCTTTGAGTGGCTGCGCCAGTTAGAACAAGTCTGCCGTGACTTTGATATCTTGTTGATTATTGACGATATTCAGGTGGGCAACGGCCGTTCCGGTGACTTCTTCAGCTTTGAGGTGGCCGGCATCTCTCCCGACATGATCACCCTCTCCAAATCTATTGGCGGCGGCTTGCCGATGGCTATCCTGCTATTGAAACCAGAGTTAGATCAATGGCAGCCCGGCGAACACACCGGCACTTTCCGCGGCAACAATCTGGCCTTTGTGGCTTCGGCGGCTGCCCTCGCCACTTACTGGCAAACCGGCGAATTCAGTCAGGCCATTAAGCACAAGTCGAATATTCTCAAAGATGAACTAGAGAAAACTGCGCAAGAATTCCCATCCCTGCAAGCCAACGTGCGGGGCCGGGGCCTGATCTATGGTCTGGAGATCCCGGCTGACGGCCTGGCTAAAAAAGTATCGCAGAATGCCTTTGCCCAAGGGCTGGTAATTGAACTGGCTGGCGCTCGTAACCAGGTCGTTAAGTTTTTACCTCCTTTAACCATTGACGAACCCACTCTGCACAAGGGAATTGAAATCGTCAATGAGGCAATTGCCAATGAACTATGAAAATGTATCTAAATGGGGAATGGATAGACCGTCCCCGAAAAATTGAGGTTCGTAATCCACAGGATAATAGTTTGGTAGACACCGTGCCGCGAGCCACGGCCGTTGACATGGAAGCTGCCATTGAAGCTGCCGTCGCCGGCTCTGAGCGAGCCCGTACCATGCCCGTCCACCAGCGCATGGAGATTTTGCAAAAAACGGCCGGTACCCTTGCCGCCAAACACGAAGAATACGCTCGTATCATCGCCCAGGAAGGCATTAAAACCATCCGTGAAGCCCGCAAAGAAGTCACCCGCTGCATCGCCACCATTGACATCAGCGCCGAAGAAGCCCGCCGCCTCAACGGCGAGACGATTCCCTTCGACCAGATGCCCGGCAGCGAAAACCGGCTCGGCTATTACAGCCGTGAGCCAATCGGCATCATTGGGGCGATTACGCCTTTTAACGATCCGCTCAACCTGGTGGCCCACAAAGTGGGGCCGGGCCTGGCTGGTGGCAACGCCGTCATCGTCAAGCCAGACTCCAAGACGCCGCTGAGTGCCTTATGGCTGGCTCGCGCTGCCCACGATGCTGGTATCCCGCCGGGTGTCCTACAAGTGATCACCGGGCCGGGCCGGGAGATTGGCGATGTCCTGGTCAGCGATCCACGAGTGCGCATGATCTCCTTTACCGGCGGGCTGCGTACCGGCCAGGCCATCATGAACAACATCGGTCTGAAGAAGGTCGGTATGGAGTTGGGCAGCAATTGCCCGGTGATCGTTATGGACGATGCTGACCTGGAATTGGCCCTTGCGGCTAATGTCAGCGGTGCCTTTTGGGCGGCCGGACAAAACTGCTTACATGTACAGCGGCTGATCGTGCAGGCTGGCATATACGACGAGTTCAAGCGGCGCTTTGTGGCTGCTGCCGAGGCCTACCGGGTGGGCGATAAGCTGGATGAAGCAACCGATATGGGGCCGCTGATCAACGAAACGGCCGCTATTAAGATAGAAGAAATGGTCAACGAAGCCATTGCCGCGGGATCCACTCTGCTCACCGGCGGGCAGCGCGAAGGTGCTTTCTACGACCCTACTGTGTTGGAAAATGTACCTGATTCCGTGGCTCTGGCCTGTGAAGAAATTTACGGCCCGGTGACGGTGCTGTACCGTTTCCAGGAATTAGATGAAGCCATTGAACGCGCCAACGACGTGGATTACGGTTTGCAGTCAGGCATCTTTACTCGTGATTTGCAGACCGCCTTCCGGTCTGCGGACAGACTGGAATGTGGCGGCGTGATGATCAACGACAGCACCGACTACCGCATTGATGCCATGCCCTTTGGCGGCGTTAAAGGCTCTGGCCTGGGTCGGGAAGGAATTCAGTTTGCCCTGCAAGAGATGACTGAACCGAAAGTGATTTGTTTCAACTTGTGACAACGGCCGTAAAGTAACGATTGCCTACTAAAACCATTGAACGCCAAGCGGCCATCCTGTAAGGAAAGGTACAGATGATCAAAAAATGGTTGGCCTTGATTGGCCTGCTTTTCATTCTGACAAGTTCTTTGATAGGCGTGGCCTGGGTGCAATTCCGGCGAGAAGTGGCGTTTAATGGTGAGGAAGTAGAATTATGGCAATTTGTGCAGTCGGTTATGGGTATTATGCCTGATCAGGTACTGACTTTATCGCTGCTTGGTCTTCTACTTGGTGTGATTTTGACAATTCCCTGGTGGCGTGAGCGGCTACGGCAAGAGGGCATGTGGTGGGAAAAGCAAGATGAGCCGCTGGATACACCACCTCGTGCGGGTGTGTAGATATTTTTGGAAAAGCATGGAACAACAATTGTACTTCCATCAAGCTGAATACGAACAGAGGCTCGATAAGCTCCGCCGGTTGATGGCCGAGCGAGATCTGGATGCCTGTCTCATCTCCGCCCCAGAAAACATCTTCTATCTAAGCGGCCTCAGCCATCAAGGATTCTTTGCCTACCACCTGCTGATTGTGCCGCGTAACGGCCGTATGGCCCTCATTTGCCGGGCAATGGAGCGGGTGACAGTGGAGAGGCTGGTTATAACGCCGGGCCGGGCTGACTTCTATGGTTTTGCCGACAGTGATGATCTCGCTCTCTTCACCTGTAATGTGCTGCGCCAGATGGGCCTGGCGGCAGCGCGATTGGCGGCGGAGAAGGGCAGCCTCTTTTTACAGCCGCGTATCACAGAAGGCATTACTGCCCGTCTGCCCCAGGCCACTGTCGGTGATTGCTCCGGGCTTGTAGACAGCTTGCGACAAATCAAGTCAGCACGGGAGCTTGACTTCACGCGACAGGCGGCCCAGGTTTCTATGGCCATGATGCAAGCGGCGCGGGAAACGGCCGTATCCAACATCACTGAACGAGAGGTAGCCGCCGCCGTGCAGCAAGGATGGGTGCTGGCCGGGGGGACTTATCCCGGCTTCGGCCCCTTCATTCGCGCCACCCCCACGCTGGGCGAAGAGCACCGCACCTGGAGCAACCACAAGTTGCAACCAGGCGAAGCCTTATTTGTGGAGTTGGCTGGCTGCGTCAACCATTATCATGCGCCAATGGGACGGCTTCTCTACATCGGCCACACCCCTCCCGGCACGGAAGCCATGGCACAGCTTTGCCTGGAGGCGTTTAACAGCGTCGTCAGCGCCATTCGCCCTGGTATCAGTGCTAGTCAGGTCTATCAGACATGGCAGAACGTGGTAGATAGGGCTGGCTTAAGCCATTACCGGCGACATCACTGTGGTTATATGACAGGGATTGGCTTTCCGCCGAGTTGGGTTGGTGGCTCGATGGTTGTTGGCCTGCGCCATGATAGTGATTGGGTATTGCAAGCGGGCATGGTGTTTCATCTGATGTCATGGTTGATGGATACGGGGCAGCCTGGAGATTATTTTGTCTCGGATACGGCCGTTGTCACGGAAGATGGCTGCCATGTATA
>Ga0299914_10002624_pt1 | contig 12445 bp, 15 predicted proteins | sample RVTome_10_FD_201361 | JGI IMG/M metagenome (GOLD analysis project Ga0299914, IMG submission 201361) | Soil microbial communities from uranium-contaminated site in the Upper Colorado River Basin, Wyoming, United States - RVT153D57 (version 2) ...
CAGATCTATGCATTCCATAGTAATGGATAGGATATATGGATTACGCCTAATAGAAATTCGAAATCTACCTAACCCTATAGAGATTTTTGATAAAGTTTTTGAACAAATAAGAATCTCTTATAACGAGAAAATCATTAATGGCGATTTAAGTGAATATAATATTCTTTTAGACGAAAATAATGATATTTGGATAATTGACTGGCCTCAAGCAGTGACTTTGGAACATCCGAATGCGGAATTTCTTATTCGACGAGATTTACATAATATAATAAGATATTTTAGACGAAAATATGATCTAACTATAGATGAAAATTCATATTATAATACTCTGTTAAAATGACAATTAACTGTCTACAATATAGCATTATTCTATATTCAATTTAAAATCTTAAACTTAGTTATTTTAACAAATGGGCTTTATCAGTTTTTTCCCAAGAAAATGAGGGATCGTTCCTCCCAAAATGACCATAAACAGCAGTTTTTTTGTAAATAGGTCTTTTTAATGATAACGTTTCTATTATTTTAGAGGGACGCATATCAAAATTCTTTTTCACCTTGTTCTCAATTTGCTCTTGTTCAATTCTACCTGTACCAAATGTATCAACCATAATTGAAACAGGTTCAGCCACTCCTATAGCATAAGCGATTTGCACTTCACATTTTCGAGCTAATTCTGCGGCCACAATATTTTTTGCAATATATCTCGCCATATAGCATGCAGATCGATCCACCTTTGAAGGATCTTTGCCAGAAAAAGCACCTCCTCCATGTCGCCCCATACCACCATATGTATCTATAATTATCTTTCTCCCTGTGAGTCCAGTATCTGCAGAGGGACCTCCTAAAACAAACCTTCCTGTTGGATTAATTATAAATCTGGTTTGACTATCTATCCATTCAGCACAGGTGGGTCTGATCACCTTGTTAATTATTTCTTCCCGTAACTGATCCAGTTCTACCTCAGGAGAATGTTGAGTAGAGAGAACTACTGTATCAATTCGTTTAGGAATAAAATCTTCATATACTACCGAAACCTGAGATTTTCCATCGGGTCTCACCCAATCTAATTCTTTTCTTTTCCTCACCTCACTTAATTTCATACAAAGTTTGTGAGCCATGATTATCGGTAATGGCATAAGTTCTGGCGTTTCCTGGGTGGCATATCCAAAGACCAATCCTTGATCCCCTGCACCTTGATCTTTTAATTCTGAGGCATTTACTCCAAGCGAAATATCATTACTCTGCTCATGGATAGACGTAAAAACTGCACAGGTATTACAGTCAAATCCAAAATCTGCTCTATTATAACCTATTTCCCTTATGGTGTTTCTAACTACTTTTTGAATATCTACAGAACCATTAGATGTAACCTCTCCGGCAACAAAAACAGTTCCAGTAGTTGTTAATGATTCAACTGCGACTCTAGAATTGATATCACGGGACAAAAATTCATCCAATATTGAATCAGAAATTTGATCACACATTTTATCAGGGTGACCCTCTGTTACACTTTCAGAGCTAAATAAATATTTAGAAACCATTTCTTAAAGGCTTTAACTTTAAATTAAAAATCTTTTATGAGTCTTATAAAAAGTACATTATTTCCACGAATAACCACCTTACCATAATTTGCCAGCAAATCTGAACCCAGATATTCCTCAGCATTAATAAGAATAAGATTCATGTATGAATCTACATTACTCATAACTCCTTTGTATTCAATTTCACTTTTTAATCTCACTGCTACACGCTGGTTAAGAGATTTCTGCAATAAAGTTAAAGGTCTCTTTGGTTGTTGAGAACTCGAATTAGCCGACAATGTCAATATATCACTTAGCAATTCATTTTCACATGTAGCAGAATAAAAAGGTTCCTTTATGGTTAAATAATTATAACAATAATTTTTAATATTCTGTGTTGGATTTTATATCTACAGGATCTTCCAATCTGGACAGATTTCTTCGTGGAGGAATTCGTACAGGAATAATAACTCACATCTTTGGAGAAAGTGGTTCAGGCAAATCTCAATTTTGTTTTAGTATTTGTGCAAATTTGCTTAAAAAGAACCAAGATGTAAAAGTAATTTTTATCGATACGTCTGGAAATTTTAGACCAGAAAGAATTCTTGATATAACTGATAATCATAATTTAGATAAAATACTCCGTAATATACATTATATTAGACCATATTCTATTAAAGATCAATTTGAAGCAATTAAAAAAATTTATGAGATAAAACCAAAATTAGTAATTATTGATACTATTACTTCACTCATATCCATGGAAAGCAAAAATATATCTCGACATTTAATCTTGATGAAATTTATACACGAATTAGCACACAATGCAATTAATAATAATTGTGCCATAGTGACCACTAATATGGTTAGAAATATAATATACGAAAATGGTGTGTATAAATCCATAAACAAACCTAAAGAACATCAAAAAAAAATTAAATTGCAACGAGAGTTTATGGGAAAATCTGTATCTCTTTCGATTCATATTAAATTAAAATTCGAGATTATAAGTATATCCGATAATTCTTACAAGGTCTCCCTTCTTCAACCTTTCATTAAGGATAGTACGGTATTTCGAATAACTAAGGAAGGCGTATTATAAAAAATACTATATTTTTAAACCTTTATATAAATTCCAGAATTTATCACCAACATAATGCATATTATTAATTATATGACCCTTAGCTAACTCAATGGCTTTTTCACTATCATAAAGTGAGGTACCTACTGCTATTGGTTTTTGATGCTCTTTATCTTTTACAATCACAATTTTATCTTTGGAAAATGATTCAAATTTTACAATGCCGGGGCGTGCAATATTTGCACCATTACAGATGTATTTTACTGCTCCCATATCTATAAGAACATAAGGAAATAATTCAACTAAATTATTGTTTCCCAAATAAGGAAGTATTATTTCGTTGATTTGAACAGCAGTAAAATTATCTTCATGAATTAATAATTTTCTATTTTTTTCAATTTCATAAGCTTTTATATTTTTAAATTTTGGGATAGTTTTTTCTGGCCAATTTGTGTGTAGTTTTTCTAGGGTGATTGATGTTTCCCTTTTAGATAACATATTGATTTTCAAACTATATCTTTATTCTCTGAATGATAATTTATCTTTAATTTTCATTTTACTTAAGCCAGACGGTGATACATCCAAAAAATAAGATGGTTATATTTTTCTTTTTTTCAATGGGGTATATTCGCAACCCATTGGGCCACAATATTTTCCAACATACACTGCTTTGGGGCGATATAACGCTGGTTTGGGTGCTGCTTCTGCAAATTTTTCTTCGATGACATGTGCTGCCCATCCAGAAATTCTCGAGATAGCAAAAATAGGAGTATTAAGATCAATTGGAAACCCCATACAATAATAAAGTGATGCACTATATAGATCGACGTTAGGGTAAATTGGTTGTTTTCTAATATCTGTGATGTATTTTTTTGTATATTGTTCTACTTGTCTAGTGATTTCATACCATTTATAATTCTCATTTTTACAGACAGATTTTGAAAGCCGTTCTAGAATGTCTGCTCGAGGATCTGTTGTGCGATAAACTGCGTGTCCCATTCCCATGATTCTTTTCCCCTCCTTTAGTTTATCTTGTATCCATTTTTCAATATTTTTGGCATCGTGTATATCAAACAGCATTTTCATTACTTCTACGTTAGCTCCTCCATGTAATTCACCTGATAAGGCTCCTAAAGCCCCACAAATACATGAATACATATGAGCTCGAGTAGAAGCAATTTCTCTAGCTGCAAATGTTGACGCATTAAAGCTATGTTCTGCATGTAATATCAAACAAATATCAAAGACCTTTACTTCTTCAAACGTAGGTTTTCGTCCAAACACCATATAAAGAAAATTTGCAGAATGTCTAAGTTCCTCGTCTGGTTCAATAATCTCTTGCCCGTTTCTTATACTATTCCATGCACTAACAATTGAAGGAATTTTCGAAATCAGGGATATTGCCCTTTGTATATTGTCCTCTTTGGTATCCGAATAAACACTTTCATCAAAATCTGCTAGAGAAGGAACAGCTGATTGTAAAACATCCATCGGACGAGCTGTTTTTGGTCTATTTTCTAAATTGGCAATTAACGAGATAGGTAATTTTCTGGATTGTTTTAGTTTATATGAAAATTCATCTAACTGGATTTTGTCAGGAAGTTCCCCATACAATAGAAGATACGCTGTTTCTTCAAATGTAGAATGATTTACTAAATCAAGAATGTCATAGCCTCGATAAATTAATTTACCGTTTTCACCATCTATAGATGAAATTTTTGTATCTGCTACTTCAATATTTCGTAAACCTATATTTCTTGCATCCAAATTTAATACATCATTCCCTCTGGGATTTATATATTAAAGAATGCTGAAGATAGCAAAGAGTAGCCATCGGATCAAACTAATTATACCTTTAGAGATTCTTCATTCTTTCCTCTATTACTTATAGTAAGAATATCGATCCCATCCCCACTTGCTGCATCTCTTTTAATAGCAGCTTTAATAGATTTAATAGCGAGATTTTTAGCATCATCTTCATTCATTTGTGAATTATATTGTGCATCCAATATACCCAAGGCCATTTCGGCACCACTGCCTACTGCCGCATATTCATCAGGTAGTAACGATCCAAGTGGATCAAGAGTATAGATACGAGGTTTATCATCATACCCTCCGACTACAACTTGAGTCAACAAAGGAAAGTATCGTCTTTCAAACATAATTACTGACATTAGTTTTGCTACTGAATTTGTTGGTAGTTTACGTCTTATTTCCATTTTACGGATTTTTGATAATGCAGCAACCTGTCTAGCAAGTACATTCATATCGGCAACCATACCCGCACAAGCTGCTCCTACATTCTCAGTCAATACAAAAGTTTTTTTAGTATTCTTATTAACAAGAAAGTTCCCAAAAGAAACCCGTTGTTCAGATGCCAATAAAACACCATTATTAAAAGAGATTCCTACGGCTGTTGCGCCAGGAAAATATTGGTACGCCATTTGTGGTATATGACATAGGAGCCAGATTTAGTCTTTTCTATTAAATTTAAGTCAGATTCTTATTTTCTTCTACTGTGAAGGTTATGAATCTTAATTGCTTCCCCGATTAGACGATTTTGTAATTCTAGAGCGTCTTTTCCTTCTGGATGTTTCTCCTCAGCTATAGCTTCGGCGACTAATCTAATGATGTGCCTCAATAGAAATTCATCACCTCTTTCTGATTCAGCTTTATAAGCTGAATTAGCTTTATTTACAAAAACCACATTTTCATTAGTAAATCCATATCTCGAATCACTTCCGTCCTCATAGGGTATTACTTTATAGCCAATCTTTTTTAATGCGAAGGTACGTTTTAGAGTTTTAATTTTTTTTATCTGTAATTTATCTAATTCACTAGATGCGTGCAAATTAGGAAAAGTTTGGGGTCTTTCATTAAGATTGTAATAATAAGGTTCACTCTCACTGTGGATAGTCTGATGTTCTAGTATACTAGTATGAGCCTGTTCTTTATTTTTAGAGAGTTGAACAGATGAATTTTCATAACCCTCCTGTGTCGGAAATTTATTATCTTGATTTTTGAATTTTGTAAAAGATGGGTTTACAGTTAATCTATCTTCATTCGGTGGATTAACTTTATCTTCAACTGTTTCATATTCCTCTTCTTCTACTTCTACAGATTCCAAATTCTCAATCACTGCTTGACCAAGAACTTTATCTATTTCACGATATATTCGTGACTCTTCCTTGGTAATTAATACATCTTCATATTCAGTTAGTTTGGGTATTACTTCATCAACAATAAATTGTTTGACGTACTTGTTAAAATTATAATAAGCATCATCTTCTATTAATGCAGATTTATCTGCAAACCTGGAGGTTAAAGCATCACATCTTAATAATCCAGTTATTCGATTCATTTTAGCATCAAACCCAAAATTTGTTCTTACAACAATATGATTCCCAATCATTACACCTATTCCTTTCTCCTCTTCTGTTAATGGACGTCTTGCAACTACAATTTCACCACTAATTTGGCCATTATCAAGATTTACTGGGATTCGGTAGCCCTGTATCTCTTGCGCCTTAACCATATCAGAATTATGCAGATCCCATTCATTGAAGCTCTCTGATTGTTTAATAAATATCTGAAACATTGGTTGTCTAAGAATAGCTAATTTACGTATTTCCTTATATAATTTCAAAGGATCAATGCTCATCTTTGCATTACTTAAAGTTAATTCTGTTCCATTTCTACTAAGTGGTTTTTCTTTTATGACATTTAATAAAGAATTACCAGAAAATAATTGATTCAAAGAGTTTTCATCTATAACAAGACATTTGTTATAATTATCTTTTTTAGTTTTAATTTTCATGCTCTCAAATGAAGTAAGGAAAGATAATCTTCCTGTTCCGTATCGTCCTGTTCGACTTCTCTTTAACTTTGGAGAAATAGATTCTATCTTTTTATGAGGCGAACCCAATAATAAGAATTTTTCAATTTCTTCTTCGTCCATGCCTGCATCATCTTCTATTACTATAGATCCATTAGTGAGAATTGTAATTAATACTTGGGTAGCATCTTCATCAAAAGCATTTTCTATCAATTCTTTAACTATTTCATATGGTGAAACCCATGTCTTTGTGGCAAATTCCTTAAAAAATGATGGATGAACTTTTAATTGTATTGACATTATATATTATTAAAATGACTTTCTTGCCTTTATTTATTGTGTTTGTATATCCGAACGAAGATATTGCTTTTTAAAAGTGATAAATAGTTGGAAAAATTATTGAGAGACATAGCCTTTCATTTTTAAGGCTTCGCTTAAACCATGTGCATTTGCGTGTGCAGTATCTAGTATTATTGCTGCAGTATCTTTAGAAACATATCCAGCTTTAGAAGCCACGTTAACTGAGTTTTGATATGCTAAAGATATAATAGAAGAAATCGTCTCAGGTGCAAAATAAACTAATTCTACTGCCAGATTCAAAGCAGATGAAGAGCATACTTGTAATTCTTTTATATATGCTTTAACATCAAGCTGTAAATCTTTTTCTCTAAATTGAAGACCTTCTGAAATTGCATAGTTGACTAGAACCCCTGCTTCAATTGGTTTTATATCTAATTTAGAAATCAGAGATGCAAGTTTTTGAGATATGACCTCTCCTGATTTAGCTACCACTGTATCTTTTGTTACAGCAATACTGCCTTGATCGATTTTAGTTTGTACTTTAGCTTCTTTAAACTCTGAGAGGACAGGACCTGGAGGAATTCCAGTATTACCTGCTGGTACTATAATATCCTTGGGTGCAATGTCTCCTCCTTTGGCAGGTAAAAAAACTTTATTTTCACTAAAAATCAAGTTAAGCTTGAAAGGACTTAGATTAGTAAACATCAATGCACATTGACCTTCTAATTCTTTGCTTAAATATTCAATACCTGAAATTTTACTTACTTTTTCAAATGCTCTCTGCGCAACTTTATTTTTGATGATTTTAATAATAATTTGACCATGAAATTTCTTCCTTAACGTCATTAACTGTGTGGCCCTGACTTTATTCATTTTTGATAATGCGATAACATTATATTTTTTTGGAAGCTCTTGTAATTCTTGATACATAAATTGCTTCTTTTGAGGATATTTTTTAATTAATTTATCTGAATTCATATTCTAGTTACCCTTTGTTTTGTTAGATAAGGCTGATAAACTTATATTATTACCCATTGTAAATTTGACTGAAGTATTCTGAATATTCTTATCACCTTGAGGCAATTTTTTTTCTAAAAGAGACAATATAGTATTTGCATTTTGAATAAGTTGTTTATCATCCATTTTTTCATCTCCTATTTTAGTAGATATATTTAGTTGATTTCGACTTCTAATCCTTACAGAATTCCTTAGCCTATTCAATATACTTTCAATAGGTGCACCATAAGGTATAGGTGTTGGCATTTTACCCTTAGGACCAAGAAACTGACCTAGAGAACGCCCCACTGTCGCCATTAACGAGGTATCAGATAAAAAGAAATCGTAAGTCTTTGCTAACTTTTTAGCTTCTTTTTTATTAGTACCAAGTCTATCCAGTTCATCAGGTTCTATTATTCTATCTGCTTCTGCTCTCCTAGCCCTTGAACCCATTTCCCCTGATGCTACTACACATACCTTGGCTTGGCGGCTTGGTTTATTTGGTAAATGTACAACTTCATTGAAACTAAATCCTTTTTTTACATCAATATCTTTTAATATAACAGTAAGATCTACAGATTGATCAAAGTTGCGCTTTTGATAATCTCTTCTAGCATGTTCTATAAGATCTTTAAGTTCCACATCATTTGTCATCGTAAATGTATAAAAAATAGAATAATCAGCCATTTAAAATCGTTTAGAATAAAATAGGAAGTTTTTGAGTCTGATAATATAATATTCTTTGATTTTTTGGATTAAAGCAATTGAACTTATAAAATTTATATACCCACACGTAAAATCATTTTTTGTATATGGCGGAAAAAATGACCGGTTTCTGGTTAATCTTGCTGACTATGATTACCTGTATTTCAGTTCCCGTACTCTTAGTAATTTTAACCGCACCTCATCCTACTCAATTCATTCTTGCTATTGATGAAAAATTCTTAGACCTTCAACCATATAATGTGATCAATAAATTCCCATTTATCTGAAGTTGATGGATTAATGGGACAAAATTTATTTTTTATAAAATCTTATTGGATAAAGATTTTTCAAAAAAATGGCTATAATAAAAAAATAATAATCAATACTAATTCATATCTCAAAAATGGCAGAAAATAATCTCTTTAATATGCTTTTTTGGTTGGGAGAACTGACTCTTGCCAGTTGGATACTATCCTATGGGGCGGAACATCTTTCTGAAAAATTTGGTGCTAAATTCGTAGGGCGAGTCCTATTAAGTATAGCAACTACTTTGCCAGAAATCGCTATAGTTATTTATGCTGCAGCGAAAGGGTCTTTTGGTATTGCAATTGGTTCTGGACTAGGAAGCAACTTGTTGATGATGACATTAGGTTTAGCGATTATGTTAATAATAGCAACAACAAGATTATCAATGGCGCCGCTTAAACAAATTGATGTTAGTACTTTTAAAAATGATATGATTTTTTTGATCTTAGCTGCGATAATAAGCTTTGTGCTATTTTTAGATGGATTTAATTATTTTGATGCTTTCATATTTATGGGTCTATTTGCAGGGTATATAATATTATCATTATATGAAATGAGGGTAGAAAATAAGGATAAAATCTCTAAAGAAAATATCAGTAAAAATAGCAATAACAATAACAATAATAAGGAATTAATAGTTGAGCAAAATATTTCAAAAGATACTAATGATGATAAAAAGAAATTTATCAAAGCAATAGGAACTTTTTTCCTAGGCGCTATAGGGATTCTTTTTGGTGCAGAACCATTTATTCATTCTTTAGAGGGGTTTTCTGTAGAAATTGGAATATCCGCTGTAGTACTGGCCGTAATCATTAGTCCAATTGCTGGAGAAATGCCTGAAAAGATTTCGATGATGATATTGGCGAGAAAAGGGGCTGCAGGAGCGTCCATAGCTATTGCAAATGTATTAGGTTCTAAAATACTTAATAATACATTACTATTGGCAGTAGCAGTCTTTGCAGCAATGTATTCATTTGGTTTTGATATAGTAATTGAAATGACAGAGATTTTATATTATCAAATTATTCTCGTTACAATTGTCACAATAGTAGCTGTTCTTCCAATGTTTAGAAAAAAAATAGGACTAAGATTTGGTTTTGTTCTATTATTTATGTATATAATAAGTATATTAATACAATTTCTTTTTCCACAAAATATGCATTAAAATATTACTTTCTATGACAATTAAAAGTATAATAATTTAAATATTTTAATTTACCAAATTACATCTACAATTTTCAGTACTAATGAGAGATTCATCACATAAATTCATCACAGCCAAATGGCCTGCATGTTTTAAAGGATTGTAGTATTAGTCTTCACTTACATTTATTGGGCAACATTTGAGATATTTTAAATAAATTATGATTATAAATCCTGTAAACTGTCATATAGTATAAAGAAGTAAAAAGCCAAAAAATAAGTAATAGAAGGTTATCCAAATAATGATGATAATCCTTCTAGGGCTTCTTCTTCTTTCTTTTCGCTTTTCTCTTCCTCTGCTGCTTCCTTTGTAGCTGTCTCAGGTGCAGTAGCTCCTGTTGCTGGGGATGCTGCAGCTGGTGTTGCAACAGTCATTGGGGCAGCCTTTAAAGCCGCTTCAATATCTACTTCTCCCAATGCAGCTACAAGAGCCTTTATTCTAACAGCATCAGGTGCAGAACCAGTTGCTTTAATTACATTAGTAACATTATCTTCAGTAATATCTTGTTTCAATTTATGTAATAATAATGCCGCATACACGTATTCCATTAGTTATCAAACACGAATTATTATAAAACCATAATATAAAACTTTCAACTTGTCATAAAATCTTTGCACTTCTAGCGACAGCATACATATGTTCTTTTAAATCTTTATCATAGAGAGAATTCATTTTCTCTATGAGAATAGCACGATAATGATGTTTTTCTTCATCAGATTGAGAATAAATAACATCGGCAAACATATCTGCGATATTTTCTTTTATCCAACCTTCCAAAACAAAGAATCTTCTTTCATTAATCCAACTTACTTTATTTATACTTTGATCTATATTACCATAAAAATTTCCTGTTTCAATTCTATCAATTAGGATAAAAATACAATTATCGGGATCTGGATCATTTAGTACCTCTTGAGATCTTTTTCCTAGGATTCCTTTTTCTCTCTTTGTGATGAGTCCTAATGGCTTTATATAAGATCCTAAAATTGAAAGGGATTTATTATTAACGAATTGAACTCGTCCCAAAATAATTCGTTTGAATTCTCTTTCAGGTTCTACGGCAAAGACATAATCTCCAGCCTTGATCTTACCAAGTCCAAACATTATTCGAATTTAAAAGTTAAATTATATATTATTTACTATAATATTATCTAATGTAAAAATAATATTAAATATTATAATATATTAGGATGACATTGAAAAAATTAATAAAAAATAAAGAAAATTTTAAATTAAATCTTTAATATATAATTACATTTATTAATCCACGTTTATAACGTATTCCGGATATAACTTGCAAAGGTTTGATGAACTCGATATGAAAATATTGACAGAGCTAACCCGTGATGCTAGTATCTCGGTTCCGCAGTTAAGTAAAAATTTGAATATAAATTCCTCGGTTCTATACAGTCGAATAAAACGTCTTTCCAAAAGGAACTTAATAAAAAAATTTACTATCATGGTTAATGAAAACATGCTTGGTCTCAATATAAAGGCAACAGTAGGGATCAATCGTGATCCAAAAAGGAAGGATCATATTCACAAAGAACTACTCAATATTGCTGAAGTCAGGTCATTATCAGAGGTAACAGGTAGGTTTGATATGATTGTAAATGTCAATGCTAGTACATTAGAAGAATTGCATAATATTGTAATTGAGAGAATTGGTAAGATTGAAGGAATCCAAAATACTGAAACGTTCGTTGAAATGCAAAGAACTGAAAAAGATCCAGATTATTCTGATCAAGTATACTAATTTGACTTATATTTTGTAAATTTTTAAAAATTTTATTTTATAGTTAAATTCAAATAGTGTGTATAGTAATAAAAAATAATATTATGAAAATTCTAAATATAATTCCTTATTTAAGAAGGAGACTTCTTGATATGTATCAAACTCTACTACTAGCTAAAAAAACATCTAAAGATGATTATTCAACTCATATGAGATTTGTATTACTGGGTATGGGAGTAGTAGGAGCGATGGGATTTACCATTAAGTTAATTGGTGAGTTCCTAACTTCTTAACCACTAAAATAATTTAAAAATTTTTATAATAGAATAAACTTATCTTTTACAAATATTTTCTTGAAGGTCCATTCTTTTGAATTTAATATGTATGTATTTTGGATACTGACATAATAAGCAAATTACTCATCTAATCCAAAAGATTGTGAGAAATTTTGTATTGTATATTCAGCACGACAAGTTGTAGTTTCACCGTTTGGGCTAGACGGTAAATTGTTAAAAATTGGTCAAAAAAGATAATATAAGATAAACATATGTAGTTTGTGATACTAGAAGTGTATATTAAAAATTGGTTCTCACCCCAATTTTGACGATGCTGATATTTGCCAATTGTTCTTCTAATCTTTGTCTTACCGTTTTAGTGATATTAAGATGATGAAAACATAATAGCGGGCCCGGAGGGCTTCGATCCCTCGACTTCCGGCTTTCCTCTCAAAGTGAATAGAAGGCAGGCGCTCTGTCCATGCTGA
>Ga0299914_10002625_pt1 | contig 12443 bp, 15 predicted proteins | sample RVTome_10_FD_201361 | JGI IMG/M metagenome (GOLD analysis project Ga0299914, IMG submission 201361) | Soil microbial communities from uranium-contaminated site in the Upper Colorado River Basin, Wyoming, United States - RVT153D57 (version 2) ...
GGTCGGCATCGGCCTCGCCGAACCCGGTCGGCTCGGTCGAGAGCAGCGTGAGGGCGCGCACGCGATCGGGATGGTCGAGCGCTGCGAGCTGTGCGATCCACCCACCCGACGAGAAGCCGACCCAGTGCGCGTCATCCGCGCGCACCGCGTCGAGCACGCCGACCGCGTCGTCGACCAGCGCTCCGAGCCCTCCGAGACGGCCGCCGCGCGGGCCGGGCGTCGTCTGCCCAGTGCCCCGCTGGTCGTAGCGGATGACGCGGAACCCGCGATCGGTGAGCGCGGCGCAGAACTCGGGTCGCCACCAGTCCATCGAGCAGTCGGCCCCGGCGTTCAGCACGACGAGCGGATGCCTCGCCGGCCCGATCACCTCCACCGCGAGCACGGCGCCGTCGCTGCGCTCGACGCGCAGCTTCTCGCCAGGGCCGTTCTCGTCGACCGACCTGATCGACGTCATCGACGTCGCGCCATCCGCTCGGCGAATGAGTCGAGCGCGGTGAGCACGTCGACGGCAAGCCAGACCTGATTGCGCATGAGCACCGCGATCAGGCTTCAGCGCCTCCGTCTGTCGCCGGCGCGTACCTGGCGGCGATGATGCCCGAGTCGTAGCTCTGCACGTCGAGCAGTCGCAGGCCGACGGGGTGCGGTGTGCGCAGCCGGTCCTCGGCATTGCCCACCAGAAACGGGTGGATGCCGGCGTGGATCTCGTCGACCAGTCCGGCGTCGACGAGCGTGGCGGCGAGCTTGCCGTAGCCGTGCGAGATGATCGAGTCGTATCGGTCGCGGAGGCGCCTCACCGTCTCGGCCACGTCGCCCTCGATGAGGGTCGCGTTCCAGTCGAGCGGACCCGACAGCGTCGTCGACGCGACGTACTTCGGGAGCGCGTTGTAGTGCGCGGCGAAGCCGCGGTCGTCGGTCTGCGCGGGCCAGTACTCGCGGAAGAACTCGTAGCTCTCCCGGCCGAGCAGCACCGCGTCGGCACCGAAGACCAGCTCGTCGGAGTGGCGCACCAGCTCCGGATCCTCGACGTCGAACCAGTGCTCCATCTGGTCGAATACCCCGTCGAGCGTCATTTCGAATGAGATCGTCACCTTGCCCATGCGGCCCAGCATGCTCCGTTCTGCGCCGGATGTCACCCTTCGTCCTTGTAGCTGCAGTCGTCGGTGCGAACCGCGCTGCGGGCCCTCGGCCGCATCGTCGACGCCGACGTCCTGCTCATCCAGATCCACACCCGAATTCAATGTTGGCAACAATGCCACAATGGCATTCATCTCAACCGCTCGGAGGTGATCTCCATGTCAACCGTGACCTCAAGAGACTTCAACAATGACGTCGCCGCCGCGAAACGCCGCGCCGCGATCGAACCCGTGATTATCACCGACCGAGGCAGACCGTCCTTCGTGCTGATGTCGATGAGCGAGTTCACTCGGCTCCGCGGCCCGAGCGGTGGCATCGTTGGTTGCGGAAGTCTCATCCGACACCACTTGTAGGCGAGTTTGAGCACCGACGAGGATCCATCGGGTCGGCATGTTGGTGAGAGTCGACACCACCGGACGCCAGCCCAGATGATTGGACGCGCAAGCCGCCACCTAGCCAGGGGGCCGCGCGTGATTCCCTACGGCCTGCGCGATCCGGTCCATATCAGCGCTGAGGCGTTCCCAGTCGAGCTCGCCGACCGTGGCCTCCACTTCCGCGACCCACGCGCGGTGAGCGCTCTGGATCGCCGCGAGTGCGCTCTTGCCAGCTGCAGTCGTGACGAGAAGCCGGGACCGCCGGTGGCGCGGGTTGTCCTCGTAACGCGCAAGACCGTCCGCGACTAGCTCGTCGGCGACACGCTGGACGCTCTGTCGCTGGAGCCCGAGCCGGCGGGCGATGTCCGGGACGGTGGCGCGATCGCCGGCGGCCTGGAGGACCATGCGCCGGGAATGCGTCTGACCCGCCGCTGCGGACACCCGCTCCCCGGCGTCGCGCAGGAGCCGGTTCACCTCGAAGACGGCATGCAGAGCCGCGTCGGCATCGGCGTTCACGCAACCTCCTTTGACAGCACGCTGTCATGCTTCTACAGTAGCGATGTGACAGCATGCTACCAACTCCTCGTGGGTGCGCTCGGGTCTCCCAAGGCGGGCTTCGAGTCGCTCCGAAGCCGTCTGAATCAGACGCGATGGCCGGTCCTGCCCTCGTCGGAAGAGGGGGCGCACGGTCTTGCGCCATCGACCGTGGAGCGCTTTGCGGCCGCGTGGGACCGCTGGCTTCAGCAGGAGGGCCGCAGGAGAGCGGGCGAACATCTCGATCTCAGCATCGGCGGCAGCCGCGTCCATGCCGTCAGATTCCGGGGATCAGGGCACGTGCCGATGCTGCTCCTGCACGGCTGGCCCACCTCGTTCCTTGCCTTCCATCGGGTGGTCGAGCCCCTCCAGGCCCTGGCCTCCGAGATCGTGGTGGCATCCCTTCCCGGATTCGGCACCTCGACTCTGCCACCCGGTGCCTGGTCGATCACCGACTCAGCGCGCCTCCTCGCTGATGCCATGTCGGCGATGGGCCACGACCGGTTCCTCGTCCACGGGCAGGACTGGGGTTCCCTCGTCGCCCGAGCCATCGGCACGGTCGAACCCGAGCGGGTCATCGGCGTCCACGTGAGCGCAGGGTTGCGAGGGTTCATGGCCGAGAACGCGGACGACGAGCCGGCCTGGAGCAGGCTGAGGAGGTTCGCCGTCGACGGCGGCGGATACCTCCAGCTGCAGAGTCGCCGGCCGGACTCGCTGGCGTTCGCGCTCTCCGACTCGCCGGTGGGACTGCTCGCCTGGCAGCTCGACAAGTACCAACTGTGGCAGGCCGAACTCGGAGATGACTTCGGCCTGGGAACAGACTTCATCGTGGCCAACGCGACCCTCTACTGGCTAACAGCGAGTGCAGGCAGCAGCATGCGGATCTACTCGATGGATGCCCCCGACCTGGATGCCGCCGCTGCCGGCGTGCCGACCGCGGTGAGCGTCTTCGGCCACGGAGACTACGCCGCCCGCTCGGTGTCGTCCCGAGAGAACAACCTCATCGCCTGGTACCGGCACGACGGCGGCGGCCACGTCGCCTCGCTCGATTCGCCCGCCGAGCTCATCGACGACCTGACCGACTTCATCGACCGCATAGGAGCAGGCACATGACCGCGAGCAGCCCCGTCGTCCTCATCGGAGGCGGCGGACTGGGCCCCTGGGCCTGGGAACGCGTCACACCAATCCTGCAAGACCAGGGATTCCACACCAGGACGCCGCAGTTGCGCACGACGGGCGACGACGCGACGCCCGCAGCCGCCGTCGGGCTGGACGACTGGGTCGAGGACGTCCACGAATCCCTCACCGGCCATGCGGATGCCACTCTCGTCGCCCACTCGTTCGCCGGCTACGTCGCGGCAGCAGTGCTCGAGAGGCGACTGCACAGCATCCGCCGGCTGATCCTCATCGACGCCGTTCTGCCGCAGCCCGGCAGGTCGTGGTTCGACGTGATGGGGGCCGACGTCGCCGCGTTCATGACGAGCCTGGCCCACGACGGGGCGATCCCGTGGTTCTCCCGAGAGCAGCTCGACCAGCTCTACCCAGACAGCGGCATCAGCGACGCCGACTTCGCGTGGATGCAGCAGCACCTGACCGCGCAGCCGATCGGCACCTACACGCAACCTGCGATCAACGAGCCGCTGAGCGCAGCGGGCGCGCCCGTGGCCTACGTGCGCTGCCTCCGGACCAGCCCTCCAGCCGCCGAGGTGTCGGCGGAGCAGCTCGGCTGGAGCTACCGCACGCTCGACGCCGGCCACTGGCCGATGATCACCCACCCGGCGCAGACGGCGCGCGTCATCATGGAGCTGGCCACGTCATGATTTCCGTCGCCTTGTTCCGCAACCTCAACCTATCGCGGGTTCCTCGCCGAACTACTGCTCGCCGAGTGGGACGATCGAGCCCGACGCCGGTCCGAACGGCGGATCAAGGCCGCCAAGTTCCCCCGCGAGAAGTCCCTGCGCGATTTCGACTTCGATGCCAACAGCAACATCGACCCCGCAGTGGTGCACACGCTCGCCAAATGCGAATGGGTTCGAAAGGGGCAGCCGCTGTGCCTCATTGGGGACTCCGGCACCGGCAAGTCCCACCTGCTGATCGCGCTCGGCACCGAGGCCGCCATGGCCGGCTACCGGGTCAAGTACACCCTGGCCACGCAGCTCGCCAACGAACTGGTCGAGGCCGCCGACGAGATGACACTCGCGAAGACCATCGCCCGTTACGGCCGGGTCGACCTGCTCTGCATCGACGAGCTCGGCTACATGCAACTCGACCGCCGCGGGGCCGAACTCCTGTTCCAGGTGCTCACCGAACGTGAGGAGAAGGCATCAGTCGCGATCGCGTCCAACGAGTCCTTCGGCGCCTGGACCAAGACCTTTAGTGACCCCAGACTCTGCGCCGCCATCGTCGACCGACTTACCTTCGGTGGCACCATCCTCGAGACCGGAACCGACTCCTACCGCCTGGCCCAAGCCGCCAGGCAGCGGACGACCTGACCCTGGTCGGGCGCGAGAAGTGGTGTCGACGCAGACCAACATCGCCGACCCGAATCGTGCCCCGTGGTGTCAGAATGCACCTACAAGCGGTGTCGGACGAAACTTCCAAAGCCAGCATCGTCGACGCACTCCGCATGAGCGAAGACGTCTCGCTCGAGACGCACCGAGTCGATCTCGAGCTCCGGGAACCCGAGCTGTGAGCTGGCTGCTCGACACGAACGTGGTCAGCGAGTTGCGCAAGCCAGCGCGCGCGGCCGACCCCGGTGTGATCGCCTGGGCCGCCGAACAAGAGATCGAGACGCTTCACATCTCCGCGATCACCGTGCTCGAACTCGAGATCGGCGTGCGCCGCAAGGAGCGGGCCGATGCCGAGCAGGGAGCACTCTCGCGTGGCTGGCTCGACGGCAGCGTGCTGCCGGCATTCGCAGGTCGCATCCTTCCCATCGACACGACGGTCGCGATTCGTGCCGGGATGCTCCATGTTCCCGACCCACGACCTGAGCGCGATGGGCTCATCGCAGCGACCGCCGCGGTGCACGGGCTCACGGTCGTCACACGCAATGTACGCGACTTCACCCCACTGGAAGTGCCGCTGCTGAACCCTTGGAGCATCTGACGCGGCACTAGCCGAGAGTCTCGAGTTCGACCCGCTCACACACCCCGGTAGCCGCCGTCGAACCCCCATCAGCCGGCTCATGGATGTCCTTGCTTTCAGGAGGTACGGGATCGGACGCCGCGAACTGCGCGGCAGGGCTCCTCGCGACGTCGCTCGGCGCCACCCACGTCACCGAGACGAACAGCGGCCACTTCATCGAGAACGAGAATCCCGCGCTGGTGATCGAGCAGATCTGTGCCGTGATCACGCCCGCCGACGAGTGTTGAGCGCCCGGGCTGGGATCCGTTGCGAACACCGTCACGCTCCCTCGAGCTGCACCTTCGCTTCCAGCCCGAGGTAGTCGGCGTATCGCGCCGCGGCATCCTGAATGGCGTTGATCTCCCCCGTGCGCAATGCCCGATGCGGCCGAACCTCGAACGTCACCGCCTTCGCCCCGACCGCGCGTTTCATCGCGGCCACCAGTTGACCCTCCACGAGCGCCATGCCGATCGCCGATTCGCGACCGCGCGGCACCGCGCCATCGGCGTCGATCACCCAGCGGGAATCCTGGTAGCCGCGGTACATCTCGTCGAGCACCTGCAGCAGGTGGCTGCTCGGCGACGCGGATGCCGGGGCATCCCCCGGCGCGTGCCAGAACGTGCGGCCGTCGTGCTCGAACGACGCGAGCCGGTCGCCGGCGCCGGCGATCCCGTGACGCACGTCGGTCAGGGTGAGGGTCGCCCAGTACGCGAGGTCGCGGTCGGTCGCGGGTCCGTGCGAGGTGAAGTAACGCAGCGCGAGCTCGGCCAGGGCCTCGTCTCGGTCGAGACGCCTCGGCTCAGGCACGCGATCGGCGAACAGGGCATAGGTGTGCTCGCCGTCGCGCGGCACGCCGCTGCTGACGAGGCCCTGCAGCTCGAGAAAGCCGAGCAGCAGCATCAGCTGCTGGCCGGTGACCTGCGCCCCGCGGTCGGCGAGCGCGCCGGCGAGGTCGGCGCGGGTTCGGTCGGATGCCTCCGCGAGCGTCTCCTCGACCGCGTCGGCGAGCGCGGTCATGCGGCCGGACAGCGGCTGCAGCTGCTGCTCGAAGACCGGCAGCACTCGAGGCGCGGTGAGGTCCTGCAACCACTGCACGTCGTCGGCGAGCACGTAGTGCCACGTCGAGCGCAGCACGTGGGTGCGCAGCACGCGTCCGTCGGCGAGCGCGTCGGCCAGGTCGTCTTGGCGCGGCGACGTGGTGCGCGTCGCGACCGCCCACGCCGACTGCGACGCATTCTCTGCCTGCACGGCCACGAGTGACCGCACCACCTGGTCAGCCTTCTCAGCCGGCGCAGCGAGCAACTGCGAGTGCAGGCGCCAACGGGCGATGTCGCGGTCCGTGATCACCCCAGCAGCGTAGCGGCGACCCCCCTCACCGAGCCCGTCGACTTCGAGGCGCTCTTCAACGCACCGGCGTCAGGGGCTGCGGTGGGGTAGCCGACCGACGCACCGCACCGGGGGTTGTTCCGTGGTGGCGCTTGAAGGCCCGACTGAACGCGGCCTCCGACGTGTAGCCGACCCGGCCCGAGATCGACGCGATCGAGTCTGCGGTGCGGAGCAGCTCCGAGTGCGCCTGCTCGAGCCTCCATCCGGCGAGGTACCGCATCGGCGGCTCGCCGACGAGCGTCATGAACCGCTCCGCGAACGCCGACCGCGACATGTTGGCCTGTCTGGCGAGCTCGACCAGGGTCCAGTCGGCTTCGGGACGAGCGTGCATGCGGCCGAGCGCACGGCCGACCTGCGGGTCACGAAGGGCTGCGAGCCATCCGGTCGCCGCCACGTCGGCGTTGCGCAGCCACCAACGGAGCACGTGGATCACGAGCACATCGGCCAGCCGAGTCATGACGGCCTCGCCGCCGGGTTCGATGACCTCGGCCTCACGCGCGAGCAGACGCAGCACCGCCTGGAAGGCCCCCGCCTCGCCGTCTTCCCACGCGTCGACGCGAATGACGTCGGGCAGCTCAGCGATCAGCCGAGCCGTGAGCGGGGCATCCACCCGCATCGCCGCGTAGGCGACCTGCGCCCGCTCGCCTCCGCCACCGAAGCGCATGTGCTCGTACGTGTCGCTGAGCTGCTCGACGGGGATGTCGAAGAGCGGCGTCGACGCGGCATCCGCTGTACTCAGCAATCGGTGCGAGACCCCGCGCGTGATGAGGGCCGCACTGCCCGCCTCGAGAATGTGCCGTTCGTCGCCGATCTCGAGCACGCACCTTCCGGCCAGGACCACCGGAAGCATCATGTACCCGTCGAGGCGCGGAAACTCCACGCCCCACGGAGCGGAGAGCTCGGCGCGGCAGTAGAGCGCGCCCGTGAACCGAAGCAGGTGGAGACCATCGCCGAGTTGTTCGCCGGTGCCTGCGCCGGCGGTTCGCGGATTGACCATGCGTCCACAGTGACATGCCGGTCTTCCAGAAGTCCCGGGATCTGGACGATCAGCAATAAGACGCGTACTTGCAGCGATTGTCCGTCCGGTTCAGCGCCGCGAAAGTGGACGCACACAAACCGAAAGGACACCTCATCATGAGTTCCACCATCGCCGTCATCGGCTCCACCGGGAAGACCGGACGTCGCATCGCCGACCTGCTCGATGAGCGCGGACTCACCGTGCGCCGCCTGGCTCGCGGCACGAGCCCGGCATTCGACTGGGAGCACCCCGAGGGCTGGCCGCAGGCACTGCAGGGCGTCGAGCGCCTGTATGCAGCCTTCGTCCCCGACCTCGCGGTCCCCGAATCGGATGTCGCCATCACGCGTCTCATCGAGGTCGCACGCAACGCCGGTGTACGTCGCATCGTGCTGCTCTCGGGACGCGGCGAAGCGGGCGCCCGGCGCTGCGAGGACATCCTGCTCGCCTCCGGCATCCCCGCCACCGTCGTGCGCGCCAGCTGGTTCACGCAGAACTTCACCGAGGGGATGCTCCGTGACGCGGCATCCAGCGGAGTCCTGGCGCTTCCGGCAGGCGATGTGCGCGAGCCGTTCATCGACGTCGACGACATCGCCGCGGTCGCCGTCGAGGCACTCACCGGCGAGGGCCACGAGGGTCGCCTCTACGAGGTGACCGGGCCGCAGTCGCTGACGTTCGCAGAAGTGGCGACCATGCTCTCCGAGATCAACGGGCGAGAAGTCGTGTACCTGCCGGTGACATTCGACGAGTTCCATGCCGCCGTCGCCGCCGAGGAGGGACCCGACGTCGCGACGATGCTCACCGAGCTGTGCCGCGAGGTGCTCGACGGTCGCAACGAGGCCACCACGACGGGCGTGAGCGATGTGCTCGGCCGGCCGGCGCGCGACGCGCGTGCGGTGCTCGCCGAGGCGGCAGCGCTTGGAGCGTGGGCATAACGGCCGGACCGACTGCCCAGCGGTGGGTCATATGCGAGCGCGTCTGATGCCGCCTCGAACGCGGGATCAGGCGTGCTCGTCCTCGGGTTGGCCGCCCTCGGGCTCGACGCTCCACGACGGCGGCTCGTCGGCGCCCGACTCCTCGTCGCGCGCCGCGTCATCCGCCGTCTTCTGCACGACGCCGGCGGCATGGTGCACGGGCGCGTACACGACGTAGAGGCGCAGCGGTTCATCGCCGGTGTTCTCGACGTCGTGCCACGTGCCGGCGGGCACCTGAACGCTCCAGCCGTCGGAGACATCCTGCTGGAAGGTCAGCTCGTCCTTCGACGGACCCATCTTCGCTCGCCCCCGGCCGGCGTCGACTCTCACGAACTGGTCGGTCTCGGGGTGCGCCTCCAGACCGATCGACTCCCCCACCGGGATCGACATGAGCGTCACCTGGAGGTACTTCCCAGTCCACGCGACAGTGCGATAGGTGTCGTTCTCCTTCGTCGCGGTCTCGATGTCGAACGCATTCGGCTCGGGTCCGTTGTCGGTGATCTTCATGAGTCGCGATCCTTTCGGCTTGGCGTCATGATCCTCGAACAACCCGACCCGTGGTTCAAGGGCTTGCGCGCAGTCTCTCAGGATGCGTCGCTCCGCCGTCAGGGCTGACGCGCGGCGACCCCGAGGTCCTGCACCAGCCGAGGGGTGCGCCACTCTCCTACCGTCGTGAACCAACGGCCGAGGGGATAGGCCAGGCGCACCACGAAGTAGTTGACGTACTCGAGCACCCCGAACACCCATACGGCCAGCACGCCCATCGCGGTGCCGATGGATTCGGGCCACCAGACGAGCACCCCGGCGAGTCCAGCCGCGAGCACCGCCAGGTCCACCACCCGGAACACGCCGTAGACGGCGGCGAATCCGGCAGGCATCGGCCGGCGGTTCACCCAGCCACGTGCGGCCAGCCAGTACGCACCCGCTTGCACGAGGATGACGAGCAACGGGATGAGGGCCGACCACAGCGCCGCCGCACCCGACGGATCACCCAGGCGCGGCGTGATGAACGCGGCGGCGACGACCGCAAAGACCATCGCGGCAACCAGTTCGCCGACACCGAGGTTCAGGTACTTCCGGCGCAATGCCGACCGGCGCTCTTCTCTCACGTCGCCAGCGTATCGCCGGGCAGATCGGTCGGCCGAGGACGGGTGTCGAACGCCGAGACGCTCGGGCTGATGCTGCAGCAGGGCGGGCTCGCCCGAGGGGTGAGCCAACGCGAACTCTCAGCAGAGCTCGGACTGACGCAGCGGTGGGTCTCCGAGATGGAGGCGGGCAAGCCGGGCAAGCTCACCGAACGGCTCTTCGCCATGCTCGACGCGACCGGCGTGCGGCTCTACGCCGAACTCGCGGCGAACCCGAGCATGACAGGCGACGACGATGCCCGAGCTCGCCGTCGAACTCTACGGAGATGACCTCCTGGGCCACGCCGCCGCCCTGGATGGTGAACTCGTAGCCGAAGTAGACGTCCTCACGGCCCGCGAAGAGCTGCTCGGGAAGCCCCACCGCATGGGATGGAATCCCGCAGGCACGAAAGCCCGCATTTCTCGCATCAGATGCGAGCAGTCTCCGAACACGCAAGGGCGGTTCACAGATCGTTGTCCGGGACACGGTGGCCGCGACCTCGCCGTAACTGAGCCCTTGAACGATGACGACACCCGTTCACGACGTCCTGAAACCAGACACCGCCGTCGCGTCGATGTCATCGCACTCGTCCGCGGCATCCGCGTGACCCGGGTCAGCCCTGATGACACCCGCAGGGAGCCGGCGTTATCGTGGCTCCAAGAGGACGGTCGCGTCTTGTCGTGTCGTCAGAATGCGGCCGGTCATCATGCAGGCGATCATCGAGCTCGACATCGAGTCTGGACCTCGTCCGGGGACGTACGAGGTGCGTGTGGCGCGCTCGCCGGGCGGCGGCCAACCCAGCATCGTCGTCGACCTCGACGTCGACGACATCTTGATGCGACGACGCGGCTTGGAGTCGAGCATCCTGGCCTCGGCCGTGCGCACCCGACGGGTCCTGAGCGAGGAGGAGGGCACCGTCCGGTCCGTCGGATTGCTGCTGTTCGAGAGCGTCTTCACCGGCGCGGTCGGGGAGACCTATCGCATGAGCCGGGCGGTCGCAGCGGAGCGGGGGCGTGACCTGCAGGTCCGGGTGCGCACCGACGCGGCTGAGCTCGCAGCGCTGCCGTGGGAGACGCTGTTCGACCCCGAGCTGGGCACGTACGTCTGCCGGCGCGATCCGCTCGTTCGGGTCGTGCCGGCCGGCCACTTGCGCGAGCCGCTCGCCGTCACGCCTCCGCTGCGGATCCTGGCGATGGTCGCCGCACCCGCCAACCTCGAACCCATCGACGTCGCGGGCGAACGCGAACGGCTGGAGGACGCCCTCGCCGAGCAGCTGGAGTCCGGGCACGTCGAGATCGAGTGGTTGGAGGACGTATCCTGGCGCGGACTGCACAGCGCCCTCCTCATCGGGCAGTGGCATGTGCTGCACTTCGTCGGCCACGGCGGGTACGATGACGTGCGCGACGAGGGCCTGTTGGCGCTCGTCGGCCGCGACGGCCGCGCCGAGTACGTTGATGCCAGCAGCCTGTCCGACCTCCTCGACGAGGCGGAGCCGACCCCCCGACTCGTGGTACTGAACTCGTGCCGGTCGGCCACCGGGGGCTCATCCGACCTGTTCTCGAGTGTCGCGGCAGCGCTCGTCCGCAACGGCATCAATGCGGTCGTGGCGATGCAGTTCTCGATCAGCGACGCCGCCGCGATCGAGTTCTCGAACGGCTTCTACGCAGCGCTCGCACACGGGCGGGGGATCGACGCAGCCGCCCGGAGCGGGCGGATCGGGATTCTGGGCCTCAGTCGGGGGACGCTCGAGTGGGTCACCCCGGTGCTCTTCCTTCGGGGTGACGAGAGCCGGCTGTTCGAGCTGGTCGGCGAGCCGGATTCCCTCCGGCGAAGGATCGCCGGCGATCGTGGCTCGCCCGAAGACAGCAGCCGGGCATCCGACGAGGCGTCCGAACCGGCGTCCGTGCCCGTCGAGCCGATCCCCGCGCGGGCGGTCCCGGCCACGCCCGTTGATGTAGTCACGCCACCGACGCCTGCCGAGGCTCCCGCTCCGAAGCCGGCGCCACCGACCCAAGCCGACGCACCCGCGCCGACGTCGGCGCCACCGACCCAAGCCGCTGCACCCCTGCCGACGTCGGCGTCGTCGGACGTCGAACCCTCCCTCCAGCCCTCCGCCGGCCCCGCCCGCTCCGCCCTGCTGGGTCGGGTGCTCTGGGGCTCGGCCTTCGCCGGTGCGGTCGTCGGTTTCGTGGCGAGCCTGCTCTTAGGAACCCTGCCCCAGAGTGAGATGACGCCCCCGGATTGGCTCCCATGGGCCTGGCTGGTCGGGTTCGGGCTCGCCGGACTGGCCGGCGCGTTCGCCGTGGGCTTCACCGGGGTGCGGCGGAGAATCTCGGGCGTCCTCCTCGCGCTCGCACCATACGCCGGGCTCGGCGCGTTGTTCGATTCCGACGACGAGGCGACGGCCGCCGGCGGGCTCAGCCTCGCCCAACTCCTGCTGATCTGGGTGGCGCGACGCCTGACTCGGCGCTAGCTGACTTCGGGCACTCGTCCTCGACACGCTCCCGGGCGCGAGCAACGTCAGCCGGGCAACTCGACCGTGTAGGAGACGATCTCGGTGACGCGCCCGTCGGCGAAGTCGTAGATGTCGCACGATGCGACGACCGAGACGTCTCCCCCGGCCTCGGTGTATCTGGCGAGGGTGTCGACCACGACGCTCTCGTCGCCGACCACGGTGCGGAAGCGCTGGAACTCGGTCGTCACGTGGGCGAGGTCCGCGCCGGTGCGCTTGCACGCCTGCTTCACGGCCTTCCGTCCGATCACGGGTTCGGCGCC
>Ga0299914_10002627_pt1 | contig 12437 bp, 7 predicted proteins | sample RVTome_10_FD_201361 | JGI IMG/M metagenome (GOLD analysis project Ga0299914, IMG submission 201361) | Soil microbial communities from uranium-contaminated site in the Upper Colorado River Basin, Wyoming, United States - RVT153D57 (version 2) ...
GCCTGCGCACACGCTTCGTGGCCAACGTGTCGCACGAGCTGCGCACGCCGCTGGCGCAGATCTCCATGTTCAGCGAGACGCTGCTGCTGGGGCGCGAGAGGTCGCGCGAGGAAGGGCGCGAGTTCCTCTCGGTGATCTTCCGCGAGGCGCGCCGGCTGAGCCACCTGGTGGAGAGCGTGCTGCGCTTCTCCCGCGCCGACACGGGCGCGGCGCCGCGCGCCCTGCGGCTGGAGCCGCGAGACGTGGCCGCGGAAGTGAACGACGCCGTGCGCGCGTTCGCGCCGCTGGCGGATGCCGCCGGCGTCACCCTGTGCACGGAGCTGGACGAGGACGCCGTCGCCCGGGTGGAAAGCGGAGCGCTGCGCCAGGTGATGGTGAACCTCCTGGACAACGCGGTGAAGTTCGGCCCCTCCCCCACCGCCCACGGAGGGCAGACCGTGCGCGTCACGGTCCGTCGTAGCGACACGGAGGTCACCGTCTCCGTCGAGGACGAAGGCCCCGGCATCCCCGCCGCCGAGCGCGCGCGGGTGTTCGAGCCGTTCATGCAGGGCGCGTCGGGACAGGAGCGCGCGACCACGGGCGCGGGAATCGGGCTCGCGGTGGTGGCCGATCTCGTGGCGGCGCACGGCGGGCGCGTGTGGGTCGACGATGCGCCGAGGGGACGCGGGGCGCGCGTGTCCTTTGCGCTCGCCGCCCTGTCGGGCGTCGATGTGCCGGTCACCGCGGATGCGCCGCCGGCCGCCGCGGACGAAGAGCCAGAGCTGCTCACCGTGCGATGACCGCCCTTGCCCTCGCCATCCCCCCGCGAGCGAACGCCGTGACGCGGATCCTCATCGTGGAGGATCAGCGCGACCTCGCCAAGGGGCTGAAGGCCAACCTCGAGGTGGAGGGCTATTCGGTGGACGTCGCGTACACGGGAGCGGAGGCCATCAGGAAGTCCTCAGCCAACCCGCCGGCGCTCGTGCTGCTGGACCTCATGCTCCCGGACGTGGAGGGGTACGACGTGCTGGCGCGCCTGAGGCGCGAGGGGCATACGATGCCCGTGCTCATCCTCACGGCGCGCGCCGAGGAGGTGGACAAGGTGCACGGCTTCCGTCTGGGCGCGGACGATTACGTGACGAAGCCGTTCGGGGTGATGGAGCTGCTGGTGCGCATCGAGGCGCTGCTCCGCCGGGCGCGTCCCGCGCCGTCACCCGCGAGCGCCGGCGACGGCGCCGTGCACCGCTTTGGCGACGTGGAAATCGACGTGGACGACCATCGCGTGCGCCGGCGCGGCGAGGAGGTCCCGCTGTCCCCCAAGGCGTTCGAGCTGCTGCTGGCGCTGGTGCGCAAGGATGGCAAGGTCGCTACGCGCGTGGAGCTGCTGCGCGACGTGTGGGGGTACGCGGGCGCGGTCACGACGCGAACCGTGGACACGCACGTGGCGGAGCTGCGCCGGCGTCTTGAGGAGAATCCGGCGGAGCCCAGGCACATCGTGACCGTGTGGAAGGTGGGGTACCGGCTGCAGTAACCGCGCGGCCCTTGCATTCTCGGTTGAGCCAGGCTTAACGTCGGCGCATGCAGCTCCTCCGCGCAGTCGCCGACGCGATGCTCCTCGACGTCCGCCACCTCGCGCGCTCGCTGCGCGGATCGCCGGGATTCGCCGTCGTAGCCATCGGCGCGGCACGCGCCTTCGAGGGGATCACCTACGTTCGTGGCGACGGCCTCCGACTCAGAGTCGGCGACGACACCCGGGACGTCGGCGTGGCCTTCGTCTCGCCGGGGTTCTTCCCGTGACGCTGCTTGCGACGTGGCTGCCGGCGCGCCGCGCGATGCGCCTGGCTCCTGCACTTGCCATGCGGGATTGAGAGCCAGGCACTTGTCTCAAACTGCGAGCGCCCCCGGGGGGCGCGCTGCGGCCTTTGCCGATCACGGTGAAGCAGGTGACGACGCCGTGGCTCCTGTTACGGGCCGCGTTGCCTCCAAGGCGGCGACTGCGCTCCCACTGGCCGGTGACCGAACCGTCGGCGTACCGAACCGCGCTGAAGGCAAAGGTCCGCAGGTCGCCGTCCGAGCAAGGTAAGGGTTAAGGTAAGGGTTGAGGGATTTCTCATGATGTGTCTCCTGGACAGTCGGGTCCTCCAATCTGGCGTCGGCGCGTCAACTCGCTCACCATCCGCGTCAACAGAGGGAGGCCGATGATCCGTCTCCGGCTGTTCGGCGGCGCCGCGCTGGAGCGCGACGGGCGCCCGGTGACCGGCCGGGCCGCGCAGCGGCATCCCATGGCGCTGCTGGCGCTGCTGGCGGTTTCGCCGGGGCGAACTGCCAGCCGCGACAAGCTCATCGCCTGCCTCTGGCCCGACTCCCCCACCGCGCGCGCGCGCCATCGCCTCAGCGTCGCGCTCCATACGATCCGCCGCGAGCTTGGCGCGGAGGCCTTGGACGCGCGGTCCGATGGCGTGGCGCTGGCCGGGGTCCATACCGACGTGGACGCGTTCGGGCAGGCGCTCGCCGGCGGCCGGTTGGAGGAAGCGGTCGCCATCCACGCCGGGCCGTTTCTCGACGGCTTCTTTCTCGGCGGCGCGGCCGCATTCGAGGAGTGGGTGGCGTCGGCACGGAATGGTTTCGCCGATCGCTATGCCGGCGCGCTGGAGCGGCTGGCCAGGGAGGCGGATGAGCGGGGCGACGCGGCTGCCGCGGCGGGGTGGTGGCGAAAGCTCACGCTTCACGACCCCTGCAGCACGCCCTTCGCGCTGGGACTCATCGGCGCACTGCACAGCGCGGGTGACCGGACCGGCGCGCTTCGCCACGCCCGTGCCCACGCGGCGTTCGTGCCCAGCGAGATCGGCGTCCCGCCGGAACCCGCCATCCTCGACGTCGCGCGGGAGTTGGCCGCGGCGGCGGAGACCCGGTCCTCGCCCCCCCCCTCCCACGGGGCGGACGCGCGATTGCCGGCCGCGCACGGTGCAGCGCCCTCAGCGCCCGCGGCGCCCGCGGCGCCCACCCGCCAGCCGTCGCGCGTGCAACCGTGGCACCGCGTCTCGCTGCTTGCCGCCGCCGGGCTCGCGGCCGCGCTGCTGGTCGCGTGGGGCATGGCGCTCCCCGCGCGACGTGGAGCGGGCGCTGCGGCGCCGCCTGCGGTGGTGGTTCTCCCGTTCGCCGGAGCGGACGCAGAGCTGGGCGCTTCCCTGGCGCAGCGGGTGGCGGAGACGCTTGCGGCGGTGCCTGGGCTGCGCATCGAGACCGGCGGCGGCCAGGCCGCGAATGGAGACGAGGCCCTTGCGGCGCGAGCGGGGCGCGCGCTGGGCGCGGGGCTCGTCGTGACGGGAATCGTGTCGCGAAAAGGACCCGTCGTCACGGCGACGGTCTCGCTGGTGGACGCGCGAACTGATGCACGCTTGTGGACGGACAGCTTCGACCACCCGTTTCGTGACGCGGATCGGTTCCTGACCGAGGCCTCGCTGGCCATCGCTCTGGACCTGCGGCTCCGTGTGGCGCCGTACCAGCCGAAGGTGTACACGGAAAACGAGCGGGCCTACGACCGCTTCCTGCAGGGGGTGTACGCGCAGCGGCGTATGACGCAGCAGGACATCTGGAAGGCACTGCAGTTCTATAGAGAGGGATACGAGGAGGACGAGCGGTTCGCGCTGGCCCACGCCATCTCGGCGAACGCGTACCTGAATCTCATCGGGATGGGGGTGTCCGCGGAGGTGGGGGTCGACCAGGCCCGCCACCACGCACTCGAGTCGCTGGCCATCGACAGCACGCTGGCCGAGGGGCACGCGGCACTGGGAGTCATCCAGATCTCGTACGACCGGGATTTCTCCGCCGGCGAGCGGTCGCTGCGCCGCGCGCTCATCCTGTACCCCACGCTGCCACAGGCCCACAGCTCATACGGCTTCCATCTACTCCGTACCCGCGACTCACCCGACATCGCCCTCTCCCACATTCGCCGCGCCCTCGAGGTCGATCCCCTCAACGCCGCGCGCAGCCACGTCATCGAGAGAGCCCTGTACCTGGCCCGGCGATACGACGACGTCATCGCTCAGCACCAAGTGACGCGCGCCATCGCCCCCGACCGCGATTTCACCTTCCACGGCTCGCCACTGGGCGACGCCTACCGCGCCCTCGGACGTTACGACGACGCCATCGTCGAGTACCGCCGGATCCAGAAGCTGACCGGCGCCGGGCCGGCCCACGGCCTGGCAGTAGCCTACGCGCGCACCGGCCGCCTGGATTCGGCTCGCGCAGTGCTGCGGGAACTCGAGGCGCGGGCCGGAGGCGGCGCCGCCGCGCAGCTCGCCCTCGCCTACGCCGCTATCGGCGACGTCGATCGGGCCTTCCACTGGCTCGAAGAGGCCGATGCCAAAGGCGCCGCCCTGATGACGCTGCGGGTCGAGCCGGATCTCGACGCGCTCCGCGGCGACCCGCGGTACGAGGACCTGCGTCAGCGCCTGGGCCTGGCCCCGGCAAGTACCAGCGGAGCACGTCGTTAGAGCACTTTTAGCAGACCCTTGCGGTAGCGCGCGCCGCGCGCCATGATCTGGGCAATCCCTCCCCAGGCGTGGTTCATGCAGGACCGTCCCGCCGAATCCGCAGTCCGTACCAGCCTCGCGACAATCTCGGCCGCGTCCGGGATTGCCAGTGCCGATGACAAGGCAATCCTTAAGGAAAGCGTGTGCGCCGCCGTGGACGAGCTCAAGGCACAGGGCTGGCCCATCGAGAACATCATCATCTGGGTGAAGGAGATCGCCGCCGAGGCGGGGCTGGGATCGCACAGGTTCCGCCCGAGACAACCCGACTCGATCATCGAAGAGGTCGTGAAGTGGTGCATCGAGCGCTACTACGAAAGCGCTGTCGGAGGCCCGGCACAGACCTGAGTCGATCGGGCGCCCAATAGCGCTGTTTCCGCGTCGATTCGGTGCGGTTCGCATTCGAATGATGACGGAAACGCGAGCCGAACCACTCATCATCCCGCTGGCCGAGATCCTACCGCCGACCGACTGATCGCCTTTCCCCTCTCCACGTCTCTCCCGTGCCCCCTCTCATGACGTCGCTGCCCACCCGCTCCGTACTGCTCGTCGTTTCGCTCGCGCTGGCCGCGGGCGCGCAGACTCCTGCCCGCACCGCTGCGCCCGATCCGACGCGCCGGATCGCGCAGGTGATGCCAAAAGTCGTCGCCTGGCGCCGCGACGTGCACCAGCATCCGGAGCTCGGCAATCGCGAGTTCCGCACGGCGAGGCTCGTCGCCGCGCACCTGCGCTCGCTCGGCATGGACGTGGACACGGGCGTCGCGCACACCGGCGTCGTCGGACTCCTGCGCGGTGGCCGCCCTGGGCCCACAGTGGCGCTCCGTGCCGACATGGACGCGCTCCCCGTCACCGAGCAGGTGGACCTGCCCTTCGCGTCGAAGGTGCGCACGACGTACAACGGGCAGGAGGTGGGCGTGATGCACGCCTGCGGCCACGACAACCACGTCGCGATCCTCATGGGCGTCGCCGAAGTGCTCGCGGGAATGCGCAACGAGCTGGCCGGCTCGGTGAAGTTCATCTTCCAGCCGGCCGAGGAAGGCGCGCCGGAGGGCGAAGAGGGGGGCGCGGAGTTGATGCTGAAGGAGGGGGCGTTCAACGCGCCGGCGCCCGAGGTGATTTTCGGGCTGCACGTCTGGCCCGATACGGTAGGACGCATCACCTATCGCCCTGGCGGCATCATGGCCGCGAGTGACGGGCTGCGGATCGTGGTGCACGGCAAGCAGACGCACGGCGCGGTGCCGTGGGGGGGCGTGGACCCCATCGTCGTGTCCGCGCAGATCATCAACGCGCTCCAGACCATCCCGAGCCGGCAGATGGACGTCACCGCCGCGCCATCGATCGTGACGATCGGACAGATCACCGGTGGAGTCCGCGGGAACATCATCCCGGACTCGGTCGTGATGGTCGGGACGATTCGCACGCTCGATACGGCGCACCAGAAGGACATCCACGAGCGCATTCGCCGCACGGCGCAGAAGGTGGCCGAAGCGGCCGGCGCGCGTGCGGACGTGCGCATCTCGCTGGGCTATCCCGTGACGCACAACGACCCCGCGCTCACCGCGCGCATGGCGCCGACGCTCAAGCGCGTCGCGCGCGACGGCAAGGCGGCCGTCATGGCGCCGGTGATGGGCGCGGAGGATTTCTCCTTCTTCCAGCAGCGCGTTCCGGGGCTCTACTTCTTCCTCGGCGTCACGCCGGATGGCGTGGATCCCGCGACGGCGGCCAAGAATCACTCGCCGCACTTCTTTGCCGACGAGCGGGCGCTGCCGGTGGGCGTGCGCGCGCTCACGCAACTGGCGCTCGACTATCTCGCCGCGCCGGGCACGACGCCTTAACCGCGCCGTCGCTGGACCGGCGTCGCCAGCGGTCGCGTCGGCCAGTGCAGGTGCCCGTTCGCGGACCACGCTGTGCTCCTCGACTCGCGCTCCTTCGCGTGCGCTCAGTCCGCACTCGCCTCCGGTGCTCGCTGGCCTCGTCCGTGCGCGCCTGCGGCGCGTCCGGCCTCAGACGGTCCGCTCCACGGGCACCTGCCCCGGCCTCGCTCCGCTGGCAACCTGCCGGCCGCGAGCTAGGACCGCGTGCTGTTCGGGCGGAACGCGCGCACGGACGTGCACCGTTCTGGCGGACCGCGCGCGAGCGCGTGTCCCGGTTTGGCGGACGGAGCGAGAAGGCGAAGGAGGGATCGGCGGACCGCGCGGGAGGGCGTGTCCCGTTCTTGGCGGATCGTCTGAAGCGGGCTGCGGCTAAGCCGCATACCGCTTCAGCCAGCGAGCAACGCAGGAGCGCGTGGACTGAGCGCCAGCGAAGGAACGCGCGACGAGTAGCGGAGCGTGGTCCGCCAAACCGGGACACGTCCGACTCGAGCGTGGTCCGCCAAACCGGGACACGCCCGACTCGAGCGTGGTCAGCCGACCCGACCCCCGCCCGAACGAGCGTGGTCCGGCCAGACGGGGCGACGAACTAAATTGCCGCGACCATTGTCGAACCCCGCATGCGCATCGCAACGTTGCTCGCAGTACCGGCCCTGCTCTGGACATCCCCGCTCGCCTCCCAGCAGACGCCCCGCCGTCCATACGACCACGAGCGTGACGCCCCCAGCGCGACCGCCGCGCGCGCCGCGTCGCCCATCCGCATGGACGGCTCGCCCACGGAGCCCGCCTGGCAGGCCGCGCCGCCCATCACCGAATTCCGCCAGCTCGATCCCAGCGAGGGCGATCCGGCCAGCGAGCGCACCGAGGTGCGCCTGCTCTTCGACGACGAGGCGCTCTACGTCGCCGCCTGGATGTACGACCGCAACGCGCCGCGGGCGCGCCTCGGCCGCCGCGACATGTCGATGTCCGCGTCCGACTGGCTCACCATCATCTTCGACAGCAAGCACGACCACCGCACAGCGTTCGGCTTCGAGATCAACCCCGCCGGCGTGCGCCGCGACCAGACACGGAGTCTCTCGAACGAGGACGATTCCTGGGAGCCGGTGTGGGACGCCGCCACCACGGTGACCGACTCCGGCTGGTTCGCGGAGCTGCGCATCCCGTTCAGCCAGCTCCGCTTCGGCGGCGCCACCGCCCAGACGTGGGGGCTGCGCGTCGAGCGGTCGATCGCGCGCAACCAGGAGTTCTCCTTCTGGCCCTTCACCCCGCGCGACGAGCCCTCCGGCATCCCGCGCTTCGGCCACCTGTCCGGCATCACGGACATCGCCGCCGGTCGGCGGCTCGAGATCATGCCGTACGCCGTCACGCGCGCCGAGCACGTGGACCGCTCGGGAAATCCGTTCCGGGAGAACCGCGAGTACTTCGCCGACGCTGGGCTGGACCTCAAGTACCGGCTCACCGGCAACATGACCGTGGACGCCACCGTGAACCCGGACTTCGGACAGGTAGAGGTGGACCCCGCGGTCATCAACCTCACCGCGTTCGAGACTTTTTTCCCCGAGAAGCGCCCCTTCTTTATTGAAGGGTCGGAGCTGTTCAGCTTCGGAACGGACGGAACGAACAGCGTCTTCTACTCGCGCCGCATCGGACGCCAGCCCGCGCTCGCGCCGCCCTTCGTCGAGCGCGACGTCCCCGAGGCCACGCGCATCCTCGGCGCCACCAAGCTCACGGGACGCACAGATGGAGGATGGTCGGTGGGCGTGCTCGACGCCGTGACCGCCCGCGAGACTGCGCGCTTCCGCCGGCCGGACGCCACCGGGGGCACCGCAGTCGCGGAGCCCCTCACCAATTACTTCGTGGGACGCGCCCGGCGCGAGGCGCGCGCGGGACTCACCGCGTTCGGCGGATTCCTCGGCGCGGTGCACCGCAATCTCGAGACGGACGCGCTGCGCAGCGCGCTGCGGTCGTCCGCGTACACGGGCGGCGTGGACCTGAGCCACCAGTGGGCGCAGCGCACCTGGAGCCTCGAGGCGTTCGCCGCCACCAGCCACGTCCTCGGCGATCCGTCCGCGATGGCGGCGACCCAGCGCCTGCCCTACCACTATTTCCAGCGCCCAGACGCCGACCACCTGGATTTCGACCCGACCGCGACCTCGCTCACCGGCTTTGCCGGATCGCTGGGCATCTCGCATCGCGCGGGACGGCACTGGTCCGCCAGCGCGTCGGTCAATACGATGAGCCCCGACTACGAGATCAGCGACCTGGGTTTCCAGCGGCGCGCCGATCGCATCGATCTCCAGAGCGTCCTCGAGTACCAGGACAACACCCCGGGACCGACCGTGCGGCGCTGGAGCACCTTCCTCGTGCCGCTGATGGAGCACAACTACGGTGGCGACAACATCTCGAACCGTATTTTCGTCGGGCAAAGCATGCAGTTTCTCAACTACTGGACGGCGAACCTTCATTTGACACTCTCCCCGTGGCCCACCATCGACGACCGGCTCACGCGCGGCGGCCCCGCGGCGCTGCGCCCGCGCTCCGCGTCCGGATCGGTGGGTATCGGCACCGACCCGCGCTCGCGCGTCGTGGGCAGCCTCTCGTTCGGCGCCGAGCGCGGGGATCAGGTCCAGTCGAACTTCGTGTCCGGCGCGGTCACGATCCGTCCGCAACCGCAGTGGGACGTGCGTCTCAGCCCGCGCTTCAGCCGCGACGATTTCACGGCACAGTACCTCGCGCAGATCGCTGACCCGAGCGCGACGAACACCTTCGGCGCGCGGTACGTGTTCGCCGACCTGCTCCAGCACGTGTTCTCGATGGAGACGCGGGTGAACTACACCTTCAGTCCCGCGCTGTCGCTGCAGGCGTACGTCCAGCCCTTCATCGCAAGCGCCGACTTCGGCGCGGCCAAGGAGCTCGCGGCGCCGCGCACCTTCGCGTTCCTGGTGTACGGCGAGGACGTCGGCGAGATCGTGAACGATACGATCTATCCCACCGGCCAGTCGTCCGGCGGCGTCTCGTTCCCCGTGCCGCGCCCTGACTTCAACGTCCGCTCGCTGCGCGGCAACGCCGTCCTGCGCTGGGAGTGGCGCCCGGGCTCCACGATGTACCTCGCCTGGCAGCAGACGCGCGCTAGCCAGGTTCTCATCGGAGAGTTCGACCTCGGCAACGACCTGCGCGCGCTCTACGGCCAGGCGCCGGACAACGTAGTGCTGCTGAAGGTGAGCTACTGGCTGAACCCGTGAGACGCACCCGAGCGCGAGCTGGCAGCCCGCATTCAGCGGAGGCGCCTGTCTCGCGGAGCTGGGTCTGATCCAGAGCGTCTACTGTCTCGTAGCGCTCCAGGTAACGGTTCGGGCTCCCGAGCCGCATGGCGCGGAGAAGTTGTAGGTCAGACTACCCGACGCGACCGCCGGGGATGAAAAATCTCCAGTGATCGTGTATGTGATCGGATTGCCGCCCACGGTGCTCGTGAAACTGCCGCTCCGAACGTCGATGGGTGTGGTGAAGGTGGAGTTGGTGTTGCCACTCACGACGCCGCCGCAGGCCGCGATCCCGCCCCAGCCGAATGAGATGTTCGTGATCCCGTTGTTCGTTATGGTGAACGAGATCGTCGTATCGACCGGCGTCGTTCGGCCGGCCCAGTTGCCATCGTAGACGGGAGCGACCGTGAAGACGACGCGCGCATTCTGCGGCGAGTTGGCGGCGGACGCGGACTCGATGGCGAGCGTGGCTTCGTAGGTTCCCGGCGACAGCTCTGCCGCCGACGCGCTCGCGGTTACCGTGGAATTGAAGCCGGCCCCCGTCGTGTGGGTGGACGGCGAGACGCTGAGCCAGGGCGCGCCCCCCGTGATCGTCCACGGTAGATCGCCGCCTCCATCGTTTCGCACGCGGAAGGTGTTGGTGGTGGCCGTGGCGCTGCCAGTCGTCGCCGCCAGCGTGACGGGGGTGTCCAGCACCGCGATGCGCGGGGGCGGCGTGATCTGCAACAACACCGGCAGCCGCACCGGTGAATTGGATATTCCGCCGGCGCTCACAACGATCGTGTCTCGATACGAACGCAGCGTCGTCGGCGACTCGGCCGTGAGCCCCGCGGTGTTCGGTGACACGGTTACCGTCGTGCCGGACTCGCCGCTTGCCGGCGCGAAGCTCAGCCACGAGCTGTTCTTCGTGGCGGCCCAGCTGAACGTCCCTGTGCCGCCGTTGTCGACGTCGAAGGTCAGAGGGGTGGGAGCCGGCCCTCCTTCGACCGCGCTGAAGAACAGGGACGTGGGCGACAGGATGATGAAGGGTCGTGGATGGATGCGCAGCGAGACAAATATCGTACTGCTGGTTACCTCGGAACGGTCTGTGGTGATTGTGATGTTTCCGAAATACGTTCGCGAGGACTGGAAGAACGACGTGAGTCCCGTATTGTCCACCGCGAGTGTCAGCTCGGCCGGAGCCGTCCCGGACGTAGGACTTACGGTCAACCAGCTTTCGTCGGACACAGCAGTCCAGTTCAGCGACGACAGGTTCGTCGTCAGCGTTGTCGTCTGATTCGAGGGTTTTTCGCCGCCCTCGACAGCATCGAAGTCGGGACAGCATGGTGACGCTCGCAAGTAGGGCGAACTTGCCAGCTGCGTGACGCGGATGTACTGAGGTGTGTTCGTGGCACCCGGCGCATCAACACGAACTGTGTCAACGTAAGTGCCGGATGTCAGCCCCGCGGAATTCATTGCAATGGTGAGGGTCGCGGCCGAGGTGCCGGCCGTAGGCGAGACCGTGATGCGGTTGGACGTTGCCGTCGCTGTCCATGGCGACGAACCTATCGAGACGGGAACAGAGGGAAAAAACGTGAGCTCGACGCTCTCGGTCTTCGGAATTGGGTCGCCGATCGCCGTCTCGACGAACAGGAAGCCAGAAGAAAGGACGATCTGCTGTTGTGGTGCAATACTGAGGTTAACCACCATGATTGCCGGGGTGTTGCTCGAACCTGGCGCACTGATCGTAACAGTTCCCTCGTATGCACCGGCTTCCAGATCTGAGATGGCCGCTGCCGCGGCGAGGGTGGCGGCACCGCTGCCGCTGGAGGGTGTCACCGTCAGCCAGTCCGCGTCGTCCGTGACCGTCCAGTCAAGAGTTCCTCCGCCGCCGTTGGACAGCGCGATTGGATGCGGCGCCGGATCGCCGCCCCCTTCGGTTGCATTGAAGGACACGGTCGTCGCGGAGAGCACGATGCGCGGCGCTTCCTCGAGCGCCAGCGTGATGCTGGCCGTCACGGGTGTGTTCGATGCGCCGGTGGACGATACGGTCAGCGTGGCCAAGTGGGTCCCCGCCGAGAGTCCCGCGGTGTTGACTGCGATACTGACTGTTCCAGGGCCAGTCCCGCTCACGGGTGAGAGCTCCACCCAATCAGCGTTGTCGGTGATCGACCACTGCAGCGTCCCGCCCCCGGTGTTCGAGATCTGAATCGTCTGGGCGACAGGATTCGCGGCAAGCTGGAGCGAGCTGAACTCGAGCGCTGCGCCCGACAGCGCGATGACGGGTGCCGCCTCGGGTGACTGCGAATCCGAGCACGCATAACCGATCGCCGCCAGCCCGAGAGCCGCGATCGGCGCTCCAAATGGTCGCGGCAGTGCGATATTGCGCATTGAGAACATCCTCGGTTGGCGGGGCGTCGGCGGTTGGGGAAGCAGCGACGTTACCTTTTAAGTCGCAGAAACCGGGCAACTGTGACAGAATCGGATGCCCGGCTCCGGTGCTCATGACCGCGGATGAGGGACGCGATGCCAGGGAGGGCTGGGGCAGCGACGGGTACGCGTGCTCACCTGACGCGGGCTACCTCGGCGGCGCGAGGAACGCCTCCAGCGCCGCCATGATGCTGTCAGCCGCGACGACACCGTGGATGTTTTGCGCGGCCGAGCCGTCCGCGGCCAGAAAGAAGAAGTGCGGCGTGGCCCTGAACCCATAGGTGCGCTTCGCCTCCGCGTTGCGCTCCTCGGCGACATTCAGATACACGAAGTCCACCTTCCTCTCGTACTCCCGCTCGAGTTCGAGGAGAACAGCCCGATCAAGC
>Ga0299914_10002630_pt1 | contig 12429 bp, 13 predicted proteins | sample RVTome_10_FD_201361 | JGI IMG/M metagenome (GOLD analysis project Ga0299914, IMG submission 201361) | Soil microbial communities from uranium-contaminated site in the Upper Colorado River Basin, Wyoming, United States - RVT153D57 (version 2) ...
GCTCATCATCCTCGACGAGTCTTCGATCGGCTCCAACCTGCGCCGTGTCGAGGCCCTCACAGGGATGGCCGCGTATGACCAACTCGTTTCCCTGCGCCGCACGTTGGACAAAACGGGTGAGCTTCTTCGAGCACCATCGGAGCAAGTACCGCAACGAGTCGAGGCGCTCTTGGAAAAGGTGACGGGCCTCGAGGAGAGGCTCGACGCCATCGCCAGCCAGAGGATGGGGTCGGTTGCCGAAGAGCTGGTCGGCAGTGCAGAGAAGGTGGGTGCAGTTGCGCTCGTCGTCGCATCTACCGAAGAAGCCGACGGAAATGAGCTCCGTCAGATCGCTCTGGGCGTCCGTGATCGGATCGAGGGACCATCGGCGATCGTCCTGGGTGCGATGTCGGGAGGCAAGGGAGCGCTCGTGGGCGTCCTCACCCATGACCTCGTGGATCGCGGGTTGAGTGCGGGTGATCTGCTGTCGGCGCCGGCTGCGGAGTTGGGAGGCGGCGGATCGCGCGATCCAGAGTTGGCTCAAGCTGGTGGCCCGAAGGGCGAAGCCCTGGATTCGGCCCTGGAGACGGCGCGCACCGAACTGAGCCGGGCCCTATCCGAGCTGTGACACGCGTTCTGGGTATCGACTACGGGACCAAGCGGGTCGGTCTGGCCATCTCGGACGGGCTGGGGCTCACGGCCCGGCCGCTGGACGTCGTGGAACGCGGCGGTCTTGCAGACGCCTTGCGTCGTCTCGACGACGAGCACCACATCGACCGAGTGGTCGTGGGTTTGCCCACTGCGCTCAGCGGGAACGAGGGAGTGTCGGCGCAAGGAGCCCGCGAGCTCGGGTCCCAAGTCGAGGACCTGCTCGGTGTCGAAGTCGTGTACGTGGATGAGCGGTTCACATCGCGGCTCGCAGAAAGTGCGCTCCTCGAGTCGGGAATGAAGAGACGCGAGAGGAAAGTGACGGTCGACAAGGTGGCAGCGGCCATCATCCTGCAGACTTACCTGGACTCGACAGCCGGGAACTCCCATGAGGACCAAGACGTCGAACCAGCTGGAAACCAATGACCTTCGATCCCGTACCCGACCAGCCAGGCTGGTCCCGAGTCACCAAAGTCATCGTCGTAGGCGTCGGTGTCGTGCTCGCCGCGGTGATTGTCGTGGCCGGGGCGTCCTACCTAGGTCGTACCGTCAGCGACGCCCTCGGCCCCCAAGACGTGACCGGTACCCCTGTCGACGTGGAGCCAGGGCTCGACGTGACCGTGGAGATCGACCCCGGCTCGACCGCCCAGGACATCGGCGCAATCCTCGCCGCGCAAGGTGTCGTGCGCTCGGCGCTCGAGTTCGAGGTCGCTGTGCGAAACGTCGACGCTGCTCAGAGACTTCAAGCAGGCACATATGAGTTGATTACGCTCATGGACCCGGCCGATGTCGTTGCCGAGCTGGTAACCGGACCTGGCGCCACGGTATACCGCGTGACCGTCATCGAGGGTCTCCGCCTCACCGAGATCCTGACGTCACTAGCCGAAGACACACCCCACGAGTTCAGCGATTTCGAGACCGCGCTCCTCGATGGAAGCGTCAGCACATCGCTCGTCGAAATGCCCGAAAACCCCGATCTCCAGGATTGGGAGGGTCTCCTGTTCCCCGACACTTACGAGTTCGCCCCATCGACCGGCCCTGATGCCATCTTGCAGCGACTGGCCTCGACCATGGAGCAAAGAGTGAACTCCATCGATTGGTCTGCCTGGGAGGCACTCGGCTACACCCAATATCAGGGGATTGTGCTGGCATCACTGGTCGAGTCAGAGGTGCTGTTGGACGAGGAGCGCCCGATCGTGTCGAGCGTCATCCACAACCGACTCGCCGAGGGAATGGCCCTCGACATCGATGCCACCGTTCTCTACGCCCTCGACACCAGAGACGTCGCAGATTTCGATCGGGAGATCGACTCGCCCTACAACACCTACCTCTATCCCGGTCTGCCTCCCTCACCCATTTCGGCACCTGGCCGGGCATCTCTCGAGGCCGCGGCCGCACCGGACAACACTCCATTCTTCTTCTACGTGCTGTCCGACACCGAAGGCCGCCACGCCTTCGCTGAAACGCTGGAACAGCACAACGCCAACGTGGCACAGGCACGTGAGGATGGGATCCTTCCTTGATCCGGTGCAACAATCGATGATGTGACGCTTTATCGTTTTGCCGTGCTCGGCGACCCTGTCGACCACTCCAGGTCGCCAACTCTTCACGAGGCAATGCTCGAGCTGGCCGGACTCGAGGGCAGCTACGAGAAAGTCAGAGCCGATCGCAACATCCTCAGTGACACCGTGGCCGGACTGCGGACGGGGGACTGGCACGGTTTGAACGTCACCATGCCCCTGAAGGGAGCCGCTGCCGACCTCTCCGACAGGCTGAGCCCGCAGGCCGAGCGCTCCCACTCTGTGAACACACTCGTCGCCGAGGGACATCACATCGCCGGGCACTCGACCGACAGCTCAGCTTTCAGTCTCCTGCTAGGGGACAGTCGTTTCGCTGACCTGGGCTCGATTCTGCTGATAGGGGCAGGCGGAACCGCAGCCGCGGCCATGGCGGCGATCGCCGGGGAGAGAAAGGTCTATGTGGAGGCCCGTCGTCGGGAAGCAGCCGAGAGGCTCACAGCGACATTCGGTGGCGAGGTGGTGGCGTGGGGAGCGGCTGTCGCCGGTTCCCTGGTTATCAACACCACCCCGCTCGGGATGCAGGGCGAGAGTCTTCCGGGGGAAATACTGAGCGCCGCAGCCGGCATGATCGACTTGCCCTACGGACCGGTGACGACGCCTGCGATGTTCACGACGGGGAGGCTGGGCCTCCCCAAAGCCGACGGCCACGAGTTCCTGATCCTGCAGGCCATCGAATCCTTTCGGCTGTGGACTGGTGTGCAGGTCGCCTATTTAGACCTTCTCCAGGCCCTCAGAAACGCCTAAAGCGGACACGGCGCAGGGCCGATTCCAACTGACGAGCTTTGAGAAGGAGCTGAGGTGACGCTTTCCGGAAATTTGGGCTTTGTGCCTTTGGATGAGATCTTGAGACTGCTGACACGATCCAGACAGCAGGGCGCGGTGGAGGTGTCCGGCAACGGCCTTCGAGGCCGAGTCTTCGTCGGGAAGGGTGGGATCGATCTCGCCACGACGTCAGACGACAATGTGTTGCACACACACATCGTCAACTCCGGCTATGCCGAAGAGAGCGCCTTGCGCCGCGTCACGACCGGGGAGACCACACTCGCCGCTCTGGCTGAGAGCAATCAGGAGATCGTCGCCTTGCTACGTGAGATGACCGTCGAAAGCATCTTCCAGATCTCGGACGGTGGTGGAGACTTCCAGGTGATGGAGGGTCAGATCACGCCCTATGCATCGCCAAAGTCTTTCGATCTGGAGTCACTCCTCGACGACGCCGAGGAGCGCGCTCGCGAATGGGCCAAGGTGAGCGAGATAGTTCCCGATCTCACGGCCTCGATCGGCCTACGGCGCGATCTAGGCGATCGCGAAGAGGTCTCTGTCAAGAGTGACGACTGGAAGATCCTCAGTGAGATCGGCAACGGAAAGTCCGTGGAGGAGATTGCAGATCACCTGGGAACCACGGAGTTCTGGACCGCGCGCGTGGTGGCCCGTCTGGTGAGCAGCGAACTCGTCGAACTACATCGCAGCGCCTCTGTGGGCGAGTGGACGGAGCCGGAGACAGCCGACACCGACACGGGAGACGACTACGGAGAGGTAGTCGACGAGGACTCATATCGCGAGCCGTCTTCTCAGCTCCCTGTCGAGCAAACTGACCAGCCTCCGTCCGGCGAGCCTCGGGAAGTCTTTGCTGATGAGCCCACCGACGTGGTGGACGAGAAGCCACACGACGAGTCGTGGTGGCAGGAACCTCAAGAAGAGACCCACCCTGTCGACGATGAGCCGAGGGCTCCGGAGGTAGTTGGCGAGGGTCTCTCCGAGATCCCGTCTGTCGGGCCCATCCAAGAATCCGAGGATGCCGAAGAAGACACAGAAGCATTCCTCGAAAAAGTGTTCTCAGAGTTGGACTCGGACAAGTCTGAGACTGACGAGGGCCACGGTCTGCTCCGGCGTCGCCGGATGGGCACGTTGCGAGACTTTTCCTCCGACTCGTAACACCCGGACAGGAACCCTCACGCAACGGGGTGCCAGACGCTCCCCGCGCTAACTTGCTCCGACGGTGACACTTGTCCTCGTCGGAGCAGTTGGCTTTCTCATTGGAGTGCTCGCCCATGACCTGGGTGTGCAATCGCTCGATGACGACGAGCCGTTGCGTCCCTTTGTCGGCACCTGCCCTCGGTGCCGCCACCGACGCGGGTGGCTGAGTCTCCGCTGTCCAAATTGCAGTCGGAGCATCTCGAGAGAGCCGATACTCGCAGCCACCACCACCGTCGCCGCCCTGGCCTTCGCCATGACGGTGGGCTTTGGATGGGTGCTCTTGCCCTACCTGGCATTCCTCCTGCTCACAGCGGCTCTCGTCGTCACCGATCTGGAGGCCTTTCGCATCACCGATCGCCTCAACCTGGCAGGAACGGTCGTGCTCGTGGTGCTGCTGGCCGGTGCGGCCGCCCTGGCCGGGAATGTCTCCGACCTGGTGCGAGGCCTGGCCGGAGCGGCCGCATACTTCGCGGGCACGTCACTGGTCTTCATCCTCGTCCGTGGTCGGGGGTTTGGCGCGGGTGACGTCAAACTGTCCGTACAACTTGGCTTGTTCACTGCATATCTGGGTTGGAGCGTCCTCGGCTGGGCAGTCTTCGCCACCGCGATGATCGGAGGGGCAATCGCACTGGTCCTCGTCGTCGGTGGTGCAGCCGGACGCAAGACGGAATTGCCTTACGGACCGCCCATGATCCTCGGGGCATGGACGGCCATCGCCCTGGTCGGAGTGGGAGCCATACCTGTTCCCTCGTAGGCTGTTCGGATGCTGCGGTTCCTAACTGCCGGTGAGTCCCACGGCCCGGCCCTCGTCGCGGTGGTGGAGGGCTTGCCCAAGGGGCTGGAAGTCGATGTCAAGGGTCTGTCGGCAGAATTGACGCGTCGACGCCACGGTTACGGGCGAGGTGCACGAATGTCCATCGAGCAGGACGAGATCGAGATCCTCGGTGGAGTTCGGCACGGGCAAACATTGGGATCTCCGGTGGCAGTCCTCATTCGCAACACCGAATGGCCCAAGTGGGAGAAGATCATGAGCCCGGGGCCCGGGGAGGGCGGCAAAGAAGTGAGCCGGCCCCGCCCCGGCCATGCCGACCTGGCGGGGATGCTCAAGTACGACACAGCCGACGCTCGTGACATCCTGGAGCGCGCCTCTGCCCGTGAGACTGCAGCCCGGACGGTGGTGGGGTACCTCGCCAAACGCCTACTGGCTGCTTGCGGCATCGAGGTGCTCAGCCACGTCGTGTCCATCGGTTCGGTCGTCGCAAAACCTCTGGTGCCCCAGCCCGAAGATCGGCTCAGGATCGACGAGGACCCGGTCCGCTGTCTCGACCCGCAGGCGTCGCTTGAGATGGTGGCGGCTATCGACCAGGCCAAGGAGAAGAAAGACACGCTGGGCGGCGTGTTCGAAGTCGTGGCGTTGGGCGTGCCCGTGGGCATCGGGTCTCATGTGCATTACGACCGGCGTCTCGACATGCTGCTCGGTGGTGCACTCATGTCGATCCCAGCGATCAAAGGAGTTGAAGTCGGTGACGGATTCGAAGCCGCGAGCTCTCCTGGCTCGGCCGCGCACGATGAGATCGTCCGCGTCGATGGAGAGGTGTCCCGATCGACAAACCGAGCTGGGGGCATCGAGGGCGGAATGAGCAACGGCCAGCCGTTGCGCGTCCGAGGGGCGATGAAGCCGATATCGACCCTGATGCAACCACTGCGCACCATCGACATGAGCACGGGCGAGGCCGACCAGGCGGTCCGGGAGCGCTCCGACGTCTGCGCGGTCCCCGCCGCAGCAGTGGTGGGTGAACAGATGGTTGCGTACGTCCTGGCCACAGAGCTGACTCGGAAGTTCGGCGGCGACACCTTGGATGAGCTCACATCATCGGTCGAGGTTCATCGCGACCGAGTCGAACGCCGCCTCAGTGAGTGAGTTATGTGGCTGGTCGGGATGATGGGCTCTGGCAAGACCTCGGTCGGCAGACTCGCAGCCCAAGCCCTGGATGTCGGGTTCTACGACAGCGACGAGGCCGTGGCCGCCATGCAAGGCGGAGCCATCGCCGAGATCTGGGACGACGTGGGCGAGTGTCATTTTCGCGATCTGGAGAGATCCGCAATTGCGGCAGCGCCCCGAAACGCGGTTGCCGCCGCCGGAGGTGGCGCCGTGCTCGATCCCGGGAATCGAAGAGCCATGCGTCTCGACCCGCCCGTGATCTGGCTGCGCGCTCGACCCGACACCCTCGCGAGTCGACTTGGCGGGGCAACCGATCGCCCTCTTTTGGCTCAACCCCGAGCAACTATCGACGTGCTTCGAGATATCCTGGCCGACCGGACAGAGTCGTATGTTGCCGCCGCGACTCACATCGTCGACACCGACGACCGAACGCTCGAGAACGTGGCGTCCGAGGTGATTGAGCTATGGCCCGGCTGACCATTGCGGGAAAGACCGAGGTGGTGATCGGCACCGGGTTCCCCGCATCTCTTCTGCCGACGAGGAACGATCGGATCAGGGCGGCCATCCTCACCCAGCCGGGTCCCACCGATCTCGCCGTCGAGGTCTCTCGTCGATTGGAACGGGACGGTCTCAAGTGCGAAGTGATCGGTCTTCCCGACAGAGAACACGCCAAGACCATCGGTGTTGCCGCCTCGGTCTACGAGGCCCTCGCGCGGTTTGGTCTTGCCCGCCATGACACCGTCATCGGTGTTGGAGGAGGCACGGTCACCGACCTGGCGGGATATGTTGCCGGTACCTGGCTGAGGGGTGTCGAAGTCGTCCACTTCGCCACCACGCTGCTCGGTGCCGTGGATGCTTCGATCGGTGGCAAGACGGGTGTGAACGTCGGCGGAAAGAACCTCGTAGGTGTCTTCTGGCACCCGACCCGTGTGATCATCGACGTGGACCAACTGAGTCGCCTCCCTCGATATCTGATCAGAGAGGGGATGGCCGAGGCATACAAGGCGGCGCTCATAGGTGACGCAAACCTCGTATCCCTGATCGGGTCAGAGGGCATGGGCGCCCCACTCGACGATGTCGTCGAGCGTGCCATCCGCGTGAAGGCTGCCATCGTCGATGCCGACGTCACCGAACAGGGCGTTCGAGCGCACCTCAATTTCGGCCACACCATCGGGCACGCAGTGGAGTACGCGTCTTCGCTGAGCCATGGCGCCAGCGTGGGCCTAGGGATGGTGGCCGCCGGGGCTATCTCAGAGAAACTGGTGGGGTTCACCGGTACGAGGATGATCGAAGAGACAGTCGACTCCCTCGGCCTCCCTACCCGTGTGAATGGCCTGGAGCTCGCCAGGGTGCTCGACCTGCTGGCGATGGATAAAAAACGCGACGCGGACGGCCCGCGGATGGTCCTTCTCGAGGAAGTCGAAAAGCCCGTCCTCGTCCATGTGGATCAGTCCGATCTCGAGGTCGGGCTCTCCGCCATAGGCTTCTGAAGCCCGGTACCGTCCCGCACGAGCTCACCACCCAGGAAACCATGATCAGCACCAACGACGTCCGGCCGGGGATGGCACTCCAGCTCGAGGACGGCCTGTTCTCGATCGTCGAGTACCAGCACGTCAAGCCCGGCAAAGGAAAGGCGTTCGTGCGGATGAAGTTGAAGAAGCTCGACACCGGTCAGGTCATGGATCGCACCTTCCGCGCCGACGAGAACGTGCAGCAGGCCATCATTGACCGGGCCGAGCATCAATACCTCTTCTCGGACGATCTCGGCCACCATTTCATGAACCTCTCCGACTACGGCCAGATCGTCCTTACACCGGACGACGTGGGAGACGTCGCCGGCTACCTCGTCGATGGGATGACCGTGACCCTCCCGATGTACGACGGGACCGCGATCGGGGTCGAGATGCCGGCTTCCGTGGACCTAGAGGTGACCTATGCCGAGCCCGGAGTCAAAGGTGACACTCGAACGGGCGCGACCAAAGGGGTGACTCTCGAGACCGGGATCGAGGTCCAGGTTCCGCTTTTCGTCGAGCAGGGGGATCGGATCAAGGTAGACACGCGCACCGGGGAGTACCTCACTCGCGCATGAGCAGAGTCGGTGGGATCATCATCCCGGCGCGTCTCACCGCAGCCGATCTGGCCGGACGGATCGATCGCAGTGTCGAGGAGGTCTGCGCCGTGCTCACTGCCCGGGGAGAGCCCAATGCACCCGAAGACATCCTCGGGGCTGAACTCGCCATCGAGGTGTCCCGAACCCTGGGCAACGAAGTCACCGTCGAATCGCGTGACCTGGCCCTCGAGCGTCTCTACGAATACGAGACCAAGGGAGAGATGGGCTCCGACGCGGGAGGACGAGCAGGAGCCATGGTCGAAGGGGTTGTGAGCAGTCTCGACGAGTTGGACGAAATGATCGAGTCGGTCTCTGAACGTTGGACGGTTGCGAGGATGCCAGTCATCGACCGCAACATCCTTCGGATTGCGGTCCACGAATTGCTTTCCGACCCGAACACTCCCACCCCGGTGGTGGTCGCCGAGGCAGTGAGACTGGCCACGACCTATTCAACGGAGAAATCAGCCACCTTTGTCAACGGTGTCCTGGCGACTCTGGCCAAGACCGCGCGTGAGAGATAGCCGAATCCCCAGACCGCGGTTAAGGTCTGGCACAGCCTTTAAAGAACGGTCCCGTGAGGCCGGAAAGGAACGACCTTGCCACAGGTGATGACTGGCGACGACATGACTCGCGTCCTCCGTCGCATCTCCCATGAGATCCTCGAGACCCATCGTGGCGCCGATGATGTTGTGCTGGTGGGCATCCACACCAGGGGAGCGGTGCTGGCGAAGCTCCTCGGAGACACCATCGGCGAGTTCGAGAACATCACGGTCCCGGTTGGCTCGCTGGACATCGGGCTCTATCGAGATGATCGCGATCTGAGGGGAGACATCGAGCACCGGGAAACCGACATCCCCATCGACATCACGGGCCGGCATGTGATCATCGTCGACGATGTGCTTTACACGGGTCGGACCGTGAGGGCCTCACTCGACGCCCTGACCGATGTCGGGAGGGCCCACACGACAGAGCTCGCCGTATTGGTGGACAGGGGCCATCGTGAGCTGCCAATTCGGGCCGACTACGTGGGCAAGAACGTCCCGACCTCTCGAGATGAAACCGTGCGGGTGCGTCTCATCGAGACCGACGGCGCCCTGGGCGTGTTCATCGAGAGGATGAAGGCGGCATGAAGGGTCTACTCTCGGTCAGAGAGCTGGGTCCCGACGAGCTTCGGACGATGATCAAAGAGGCATCTGGGATTCGTGACCTGATCGACCGCGGTGAAGACCACGAACCAGTCCTCCAGGGGAGATGCGTCGCCAACCTGTTCTTCGAGCCCTCGACCCGAACACGCCTCTCTTTCGAGTTGGCTGCCAAGCGCCTTGGAGCCCATGTGCTCACTCTCAACCCGGCGACATCGTCTGGCTCCAAAGGCGAGAGCCTGCGGGACACCGTTCTCACCATCGCTGCGATCGGGGCCGACGTGATGGTCGTCCGACACGTCGACCAAGGCGTGCCGCAGAGTGTCGCCGAGTGGACCGGGCTTGCAGTCGTCAACGGCGGAGATGGCACCCATGAGCATCCCACTCAGGCGTTGCTCGACGCCGTAACCCTGTGGAGGCACTTCGAGCACTTCGATGGTCTTCGGGTCGGCCTCGTCGGGGATATCGCCCATAGCCGTGTCGCAGGCAGCCTCGTACCTGTCTTGTCCCGCCTGGGGATGGACCTGACGATGGTCGCCCCCGAGGGTTGGTTGCCTGCCGAGACACCTCACCGGACCAGCACCGATCTGGACGCCGTCATCCCCGAGCTCGACGTGGTCTATTTGCTGCGGGTCCAGACCGAACGTGGCGGCCGGATCACCGACTCGTACATCGGCAATTTCCAGTTGGACGAACATCGGTTGGCCCGGATGAGCCAGGATGCGGTGATCCTCCACCCGGGACCGATGAACCGGGGCGTGGAGATCTCCGATGACGTGGCCGAGTCGTCACGATCCCTGGTCACCGAGCAAGTGCGCAATGGCGTTCCGACCCGCATGGCCGTGCTCAGAGCCGTCGGATGGCGATCGTGATCGTCATCGAAAACGGGCGCGTCCTGACTCCCAACGGATGGCTCGAGACCGACGTGGCGATCTCCGATGGTGCGATCGTTGGGACGGGTCATGGATTCGAAGGCGCGACAGTCATCGACGCTGCCGGATGTCTGGTTGGGCCCGGTTTCGTGGACCTCCACACCCATCTTCGCGAACCAGGTCAGACGTGGAAGGAAGATGTGGCGTCGGGGTCCCGTTCCGCCGCCGCCGGGGGATTTACGGCCGTTGTGGCCATGCCGAACACCGACCCGCCGATCGACTCGCCGAAGGTCGTGGACCTCGTCGCGTCTCTCGGTGCAGAAGCGGGGCTCGTCGATGTGGTCCCTTGTGGCGCATTGACCGTTGGCAGGTCGGGTCATGTAGCTTCGGACATAGAGGCCCTCTACCGCGCGGGAGTCCGTGTCTTCAGCGACGACGGCGACTCCGTGGGGGACAGCAACCTGCTGGCAGAGATCATGACGACGGTCGCCGCCTTGGACGGAGCCCTCGTGGCCCAGCACGCCGAAGACGCATCGTTGACGGGTAGTGGCCACATGCACGAGGGAGCCGTTTCGCGCCGTCTCGGTGTCGGCGGGCTACCCGCCGAAGCAGAAGCGGACGTCGTTATGCGTGATCTCGACCTGGTGCGACGCACCGGAGCTCATTACCACTGTCAGCACGTTTCCTCGAAGATGACAGTCGAGATCATCCGAACCGCCAAGCAAGAGGGGCTCCCGGTGACTGCAGAAGTCACTCCTCATCATCTCAGCTTCACAGAGAACGACCTCAGTTCGCTCGACACCAACTTCAAGATGTACCCGCCATTGAGGTCGGAAGGTGACAGGCGAGCTCTCCTCGAAGCGCTCCGCGAGGGGGTCATCGACGCGGTGGCCACCGATCATGCGCCTCACCAGGGCGACGAGAAGGACGTCGGCTTCTCAGAGGCGCCTAGAGGCGTCATTGGCCTCGAGACAGCTGCGGCTGTCGTGTGGGGTGCCCTGAGAGACTCAGATGCCCTCTTTCGGGTGCTATCGACGAGCCCGGCCACCGTTGCCGGGCTGTCGGCCCATGGCCAGACGGTGCAGCCGGGAAACAGAGCGAATCTCGTCGTGTTCGCACCGGACGAAACCTGGACTGTGAGGTCGTTTCGATCCAAGTCGGCGAACAGCCCCTATCTGGGGGCAGAGATGGTGGGAAGAGTCAAGACGACGGTCCACGACGGAAGCGTCACATACCAGTTCGGAGAGAAATGACAGCCAGGACGCGAGCACAGCTGGTCACGGCTGATGGGGAGGTTTTCAACGGATACTCCGTGGGCGTAGAGGGCGTGACCACGGGTGAGGCCGTGTTCAACACCTCGATGACCGGCTACCAGGAGATCTTGAGTGACCCTTCTTACGCCGGACAGGTCGTGGTGATGACCTCGCCCCACATCGGCAATTACGGAATAGCCGACTACGACGACCAATCGACGGGCCCCGCCGTTTCCGGATTCGTCATGCGCGCCATGTCGCGACGTCACTCCAGCTGGCGTGCTCAGGGAAGTCTCGCCGAGTACTTCGCCAGACACGGCGTGGTTGCTCTGGCAGACATCGACACGAGACGTCTCACCCGTCACATAAGAGAGCGAGGCGCCATGCCAGTTGCGATGGGTGCAGGCGCCACCGAGGCTGAGCTCATCGACCTGGCGGCCAACGCTCCGTCCATGGCGGGCCAGGACCTGGCGACCGGTGTATCGACGCCGGAGCCGTATCGGGTGGAGGCAGAAGGCGAAAGCGTCGGGCTCGTGGTTGCGATCGACCTTGGAATGAAACGAGATATCGTGCGCAATCTCACTTCGCGGGGATTCGACGTCGAGGTCGTGCCCGCCGGAAGCTCAGCCCATGACATTCTGGCTACCGACCCCATAGGGATATTCGTCTCCAACGGGCCGGGCGATCCCGAGCCTCTCCGCGCGACGACGACCTCCTTGCAGAGCCTCATAGGCAAGCGGCCGCTGTTCGGCATATGCCTGGGGCACCAGGTTCTCGGGCTCGCCGTGGAGGCCAGGACTTTTAAGCTCCCATTCGGGCATCACGGCGGCAACCATCCCGTGAAGCGTCTCGATGATGGCCGGGTCGAGGTGACCGCTCAGAATCACGGGTTCGCCGTGGACCTCTGGTCGCTGACGGAGCGGACGCCG